>Ga0187771_10000528_pt1 | contig 23784 bp, 25 predicted proteins | sample 0116_SJ02_MP15_1_FD_133139 | JGI IMG/M metagenome (GOLD analysis project Ga0187771, IMG submission 133139) | Tropical peat soil microbial communities from peatlands in Department of Meta, Colombia - 0116_SJ02_MP15_10_MG | ecosystem: Environmental > Terrestrial > Soil > Wetlands > Peat | place... | reverse complement strand
CACAATGCGGTTCCCCAAGGCCTGTCGTCAGGCATCTTCACCGACAGCATGGCCGAGGCGGAAAAGTTCGTCAGCTTCAAGGGATCCGACTGCGGCATCGCGAACGTAAATGTGGGCACCTCGGGCGCGGAGATCGGCGGCGCCTTCGGCGGCGAAAAGGAGACCGGCGGGGGGCGTGAGTCTGGTTCCGATTCCTGGAAAGCCTACATGCGGCGCCAGACCAACACCATCAATTGGGGCGGTGAAATTCACCTGGCGCAGGGAGTGGAGTTCCACTCGTAATCCGAGCCTTTGATCGGATCACAGAGTTACTGAGAGAAGCGGCCGGCGACCATAGTTTGGGTCAGCCGGCCCTTCACTCTGGCCCGCTTCGGCAGGAGCCCATACACACGAATCGCAAACCTAAGACTACGGGAGACTTGCAGGAAGGGAATCGCGGAGGGGTTGGTTGCGGGGGCTTACAGTGCGCTCAAGCGCCCGAGCTTGTCGTTTCGCTACAGATTGGCCGTTAATCGCCGCATTTCGTTGATTTTGCGGCCTCGTCGTCTCAAAGAAGGATCTGAGCCTCCGGCACTAGGGAACTGAGCCCAGCCGCGATAATATCGTCTGGATTCAGAGTCGGTGGCGTGAGGAGGCGTCGGTGTGGTCTGTTTACGAGGACGCGGAACTCTACGATTGGCTTCGCTGGGCAGACGAACACGGGAGCACCTTTCTCCGTGCGATCTCGGAAGCGGCGTTCACAGCAGATTTGAAGCACTACGCGCTGCTGCGACCAATCCTCCTCAAGCTGAAAGAGGATGATTCTCGATCCTCCGCGTCATCCGTCGTCATGGACCGCGAAGAAGAGAAGAGCCACGAGCCGTCCGGTCCGCGCATCCGATGCCCTTTGTGCGGCTGGTCGCCCCGGAAGGAAGACAAATGGTTCTGCGAGTGCGGATTCGAATGGAACACGTTCGACACCGGAGGCGTCTGCCCCGCCTGCCTACATCAGTGGGCTGAAACCCAGTGCCTCTCGTGCAGCCGATGGTCGCCGCATTCGGGTTGGTATGCCACGTAAAGGGGGATTTCTTCGGTTGCGGATTTAGGCGGCTCTTCCGCATTCAAAACAGCGTACCAGCCCCGAAGTCTATATCCGTTTGATTGTCGCCAGCCAAGCTGGTGCGCCACCATCGTGGATTCTCGCCTGAATCCAGTCCGGTTCGATGGCGGTGATATTCCATCCATTGCTGGGGTTGAATGCTATTCTCAGTTCTTCCTGACTGATGGGGTGCGGACCAATATCGGAACCCTTGTCGCTGAAGCACAAAACATACAGAGTTCCATCGTGCTCGGTCACCGACGCTAGGCTCGCCACGTATCGTGTTCGCTCGTCGCCGTTGAAGGTGTGGAACAGTCCGCAGTCCAGTACCGTCTCAAACATGCGCCCCAAACTCTCCAGCTCGAACGCGTCAACCGCAGCGAACTCAACCTTGATCCCACGGTCCTTGGCCTTCTCTCGGGCGCTCGCCAGTGCCGTTTCAGCCACGTCGACACCCACAACCGATAATCCCATCGAGGCGACGAGAAGAGCGTTCTCGCCGGTCCCGCAGCCCGCGTCGAGTACCGCTCCGGCGAATCCACCTTCGGATGCCAAACGCACTATTGCTGGCTGCGGCTGGCCAATATCCCAAGGCGCAGGCCCGTCACGGTACGACGCATCCCAAGGCAGTCCCGTCATTCGTTCGTGACTGGTTGGGTGCCGACCACTGAACGGATCGTCGGCGAAAGTTCCTGATCGCTCCGACATCTTCGTCCCCTCCCTGTGACCAGCATTAGCCCTCATCATAGAAGTGTTCCTCAGTTGCGCTGTGCCCTTGCGCCCTCAGCCACTATTTCGATGAGCCGCAGCGCCGTTCTCAGCGTCTTGTCATCTTGGTCATGGTCGGGATCATAGACTGCCAGCGTAGCCGCCTTGACGTGGAAGCGGGCGAACACGGCGCGAAGCGACTCTTCCATGTGCTCCAAAGACATCCCAGCGGGCACCGGAGCGAGTAGGACACCCGGCGCGATTCTTGGGTCTAAAGAATCCATGTCAATATGCACGTAAACCTCTGACACCCGCTGCGCCAGCCTGTCCAGGGCGGTTTTCATGTCCGACTGCGGCTTGCCTTCATGCCATTTCACGACTTGGATGCCGGAATGGTCGAGACGCTCGCGCTCTGCTGGATCGAGGTCTCGAACTCCCAGCATTAGGATGGCTGATTCAGGAATCGGAGTGCTGTCGCCCATCTGTGCCCAGTAGCTTCGATAGCACTGACCAGAGATCACAGCCACGCACATGCCCGGAAGATAGCCAGAAATAGTTGTTTCCGGCGTGTTGAAATCGCCATGCGCATCGAACCAAACGACGCCGCAATGCGAATGATCGAAGCCGGACAGGATTCCCGCGCTTATGTCGCAGCCTCCCGCCAGAACGAAAGGAAGCCGACCCTCTTCAATGGTCTGTCGGACGGTTGCCGCAACCTTCTTGCCCACAACCAAGGACGCATTCCCGCTATCGCGAAACGGTTCGTCACGGTCAACCCGCTCCACGTTGACAGCGATACCCTTGGCAGCGACTAGTTTTTCCGCGCCAGCCTGAACGAGGCGCAGCGGACCTTTACCCTGACGCTCGTCCCCCATCATGTAGGGAACCTGAATGAGAGATACGTCCATTCTCTTTTCACTCCCCGTGTCGTAACGTTTTCCGATCTCAATTGGACGGTCAGGCACTCCGATTCGTGCGTGGCCAGTCGATGCGCCAACGCCCATCAGGATCGCTTTCGCCCTCGCGCTCGAATAGGACACCTAGCTCTCGATCTCGCCTAGTCGGAGCTCGGGAGATTCGGGTCGGCAGCAGACGCCATATCGCTGCCAAAGCCGAAACCACGGGCTATGCGCCAGCATTTCATCGTGCCTTCGATTTGCAGCAGAGATGTCGCTTGGGCTGAGTGGCCTTATATCCGGCGCTTCAAACATCTCCTGTAGCTGCTCGATGTCGTCAATGATGCGTTCAACGTCCATGCGTCTCCATCATATCTCTGGTCTTTAGGTATCGCGTCACTCACTGGAACAATTCGTAGTGCGTCACCGTTGGTTCAAATTCGAGCAGGTACTTCTCATCCTCCGGATAGTATTTGGCGACCGTGATATCGGCACCCGCAAAGGCGGCAATTGCGTCCCGCGACTCCCAAAAAGAAAGAGTGATGAAGTGTGCTACGTCATTTTCGATCCGGCGAAGAACCCACGCCCCTTTATTGCCACTCGTCGCCCGGTAGGCCGGGATGCCGGACTTAAAGAGATATTCCAGATACGCCGCTGCATCGCTTGCCTTCGTCTTCCCATGCCAGATTCGGGCTATCATTGATTTGCCTCGCTTGAGTCAACAGTGCCGCTATTTTACGGTCTTACGTGAGAACAATTGCAGGGATTGCAGGGCAATCAACGCAGGAGACTCCGGCTAAGACGATTGGTTTCGTCCCACCGAGCCAATGGCTCATACTGACTGAGATTACTTATCACTCACAAGGACATTCCTATGGCGATCGCACTTTCCGACGAAGTCAAAAGTTTGCTCGACGGCCCCAACTTCGCCCATCTCGCTACGTTGATGCCGGACGGCTCTCCGCAGAGCGTCCCCGTTTGGGTGGGTCGCGAAAGTGACCGTATTCTGATCTGCACGGGAGAAGGCTCGCTCAAGGCGAAGAACACGCGGCGTGACCCACGTGTCGCGCTCTCGATAATTGATTTCCACGATCCTTACAATGAAGCCCAGCTTCGTGGTCGAGTGGTCGAGCGTCGTCCTGATGGCGATTTCAGGTACATGGACGCCATCTCGCACAAGTACATCAGCAAGCCGTTCCCATTCCGCAGCCCTGAGGGACGAGTGGCGCTCGTGATCGAAATCGAGAAGCAGCGATACACCAAGCTGCCTTTTGAACATACGCCGCCAAAATAGTGCGCCCGGCTGTGTGGGTGAAGTATGAAACGCGAAGACTTCGTCAAGGTCGCAGAAGAGACTTTGGATTCGCTGCCAGAAGAGTTCTGCAGCCGCATCCAGAACGTTGCGATCCTCGTCGAGGATTTTCCGCCGAACCAATCACTGCCCCGACCCGGACACCGAAGGCGATTACTTCTAGGCATCTTTCACGGCGTTCCTACGACGAAGAGGAGCGTCTTCAACCTGTCCACAGGGCCAGATCACATCGTGCTCTATCAGAAAAACATTGAGGCGGTGTGCTCTAATGAGGCAGAAGTTCGTCATCAAATTCGCCAGACGCTCATACATGAACTGGGCCACTATTTTGGGATGACTGAGGAGCAACTGAGAGACGTTTAGCGCCTTTTTTGATTGTTGAAGTGAAAGCGAGAGCTTATGGAATCGAGCGTACTTACGCGGCTAAAGCGGGTAGCGGGAAAACAGACCACGAGGCTGACCCATTATGGACGCAAGACCGGAAAGCCCCACGAGGTCACGATCTGGTTTGTGTTGGACGGCGAAACGTTCTATATCGCTACCGCAAACGTGAAGCGCCAGTGGGTGCTCAACGTCCAGAAGACGCCGCAGATCAGGCTGTCCATCGCTGGTGAGACGTTCGAGGGCACGGCACGCTTCCTCACTGACCGCGCCGAGCATGAGCGTGCTATGGCTGCCGTTCGGCGGAAGTACTGGATGTATTCGCCGATTATGGGGCTGGGGCGGATTCTCACCGCCATCGGGGTGATGCGTGACAACACCGGATCGTTCGAGGTTACGCTGGCAGGCTAGATGAGCGGCAGTGAGGATCATCCCGCTCTGGCTCCGTCTGGTACAGGCGTTTCGGGCATCGCCAGCACCGGAGTGATGCCGTCCGAGTAGCCGATGTCGAAAAGCATGCCCTCGGAAACTACTCCTGCCATCTTTCTTGGCGCAAGATTCACAACAAACAAAGCTTGCTTGCCTTCAATCTCGCGAGGGTTAGCACGCTCCCGCTTCATTCCCGCCAGAACCGTGCGCTTGTGGTCGCCGAAGCTGACTTCGAGCGCGACCAGCTTCTCGGAATTGGCAACATCCGTGACAGACAGAATTGTGCCGACCCGCACGTCAATTTGGTTGAGAAGATCTGGAGAAATCGGTGACTTGAGTTGCGCGGGCTTCATTGTCCAATTCTAGCCGTGAGCGCACGATCAAATAGCGGCACCTTCACATGCCCTGTCCCCGGCACTACGCGGAATACCTGGAAATGCGAGGCATCTGTACATGAATGGCGAGTGTTAACATACGTCGGTCATGAATGTAATCCTAGTTCACGGAATTCTCGGATTCCGCCAGAAATTCGGTGTCGAATACTTTCGGGGCGTAGCTGAGCACCTCAGGGAGCAAGGGTTTGCTGTTCTGGTGCCCGAGCTTGACCCAACGCGGGGCATCGAGTTCCGAGGCAACCAGCTCGGCGACCAAATCAACAACGGCTTTAGCAGCGGACTGCTGGATTCGACCAAGAAGACGCATATTGTTGCGCATAGCATGGGAGGGCTGGACAGTCGTTATCTGCTTTCTCCCGTGGGTGGGAAGCAGCTCGTGGCGTCAGTGCGATCACTAACAACTATTTCAACCCCACATCAGGGTTCACCGATCGCCGACCTTATCGACAAACCTCTGGAGCTGCTTCCGTTCCCTCACCTACCGTTCAGCCCCGTGGGCAACCCACTGGAGCTTGCTTTGAATGAGTTGGGCATATCTTTGGATGGCTTGCGGGACCTTACGACGGTTTCGTGTCAGGCATTCTCGGCCAAGTACACCAACCATCCTTCAATCGCTTATTTCTCAGTTGCCGGTTCGGGAAGGATCGGGTTCGTTCCAACGGCGTCAGCTCTTCTGTTGTTTCATCATTACATTGTCGCGCGCACAGGAAAGGCCAACGACGGGCTGGTCACAGTGGATTCAGCGAGCTGGGGGACGTTCGATGAAACAACTAGGCCTGCCGACCACGCTGAGGAGGTTGGATACAATCTTGACAATCTTATCCTGCCTCCGGCATTTTCCTATCTTGCGAACTTCGATCGGATCATTGCAAACGTGGCGATGCTCTAAACGAAACAGCACATCGACGGTAATGGCAGTCCAAAAGGAGAGGGTGGGTCGGCCCCGGGTTTCGGATACTCACATTATCGACAACTTGGTGCTCCAAAAGGCACAATCAGTGACACGGCAGAGCGAAATAGTTGGAGCACTGTGGTAACGGTGACTCGAGTATTCAACACTCTTTGCGTTGACTTGCTGAGATTGTTCGGGCCGGATTTATGTGTGCTTCATTGTCCCCTGTGCGGCAAGCATCTTGGCAGCTGCCCCAGTCAGAGCTGCTAAGGGATACCGCTTTGCTGTTTGATTTTGTAGCGGCGTCTGATTGGAACGATGCGCTTACTGTTCTCAAGAGTCATCCGGCGTTGCTGGAAAAGCTGTCCCTGGTGACGGATTTTATTCAGGCCGTCGATGAACAAGGTGACATTGCTTCATTCCGCCTCTTGGGCCAAACCAAGGGATTCCTTCAACAACTAAACGGATGTTCCCTGGCTCACCTGGAGGATCTTACGCCCCCAAAATGGTGGAGTGAGGACCAGAAGACATTTCGAAATGGTGATCTTACCAGCGTTATTTTGCTCGCCCGCCCGCTGATAGAACGCGATGAGCCATACTTGCGGATTCTCTCCGTCGAGCATCTCAACATGTTGGTCGACGGCTGGTCGGCAGTCTTAGCAAGCCCGTCGTTTCAACGTACACCGCTAAGTTGGCGTCTTGATGCCTTCAACACTGCGGGCAACTGCCTAATGACACGAGCCCGCATGGAGAAAGAAGCAGACGACCTAGGGCCAGCCGTGAAGCTCTATCAACGCGCTGCTGCCGAGTCGCCGCCAGGTTGGCGCAATAGCGGGAAGTACCTCCATAACATTGCGATGGTTCTAAGTTATCGCTATCGCCAATACACAGGAGCGGCTGCTGACCTTGATCGCGCGCTAGAAGCGCAGCAGCAAGCTTTGACCTTTGAACCGCAATCTCCCCTATTCCTGGGTCAATTAGGTGGACTGTTCGTCGACCGATTTGAACGAACAGGTTCTCTGTCTGACCTGGAACAGGCAATCTCTCTACTTGATCGGACGCGCAGCATGTCAGTTCCTACCTCGCTGGATCTGCCAATAGTGTTGGGCCGGCTAGCAAGCGCGTTGCGCAATCGATTTGAGTTGAAGCAGGAATCTAGCGACATCGAGAATGCTGTGGAACTCGGGCGGCAATCCGTTGACGCGGCTTCTAGCAATCCGGAATTTCTGCCGGCACTACTGACCAACTTCGGCAATAGTCTTCTCGACAAAGCACACGCCTTCAATTCTCGGGACGACATGACGGGAGCCGTCGATGCGTTCAGGAGATCAGTGGAGCTTTCTGTTCGGACCGATCCGTTATATCCGGCACGCCTCAACAACCTGGCAAACGGCCTCGGTGCTTGCTACACAGTCACCGGAGATGCTCGCGCTCTCGAAGAGAGTATTTGCAGATACAAGGAGGCCATCTGCCTCGCACCTGAAACGGCACCGCAGCTTGTTTCGCGTCTGTACAATTTGGCGAATGCTCTTCGACAACGATGGCAAACAAGCAGCAAGCATCAAGACTTACTTGATGCAGCCGAATTCTATCAGCGGGCGTGTGTCACCGGCATCGAACGGGATCCGCGATGGGCATTCTTCGCCGCCCGCAATTGGGGGGCCTGGGCAGCAGATCGGCAGTCTTGGCGAGAGGCATCGAAAGCCTATGCTTACGGCATTGCGGCTTTGGACCGGCTGGTAGGAGTCCAGCTTTCCCGCTCGGGTAAGGAAACCTGGTTATCGCAGCTTCAGAGCTTCTCCTCAGAAGCCGCCTTCGCGTTTTTCAGGGCCGGTCGTCTTACTAGAGCGGTGCTTGCTCTCGAACAGGGCCGTGCTCACCTCATGACCGAAGCTTTACAGCTTCATTCGCTTGCCGCGGAGGATCTGCGTTCGGGTGGTTATGGCGAACTGGTATCGGCGTACGAGTCAGCAATCGCAAACTGGTCGAGCATCACACAACGGGATGAGCGCCAGGAGGGACACAGTTTCGTAAACGACGACAGGGTAACAGCCGGGCGCGCCGAACTCGACCGGGTGATTTGTGCTATCCGAAAGGTGCCAGGTTACAAGTCGTTTGCGCTGCCAGCCCGCATTCGCGATGTTCGAAATGCTGCGAAGTTGACACCTCTCGTCTACCTTACGGCGGCAAGGCACGCAGGTCTGGCCCTGATCGTTACAGCGTCGCCGAAAACAACGATCCGGGCGATCAGCTTGGAATTGGATTCGACAACGCTTCGAAAAAAAGTGGAGTATTTTCAGAACTGCTATCTACAGAGCGATCTCGATCCGAAGGCATGGCTCGCGGCTCTGGATGAGTCCACCGGTTGGTTGTGGCACGCGTGCATGGGGCCAGTTCTCAACCACATGAAACGGGCGCCTCGCCTGGCGCTGATTCCTTGTGGGTTGTTATCTTTGCTTCCACTGCACGCGGCATGGAGGTCGGTGTCTAGGAGTCAGCGCAGATACGTCATAGACCGACTAACACTCGCCTACATTCCGAATGCTCGATCTCTCGTCGCATCAGTAGCGCGAACTTCCAGAGGGTCGGACAAGAGCCTGCTGGTCGTAGCCGATCCGACACCCACGCGCCGACCGCGATTACGCTACGCAGCGCTCGAGACCATGGCCGCGCGATCCCGGTTCGCCACATGCAAACTGCTACATCAGAACCAAGCAACACATGAAAGTGTGCTCACGCTACTCTCCGAGTATGAAGCTGTCCACATCGCTTGCCATGCATTCGCCGATGTCGCTAATCCGCTGCGCAGCGGATTTGTGTTGGCTCATGACAAATTACTCACCGTCCAAGACCTCCTACATACGCGCTTGGATTTGCTGCGCCTAGCAGTACTGTCTGCTTGCGAGACCGCAGTTCCAGGGGAAAAACTCCCCGACGAGATCGTCAGCTTATCGAGTGGATTTTTTCAGGCTGGCGCGGATGCCGTGATCGCATCCCAATGGTCGGTGCTTGATGCGAGCACATTGATCCTGATGGCGCGCTTCTACCACTTGTGGCGTGTGAAAAAGCTAACTGCTCCCGAAGCTTTGCGCCAATCGCAGTTGTGGATGCGCCTGACTCCAGACCGCGTTAAAGCACACAATTTGCGGAATGTCTTACCGAAGTCGATTATCCGTGAACTCCTCAAGAGCAAGAGTGGTGTTACGGTTCACAGCCACCCCGACCATTGGGCAGCATTTGCCTATGTCGGTCCGTAGGCTGCCAGCTCCGCCTCGCGTTCCACATGAGTCCCGTCGCAAAGACTTCTTACAACTTTCTTTTCGCCAGCGGGCTTCCATAAAAGCAGTATGCTGCGTACGTGTCCTCGGCTCTGCCGGTATACGCCTGCGAGCGGATGTCGCGCAGAATTTCTGCGAACGGTATCTGCGGCTGCTGGAGTACCGCCGTATAGAATTTTTCGGCCACTTGGTGGGCGAGATCGTCTTTCACCGACCATAATGCGGCAATCACGCCACTCGCGCCCAGCCTCAGGAAGGTGACTGGTAAGCCGTTGATGCCCACCAGTGCCGGTGCCGTGCGTCCCACCTCGCAAGCGTTGAGGAAGACAAAGGTGTGATCGCGAAAGAAGGCAGTTACAAATTCGTCCGACCCTTCGACTACCGCGCAGGACAGGTTGTTGACCATATCGCGCAAGTACACAGTCTGGTCGGCGCCGGCACCCGCGGCGCCATGACAGATGAAATGCAGGAGTGTGGCGCCGTGCTCCTGAAGAGCCTCCCTTATTTTGTCGAGATCAGCGGGATCGATCGCCCTGCTCGGCTGAAAACTTTCGCAAACGAACTTGGCTTCCTGCGGTGCCCACTTCAGGTTCTTGGCGGCCATGACGTAATTGGGCGCGATCACATACGTCCTATCTAGGGAGATTTGCTGCGGCGGGCTGGTATAGTCGCCGCGAATCCACCGCCCAACGGAAAACTCCACTCCGAGCGGCCTGCGTGTCTCGGGGACCTTGCCCGGCACCGTGCGCCTGGGCACCATCAGCTCCCATGGGATGTAAGGATCATCTGAAACTACCAAAATGGTATTGGGCGGCTTGCCAGCGTCAATCATCTCCCAGAACAGCTTTTGGAAGTCCCCCGGCGTGGCTCTGAACAGTTCCACGCCAGCGCCTGTCAGCTCAGCCAGGCGAGTTGTCGGTTTCAGATTGTCCGCCACGAAGCGTTTCATGTAATTAGAAACGATCTGTTCCGTCCGAGTGCCCAGGTTCCACGTACTCTCCAGGCGTTTGCCGATTGCAGGCGCATCCGCGATCAGGTGGAAGTGCCGGCCATCATTCTCGCCAGTGTCCAAAACGCTAATGGTTAGGTCGTATGCGTCCAAGCCAGTGCTCACGGCGACCTTGGGCTGCAGCGTGGCGGGTTGTTTACCGCCCGCATCTGTCGGGGGTACCTGCATCGAAATCAGTTTCCCGTTCTCCACGCGGAAGCGGCGCGTAACCCGACCGCTCGGATGTCCGTCGTAGGTAAACAGCGCCGACAAAGCGGCATTCTGTTCGGCAGGAAATGCCTGCATGCAACTTACCTTGAATACGACCGGCGCAGATTCCGTACTCCGAAGAATGGTCATTAGCTTGACGCGGTCCTCCAGCAACTGGAAATGGCCTGAGACTATGAGCGTTACCTGCACAGGGAATTCTTCCTGAGATGGTGCGCCCTCGAGTATGACTTCTTCACCCTCCTCGCCTGGCCTGGCCGATTTCGTGTCCGCCGACACATACACGTCGAATGCAGTACCGGGCTCCAGCGGAGCATCGGGCGAAAGATCCATATGCGGTGTGCGGCGCAGCACCTCTTGTTGTTGTTTCTGCTCCTGCCCACGGCGGTCAGTAGGGACGGGTCCAGGACGTACGACTTCCTCGACCAGAGTCTCCGCCCTGCCGCCTCTCCTCTCGGCGTGTGCCGGAGCTTTAGCTTCCCCCTCCTTTTTTTTCTTAGCTTTTTTCACTGTCTTCTGTTGCGCGGAACCGGATCGGGACCCATTGCCGGCACCTGCTCCTCCGCCATTCTTCTTTCTGGTGGCCGCCCTGCGGCGGGTGCCAACGGACACCGGAGCTGAGGAAGACTTCTTAACTGTGGTCTGGATCAGCCTCTGGGCCCTAGAACGCAACGTACCGCCCAGACGCAACACCCGGTTCAGTAACTTCTGTGCCGTCTTGAAGTCACCCTTGCGCAGCAGCCGCTCGGCTTCGCGCAACAGGTCCCTCTCGACCCGCAGAAGGGCTTTTCGAGCTGAGGTATCGCGCAGGCCACGCCGAAACAGCTCTGGCGTTACGATCCGCAACATACCCGAGTAGTCACGCCGGCGGACAAGGTTTTGAAGCTGGGTTACTTTCCTTTGCTGGAACCGCATGCCTGAATCGCGAGGATTGGCTCGCAAAGCTTGTTGGAACTTTTCCTCGCTAGTGGAGACTCGTTGGCTGCTGCTGGGGCGGCCAAGCACGAAACCCTTACCCAGCCCGACGTTGACCGCCTTGAATGATGAACCGCCGATGAATTTACCTTTCATGGACGCCTCCACTCTGTCGCTTATAAAACAGGTTCTTGGTGATGACACATGCCGTTTTCATCAATGTAGCGTACTGCCACGGTGCCGTCGGGTTTGAAGTCCAGCACAGCAAATCCGAAAAGCGCAAAATGCTCTCCCAGGCTGCTGGTTATGAAATCACGATACTCGTAACTGCCTGGAACCGGGTACGGATCGTCTTCTTTGTGTGTCATATAAACGGGCACGCCTCCGTGCCCGACGCACCGGCCATACTCAACGTCATAATATGGGTTGTAGAGCATGCAACGGTGTTCGTGTCCCCAGTACCAGGAACGCAGACGTTTGCTTTCCAAAACCTTCCCGAGCTTTTCTCCTAACTTCGGTCCGCCGCCCTCATAGGCACTGAACAATTGGTGGTGGCTCAGCAGCATAAGCTTTTTGTTATGCCCACTCATTTCTTGACTGAGCCAGTCCGCCTGCGGGTCTTTGAGGTCGAAGTCGTCGTACGCAGTGTCAAGCCCAAATATGTGCCAGTTCTTGTTGGCCAAGCTAAAGAAACTCGAACCGTTATGCCAAGGCTTGAAACGCGCGTCTCCTAGGCCGACCGTGTAGTACGAGTGTCCGCCCGAGAACATGTCATGATTACCGTTCAGGGTGAATGAGCCGATCCTGTCGGCTTCATCCGGGCGGACCGGCCAGTACTTCAAAAGGCGCTTCTCGTATTCTGGCTTCCATCCCGAGTAATACGTGTCGCCGAGGTGAATTACAAATTGCTGGCGATTAGCAGTAATGCCTTCGTCGAGCACTTTCCGCATCTCGTTGCCTACGTTCTGGGCGCGCGGCAGGCCTGTCGCCCAGTCACCCACCACAACCAAGCGCACGTTGTCTTCGACTTGGCGCGGCGCGTCGGTAGCAGGCTTCTTGTTGAAATCGTGTTTCCCGCGGAATTTCGTAATGAGCCAAGAGAGCCCCGAGCTAACCCAGCGAACATCGGTAACTTCAAATTGCGTGGCGAAACGACGTTCGCTGCCGGGGCCAACGGCATTCGTGTCGGGCACCTGGGGAAAGTCCTTGATCCGGCGATTGGTGACGGCGGGTGCCGCGGCACCCCTCCGCCCTTCGCCTGCGTTGGGTTCTTCTTCGACACTGTCTGGCTTGTTCTCTGTGTAGTACTCTTCGATCGCCGTTTGCAACAGGCTGATAATTGGTGATCGACTGAAGAACGAGGTATCGTCCAACGACGTCGCCGCGTCTCCCCTACGCTCGGCGACACTCGCGAAGGTCTTTTGCCCGCTGGATGCCTGCGTTTCGTTGAACTGTGCTTCCTTCACGTACTCCAAAAGTACCCGCGACTCCGCCAGGGTTACGTCCTGTGGAAATGCTTCTCCCAATCCCCGCCTGGTTTCCGCAAAATTACGCCGCTCTTCATCGTTGGCAGCAACCGACTCCAGGTAGCTACGTACTTCTTCCAGGTACGACAACACGAAATGGCGATTCAGCACTTGTTCGAGCATGGAGCCTCCCATAACAACAGCCCTAAATAGTTCCCCTGTTGATCAAGCCGCCCCAACTGCAATAAACGCTCCCCACAGATCGGGATGAGAAAAGGGGCGCTCGTTGCCGCGGGACTTTTTCATTTCAGCTAAGCGCGCTGCGACCTTATTTTGCAACTGCTGTTCGGAGAGTCGCAAAGTGCGACCTTGAGACTCCTTCTGCCAGAAGTCCTGCTCTTCCTGAAGCAACGCTCGGACTTCACGCTGCCCGAGCTCACGTACGGTACATTGCGCAATGCGGAGCGCCTGCGCGACTCCATCTTTCGTTCCAAACAGGCGTGCGTAGAAAGACCGTATGACAAGCGAGGCAGCATAATCATCAATCGGCCACTGCGTGCCGACCACTGCCGGAATGCCAGCCTGCAGAAAACACAAGGGGAGACCTATGTTCTCATCAGCCGCCTCGGTGAATACGTTTCCTTGTACACGACGGAAAACTTGGGCAACTCCGGTGTCGCAGCCGGATAGAGTGACGAGCCGCGCGGCAATTGGGTTCTGCAAACCCGTCAGCTGATCCAGTGTCAGCTCTCCATCTGCGAGACGGAGACTCGACAATTCAACATTGCTCCAATGAAAAGTACCATGACAGGCAAAATGCAGGTGATCGTAACGGGCGGCCTCCTGGAGCACGGCGGCTCGTGTCGCGGCGGGTCCAATTAGCTGGCAAACGGCGTCGCGTGGCAGGCTGCGCACAACCGCATTGCCTTCGGCATTCACGAACGGAAGATCGTTAGTCGGGTCGATCACCGCGAGCAGATGTGGTAGACCAGGCGCCATTTGCTCTTTACGCTGGGTGGCGAAGAGCAACGCCGAGATGCTCGGCGCATAGGAGATGGTGTAGTCGTCCAAGAAGTAGCGCCGTTGCCCGTGCTCTGGGCGCCACGCCAAGTGCAACGGTAGCAGCGCAAGCCTGCCCTGCGGCAGGAGTATTACGGGCGCGCCAGACTTTACGCCCAGCGATGTTAGACGGTCGTAGATTGGACGGATGAACATTTTCCACAGTCGCGAGGTCGTGTTGTCGACCGTGGATTGCCACTTCCCGACCGACCCCCCCTTCCGCAACGCGAAGTAACCGTTAAGCCATCCGGTGACTTTGCCACGACCAGCAAGGAGGTCCCGGACTTCTTCGACAGTGAAATCGTCCAAACGCACAACATTATGCTTTTCAATGGAGCGACATCCATCTGGTACGACGAAGGCTGCACTGCCTTGGCTAGTGACAAAAGGTAGAACCAGCGCTCCAGTCGGGGGAACCAGCTTAAGCACGTCCTCAATCGTGAGGCGAGCTGACATGAACTCGGGCCGGATAGCGCGTAGTGCCGCGACCTGCTGGTCGAGTGCCTCGCGCGCTTTCGACAGCCGCCCGCAGGCAGCGACGGGGGCGAATTCCGCGTGGCGAAGATTGTCCTCAGCGTCTCGAAACTCGAGCCAGGCAACAAGCAAGGCATTGGGCATATCCCCTGGGGCCAACTCAGCTATCGCGGCCGTGAATGCGAGCCTGTTTCTCGCCATCCGCATCTTGCCTTCCTCAAGGCAGAGCAAGGCCTCGGCACTTCTGCCAAGCCGTAGCAGGCTATAGGCGGCGTTGCCATAGAGTGAAGCGGTCGCCGACACTTCCTCCGAACGCGCGGCTTCGGTGAACAGGCTAGAAAACAACTCCTTGCTGAGCTCGAGTACTTCAGCCATCATCCTGCTCGCACGCGTCCACAGACCCTTTTCAAAGTGCAACCCCGCCAAGGCGGATAGGGTTGCCCTGCGCTCTGCTGGGTGGCTGATTGCGTCGAATACCTCGAGCGCTTTCGAGAAATGGTAGGCGGCGCGTTCCGCATCGGCGGGAGTCTTGTCGCGGTGCTGGTAACCTAGGAGGCGATGCGTCGAAGCCCACGTCTCGGGGAAACGTTCGCGCGACAACGCGCGAAGAGCTGTCCTTAGGTGCTTTATGGCTTTTTCGGTGTCGCGAAGGTCTGAGTAGGTCAACGCAATGCCAGTGTGTGCTGCAACCCACTTTAGCGGTCGGGTCGATTTGCTGAAGACTGTCAGCGCAGCGCTGAAATGATCAAGTGCCTGACAACGGTTCGCGCGAAAATCTTCAGACGCAAGATCTTCCTGGTACGTCTTCCCGATCACAAGATGGGCCTGCCCCCACGTGTCGGGATCGGCTTCCGGGCTCGTCAGTTTCACGACCTCAAACGCCTCCGAACGTGCGGCGGAGATGTTCATGGCACGGTCGCCAAGTGCACGTTCGGTCTGAGCCGATGCCATGTTTACCCGGGCGATTGCCTCGTCTTGTCTCTGTCCCAGGGCGCAGAAGACTCTCGCAGCCGAATTCAAGTAGCCAAGAGCAAATTCGAGGTTGGCTACCGGATCGCCACTTCGGCGCTTCCGATAAGCCTCACCCAGATTGCACAGGATCGATGCGTAATCGCGCGGTTGCTCGGAGGAGCTCACCACTTCCAGCGCCGACCGGTAGCAGCCGATTGCGCGATCGGCTGCCTCTGGTTGCTCCCGGTTTTGCGCGTTGAGCAGTTCGACGTCACCCTCGATCGCTCGCGCCCGCGCCCAATCGGCGGAATACGCGTCCTTAGTAAAAACGGTCGCCGCCAAGGACAACTCTGCAAGCGCCTCCTGTGGATTCCATGATGGGTCTCGTCGACCACGCTGGAGCAAATCCCGGCCTAGCTCACGATGTAGTTCCGCCCACAGTGCCGGCCAGAGGTCGGGGTCCACTAGTTGTAGCACTTCGCGGCGTAGTTCGATTCGCCGTTCCACTGCATTCGTGTCGCAGAGAAGTGTCAACTCCGATATGATGTCCGCTCGACGCTGGGCACGATCGATCATTTGGACTGAGGCTTACTGCCTGCATCAGTGAGGTGTTTCAACACCCTGACCATTTCGGGGTGCCGGTCGAGAGCGTCATCGAGTTGCCGCTGATCACCGCTCTCAATCGCTTGCTGGAAGAGGCGCATCGTCTCGGGATCGATGACCATGGCGGAACCAATTCCCTGTGCTTTTTCGTACGCCGCGGGAATTCCTTTCTCTCGCGCTGTCCGAAGGATCTCCCAACGACGATTGATATGTGCTAGGGTGCGCGGATCATCTTCATATTGCTCGAGGAGTCGCACGAACACCGCGTCGGCAGACGCGCCCCAGAGAGCGAGTTTGTGCGTCTCAAGTATGTCCACCATCACGCTCCATCGCTCCGCGTTGAGAAAATCGACGACAGGTCGAATGCTGAGTTCGTTTGGCGTATCAGGCATGTTCCGCCTCCAATGTGCGAAGATTTATGGTCGAGAACTTCCAACAAGCTTGCATTCGCATCTGCAAAATCGACCAAGGAACTCAATGGGCATACCGCAAAGGTCTGGTCCCGGAAAAAGGTAAGTAGCATCTTCGACCGCTCACTTAAGAACGTCGGGGGCCGGTGCGTTGCGACCAACGCTTGTTAAGCAACCTGGGTGGTCTGCGTAGCTCGAACCGGACGAGGTGCGGGTTCTTCTTCCACCGTCAACACAAGCCCACGAGCTAAAAGGAGCGGTTTTGTGCCTCCTTTGATGTCACGCCTTACTACCTCTGGTTGGAATGTCCAGCGTCCGTCGCTCCGCTCAAGTTTCCCAGCCTTGAAAGCGAAAGCGGCCGCTTCTGAACGCTTGCTCTTGAATGCCATCACAGTGGCACCGTCGGTATCGATCTCACCCTCCGCGCCTACATCGATGAAGTCACCAACCTTCCCTGAGACATCGGTCTTGAACTCCCTGCCGTCTGCTCGTGACATTAGCAACCGGCGCGCATAGGCATACTCGTAAGCTATGTGCAGTAGTCCTTCGCTTACATAATTGTCGGGAATGGCAAGCGGCACTTGCAGTTCTTGGAGGATCGTGTCGATCTTTGTGGGATCAACCGCAACGTATGACACCTCAGAAAAGGTGAACACCAGCTCCGCGTCGCCCACGAATGACAGTGAGAGTTTGGGAATTGCGGTAATCCCCAGAGCAGCCAGCGCATTGTGAAGGAAGTCTACTGCTGCATCTAGGTTCTTCTTACTCGACTCTCGGTGCTGAATATTGGGCAGAGTCCCACGGCTCTTCTCGAGCTTGCCGAACTCTTGGTTGTAATCCTGAAGGGGGCCGCGCCGAATGAGGCGCTTGTCTACAAATTGATAAAGATCAGGTGGTTTGACTCCGGTCTTCTGCAGAAACACCGGTTGGTAGCCGATCGAATTAAGTAGTTTCACTAGTTCATCCGCCATATCTCCTCCCAGATCGTGCGAACTGCCTATTTGCTGAAACGTAAACAAATCCGCTCGTCCCTCTTTCATGGACGACCAAGTGGACACGCACTTCCATCGAGAGCTTCGCGGGCCTTTGCAAGCATCTGATAAACCTGATCGGTTTACTTCCACCAGTCTTTGCCGCAGCCCCCCCGCGCCAAGCAACGTACTGCCCGCTTCTTTTTTGACCCTTGGGGTGGCACTCGGGATATTAATCACGTTCAGGACGAACGTGCGATTTAGCACCAGTTGGGTCATCGCGGACCTCCTAGGGGCCGCTCCGAGCCGGGTAAAAAGTGCCAACGGGTGATGGCAGCTATCGTGCCTAACTTACGACTTGATCAGTTTAACACCTTGCAACTAAACCAGCGCACAGAGACTAATCCGTTCGATGAAGTCGCTTGCGATTTCGGTTCGGGAACCACTGTGATGGTATACCCTTGGATAATGGCGGCCTGACTGACCTGACGGTCAGAAAGGTATACCCCGTGGCTAGTTTCGAGCATCCGAAAACACGGGTAAAAGCCGGGGTCAAAACACCCACGAAAGCCAAAGCTGCGGCGGAACCTCTTCTGACCACCTGCTAACAAGCCCAACAAAACAAGGCGGATGACACTTTTTGGCAGCTTTCCCGCGCCCGTTGACTTCGGTTTCCTGCTATCCGTACCCTCCGTACCAACCCAACCTGAGTTCCTACGCCAGCATGATCGGACAGACCATCTCGCACTACCGCATCGTCGAGAAGCTCGGCGCCAGCCGATCGCGACGCCGCCCGTGTCCGCCCCTCGCCGCTTACAAGAATTTCTTCACCCTCTGGAAAGACGCCGACCCCGACATCCCGATCCTGAAGCAGGCCAAAGCCGAGTACGCGAGGTTGCAGTAGGCTCAATCCAATGAAGTACGACCCTTAGTTTTCCCGTGTTCGTGCGAATCTGTATCCACGGCGGACTATCCAGACACCAATCAACCCGATGAAAGTTACGCAGACCAGACCAGCAATCATTACCTCATGCTGGAACTGTTCTTCATAGGTCGGCACGTGCCGCAGGATATCGTTCGCAAGCTGTTCCTGATTCCTCCGAGCGTAGCTGGCAATCAGCGCATCCTTGCCGTAAATTCCATTCGCATGAGCCGTCTCAATCCAGAACTTGGGACTGCCAGTGTCCGCTAGAGCCTTCAAAGCAGCGGCCTGATTTGGTGTCACTTGATGGTACAGGGCATCCGCATAGATGTTGTCGTTGCGGGGCAAGTAGTCGGCGTCAGTGCAGTTCGAGGACGCGAGACACATACCAGTGAAGTGGTTATAAAGCGCATTTGCGGGTGATTCCAACTCATGGTCGGTACGACGCAGGAATGCGACGTTCACGACAGGGGCGTTCGGAATCTTCACGTACTCGCTCCAATAAATGCCAGCCCAACGAAACGAAGAAATCTCAACGCCTCTCCTGACTTCGCTCAACGTGTAGTTCAATGAGGCGATATTGTATGAAGCCCTGATGTAGGCAGCCTGAAACATGTCCGACTTTTCATTCAACCAGTCGCGCTCCCACCAAGTTGTGTGCTTTAGCTGCGAGTCGCTGCCCGCGAAACACCTGAAGACCGAATCGAATGTGTCCTTGTCTACCGCGAGTTCGCCTGCTTTGGCGACGGTGACCATGCAATTTGCAGTGTTGACGCGATAGATCGTCTGCTCCTGCGTGAAGTTCTTAATCAGATCGGCCCTCTCAGAGTGAGCGGTGAGCATCCAGTCGCCGACATACAGCATGACTGCGCCGATGAGCAGGAAAATGAATAGGAACGTCTTGACGACGCCAACGACCAAGTGCAGGGGGTACGGGACGCAACGGCAAAACCAAGTTCTACAAGACGATCTTCAACGTCCTTGGCGACGATTGCTATGCAAAAGCAGCCAATTTCGATTCCTTTGTCGTCATGAAGGGCGATCCGGGAATGCCGAATGATGTCGCTGGTTGGCGTGGTAAGCGGTTGATCGTGGCATCCGAAGGCGAGAAGTCCAAGCGACTCGCTGAAGCCAAGATCAAGCTGCTCACCGGCGGTGACCCTGTAGTGGGTGAGTTCAAATATCAGGAAGAGTTCAACTATGTCCCGACGTACAAGATTTGGCTTGTGACCAACTACAAGCCACGGATCGTCGGCACCGACGAGGCAGTCTGGTCTCGCGTCCATTTTGTCGGATGGAACCGTTTCTATGAGCCGTGGGAACGCGATCCCAAGCTGCAGGAAAAGCTAGACGCCAATCTTCGCGCGATCCTCAACTGGATGGTGCAGGGGTGCCTTGAGTGGCAGAAGCAAGGACTCAATCCCCCGGCCTCGATGGTCGAGGACATGGACAAGTATCGCAAGGAACAGGACACAATCGGTCGCTTTGTGGATGACGAATTCATCCTCGGCGACGAGTACCGCACGCCCAAGAGGGAGGCATACGACTGCTACAAGCGTTGGTCCGAGGATGTTGGGGAGCACTACGTCCTAACTCAAGCGGAGTTCAACGAGAAGATGCTGGAACGCTTTCAGGAAGGACGGTCGAGCGGGTCGCGCTTTTGGAAGGGATTTCGCCTCAAGCACGAGATCGACGAAACCATCGTCCCGAACCTCTTATTCGGAATTGGAGAGAACGATCCAATCGGCCTCTTCAAGTCCTCCTGAGCGCACTTTTGAAGGCACCTTCAAGACACCATCAAGGTCATTTGAGGGATTGTTCGCGGTTAATTCGCGGACTTCCACAACCTATGTTTAGAGGCAGAAATCGCAGCAGTTGCCGAACTGCTTCGGACCGCCCAGATGCAGAAAATGCCATCAATACTGGCAAATTTGAATTTCGGCCTCACGGGACGAGGGAGTCGAAATCACCACTAGGACGGCTCAGGACATTGTTTTTTGAGGAAAACGCAGTCATGAATGGAAGAAAACGAGTCCGCGAGGCACTCATCCGTAAGAAAATCGAGTACTGGCGGATCGTTGCCCGGAGCCCCAAGAACACTCAGCCCAGCGGCTCGAAGAAGAATCGCAGCGGCTCAACGTGCGCGGTGGGCAAAGCTGAAAGCTGGAAAGAAATGAGCTAAGCGAGGTTCAAGAAGGGATATACGGTCTCATAAGCAGTTTCGCTAGTCTCTAGCTTCAATTCTTCAAGCCGCTTCTGAGCAAAAGGGGAACAGAACGTCCTCGACTGACTTGAGCCATCCATCCTTGGGGAGAAACTCGTAGCCGAAATGTAGCACGCGCAATCCCAGATCGCTACTCAGATCAAACAGCTCTTCTTCCGGATATTTCATTGTGCATTCTGCATCCACCAATCTTCCATCCGGCAATTGGCAAAGGATGTGCACGATTTCGCGGTTCGTGACCTTCGCGACCAGCTGCCCGTCAGTAAGGCGCTGAATCGCCAGCGCGAAGGAGTGGCAATGGCTGTTCATGAGAACCCAGCGCAACTGCGCTGTGAGCCTGCCATCCTCGGGCAACTCGAATTGCACCAATTCGTCAAGAGCGTTAAGACAGTCAATCGTCATTGCGCTGACCGCTTCGGATACGGTAACTGCTTCCAAGCGAGCAGTCCCCTGTCCTTGCGAGTGAGGAACATCACATAACGATGCTTTCGTGATCGCCGCTTGCAAATTACATTTGGCCCTTGGAGCTTCCCCTTGGGAACGCTTCTGTGGTCGTTGTAGCCCGCCAAAGTGCGGTCTTCGAACTTGGTACTCAAGCCCGTATAGATCCAGTTCGTTGCTTGGTAGACGTATCCGACATGGTTCTGCTCCCCGTCGGCATAGCTGAGCAAGATCAGATTGGGATAGTCCCTCTTCAGTTCCCGCAAGACCCAACCAATGAATCGGCTTTCAGTATTGGGAGGCAGCTCATCCGAAACCCATAGACGGTTGAGTTCGAATACGTCCCGCCAACGTCCTTTGTCCTTCTTCACATCCATGAGCGCACCGCCCGTGACGCCGACACAAGCAGAGTAGCTGTTCGGTTTGCCGATGGTGAGGACACCCCTTACTTTGTCGCCAACCTTGATCCCATAGGCCAGCGAGATTGGGCATCTGCGGTGGAGATAGTGGTGCTTAATAATCAACCCAGTCGCCTGCGCCTTTGAGATTGGGACAAAGTCGAGACTCTCTGGAACGAATGCCTCGCCTTGATACTGTGACGACTCAAAATCTTTGAGTCGTGCCCCCTCTATTTCTTTCGCCGGGTTAAAGGGAGCCTCCTCGAACGCCCCTCCGTCCAAAGATTCCGTCTGAGGACGAGAATCAGTTTCGGCCTTCATGTCGCTGATGCGCTTTTGGTTGTCTGAGAGATCGAGCCCCTCCTTCGATCCCGATGTGCATTCCCGTGCTTGCTTTTCGTTGTCGTTTGCCATAATGTCTCCTTGATAAGGTTGGGGAGCGGTCTTCTGCTCCCCGAATTTAAAGGGTTACCTTTAGGCCTGAGCAGCTAGCCCCTGCTCGGGCTTTTCGTTTGAGATCGAGAGGATGTCGCCAAATGAATCGGCAGAGACTTCCGTCTCTTTCTCAGGGATGATCGCCGCTGGCTTCGCTGGCGTTTCATGCGACGGCTGACGAGCGGTAGGCGCGAGGCCGAACGACTTGTCGTCAATCCCGATGCGTTTGCGGATCATGCGAACGTGCGTGATCAGTTGCATCGGCACTTTCTCGCCGACCTCGTCGATCATTCCCAGCAGCTGGACGAGCAGCAGCTTGTAATTTGGGAGATCGCCCGCGATGGTGGACTTGAGCGGTTCGGCTTGAGAAATGGCTTCGTATTCCTGCCATGCCTCGTCCGCCTTGGCCTTATCGCCCGCAGTCTCAGCGGCACGGGCACGGGCGACAGCATTCAATCCAGTACGCATCCGTTCCACATCCTCATTTGCGACGTTGAGGTTCTGGTGCGCCGTGGAGTCGTGTGGTTTAGACCCGTCGCCGTCCTTCTTGGATTTCTGCTTCTTGGTGTAGTCGCCGATCATTGCGTACACCGCTTGCTCGGTGCGACCGAGCTTCTTCGTGCAGAAGCCCTTGAAGTTTCGACATCCCATGATCGTTTGGCTGCCCATCAGCTTCTTGAAGTCAGCCTGAACTTCAACGATCAGAGGCTTCAGGTCTTTCAGTTTTGCGCACAGAGGAGCGAGCTCATCTACCAACTTCTGAGCCCGCGCTTCTGCCTCTGATAACCACTTCGGAACACCGTGCGTATTCGGAAGCGGGCGAGTCGAATTGTTCTTGTCGGTCATGTGTTTCCCCTTTTCTGCCGATCCGCTCGACAGCTGCGTTCGCCGATTTCGCTCGGCGGCTGCGTTTGCCCCAGACGGGCACTTTCTCGTGGTCGTTGGTGATCCCAAGTTTTCTGGCGAGGCACACATCTGCCCCTTCTTGGGCACACGTGTACCCGCGCGTTTCAGTGCACAGAATTGCTTGGGGAGTTAGCCCTCAGCCAGCCCCAACGTACAGGCTGGAAGGGATGCGTCATACCGCACGCATTGCGGGGTTCGGAGTACGCCGAACCAGCACCACTACCTAGGGCAGAAACCGCTTAGGAAGGTCGGGCGTTGCGCCCGCTGATTTCCGCCACTTATATTCCTATAATACCCAGCGAAATCGAATTTTGGATAGGAAATCAAAAACCGGATTTGCCGGGGAATCAATAGCTTCCGGACTTTTCCGTATTTGGCCTGCGTTTTTTTGGACAGTTTGTCAAAACGACTGCGATAGCAGGTTCGACTGGCGGTAGCAACCTTGGTGTCGGCCTCCAACTAATGCGAGGTCGCCTGATTGCCCCGTACGCCCGATTCGGTGACCTTATTGTTCTTCTTTGTTGTTCTTCTTTGCTATCCCCATCCACGACCCGGACAACCCTAGCCAAGATGGGAGCCCTGAAAAAATACCGGTAGTCGGTTGCTGAACCTTGGTATTAATCTGTAGCGCCGGTAGGCGATGTCAAAATCACAGGAGGTCAGCAGGGGCATGGTCGAGTTCCTTCAAGTTCAAGGCGTGGCAGCCCATCCGAAAGCGGTAGTACTTCCCGTGAAAGCAGAATCGCTGGCAGTCAATGGCGAGGCATCTTCCCCAGAGCCGCCGATTTTCTGCCCCGAACCACAATGGGATCTGCTTCGTCCTCCTTGCGGCACCGTGATTTCAGCCATTGTCGTGCGGAAGGGAAGCGTTCCAATAGAGAACTGGTCAGCAGCAACTAGGCCTATGAGTGCGCAAACCAGACGGTTCATCCAACGGGTCTTTGTGCCAATACTCGTAGCTCAGTACGTCGCTAAATCAAAGCAGCAGGATCAGTGAAATGAATGAGAACAATTGTTGTGCCGT
>Ga0187771_10000527_pt1 | contig 23785 bp, 16 predicted proteins | sample 0116_SJ02_MP15_1_FD_133139 | JGI IMG/M metagenome (GOLD analysis project Ga0187771, IMG submission 133139) | Tropical peat soil microbial communities from peatlands in Department of Meta, Colombia - 0116_SJ02_MP15_10_MG | ecosystem: Environmental > Terrestrial > Soil > Wetlands > Peat | place... | reverse complement strand
TCGGAGTTTCCTGCCACACTGCAGAAGAAGTCGTCAAAGCCGCCGCCAACGGCGCCAACTTCGCCGTCTTCGCACCGGTGTTTGAAAAGAAAGACGCGCCCGGGACCCAACCCACGGGCCTCGCGATGCTCGAACAAGCCTCCCGCGCCAACATCCCTGTGCTTGCCCTCGGCGGGGTCACACTCGCCAATGCTCGTGCCTGCCCCGCCGCCGGCGCCGCCGGTATCGCCGCCATCCGTCTGTTCCAGGAAAACGATATCGAGCAGATCGTGCGCACACTGCGCGGGTAACGCCTATGCATGAAACGCCGGCTGCATGCCGTCCACGCACTGCGGGAGGAACTACCGTCGGCCCAATCAGCGAATCGCGGCGCGACGAAGCACCCGCCTGGCAAGCATCTGCGTTGCGGTCTCTGGCTGCGGCGGTTTAGCATCTAACTGGCTTGGCGATGGCAAACCCAACAGTATCCTTCACAACTCAGCGCCGCCTGATTGGACTCAAAGAAGTGCTGAGCTTCGCCTACGACTCGTTTTCGAGCAACAAGCTGCAATTCCTGCTCACCGCCTTGGCCATGGCCGTGGGCACGGCCTCAGTGATCCTGGTCGCCACCATCGGACTCACCGGCAAACAGTACATCCTGCGCCAATTGCAATCCCTCGGCACCAACATGATCTATGCCGATTATGAGAGCGGCGGGCATCGCCTCGACTCAAGCTTCGACCCCATGCGTGTGGAAGATGTCCTGGCGGTGCGGGAACAGGTTCCCAGCATTGTAGCCGCCTCTCCTACTGTAGCGCTGGGTGACCGCATCAGCGTGGGCAGCGGCAAACAACGCGATATTCTGGTGCTGGGCGTGGATCCTGATTACCTGCGCTTACGCAATCTGGTGCTGTTGGCCGGACGCTTCTTCGATGCCGAGGATTCGGCAGGCCGCAACAAAGTCGGCTTGATTACCGAGAAACTCGCACAGAAACTCTACGGAGCGCCCCAGGAGTCGGTTGGCCAGATTATCAAGCTCAGCGGCGGTCTTCCTTTCACCGTCGCGGGAGTTTTCCGGGAAAGCGTGGACACTTTCGGACAATCCGACATCCAGGAAGACACCATGCTGATTCCCTACACGGTCAGCCGGTTCTTCGTTCCCAGCGGAGAGGTTCGCCAAATCTACTTCTCGGTGGCTAGCGCGGAGGACGTGATCCCGGCCACCGCTGCCATCAAGCGCGTGCTGCAATCCCGACACCGCCCCCAGTCTATTTACACGGTTGAGAACTTGACCCACCTACTCGAGGTGGCCGCCCGCATTGCCGATGCGCTGACCGTGGTGGGCGTCCTAGTTGCCTTCGTCACGCTGCTGGTGAGCGGCATTGGCATCATGAACATCATGCTGGCGACCGTGACCTCGCGCATCCGGGAAATTGGGATTCGCAAGGCCATCGGCGCCACGAATCGTGAAATCCGCTTCCAGTTTCTCGCCGAAGCGATCCTGATCTCGCTTTCGGGGGGAGTCGTGGGTATCCTTGCAGGTCTGGCGATTCCGTACTCGGCGCGCTTCCTCACCGATTACCGCATTCCCATTTCCGGCCTATCGGCCATCATCGCCATCATTGTGTCTTCGCTGGTGGGGATCATTTTCGGCACGGTTCCGGCCACGAAGGCCTCGCAGCTCGATCCGGTGGAAAGCCTAAGATACGAGTAGGTGGAAACCCCGAAGTAAGAGGCGGGTCAGCCCAACACTGGCTTTCTTGCTCCCACGAAGGCCATGAAGCATAATGTGCCCGTCGGGCGGGCAAGGAATCACGCCATGCAAATTCCTTTCAGGTGGCTTGGCCTTTGTGTCGTAATTGCGATTGCCATCGGAGTTCCATCGCAAGCCCAAACGCCCAAAACTGCCACAAAGACCCCGGCTGAAATCCTTGATGGGAGCCGGGGAGCGATTGGGGTCATTGTGGCAGCGGGTGATAGCTCAACGAAACTCGGCACGGGCTTTTTCCTTCGTTCATCAGGACTACTGCTGACGAACTTTCACGTTGTCGAGGGTACAGACGTAGTTGGGATAAGGCTGCCCACCAGCAGGGACATTCTCTGGGCGAAGAATGCTCGCGGATTTGATGAACAGAACGATCTTGCGGTCTTGGCGGTGGACGGCGGCGGTGCCAGCACGCTCGCACTTGGCGATTCAGACACGGTTAAGGTGGGAGAGCCAATCGTAGTGGTCGGTAACCCGGAAGGTTTGGAGCAAACGGTCTCCAACGGTTTAATCAGTGGGATACGAGAATTCGGTGGCAGGAAACTGCTCCAAATTACCGCACCAATTTCAGAAGGCAGCAGTGGCAGTCCTGTTTTCAATGAGCATGGTGAAGTGATTGGGGTTGTCGTGGCGTCCCTTGAATCTGGACAAAATCTGAATTTTGCTATTCCGATTAACTACGCCAAGCAGCTGCCACAGTCCGATGAAGTTCCTATCGCTACACTCCCAAAACGGCATAAAGAAAACTCGACTAGCCAATCTAGTTCTGAACTCCACATCAACTCGATGTACATCACATCAAGCGGTCATTGGAATCAAACGGTTGTACAGGGCACGCTTAACAACAAACTGTACACACTTCAAGTGACGACTTGGGTTTTCAGTCACCGATGGATTTTTGAGACCAACAAGTCTTACCCCGTTGTTTCAGCAGACGGCGGAAAAGTCAAGATTCGGGTTCCTTACAAAGACAAACTCAAAATCGTGACTTTGTACGTAATGGCAGTGGAACCGTTGCCAGAGACCAAATGAATCTCAGGAATCGAGTAATCCCCATGTAGGAGGGGCGGGGCCGGGCAAGCGGCTAAGAACTGCCCCAAAAACCACAAAGCCGGGCTGGTTGGCCCGGCTTTCCCATTGTGGAACTGGTTCGGTGAGTCTGGTTTAGATCGCCGACCCAGAATGTCAATTCTCTCGTTCCTTCCCGCGTATCCCAACCCAGTCTAGGGTCGAATCACTCAGCGGAAAGCCCCTAAATCCTGTCACGCTGCCGGGGTTCACCGCGTGCTTACATCACCAGCGCCAGGTTCTCCAGTTCATGCTGCAGGACGGGAAGCGCACACCCTGCCATCTCGACGCGGCCCGCCGCGTCCAGAGCTGCCTTGGGAGAAACCCCATAGCCACGGCCCATCAGAAACACTTGAAGCAGCTGCGCCGCTTCGTAGGAATCAATCATGCCGCTCTGCAGCAGATCGCTCCTCAGCGCAGTTAGCTCGGTTATCGTGAATCTGTCTTTGTCTGTCATGGCCGTCATCACCTCCGACTCCGACCAGTTTCTGTCTTTGCCGTATTAGACTCATCGGCAGCTATTGAAGTTGCATGCAATTTGGCTGCCGCAACCCTGCTTTACTTTTCTATACGATCCCAAAACCCCTTTGCTTTCATTTAACCCCTGTAAATATCAAAAGTTGCAGGCGACCAATTCGATGACCCTTATTTCTCCGGCGCTCCCGGTTACTGCCTCCGCGTACAAAAGTAATCCCAAAGCTGACACAATGTGTCGGCGCGAAACAGTCCCCTGACGGAAGATCGGCAAGACGCCCCAAACTTGCGTCGAGGCGCGAGCTAGCCCCTGCCCCCACGGGGTGGTTGACCTTGGCGGAAGGCCTCTGGAAGGTGGTCGGCGGCAGGACTGAAAGGAGGTCGGAGATTGCAGGGTTGCAGTTTGACGCAGGCGACCAGGTTGGTCGCTCTTCAGCTGTCGATCAGAAATCGACCATGTGAAATTTCGGTGAGCTGCCAGCGCAACGTGGCCGTCTCGCCTATGACTCGATTATCGCCTCATCCACCAGCATGACAGGGATGTTGTCTCTTACCGGGTAGACCCGGTGGCACGCGATGCACTTCAGGCTTTCTGGGTTCTGGCGATATTCGAGCGCGTGCTTGCACGCGGGACAGACCAGAATTTCCAGCAGGTCTTTGGCAATCATTGTGGGAGCATTGTACGACACGGGCGAGATTTGCGATTTTTTGATTGCCGATTTCCGATTGGGGAGCGGGCGCGGCTGGTTTTCAATCGCGAATCGTAAATTGAAAATCGGAATCTTCAGTGTCGCGGCGGTGTAAGATTCTATGTCCAGACGCCCGAAGCGGGGCGCAGGAAGCCCAGACTCATGTCCGCCACCATTCTCGACGGAACCAGAATCGCGCAAGACATCCGCACCGAAGTAGCCGCGGAAGTGAAAACGATGGCCAGCTCCGGCATGCGCCCCGGCCTGGCTGTGGTTCTGGTCGGACACCACCCGGCTTCTGAAATCTACGTCCGTGGCAAGGTCAAAGCCTGCGAAGAAGTCGGCATCTACAGCGAGAAGCTGACGCCGCCGGAATCGGCCACCACTGCCGACCTGCTCACGCTGGTCGAGGATCTCAACCGCCGAAACGAAATTGACGGCATCCTGGTGCAGTTGCCGCTGCCGGCGCAGGTGGACGCGAAGAGAGTCTTGCTGGCCGTGGACCCGGCCAAAGACGTAGACGGATTCCATCCCATGAACGTCGGCTTTCTCTCGACGCAGCGGCCTGGTCTGGTGCCTTGCACACCTGCAGGAGTGATGGAAATCCTGAAGCGCAGCAACATTCCGATCGCCGGGCAGGAAGTGGTAGTCGTCGGGCGCAGCGATATCGTGGGCAAACCGGTGGCGATGTTGCTTACCAATGCCAACGCGACGGTTACGATCTGTCACTCAAAAACGCATGATCTGCCGGGCGTTTGCCGCCGGGCCGACATTCTGGTGGCCGCCATCGGCCGCGCCGGCATGATCACGCGCGATTTCGTCAAACCGGGCGCGACTGCGATTGACGTGGGCATGAACACGGTGACCGATCCGGCCGAGTTTCACCGATTCTTTGCAGGCAACGCCAAGCGGGAAGAGACGTTCCGCAAGAAAGGTTCAACCCTGATCGGCGACGTGCACCCCGAAGTAGCCGAGGTCGCCGGAGCGCTCACGCCCGTGCCCGGGGGCGTCGGGCCGCTCACTATCGCCATGCTTATGTTTAATACCGTAAAGGCGGCAAAGATGCGGAGAGGAAGCCGCGTGGCGGAAATGGCGCCCGCGTAGGTGGCAATGCTGAAAGTTGGACTTACCGGAGGCATCGCCTCCGGCAAATCCGTGGTGGGCGAGATGTTCGCCGGCCTGGGTGCGCACGTGGTCCAGGCGGACCGCATAGCGCACTCGCTCATGCAGCCGGGCGAAGCGGTCTACAACGAGGTCGTGCGCCATTTCGGGCGCGAGATTCTCAACCCGGATGGCAGCATCAACCGACGCAAACTGGCAGAAACGGCTTTTGGCCCAGCCACCGCGCCTGAAGGCCAGCGGGCCTCGCGCATCGAAGAACTCAATCGCATCGTGCATCCGGCAGTTTTGCGCAGCCAGGAAGAATGGATGCAAGCCATCGGCGTGCACGATCCCAAGGGCGTGGCGGTCCTGGAGGCCGCGCTGATTCTCGAAGCAGGCGTGGGGAAGCGCTTCGATCGGATGATCGTCGTGACCTGTAGCGTGGAGCAGCGCGTGACCCGCTTCGCCGCGCGCCAGAAGATCGACCTCGAATCTGCCCGGAAAGAAGTGGGGCGCCGCATGGCTGCGCAAATCTCTGACGATGAGAAAATCAAGTCCGCCGACTACGTGATCGACAACTCCGGCCCGCTGGAAAAGACCCGCGAGACGGTGCGTCTGGTGTGGGTGAAGCTGACGGCGGAAGCGGAAAAAGGCTGAGTGCATCTCACTACCGAGACGCAGAGGCACTGAGAATTCCGATTGCCGATTCTCGATTTCCAATTGAAAAATCCAGGCTACTCTTCAGACAAGCGGCCAATCGAAAATCGCAAATTCAGGCTTTGGCCTAAACAACGCGCCTCAGGCTAACGCCTAATCCACGCCCCTGTGCTTCCAACCCCGCCATTGTTTAGAATGAAGGAAAAGCAGGAATCTTCCTGTTCCACTACATCGTTTTCAGTCTGGATGGTTCGAATTATGAAACTCGTGCGACCTCTCGTCCTTGCGCTGGTTATTGCCGGAGCGTTCTTCTACTTCACGACCTGGCGTTCCAATTCGCAGGGCGGACTGCATCCCTCGAATTGGTTGAGCCATCCGGCGCAGGTGGAAATTACTGAGGCCGCGCCGGGCGAGTCGCTGGACGGCGAAGAGCAGAACAACATCCTCGTCTACAAGAAGAACATTCCGTCGGTGGTGAACGTCACCTCGCGCTCCATGACCTTCGATTTCTTCTATGGGCTGGTGCCGCAGGAGGGCCAGGGCTCGGGCTTCGTCATCGACAAAGAAGGTCACATCCTCACCAACTACCACGTGGTCGCCGATGCTCGCCAGTTGAAGGTGACGCTGCACAATCGCAAAAGCTACAGCGCGACGGTGATAGGCACCGACCCGGCCCACGATCTAGCCGTGATTCAGATCAAAGCGCCCGATCTGGTTCCCGCGGTGCTTGGCGACTCGCGCAACCTGCAGGTGGGGCAGAAGGTGTATGCCATCGGCAATCCTTTCGGGCTCGCCGGAACCATGACCCGCGGTATTGTGAGCTCGATTCGCCCGGTGCGGGAACCGAACGGCGCCATGATTGACGAGGCCATTCAGACCGATGCGGCCATCAATCCGGGCAACTCCGGCGGGCCGCTCATGAACTGGCACGGCGAAGTCATTGGTATCAACACCATGATTCTGTCGAGCGTCGGACAGAACGCGGGCATTGGCTTCGCCATCCCGATCAATACGGCCAAAGCGGTACTTAACGATCTGGTCACGCTCGGTCGGGTGCGGCGTCCGGCGCTGGGCGTTCGCACAATTCCGATCGATCCCGAACTGGCCGATGAGCTGGGATTGCCCGTTGATTACGGACTGCTGATCATTCAAGTAACGCCCGGCGGCTCGGCCGAGCAAGCTGGGCTGCGCGGCGGTACCGAGCGCGCTTATCTGGGCAATACTCCCATCATGCTCGGCGGTGACTTGATTGTGGCGATTGACGACGAAAAGGTGCAGGACGAGCAGGATCTTACGCAGATGATGAACAACCACCGCGCTGGCGACACTGTAAAGGTCACCGTCTACCACAACAAGAAAAAAATGGACGTCAACGTGGCGCTGGGCGAGGCGCGACAGCAGGTGTGAAGAAAGCAGCCGTCAGCTATCAGCCATCAGTTTCAGCCGATCACCCAGGGCACTTCTTGCGAAGCGCCCTGAGTTTGGTTGCGATCACACACGGCTACTGAACGGTCAGAGTCAGCGAGCTGAAATGTTGCACGCTGCCCGACGTGCCAATCACCAGAACCGTGTAGGTGCCGGATGGAGTGGAATTCCCTTTCTGCACGGGAGGCGTGCCGCCCGTACTGGTGCCGCAGGCGGGCAACAGCATCGTTAGCCCCAGCAAAACGATCAGGAGGAGCAAGAGGCTCACCCGCTTGCGTTCTCGCCGCGTTCCGGCCAGGCACAAACCACACAATCCAAAAGCGGGCATGAGCGCAAGCCAGGCCAGCACTATACCGCCAGGGGCTATCGGCGTTGAAAGCTGCGCGGTCGTTCCTGTCGTCTTGACGCTGACCGTAACCGAAGCGGCGCTCGCCCCCGGCGTTACGGACGTGGGGTTGAGCGTGCAGGTTGAGAACGCAGGCAGGCCGGCGCATGCCAGGTTGATCGCGCTGGAGAAACTCCCGCCGACCGGGTTGATTGACAGATGATAAGTCGCGGTTGCGCCAGCTGCGATAGTGGCCGTGCCGCCCGATGCCGGCATGCTGAAGTCAATGCCCGAACCAGTTAACGAAACCAGTTGCGGACTATTCGCCGCCGAGTCGGTCAGGGCAAGAGTCCCGGAACGCGTGCCGGAGGCAGTCGGCGTGAACGTTACCTGAATGGAGCAGGTTCCGCTGGCGGCGACGGTCGTACAGTTGTTCGTTTGACCAAAATCGCCGGAGGTCTGCACGCTGGTGACGGTCAGAGCGGCATTGCCCGAGTTGGTCACGGTGACGGTTTGGGCGCTGCTTGTCGTGCCCACCGCCAGGCCGGTAAATGTCAGACTCGGCGTGCTGAGGTTGGCCGTGCCTGCCAGTCCGGTACCGCTCAGGGTGACTACTTGCGGACTGTTGGCCGCAGAATCAGCGATGGTAAGAGTCCCTGTGCGAGGCCCGGAAGCTGTGGGAGCAAACGTCACCTGAATGGCACAGGTTCCTCCGCTGGCAGCCACGGTCGTGCAGTTGTTGTTCTGGGCGAAATCGCCGCTGGCCTGCACGCTGGTGACGGTCAGAGCGGCATTGCCCGAGTTGGTCACGGTGACGGTTTGGGCGCTGCTTGTCGTGCCCACCGCCAGGCCCGAAAACGTGAGACTCGACGTGCTGAGGCTGGCCCCGCCGGCCAAGCCCGTGCCGCTCAGCAGAACTACTTGCGGACTGTTGGCCGCCGAATCGGTCAGCACAAGACTCCCAGTACGGCTTCCAGACGCAGTCGGCGTGAACGTCACCTGGATGGAGCAGGTGCCGCTGACGGCAACGGTCGCGCAGTTGTTGTTCTGGGCAAAGTCGCCGATGGCCTGCACCGCAGTGAAGGTCAGGGCACCGTTGCCCGAGTTGGTCACGGTAAGGGTTTGGGCGCTGCTGGTCGCGCCAACCGCCAGGCCCGTAAACGTGAGACTCGACGCGCTCAGGCTGGCCACGCCAGCCAAGCCGGTGCCGCTCAGCGAAACCAATTGCGGGCTGTTAGCCGCTGAATCGGCGATGGTGAGAGTTCCCGTGCGAGCCCCGGAAGCTGTAGGAGTGAACGTCACCTGAACGGCGCAGGTTCCTCCATTGGCAGCGACGGTCGTGCAGTTGTTGGTCTGGGCAAAATCGCCGGTGGCTTGAACGCTCGTGACGATCAAGGCGCCGTTCCCCGAGTTGGTCACGGTAATGGTTTGCTGGCTGCTCGTGCTGCCTACAGCCTGCGCGGTAAAGGCGAGGCTGGAGGCGCTGAGCTGCGCCGTGGCAGCCAGTCCGGTACCGCTTAGCGCAACCGTGTGCGGATTGCCTTGCGCATTGTCATTGATGGTCAACGTGCCGCTGCGGCTTCCTGCGGCCGTGGGTGTGAAAGTCACGTTGATTGTGCAGGAGCCGGATACCGCAGGCTTGGCCGCAGCCTTGAATTTCGCTGTAACGCAGTCGTCGGTCTCGGTGAAGTCCCCGCTCGCGGTTACTGCCGAAATTGTGATGGGATTGGCTCCCGTATCAGTCACCACGACGGGCTGCGACGAGCTCGTCGTGCCCACCGCTTGAGTGCTGAAATTGAGCGACGACGGCACCACGGTCGCAGTCGTGACATAGCCGCTCCCCGTCAGTGAGACGCTCTGCGGGCTGCCAGGGGCGTTGTCGGTGATGCTCAATGTGCCGTTGCGCGCTCCGCCGGCGGTGGGAGTAAACGTAATCGAGAATGTGCAACTGGAGCCGATCCCGAGCGAGGCCGGGCAGTTGTCGGTCTCAGCATAGTCGCCGGTAGTGGCAATATTGCTGATGACCAGCGTAGCGTTGCCGTTATTGGTAAGGGTTGCAGTCTGCGCCGAACTGGTTTGGTTGATTTGCAGGCTTGGGAAGGCGAGGCTGGTTGGGTTGAGGTCGGCGACAGCGGTCGAACCGTTGCCCACCAGGTTGATGAAATGCGGCGAGCCGGCGGCATTGTCTTCAATCATGATCGAACCGAAGCGCGGCCCCGGCTGGGTGGGCGTAAAGGTCACAGTAAAGGTGCAGGTACTCGCCGCTGCCACGCCCGAACTGCATGTATCGGTCTCAGAAAAATCGCCGCTGAGTGTAAGGTTGGAAATGGTCAGCGGCGCGCTGCCCATGTTGCGCAACAGCGAAGTATTGGGCTGGCTGACCGATCCGACGGGTCGAATCGAAAATTGGATCAGCGACGGGCTCAGCGCCACGGCCGGAGCCGCCGCCGTCCCGATCTTGGTTACAAAGGCGTCAGTGTTTCCGCCCAGCGTGTTCTGCAACGCGGCCGCGGTGACCGGATAGTCGGTGGAGTCTGTGTTCCCGGTAATGTAGATTGCTCCCGATGAATCGAGCGCAATTCCTCCGGGAAAGTCGTTGCCGTAGCCGCCCAGGAACGTGCCAAACAGCTGGATGCTGCCGGTGGGGTCCACTTCCTCCACTAGAACATCCCACTGATTGGTATAGCTTTCGATTGGGTTGACCAGTTGACTCACATCGCCGCTCCCTGATTCGCAGGCAACGTAAGCATCGCCGCTCGAATCGAGCACCAGGTACTCTGCTTCGGCATCGGTGTCGGCGACTAGGTATGTGGAGTAAATCAGGTTCGTCAGCGTGGGATCGAGCTTGGTGAGGAATCCCGAGCTGCAGTAGGTCTGCGAGGGATCACAGACGTTGGGGCTGGTGACCGGTGCGGCGTGGGCATAGTCGAAGCCGGTGACGTAGACGCCGGTCGCATCTACGGCGATGGCGTTGAGGTTCGCATAGTAGGAGTTCAGTGCACTGGCGTCGAAGTAGGTCGAGTAGAGCAGACTGCCCGTCGGGCTGAACTTGCCGATGAACCCCACCTGCTGGTCGTTACTGGTGCTGTTGGTGGTCTGATAGGCGCCGGTCGTAACCGGAAAATCGTAGGTGTTAGTAACCCCTGCAACATAGGCGTTGCCGGCGCTGTCGACCGCAACGCCGCTGACGGTGCTGGTCGGGCTCGGATAACACTGCCCCTGGTAGCAGTTGGTGAGCACGGTTGTGCCGCCGCCGTAATACGTGGAGTACACCAGCGACGAGCCATCCGGAGCGAACACGGTGAGGAACCCGTAATTTCCGTAACCGGAATTCTGGTTCAGCGGTACGGTGGACTCCGCGGCATTCGCGGTGGGGAAGTCCTGCGCGTAGGTATAGCCGCCGACGTAGATATCGCCGCTGCCGTCAACCGCAATCGCATTCCCCTGTGTGGAGCTGCTGCCACCCAGGTAGGTGGAGTAAACGAGCGCAGAGCCGTCGGCGCTGACCTCGGTAACAAAGGCGCTCTGCCAGCCGGCGTTGGTGGCCTGATAAGGATTCACGGTCGGGAAGTCGTAGGAATAGGTGTAGCCGGTGAGAAAGACCTGGTTGGAGCCGTCCAGCACCATGGCTTGGGCGTAGTCATCGGAACTGCCGCCGATGTAGTCGGCGTAGACTAGGCTCGAGCCGCTCACGTCCAGCTTGGCCACAAATGCGTTCTCACCCGACGGAGGCGGACCCGCTTCCGACGCCACAGGGAAGTTGGTCGAAGCCGTCGAACCGACGACGTAAGCGCTGCCGGCGCTGTCCACGGCAATGCCTGCTCCGGCATCGTTGGCCAGGCCGCCAAGAAACGTGCCGTACACCAGGACAGGATCAATCACCAGCGGCATGGTCTTGTCATAGGGGCCGAGAGCGAACGAAACGCGGGTCGGGCTCAGCAGCTTGTAGTGGCCGGTCACGGGAACCTGCATCCCGCGGAATTCCTGATAGACGATGGGAGCCTCCAGGCGGACTTCGTCGTTGCCTTTGTGCAGGATCAGATCGCCGTTCGCGGCGAGACTGAGACGATCCGCGCCCTGAATTTCCATCTGAATCTGGCGGGGATCGGCGCCCGGCGCGACCACGAAATCGTGCTCGACCCGCCCCTGGTTTCCGTAGTAGACCAGGTCAATTCCGGGATAAACCGCCGTGTAGTGAACTTGCTTGTAGATAGGAACATTCGTCTGCCATTTCTTGGGATCTTTCCCGATGAAATAGTTCACCTTGCCCGGCTGCAAATTCTCTCCCGCGACGGCAGGACTTGGGTTGGCCCCAACCAGGTTGAGCCGGAGGACCGTGCCCGCGGTCCCGGCGGCGTTGGCCGCGGGACTTTTATCCCCATTTGACGAGACAGATGAGCGAAGTGCCAACACCATCTGGCCCGAAGTGAGGAAAACGGAATAGCCAGAACCGTGGGCCACAAATTTCACTTGCGGATCAGCCTGCCCGCGGTTGGCTTCGAATGTAAGCGGCAGCTTGCCGTAGGTTGCCTGTGCCCGACGCGTTTGCGGAATGTTTTGTGCGGCGTTCCCCCCTAAGGGAGCGGCTTGCGCGGCGCAAAAGACGCTGCTCAGAAGTACGAGCGATGCAGCCAGGCTACAGATGGATTGCCTATACGATTTCATTTCTTCTCCGTTGTTTTTCCGACTCGCAGATTTTGATTTCCGAGTCAGGATTGTTGAGCTCAGCGGCAGACGGCGTATGTGGGATGTTCCCGCCTGCGCAGCACAACGAAACGCCCAGGTCGCCTTCAGCCAGCACAACGGCCCATTATCGAGACCGAGGATGAGAATGTCGGGAGATAACTCTCAGAGGCGGGCTAACTTGTGGGCATGGTGGGGGCCAAGCTGGGAAAGGTGTCATTGTGGAACGCGACGCGAACCTGTGTCGCAAGGCAAACGCGGGGTCTGCAATTGGCTGCGGTAGCCTCAGTCCACGGTGTGTTTCGCCGTGTACCCGTCGCGGGCCACGACGTCGATCTTCACGTCTTTGCCCTTCTGATCTTTCACTTTCAGCGGGCTGCCATCGGGCGCTACCACCTGGACCTTCAGCTTGCGGTAGGTTCCGTCGAGTTTGGTATTCGTCGGGTTGTATGCCAGCGAGTACTGATGGCGGATGTCGTCGCCGATGTCGTGGAAGATTTCCCCGAACTCCGCCTCGAAGCGGGGAAAGAACGCCCGGCCTCCCGTCATCGTGGCGAAGGTTTTCATCTCGTTGTCCGCCTGCAAGTAGTCAATCTGATGGAGGCCGTATCTCGCCATGCCCTGCGAATAGCTAGTGCAATGGTGAACCTCGCAGTATTCGCGCAAATACCAGCCGATGCTGACCGGGAAAATGGTGACGTCTTTGGTGTCTTTGATCTTCTTGAGAATCTTGTCATAGGTCAATTTGCTGAAGGTGTCCACGCCCGTAGAGATCAGGATGACATACTTCTTCCCCTCGACCCGGTCAAGCCGGTCGAGCGTGTCGTACAGAGCGTCGAACTCATTGGTTTCGGCGAAGCCGGGAATCCGCAGTTGATTCAGTGCGCCAAACACTGCCCTCTTGTCCTGGGTGAAATCGGTCAGGATATGGGGCTGCATGTCGTAATAAGTCACTGCGATCCAGTCATCCTTCTTCAGAGTACTGGCGAAGGAGTAGGAGGCATTCACGGTGTCCACCAAGATGTAATAGCTCGTCGAGGCGAATTCAATCAGCATCACGGCCGTAATCGGCGCATCCGACACGCTGAACTTGCTGACCGTCTGCGGAACCCCGTCTTCCACGATGCGGAAATTCTCCTTTTTCAGCCCAGGCACGAACTGGCCGTCTTTAGTTGTAACCAGCACGTCCACATTGACCAGCGGCACGTTCACGTGCAGCGAATAGTCGGGCATATCCGCGGCTTTCTTCAGAGTCGCGGGCGGGGGCGGAGGCGGCGCTTCTTCCGGACTTTTCTTGGGGATGGCGTACGGTCCCACGTTGCCGCCGGGCCCACCAGCCTCGGCCGGCACATCCTGTTTGGGCTTGCCCGTGTCTGGCGTTTGCGAAGGCGTCTGCTGCGCTGGGGCCTGCTGATCTTGCGCCCAGAGCGGCAGAGAACTACACGCCACTACAAGGCAGACCGCGAGCAATGCCGCAGTCTTGCCGGGTTTAATGCACGCTAGAGTTGTACCTTCCTGTAGATTCCACATGGTCGGACCCCGAAAAAAGCTCTGTGCTAGTATAGACGCAAGGATTCGCAATTGGGATGTTTTGCCGGTCCCTGGATCAGCCCTTCCTGGCAACGAGTTCCAGTTTGTTCGAGTCTAATCCAATAGCGAGGCCTGTTGGCGGGTCTTTTTCGGGGCTTTCGATGAAAAGAGTATATCTGGCCATTCTCTTCTCTACCTTCTTCCTTTCCACCTATCTGTCCGCCCAGATTTCGCAGCCGACCATTCCTGTGGACCAGATCCACGCGGGCATGCGCGGCGTGGCTTATACAGTTTTTGAGGGCGTCAAACCCGAGCCCATGGATGTGGAAGTTCTGGGAGTTCTGCACAACGTAAACGGCCCCAAGGGCGATGTGATCCTGATCCGGCTGCACGGGCCTAAGGTCGAATACACCGGCGTGGTGGCCGGTATGAGCGGCAGCCCGGTCTACATCGACGGCAAGCTTGCGGGTGCGCTGGCCTTCCGCATCGGTCAATTCTCCAAGGAGGCGATCGCCGGCGTCACTCCTATCGCTGACATGCTTGAGATCAGCGCGCTCGACAAATCACCCGCCGAAGATGCTGCCTCTACCAAAGCGGCCGTGAGCAACGCCAGTGGCAGGACCGCGGCTCCCGGCGAATTCGCCCCACTACCAAGCTCGGTTCAGGATTTCGCGAACTATCTCCAGCCCATCGAAGCGCCGCTGGTTTTCACTGGATTCTCAGAGGACGCCGTGCGCCGCTTCGCGCCGGAGTTCGGTTCGGCCGGAATCGTTCCGGTAATGGGCGCAGGTTCGGTGAGCAACGAGAAGCAGACCGAACCGCTCGAGCCCGGTTCAGCCGTGAGCGCCGTCCTCGTCCGCGGCGATATGGATATCACCGCCACCTGCTCGGTGACTTACATCGATGCGCAGCGCCTGCTGGCTTGCGGGCACCCGCTGTTGCAGTTCGGCTCAGTCGATCTGCCCATGAATAAGGCCGAGGTGCTGGCCACGCTGCCCTCGCCCCTCAGTTCCTTCAAGATTGTCAACACGACTGAGGAGGCCGGAGTCTTCGTGCAGGATCGTCACACCGGCATTCTGGGCGTATTCAACAAACAGCCCGAGATGATTCCGGTCACTCTGACTATCCACGGCGCAGCCGGCGGACACGAGAGGAACTTCCATTACGAAGTGCTGAACAATCCCCGCCTCAGCCCGGTCGCAGTGATGGTGACCGTCTACAACGCTCTGCATGGCGTGAACGAATACGGGGAGGAAATTACTTACCGCCTGAATGGTTCCATCAGCGTCAAGGGGTTCCCCGGGGTTGCCCTGAAAAACATGTTTGCTCCGACCGAGAGCGGCCAGCCTGCCGCCATGGCCGCGGCTCTGTCGCTGGGCGAGCGCTTCGGACGCATCTACGACAACCCGTACAATGCGCCGGCGGTGAACGGCGTCAAGCTCGACTTCGACCTCGTCCGGGAACGCAAGTGGGCGCGCCTGGAAAGCGCCCGCACCGATGTAACCGAGGTCCGCCCCGGCGATCAGATCATGGTTGAGACCGTGCTCGCTCCTTATCGCGGCGAGCGCAGCGTCCGCCAGATTCCGGTGAAGATTCCCACCTCGGTAAGCAAGGGAATTCTGCGCATTCTGGTCAGCGACGGCGACACACTCGATCGCATGAGCCGCATGAATCCTGTGTTCGGCCGCAAGCTCGACTTGGCCTCGACTATCGCCCTACTGAACAAGGAACACGCCAACAATCGCGTCTACGTCTCACTGCTCGAGGCCGACCCCGAAGCCCGCGTCGCCGACAAAGTCATGCCCACGCTGCCGCTCTCGATCATGAATGTGATGGAAGGCATGCGGGGCAGCCAGGACATGATCGTGAGCGGCGAATCCAACGTGGACGAGACCGCAACGCCGCCCCTCGACTATGTGGTAAGTGGGGCGCAACTGCTGACCGTCACGGTGAAGTAGAGGCAGGCTGATTCTCTTGGGGATATTTGGAGGCGCGGGTCGGAATCGAACCGACGCATAAAGGTTTTGCAGACCTCTCCCTTACCACTTGGGTACCGCGCCCTACCGAATACCTTAGCGTTCCCGCCCACAAAAGTCCATCCACGAAAGTGGGGGGACGGAGGAGGAAAATCTGGAGCGGGAGACGGGATTTGAACCCGCGACTTCGACCTTGGCAAGGTCGCACTCTACCGCTGAGTTACTCCCGCTCGCTGTCTCATTCTACAGCACTTGCGCGTTACTGCCAATTCACTGCACCCGCAGCCCGCTCCCACGCCGTTCAATACCTCAATTCTGAGCATGACGCGAGCCGGAACGTGAATTACCGAATATGATTGTAGCGGTGTATGCTGATGCACGACGGAGTCAGGAAAAGACGCGCCTGCCGCTGCAGGGCAGTCGGGCAGCGTCCTGGCGGTTTCATCGTCCGACCCAATGCGAACGACTCACGTGATCCGGGCTGGTAGTTTCGCGGTCCTGTTCCTGCTGACTCATGCTGCGTTGCTCCTGCTTTTTCCTTTTACCCTCTCCCGCTTCGTTGTTTTCGTAGCTACATACGGCTCAGGAACCGGAATTATGCTGTATCTTCTGTTCCACCCGCGCAGCCAGTGGCTTGTCACCAACCGTTCGCGCGTAGAGTCGAACGGCAAACGCTGTGTCTCACTGACTTTCGACGACGGCCCCAGCTTGTCGCACACACCCAGACTGCTGGAGATTCTCAGGAGGTCGAAGGTTCAGGCCACGTTCTTCGTTATTGGCAGAGAAGCAGAGCGATGTCCCGAGCTTCTGCGTCGAGCAGTGGCCGATGGCCATCTGATCGCGAACCACACCTACTCCCATCCCGCTCTTTTCTGTTTTCTCACGCCGCGGCGATTACGTTTTGAGATCGAGAGAGGGCAAGAGGCAATCGAGAGAATCTGTGGGCAGCGGCCTCGCTACTTCCGTTCGCCAGTCGGCTTGCGGCATCCGCTCCTAAGCGTGTACTTGGAAGAAGCTGAACTAGAGTACATTTCGTGGACCATCCGCTCCTTTGATACACTTCTGCCGAAACCAGAGACCATCCTGAAACGGATCCTCCGGCGGGTGACGCCGGGCGACATCATTCTGCTGCACGACAACGGCAGAGCCGGGTCAGAATCCATGTTGGATATCCTTCCGCGGATGATTGACGACCTGAAGCAGCGAGGCTTCGAATTCGTGCCCGTTGGGGTCACGCAACCTGCGGGTGTTCCCGCCTAGAATCGCAGATGAGAGTTTGCGCCCTGATCCCTGCCTTCAATGAAGCTGCCTACATCGTTGAGGTTGTCCGTGGGGCAGGGAGGCACGTGCAGGAAGTGGTCCTCATCGACGACGGGTCGAGCGACAATACCGCCGAGATGGGCCAGGCTGCAGGAGCAACCTGCATTCGCTCAGCCACGAACTCCGGGAAAGCTTCGGCATTGCGCCTTGGCATCGCCTATGCCTTAGATCGAGATTTCACGCATGCACTGTTCTTCGACGGCGACGGCCAGCATGCAGCCGAGGACATACCTTCACTACTCGAAGCTGGCCGGGAGTCCGGCGCCGACTTGGTCATTGGTAGCCGATCGTTCGACCGCGATCGTATGCCCCGGGCGCGCTATTACTCTAATACCGTGGGCAGTAAGCTCGCCTCATGGCTCGTGGGCCGGGAAATCAAAGACAGCCAGTGTGGCTTTCGTCTGGTTCGCCTTGAGGCATTGCGTCACCTCAAGCTCCGGGGGACAAAGTACGAACTGGAAATGGAGATCCTAATCAAAATTGCTCGGGCGGGAGGTTCCATCGTCCATGTCCCCGTGCGCACTGTCTATGACCACGGTCAGTCACGGTCAAAAATGAAGCCGGTGCGCGATACTGTGCGAATCTGCCTGTGGTCGCTGGCGTTTCGCTTCCTGGGTATGTGAGGAATTGATGGTAAAGATTCTGTTGGCGACGGCGCTGCTTCTCTCCGGCGTGGCTTCCGGACAGGACGACGCTCTGCTGACACGGATCTGGGATGGCGTTCAAGCCGCACAGAAAAAATACACGTCCGCTTGCGGCACCATCACGGAGACCCGGACCTCGGCTCTGCTCGCCCGGCCGCTGATCTTTCATGGCAAGTTCTGCGCCGAGGGCATGACGCGCTTCTCGCTGGAATACACGGGGGCAGACCCGATTCGGCTGCGCTTCAACCAGGACTATTTGAACGTAACCACAGGCCATGGCGACCAGACCACCACTGAGGTGCTCCAAGTCGGACAGCACGTGCGCCGGACTCAGGCATATTTCAGCCAGTCGAATTCGATCCAGAACCTGAAGCGCAGCTTCGCTGTCACCGTAAGCGAAGACAGCAAGGTCTACGAAATGAAGCTGGTCCCGCGATCGAACCGTTTCGCAAGCCGGGTCAACTACGTTATTGTCAAACTCCTTAAAGACAACTTCCTCTTGCGGTCTCTGGAGGTGGACGGCAAGAGTGGTGTCAACAGCGTGTTCGACATCCTAATCACCGACATCAACCCGAAAATCAATGACGAGATGTTCAGCGTATACAAGCCCAGATGATCGATAGAAGCCAGATCGAAAAGCTAATCCCGCATCGCCCTCCGTTCCTGTGGATTGACCGGATCACGGAGCTCGAGCCGGGCGTGCGCTGTGTTGCCCTGAAGTTCGTGGATCCGGCTGAGCCTTTCTTCGCCGGCCATTTCCCCAGTAAGCCGATCCTGCCCGGCGTGTTTCTCATCGAAGCAGTGGCCCAGACCGCAGGAGTCATGCTGGCGGGACAGGCCAGCGACAAGGGAATACCGGTGTTAGCGGCGGTCAACCGGTTTAAATTTCTCAAGCGAGTGGGGCCGGGCTCGGAACTTCGCATTGAAACCCGGAAGCTGACGGAAGCTGGCGCGATGGCGTACATTGAGGCGACAGTTCATGTCGGCAACGAGCTCGTGGCCCGGGGAGAACTGTCAGTGGTTTCTGCTGAAAACCGCAATGCCGAGCCAGAAGACTAGCCGCCTGTTTCAGCCGTTGCGGCAATTCGCAGCCACGCTGCTCACCGAACACCTTGATCCCCGGCACGCTGCGGCTGCGGTGTTTTGGGGCGTCTTCATTGCCAATATTCCAATCTACGGTTTCCAGACCCTGGCCATCCTCGGCTTGGCAGCGCTACTGCGGCTGAACAAGCCCCTGGCCGTGGCTGCGACCTTCGTGAATAACCCGCTCCTGCAGCCCTTCCTGGTCGTTTCTGCGTTTGAACTCGGGCACTTCCTCCTGACCGGCAGATTTGTGCGCTTTACGTACACTGGGCACTTATCGGATTTGAAGGCGCAACTCGGGGCCTGGCTAATTGGGAGCTTCAGCATGGGTTTGCTTCTCGGTGCAGTCGGGGCCGTGGCGACCTTTCTGCTGTTGCAGCTGCGGTTAGCCTGTAGGACACCGCGGCGAGAATACGCAAGATTCGTGAATTCTCTTTTCGCCGGCTGTTCTTATTTCGATCGTGGGTTTGTCAGATGGAAGATGCGCCTCGACCGAATCTTCGATATCCTCTCCACCGAAGAGCTGGGTTCGGGACCAGCAGTAGATTTGGGTTGCGGCTATGGGATCGCGCTGGCATTTGCCGCGTTCCGCGACCCGAAGCGGCGTCTGGTTGGGTGCGACCTGGACGCGCGTCGCATTGGCGCCGCGCGCACGGCATTCAACGGCATGAACGCGGAACTGGCGGTCAGCGATGTGCGCGGTTTCGAACTGCCACAGGCCGGGCTAATCATGATCGTCGACGTTCTCCAATATCTGACAGCGCCGGAGCAACTCGCGCTGCTGGAACGGTGCTCTTCCGCGCTGACTCCCGACGGGAGGCTGATCTTCCGCGTCCCAGATCGCGGGCCGGGCCTCTTATCGCATTTGAGCGTTGCCTTCGATCGGCTGATTTTTTTCTTATCCGGAGCTCGGGCGGCGCCCACGATACTTTCTGCGGCGGAATACCGTGCAGCGCTTGAGAAAGCGGGCTTGCACGTTGACCAGCGCCAGATTCGCAATCGGCTGCCTCTCGCTCACATTCTTTTTGTGGCAGTGAAGCACCAAGCCAAGGTGAACGAAAGATGACTGCCTGTATCACACGGTTCATTAGCTGGCTGGTCATCAAACACACCTGGCTGGTCGTCGTTGCCATCGTCGTCCTCACTGGCGTTCTGTACTCCAACATCCGAAATCTGAGACTGGGAACAGACGTCACCGACCTTTTTGGCAACCGCGACCCGCAGTGGAGAGCGGTCTCCGAGTTCAGCCAGAAACTAGGGTATGGCAACCAGTTTTTCGCTTTGATCGAGGCCCCATCGCTCAACGACGAAACGCCCGAGCAGATGGAGGCCATGGCCGAGCGGTTCGTCGCCGACATGAACCAGAGTGGCCTGTTCAAGGTCGCACGCTGCGGTTTGAAAGAGGAAGAGCTGATCGGGATGGTGCATCTCTTTGCCTGGAATTTCCCTGCCTATGCGCAGCCCGAACAGTGGGCCGAGATCAAGCGCCGGCTTGACGACCAGCAGATTCGCGTCACCGTGCAGCGCGCTAGCCGCGGATTGGTTACGCCCTTTTCTTCCTTCGGCGCCAGCTATTTCTTGGCCGATCCTCTGGGCTTTAGCGAGGTCGCGGCCAAAGCAGGAGGCGGGTTCAGCGAGTACGCCAGCTTCGACTTGGCATGGGGCAGCGGCAACCATTTCTTCAGCAAGGATCACAAAGCTTTGCTGGTGATAGCCGAGCCTAAGTTGCCCGCCGCTAATTACCAATTCGCCCAGCAGGTTCTCGAGTGGGCGCGCAAGGACATTCGTGTTCTCCGCAAAGCCGAGGAGTTCAAAGATACTCCGCTCGTTGTGACTTTGGCCGGCCCCTATGTATACGCCGAGGAGGACCACAACTTCATTGAGAAGAACATACGCCTGGTCTCCCTGGTCTCGATCCTCGGCAACACGGCCCTTTGCTTGCTCGTTTACCCGCGGATTCCACTTTTCCTGTTGTCGTTGCTGCCGACCGGCCTGGGCATTCTGTGGACCACAGGAATCGCCAGCTACTACCCGGGCGAAGTAAACCTGATCAGCCTGTCCTTTATCGCGATCCTTGCCGGACTCGGCGATGACCAAATCGTGCACTTCTTCAACCGAGTGCCACAAGAATGGGCAAAGGGCGGCACGCTGGATGAGGCGATGGGGCGCACCTACAGCACGACCGGGCACAGCATCCTCTTTTGCATCCTCACGATGGGAACGGCGATGGCAGCCTTGGCCACTTCCCGCTTCAAGGCCCTGGCGGAGTTTGGCTTTGTGCTTACGGTGGGACTCGGGATGCTTCTGGTGCACACGGTCTTCACCGTGCCGGCGCTGATGCGGGTATGGTGGAAAATCGCGAAGCCACGCGCCCCGGAGAAAGTCACGTTTCGTTTTCTGCCGGCGATCGCACGCAGCACGGTCGATTTCGTGGGCCGGCACGCAAGCGCCGTTTTTGCGGTTTCTGCGGCGACTTTTTTCGTTGCTCTGCTCTTGCTCCCCTTCGTGCGGATGAATCGCAAGATAGAAGTAACTCTTGGGGAGGACAATCCGGCCGTCGCCGGACAGAAGCGGCTGGGGGAAAAGTTCGGCATCGAAGGCAGTCCGGAGGTGTTCCTGGTGCAGGGAGGCGAGCAAGAAGTGCTACGGAGAACCGAGCAGCTCACTTCCGCGCTGCAAAAACAGAGCGCCGTGAAGTCTGTTTTCTCGCCATCGAGTATTGTGCCGTCAATTGAGACTCAGGCCTTGCGCGAAAAAGGCCTTGGCGAAATCAACCTGGTCCATGCCTCCCAGGTCTTGGAGGATTCGTTGCGAGCGAGCGGCTTTCGCCTGGAGCCTTTCCGGCCAGCCATCGAGCGCCTCCGCGAACTAGGCAAGGGAGGCGCACAGTCTTTGGACCTTGAGAAAGTGAATGATTTTCTGCCGCAGGGAATGCTCGACAATAGCATCCGGAAGATCGGCGACAACCAGTATTTGGCGGCTGTTGCCTTTTACCCGGCTGACCCGAATGCGACAGACGTGATCCCCGATGAGACCCTGCAATCGTGGCAAAAGCAGTTCGGCTCTTTTACCCTGTTTTCCTTCAACAAGATCAACCGCGACCTCCAGGCGCAAATTCGTCGGGACAGCGGCCGGGCCATGCTGCTTACCTCAGCCGGCATTGTCTTGATCGTCTACCTCTGCTTCCGCAATGTCCGCGTGTCGCTGCTAGTGCTGGTTCCGATCGTGTTTGCCATCGTGGTTACATTCGGACTTCTGGTGCTGGTTCGGCACCACTTCAGCTTTATGGCAATCACGGCACTCCCTCTGATCGTCGGTATCGGGATTGATAACGGCATCCACCTAGTGAAACGCTACCTAGAGGGCGACCAGTTTTCGATCCTCGATATCGCCAAGGCGTCGGGAGCAGCCCTGATTCAATCGAGCCTGACCACGCTCATCGGCTTCGGAGCATTATTGGTATCGAGTTTCGAGCCGCTGGCTGAAATGGGATTGGTGACGAGCATCGGTGTGGCCCTGGCCCTGGCAGCCGCTATATGGATTGTGCCAGCCATAGTTCTTGTACTAAGACTGCGGCCTGACATGGGCGGGAACCTGCGAGTTGTTGACAAGACCGGTCAGCATTGATCGCCGCCGGAAGTCCCGGTTTAAGCTTCGGGCGGCGGGTTATCTCGAATCTTCGTCTCCGCTAAGTACGCCTTGGGGTCCATCAGTCGTTTAGTCCGCAAGAGAATCCGCGCCAGGCGGGGAAGATGTCGCGGGTCCACGTCTTTCACCCATTGCCACCACTTCTTCCGTCCAGCGGTATTCAGCACGGTACGTTGCCAGGTTTGGCTATACAGCTCAAAGAAGCGCTCCACCGGCAAACGCGGCGTCCAAAGAAGATGGTGCAGATCGTACTGGTTCCAGTCGAGAACTTTGAGCCGAGTGGCGCTCTGCTCAAAGTAATAAGTCCCGGGTAGAGGCGTGAGAATCGTAAAGCCGACGCGATACAGTTGATGCTCGTCCAGGAACTGCCAAAGCGCGGCGAAGTCACCTTCGGAAAAGTCCGGATCAATGATGAAGTTACCGGTGACCCCGAATCCGAGTTTGCGCGCAAGTTTGATGGCTGCGACAGTCTTGGAAATATCACTTTCCTTGTTGAGGGAATCGAGTCCGGCCACGGTCGGTGATTCGAAGCCGAAAAAGATATCGAAGTTCTTGGCCAGAGGACGCCACAATTCCAGCAGGTCAGGATTCTCGCTGACCAAGTCTGGCCGCGACTGCACCAGTATCCAGCCTTTCCTTTCGGGTGAAGCCAAGAGTGCCCGGGCCAGATCTTGGCTTTGCTCCTTGTCGGCCCAGAAAAGATCATCAATGACAAAAACATGCTGGCCGGTGGCTTCGAAATCCTGCCGCACGTGAGCCGCCGCATGGCAGCGGTAAGTACGCCGGTAGAACTGCCAGACGGAACAGAACTTGCATCGGTGCGGGCATCCGCGGGCCGTCTCCAGCGTCCACACTGGCATGTAGTTGAGGCAGCAGTAGTGCTTTTGATAGCCAGCGATAGTGGAGCGGTCCGGAGGCTTTACCTCCGGAAGGTTGAGCCATCCCTCCTTCGCGCTGCTGGGGAGAAACCCTCCGTTCCCATCCGGCAGTAATAAGGACGGCACATCATCGAGTAGTGCTCGCGTCTCAACGGCCTCGCAGAGGGTTGTCATAATGTTCTCGCCCTCCCCGATGCAGATCGCGTCTATGGCTGCAGCGTGGTCCAGAGCCGTGGGATAGGCCGATGCGGCATGTCCTCCAACGGCAACAAAAATGGTTTTGTCGCAGGCCTTGATCTGGCCCGCAAGATCCAGGGTCGCAGGAACATCGAGTATGTGAAGGCAGGCGATGCCGACGATCTGGGGCCGAAACAAACCCAGGATGGCCGCTACCCGGCTACGCTCGAATCGCATGTCAACAACCTGCACCGCGTGACCATGCGCGCGCACAGCCGCCGCTATGTATTCGAGGCCCAGCGGTTCGGTCTGAAAGAATGGGGCTAGCCCGAACTGGACGGCAGTCGGGCGCGGTTTGACCAG
>Ga0187771_10000526_pt1 | contig 23803 bp, 25 predicted proteins | sample 0116_SJ02_MP15_1_FD_133139 | JGI IMG/M metagenome (GOLD analysis project Ga0187771, IMG submission 133139) | Tropical peat soil microbial communities from peatlands in Department of Meta, Colombia - 0116_SJ02_MP15_10_MG | ecosystem: Environmental > Terrestrial > Soil > Wetlands > Peat | place... | reverse complement strand
GACGCTTTGACAGTCACACCTCGAGAAGAATTTTTGAACACCGTGTAGGAAGTCCGCGTGGGCTGTGCCTCTAGTCTACGCCTGCATTGCACCTCACGGGGGGGAGGTTGTCCCCGCGTTGGCCGGGAAGAAGATGAAGCTCTTCTCCCCGACGAGAAAAGGGATGAGGGTGCTGGCCGCGGCAATGAAGGAAGCTAGGCCGGACACAATCGTGCTGGCGAGCCCACACAACTTGAGGCTCCACGGGCACATCGGAGTGGTCACCGCGGAGAACTCTTCGGGGAGGACGACAGAAGGGCGCAAGGAGGTTAGACTTCGGGCCAAGTGCGACGTCGAGTTCGCAACAAGGCTGGCAGAAGCGGGAGAAGCAGCTGGGCTCCCAGTGGTCGCAGCCAACTATGGGGTCTTCGATGGGCCTCTTTCTGACATGGCCATGGACTGGGGGACGATGATCCCGCTTTGGTTCTTTCTAAAGGGCACGCGCATGAAGAGCAAGATCGTGATAGTTACCCCTTCGAGGGAGATACCTTTGGCCCAGAATGTGGAGTTCGGGAAGGTGATCGCCGAGGCTGCAGAGAGGGATAAGAAGAGGGTCGCCTTCGTAGCGAGTGCGGACCAAGCCCACAGACATCAAAAGAATGGGCCGTACGGGTTCGACAAGCGGGCGGCGGTTTACGACAGGCAGGTGGTGGATCTCATCCGTCATAACAGTTTGGAGGAGATCGTGAAAATGTCGCCAAGTTTCATCGACGGGGCGAGGCCGGACAGCCTCTGGCAGATGGCTATGCTCGTGGGTGCACTCTCGGTTGTTCCGATGAAGACTGAGCTGGTGTCATACCAAGTCCCGACGTACTACGGCATGCTCTGCGCAAGCTATCAGCCCATCAGGAAGTAGTCGGGCCGAAGCGGTGGTGCCTACGTCCACCGTGCAATTCACCGGATGAATTGGTAGATTTCTAAGAGGCTTCGCACCGTTGGACAGTCGGAACTCCGTTGTGTGCCATCCCTGTCAATAAGGATCCCCTCCATCCCAGCGTTCCTCGCACCTACGACATCAGCTTCGTACAGGTCTCCGACATGGACCGCTTCTGAAGCATCGACGCCAGTCTCCCTCAGGGCGATTCTGAAGATTTCGGGATGAGGTTTTGTGTACCCCACTACCCCAGATATCACGATGGTGCCAAGGTACTTGGTGAGCCCCAGGGCCCTTACCGCCCTGCTGGTATCGGCCGGCGCATTCGAGATCAAACCGAGCGCATAGCCGTCTCCGACGAGCCTTTCGAGAGTGGGCTCCACGTCGGGGTACAGTTCGAGAGGTATTTCGGTCTCGAGCTCAGGCCACCTCTTCCGTACCAGCTTCGAAATCCTGAACGCCTCCAGCCCGCTCTCTCCGGGGTAGAGCGCAGAGAACACCTTCTGGTCGAGATCCCTGTAGGCCTCCTCAGTCTCCTCCTCGCTCAGAATACGGGTGCCGTAGTATGAAAGCCACAATGACTCCGCCTTCAGGTATGCCGAGTGTATCCGTTCGAGGTCGACGTCTTTGCCCTCCTCCTGGAGGACCCTTCGGAAAATCCTGTCTCGGCGCATGACGAGAAGCGTGCCACCAAGATCGAAGAACACGGCTTTCGTACTCAATGTCTCAATCGAAGCTCCGACGGCCCCAGTGCCCTTGACAAGGCGGAGAGCTCAGGCATGGAACCCTGGGATGAACGGGGTCACAAGCATGCTGAACAGCAGGAGGGTGAGGACTATGGCCGTGATGAGGACGTAGAGTCTGTCCCTCTCCGCGGCAAAAAGGAAGACAGAGATTATGACCCGCGAAACGGGGGTCGCAATCAACACTATCACTCCGAGCTCTATCCAAGAGAAGGCCGAGAAAGTGACTAGGCCGTGGGCCAGCCCGCCCAAGCTAACGTCTATGTTGTCGTGCGGCACCACATTCGGGTTGTAGGTGAGCATCCCCGAGGCATCGGAGAGCCCGCTGGAAGCCGCCAAGCCGATTGTCCCGAGCAGGATTATGGCACCCGAGAGTATGACACCGTACCTCAGGACCCTGCCTATCACCACGTTCATTGTTTCTGGATCTCTCCAGTTCAAACTGACACCCCCAAAGCACTCAGAATCATTTCGGCGGCGGCTACCGCGAGGACGACCGCGAAGATCTTCCTCACCGTAGTGTTACGCGAACGAAGCAGGACACGGGCTCCGATCGCAGCGCCAATCAGGATTCCAAGGGCGACAGGAGCTACGATGAGGGGGTCGACATCTCCCCTCGCGAAGTAGATGCCTGCGCTTGCCGCTGCGGTCACGCCTATCATGAAGTTTGACGTCGTCGTGGAGACCTTCATGGGGAGCTTCATGGCCAAGTCCATAGAGAGGACCTTGAAGGCGCCACCTCCGATTCCCAGAAGGCCCGACAGAACTCCGGCGACCGCGGTCCCGGCCAGGCCCTCGACCGGGCGGGTCGCGTTGTACTTGACCGCTCTGCCATCGGATTCGGTATAAGAGCCTGTGAGGCCGAGGCGCTTCGACATCCCTTTGAGCTCGGGGGACTTTGGGATGTCCTCGCCGATCTTCATCAGCATAGGCACCAGAGAGACGAGCAGGATGCTTCCGAAGATCGTTTCAAGGGCCGCGGAGTTCGTATAGGCAGCTATCGCGGCGCCGATGATAGCCCCGCTGGCACTCGCTAGCTCAAGGAACATTCCGACTCTGAGGTTCGTCACCTTGTCCCTTACGTAGGTCGAAGCCGCGCCGCTGGAGGTTCCGATGATGGCCACTATGCTGGCTCCGATGGCGAAGTGTATGTCGACTCCCATTAGGATGGTAAGGACCGGGATTACTACGATTCCGCCGCCGAGTCCCACTATCGACCCAAATATCCCTGCAAAAATCGAAACGAGGAACATCAAGAGGACAAACCCTACGATGAACAACGAACCCGCTCGCCCTTCTGTCCATACTTAGATGTTGTCAGCAGAGAAATGCGAGCTGACGACCGTGCCTAGGCGTGAATCAGTGGGGCCTGCAGTGGGCCCCTCTCTAGGCCGTAACGCTCTGTCCTGTCCACATCCAGCCCTCCCCTCCTGCACCTGTTCCTCACCACTCGGAACATTCCCCAGGCCCCCAGCGCCATCATGCCCCCTGTGACGTACTTGGTGACGGGGTTCTGCTCAGACGAAGCTGTCGTCGCGTCCCTGGTGGCAATCTTTACCAGGTGCTTGTAGGATGCATAGTAAACGGCCAGCTGGGACTGGTTCAGCTTCACAGAGGAGAAGTCCATGCTTTTCAGTAGCCCCAGAGGGACGTTCTGCATCGGTGTTATCGTGAACTCGAAGGGCCTGCCGTTTTCAGTGGTAGAGTTGCTCAGGCGGTTGATGAGGGCCACAGTCTCCCAATTGTCCTCAGGTGTCTCCCCGGCCTGCCCCACCTGGACTGTGAACGCCGGGCGCCAGTAGTAGGTGTTCAGCACGTAGGTCCCCCTCCAGACTATGTCCGCCCAGCTTCCGTCTGGGCCCACTTTCAGCGGGAGCGTCTTGTTCGGCATGTGCTCGGACGCTAGCTTGTCGCTCCCCGTCTCCACCCCTATCTGGAGGCCTATCCAATTATTGGGGCCCGCCCGCATTATGTGGGACAGCTTGCGGATGAAATCCGGGTATGCCGCAGGTATCGAAATCCTGCCGTGAGTCGGGTTCGTCCGATTTATGCCCGGGGTCGCCATCACAGCCGAGAACAAACCTTCGATTGCTTCCTCATTCGGGACGAAGTTTCTTCCGTGCTCGTAGGCGAAGATTTCGTCGCTGTGAAGCCACCCGGTGTCCATCCCCGCCCTGACGTTCACTTCGAGTTCCTTCCTTACCTTCTCGGGAGGGTAATAGCGGAGGGGTCTTAGAGTGACCTCGCAGAAGTCGCAGCCGATGCCGCACCCCCTCATCACTTCGACCATCCCCTTGACAGAGGGGCCCACTATCTCGGGGATGTCCTCGAGCCTTGGGAACTGCTTCGAGAATTGGTAGCGACTGATGAATTTCGAGCTGGGTTTCCACTCCTTGTGGAAGGACTCGTCGAAGGTCTGGTAGCCGCGGAAGAATTCTGTGTTTTCCCCTCCATCCTCGACAATGTACCTGAAGAGGTCTCCGATGATATCGTCTGCCTCCCCCTGATAGGCGTAGTCGATGTGGTTCTTGTCTAGCACCTCGGGACGGACGGTGAGTTCCCACACTCCTGGGCCTCCCACCACGAGCCTCGCTTTCTTCCCAGCCCTCGCGCGGTTGATCCGGGCCAGTAGAGACTCGAATTCCTTGTAGACATAGGCCGGGCCAGGAGAGTCGAAGAAGACGGCATAGGACATTGTAAGCGGGCCGAGGCCCAGGGGATCCATGGTAGACACTCCAATAATCTCAGTGTCATCGTCCACGAAGTCTCCTATGTGATCCTCATGGGCGACTACAACGTCTTCCCTCTTGTAGGATTTCAGGACCGAAGCCTCGAGCTTCCGCGTTGCATAGGGGGCGATGACGGCCCTGCCGTCCTCGGAAGGGGGAGGGGGGCCCTTCAGAAAGCTGTAGATCCTCTCGGGAAGAATGGTAGTGGGCGCACTCGCCAAGAAGTCTAGTAGGGGGACGCTCCTGTAGTTGCGGGCTAGAGTCGAATCTGAGACCAGGACGATTCTTGCCATGACGGAAGGACGTGATTGAGGGAAGGGTGCCTTAAAAGATTCTCCACACGGCCCCTCTGGCCTTCCTGTGGGAGGAGGCCAGCCTACTCTCCCTTCGCAATCTGCTCCAGGGAGCGGTTCGAGGCGGCGGACAAGGGGTAGTCATTTGCATCGAATTTGGCGACGCAATATTCGTCCCGGTGCTTGATGAGGAGCCACGCTTCCCTCGCTCCTCCTAGGCCCCTGGTCCGCACGAGAGCGAATGAGCCCTGGAGCTTCTTTCCGAAGAGCGTGAACTTCAGATTCCCGTCGCGCAGACCCGCCTCGGCCGTCTCTTCGGCCACCTCTCTGCCCTTCACCAGCTCCCGGACGCCTTTGCGGACCTCCACCTCGGGGGTGTATCTCCCCTCGTCCCAGATCATGACTGTTCCTGCGCCGTAGTTCCCCTTCTCGATTGTGCCTTCGAACTTCCTGTACTCCAAATCATGGGGTCCGGTAGGCATAGCGAGCCTCTTCACGGTCGGGTCGAGGGTGGGACCCTTCGGAATCGACCAGGAGGGCATGGCCCCGCCAATTTCGAGCCGGAAGTCGTAGTGGAGGGCGGTCGCCCTGTGCTTCTGGACTACGTATGCGAGAAGTCCTCTCTCCAAGTCGTGAACGCGACATGTGACGGTTGGAAAAACGTTGCTCGAGCTGAACGGCCCCCCGCCCCGGGCGGGCTCAGGAATCTGCCGCCCTTTGATCTCTGTAAATCCCGAGAGCCTTGGGGAATACATTCCGTTCCTCCAGCAACGCGTGGTCGAGGAACAACTCGTTCAGCCGGAGCTGGTCATTTTCTATCTCAGCGGCCGATTCGGCTGCAAGCTCCGCGACAAGCTGCATTAGTCTGTGAATAGGCCTGTGCTGCTGGAAGACTCTGATCTCCTCCGTCGCGCCCTTCACACCCAGCTCTGCAATCAGCAACCGCAGTATCTGCGACTCCTCATCGGCTATGTGCTGCCTGAAGATGGGGTCCAGCTCCTTCAGGGCGGAGGCGATGGCTGCGAAGTCGTGACGGCTTGCGGCTTCCTTCATATTGGAGAGCTCCGCCTTCATTTTCCTGTGCTCTTCTGCGAGCACCATGATCAGGGTCTCGAAATCCAGTTGCCTTGGGGAATAATGCTTCTCGCTCAAACGTCGCTCCCGCGAAGGGTGCTTCTAGTACCCTGCAAAGTGGAATGCACCCTCATGCACCATCAAACCAGAAGCCATAGACGATTATTGTCCCTTTCGTGTCCAAGTTAGTCTGGGTTTTGCGAAGGGGGGATCAGAGAACTAGCCACCGGAGATTGTTGGGATGAAGTCTACCTCGTCACCTTCTTTCAATGCCGTTCCGGCCTTTGCGACCACCCCATCGACTAGCACAAGCATGCTCGACACCATTGTTGCGAGGACAGGATGTGCAGCCACGACGGCGTTTAGAAGCTCGCCGTAGTTCGCTGGGTTCGGAAGGACGAAGTACTCTTCGCTTACTCCGGGGAGTGTCGAGGACATCTGGAAGTATCGAACTTTGATTCGAGAGTATGAATTCGCGCTTTGTCCCTGCACGATTGTTGGAGACACAGAAATCGAGGCCTCCCCCTGATATCCAAGTAGAGACCTGAGGAAGCCAGAGCCGAAAATCGCGACGCACCCTCCCGCAGCCACCACTGCAAAAGCCTTGAGTGCCTTGCGTCTCGAAGGGTCCGCTGGCCCTGGGGGATTCGACGCCATTGGAGCAATTCACCCTATGCGCCGGGAGGGTTTTCGTGTGAGCTCAAGCTTCTCTCGCCTATGGCTGCTTTACTATGACCGTCCCCTTCATCCAGTAGTGGTACGAACAACCGTACGAGTAGACACCGGGACTCGTGAACGTGTAGCTGAAGGAGTCGCCCGGGTTCATATTTCCGGAGTCAAAGAGCTTGCTGGTGCTGGTGACGGTGTGAGGCATGTTGTCATCGTTCGTCCAGACAACGGTATTGTTGACACCTATTACAATCGTAATCGTGTCGGGAGAATATCCGAGCGAGGATGTATTCATCCCTGCCCCCTTCGGTATGGTGACGTGGACCGTTCCGGTCGAAGGTGCACCGGTGGTCGTAGAGGTTGAACTTGTCGAAGCGGTCGCAGATGTCGAGGTTATCGAGGTTCCGCTTCCCACCGCGAAAACACCAATGGCCCCCTTCATCGCATCCGAGAAGTCGTGCGTGACGAACGGGTTCTTTCCTCCAGGGTCGCGGAAGTACATATCGACAATCGCCCCGCCAGAAGGCGGAATGCTGAGCGTCTGCATACCATGTTCCACGTTAGCTGGATCGCCATCGATGTAGACGGTGTCCATTAGCGCTCCAATCACATGAAACGCGCTCCAGTGGCTCGGGCCCACGTTCAGAATATAGAGCCTCACCAGTTCGTTGGGCTGGACCTGTAGGGGGGCTTTCTGGTACTGGAAGGCGTTGCCGTTGAACACGACGTAATCTGGGGTCGCTGCCAGCATCTTGGTGTAGTTGCCGTTGTAGGCGCCATCTGCTCCGGGGTTCGAGGTAAGGTAGAACTCGGATTGCACAAGGACGTACGATCCTCCGGTTGCCTGGGGCAGGGGGGTTATCGGGTTGACTATGATCGCGCCATACATCCCGTTAGAGATGTGCTCAAGAACCGGTTGGGCGCCGCAGTGGTACATGAAAATCCCCGGGTAGTTCACCGTGAAGGTAAAGGACTTCGACCCGCCTGGAGGGACTGTAGCGTAGTCTGTTACCCAGTTCACTTCCGCGGCGTGGAAGTCAATCGAGTGAGCCATGTCGGTGAACTTGTTGATCAGAGTGAAGTTGATCGTATCCCCCTGGTTCACGAAGATCGTGGGGCCGGGGACGGTCCCGTTGAAGGTCCAGGCGTCATAGGTGACGTTGGTCGCGATTGTAACCTTGGCCGGCTCTGCTACGAGCGTTATCTGCAATACGGAGGGCGACATCTGTTCCATTGTCGATGATAGCTGAGTGGTCGCTTGGGAAGACGCCGTCGTTCCCTGCCTGGAGTTCATCTGGCTCTGGAGACTGGAAATCTGGTTCTGCAGGCTCTGTGTCGTGTCAAGATATACGACCGTCCCCGCGGCCAGAACGACGATAAGCAATACCGAAAGCGATTGGACAGAAGAAAGACCTCCTCTCGTTTCCCTAGGCGACCTCATGGTTCGACCTAGTCGAGCCAGAACCTGATTTTGGTTAAGCCTTGGCCCTTAATTTTCAGGGACAGCGGCGGTCCTGGCCGGGCGGATGTTTTTAGGACGACCAGAAGCGAGCCCGGTCGTGCTCGAAGTCGTTCTTCAGGGCCCCCACCCGCACAAGTGGATGGAAATTGCGGTGGGAGGCTACTCCGCGGATGTTGAGATACTCGACTCCAAGATGCCGACGAAAGACACCGTGCAGCATCTCTTCGACGTCCAAGTGAAGCCGAGTATGATGGATGACCTCATCGCGGAGATGAGGAGAGATGGGGACCTGACCCGCCTAGAGGTGATAAGGTCGAAAAACGGTCACGTTTACGGGATTGCAGCGTCCTCGAGATGCACCGTATGCAAGGAGGTGGCGAGGTCAAGGTGCTTCCTCACGTCGGTGTCCGTGAGCTCGAAGGAAAACGCACAATGGACAGTGCTCGGGAGCGACGAATCATTCAAGGACCTGACCAAGACCCTCGATAGACGCCGGATTCCCGTTGAAATCCGTCTGAAGAAGGAGCTCGAGGACACCGATCTGTTGACGACTAGGCAAGAGCAGATACTCTCAATCGCATTCGAGAGAGGCTACTTTGATTTCCCGAAGAAGAGAGGACTCAAGGAGCTTGCCGCCGAAACCGGGATCAAGGCCTCGACCTTGGACGAAATACTTAGGCGCGGGCAGAGGAAGGTTCTGGGAGAGTACCTCATGAGGAGGTCTCTCCTGCATAGGGACGAATCCTAGGCCAAGCCCTGGCTGTGGCATCGCCTGCACCCGGGGTGTAGCAGGTCGCGGCTAAATCCAGCGCCTGACTTCTGAGGCGTACGAATCAAACTCGGCTCCGAATAGCCCCCGCAGATACCTTTCCTCCCGCGGGATTTGCAGCCTGTCGAAAAGGACTACAACCACCACGAGGACAATCAAGACATAGGCCGAATCGAAGATGAACGACAATCCCAGGTACATCAGGACAAAGGAGAGGTAGATTGGGTTCCGGGAGAAGCCGTAGGGCCCGTCAGTCACCAATGCCGTGGTACGGCTCCATGGCATGAGCGCCGTCATGTGGTGCCGGAAGCTGGCCCTGGCCCACGCGAAGAGCGCCACGCCTAGGAGAAGAGGAAGGATACCGATCACCCGGATCACGGTTCCTGGCCAGATCAGAAAGGAGAAGTAGACATTGGCCAGGACGCCTCCAATCAGGCCGAGCAGGAAGACCGCAGCCACAGAGGTGAAACCGCCCGCGGCGTCAGGAGACCTCCTCCGCAACGGCCCTCGAGGCCCGACGCGTGAAGCGGCGGCTTGAACGTTTCGCCAGCCCCCGGCCAAGGAACCTAGGGGGGCTTCGCAATTCTGACCTGCTCGGGCGGCCGCCGAGGTGGAACGCTCCTGAGCAGCTTTGCGGAGACCACGCCCACCCAGAGCAGCATTGAGCCGAGGAACGCGCGCTCCGCCACCCCACCGTAGTTGGAGTAGAAGCCCGGGGCTGCGCCGCGGCCAAGGAGTTCCACCACGCAGAGGATGACTGACAACGCCGCAAGAGGGAGGGCGACCCCCCTCGCCTTTGCTAGAGGATTGCTCCCAACCATTCCCAAGGAGATGTAAAGGGCTCCGAACGCGCCGCCGATGAAGGCCACTACGGCAACCAACAGATGGATCGCTCCGTGCCAAGAGACAGGGGTAGCGGGGACGTCGGTGGGAAAGGCAGCCAAGAGGAGGGCGCCCACCGACCAGACGGCAAACGCGTAAGCACCTCTCCTGAACCTTAGGTTCGCCGTGTCTGCATCGTATATGGTAAGGACGAGGCCGAAAAGGAAACAAAGCGAGAAGACGCCCCTGTTGATGAAGTTCAGTGTCATGATGTATCCGTACGGTCCGACTGCGAGGTCGCTTTCGGCCTGGCTTAGCGGGCTGTAGTAGGGTGGGAGGGACTGGGCTATTGCGTCCAGAATCACGTAGAGGACTACGCCTACGATTGCAACGGCGAAGAGATAGCGCGCACGCTCTGACTGGGTAATGTCCTCCTGGAGGCTCGCCAAATGCGGGATAATGCTCGGCCCGAGAGCGGGCCATAAGTATCTTGTGAGCCGCTTATCTGGACAGGGGCGCCCAGAGGTTCCTTGATTCTGTTGACGACGGACGCGAATTCGCCACTTTGACTACTGATCGTCATCCGAGGTAAGAAGTTTCTTTGGTCGGTTTCAGCATTGTTGGCTGCTTTCTGGCGCTTTCGAGCACAGTCTCGAAGTCCTCTTTTGTGATGGTCAGCTCCTCAGGCTTGTCCTCGTTAGGATGGGCTTCAAGATAGCGCCTCATCGCCCTCTTGGTCGCATTTTCGATTAGCCCTGCAATATCCGCGCCCGAAAATCCTTCGGTCTTTTCTGCAACGAAGCTAGGGTCGATGGTGGTCGGCTTGCCCCTAAGGTGAATCGCCGCTATCTGCTTCCTTGCCTCAAGATCGGGCATGGGAACCGTTATGATGGAATCGAACCTCCCCGGGCGCAGCAGCGCCGGGTCGATGAGCTCGGCTCTGTTGGTGGCAGCGAGGATAACGACGTTCCTTAGCTCCTCCAGCCCATCTAGCTCGGTAAGAAGCTGACTCACGGCCTGCTCGGTGACGTGGCTCCCTAGGTCCGACCCGCGGACGGGTGCCAAGCTGTCTATCTCGTCGAAGAAGAGTACTGTGGGGGCGGCCTGACGCGCTTTCCTGAACACCTCCCTTATGCCCTTCTCGGTTTCGCCGACCCATTTGGAGAACAGCTCCGGACCCTTGACCGAGATGAAATTGGCTTCGCTCTCGGTGGCGACGGCCTTTGCCAGAAGCGTCTTACCAGTCCCGGGCGGCCCCGAAAGCAGTATGCCCTTCGTACCTTCGAGCCCTGCTTTCTCCATGGTCTTGCCGTACTTCAGAGGCCACTCGATGGCCTCCTTGAGTTCCCGCTTTACTTCCTCCAATCCTCCGATATCGGTCCAGTGAACGTTTGGTTTCTCTATCATTACCTCCCTCATCGCAGAAGGTCCGACCTCTGTCATTGCCGATTGGAAGTCGTCCATTGTGACGTTAATCTGCTTGAGTTTCTCTACGGGCAGCTTCTTGTTGATATCTATGGTAGGAAGCACCTTCCTCAGCGAACTCATTGCTGCCTCCTTGGCAAGTGCCTCAAGATCGGCCCCGACGAAGCCGTGCGTAGAGTCGGCAATCTTCTTCAGGTCAACGTCCTTGGCAAGGGGCATCCCCCTGGTGTGAATCTGGAGTATCTCCAGTCTGCCCTTTGCGTCGGGTATGCCTATCTCTATCTCCTTGTCGAACCTGCCCGGCCTTCTCAGAGCAGGGTCTAGGACATCGGGGATGTTTGTAGCGGCTAGGACGATGACCTTTCCCCTGCTCTTCAGCCCGTCCATGCGCGCTAGCAACTCAGCAACAACCCTCTTTTCGACTTCGCCCTGCACCTCAGTCCTCTTGGGGGCAATGCTGTCTATCTCGTCGATGAAGATTATGCTGGGCGCGTTCTGTTCCGCCTCCTCGAAAATCTTACGCACATTAGTCTCAGAGCCACCGTAGACCCCCGACATGACTTCGGGCCCGTTTACTGGTATGAAGTGCGCGTTCGTTTCTGAGGCGACGGCCCTGGCGAGAAGTGTCTTGCCGGTCCCTGGAGGGCCGGTTAACAAGACACCCTTCGAGCTCTCGACGCCGAGTCTCTCGAAGAGTTCAGGCCTCTTCATTGGAAGCTCGACTATCTCCCTGATTCTCTGTATCTCCTTCGAGAGTCCACCTATGTCCTCGTATGAGACTTTCTGTGCCCTCTCCTTCGGCGGCACCGCCACTTTTTCACTCAGCTCGACCTCTGTGTCCTCACCAAGGACCAGAACGTCCGCGTCCTCGGGCCTCGTCTTCGTAATCACAAAGTCCATGCGGTTTCCCATGAGGCTGAGAGAGACCACGTCCCCTCTAACGAAGGGCACTCCCTGCAGTCTGTCTATCAGGTAATCCTCGAACCCAGAGAACGGGAGCTCTGCTGTCGGGGCGAGCTCGATGTAAGTAGCTTCCTTGAGCACGACCTTCCTTACCGTCACCGTGTCATCGATACCAGCTCCAGCGGCCCTTCTCAAGTCCCCGTTGATCCTAATCACATCAGCGTCTCCGTCGACCGTGGGCCAAGCCTTCGCGTACGCCTTCTTGGTCCCGGAGATTTCCAATATGTCCCCCGCCGCCCATCGGTTCCTTTTCATCACGGCATCGTGAACCCTGGCGATTGGGCTCCCGGCGTCTGTGCGCGGCGCCTCGGCGACCTTGAGCTCTACCTCGGTCATCCCTGCAGTGCGATGCCGACACCGAGTCGTATATAATAAGAGTCGTGAATAACGTGAAAGCGGACATTGCACCCGGGGTGAGAACGATATGGAGTAGGGGAGAATGTCGTTACCAGGGTGGAGTGGCTCAACGGCGCCCCGGATTACTCCCGTCATCAGTTGAAGCTGGAATCATCGACCCGAAGACTTCACAGGGGGCAGCAAGAGGTCTCCAACAATAAAAGGGGAGACATTCATCCCCTGAGTGGACGTGTCGGTTTGAGTCAACGCGTTGTCGTCCACAGTTACCACCGGAGCTTCCTGCCCACAGTCCTTGCGCTGGTGGCGGGCGTGATCATCGTCATCCTGCTCTTCAGCCTCGGAGACATCGCCTTCGAACGTATCGGGTTCAACTCAATCGAATACCTTCTGATCCTATGGGGCACACTCCTGGGGAGCATGATCAATGTCCCAGTGGGGGAGGTGAAGAGCGCTGAGCCCCGAGTGGCCGTTCAGGAGGTCAAAGTGTTTGGTCTGTATTACCGAGTTCCGACCGTCGTGTACAAACAGGCGATTACCGTGATCGCTTTGAACATAGGAGGAGCAGTCATCCCTATCCTCGTCTCGGGTTACGTGCTCGCCAGTCACACCACCCTCCTTTCTGCCGCTATTTTGGGCACGGTCGTCGTTGCGGTCATGGTGCACCTGATGGCGCGGAAGGTGAAGGGGGTGGGAATCGTGACGCCCTCGTTCCTCCCTCCTATCGTAGCCGCCGTCGTATCTTACCTGCTCGTACCCGGCTCCCCCGCTGCGGCGGCATACGTGTCCGGAACGCTCGGCACCCTGATAGGGGCGGACCTGACAAACCTAAGGGGCATAGGGAACCTGGGGGCCCCCATGGCGAGCATTGGAGGAGCTGGCACCTTCGATGGAGTGTTTTTGACAGGGATCGTGGCGGTGCTCCTAGTTCCGCTTCTCTAAAGCCGCGCCTTACCAAGTCACTAGAGCGACGGCTCCCTCTCAATACTCGATGGGAGGAATATTTGACTGTCAAACGAATAGATAGTCTAATTAATCCCGCCGGGTTACCACTCCCGTGTCGTCGGAGAGCATTAGCGACCTCCTGCAGGTTCTATGGCAGAGGTGGAGGTCCGCTTCCCCGGTTAAGAAGGGGGCGATAACGCGAGAGCAGTACTGGATACTTCGGATGCTCAGCGAGCGAGGTAGGATGAAGATCAAGGACATTGCCTCGGGAATTGGGTGCACCGCGGGGTCAGCTTCCATTGCGGCAAAACGGCTGGAGAGGGCAGGACTGGTAAAAAGGGAGAGAGGGGAGAAGGACGAAAGAATTGTTACTGTCACGCTGGCGAAAAAGGGCGTCAAGAAGCTTGATTCCTGGAGGAGAGGGCAGCTGGTCTCCATGTCTGCGCTTTTCGAACCGCTGAGCGCTAGAGAGAAGCGAGTCCTACACGGCATTCTCGAAAAGGCCCTCGTCGCCGGAGGCGACCTGCCAATGTCTACAGGAAGCACCCGAGGAAGGAGAATTTGACCGTTCCTCAACAGCTCGAGACCGGGAAGGAACCTGAAGAGGAAGGCAGTTCACTTGCAGTCCAAGTGTCGGGGCTGACAAAGATCTACCCGGGTGGTACGAAGGCCGTTGACAACGTGAGCTTCGAAGTGAAGGAGGGGGAAATCTTCGGACTACTGGGCCCCAACGGCGCTGGCAAGACCACGACCATCAAAATAATCACCACCATTTCGAGGCCCACCGCAGGCGCCATTCGGGTGTTCGGAGTCGACGCGCTAAGCTCCCCCGAAACGGTCAGGCGAATGCTCGGATTCGTTCCCCAAGCCATCTCCGTCGACGGTGACCTGAGCGGCTACGAGAACCTCCTTATCTTCGCCAAGCTCTTCTACGTCGACCGCGACCAGCGTGACAGGAGGATACACGAAGCTCTGGAGCTCTTCGGGCTTGCCGACAGGGCCAACGACCTCGTGAAACACTACTCCGGAGGGATGATGAGGCGCCTCGAAATCGCCCAGGCCCTGGTCAACCGCCCCAGGCTGCTCTTCCTCGACGAACCAAGCATAGGTCTCGACCCCTATTCCCGTCTGCAGGTCATAGACCACATCAGGCAGCTGAACCGCAACTTCGGGACGACGATTCTCCTTACAACCCACGACATGGCGGAGGCCGACGAGCTCTGCGACAGGTTGGCCATAATGAGCATGGGGAAGATAGCCACTTCGGGAGCCCCCAAAGAACTCAAGCGCTCGGTCGGCGGAGACGTTTTGACAGTAGTAGCCTCGGGGAAGCTCCCGGATTCGATTCCTCCTGAGCTCGGTTCCGTGGCGAGCTCCCTTCAAGGGACCATGAAAATTCTGACGGTTGACGGCGAAAAGGCCATCCCGCGCGTCACAGACCACCTCGAGGGCCTGGGGGCCGTGGTCGAATCCGTGTCCTTGAGCCGGCCCACCCTCGACGACGTGTTCATGAAGTACGCCCAGGGCTCGCTCCAGCAGGAAGGGACCTACAAAGATGCACGCTCCGCCCGCAGGAGCGCGACGAGGCACGGAAGATGAGCAGCCTACAGAGGTCGGTCTCCAGCGCGTTCACAATAGCTGAGATGGAGGCGAGGAAGTTACGCCATGATTCGACCGAGCTCTGGATGAGGACAGTCCAGCCGGCCCTATGGCTCCTGGTTTTCGGGGAAGTCTTCAACGCCATCCGGGGACTGAACCTGGGGGGCTTCAGCTACATCCAGTACATTGCGCCTGGGGTACTCGCGCAGTCGGTACTCTTCATAGCGATATTCTACGGGATAACGATTGTGTGGGAGCGGGACGTGGGTCTGCTCACCAAGCTCCTTTCGACCCCCTCCCCCAGAATCTCGGTAGTCGTCGGTAAGGCCCTGGCGGCGGGTGTCAGAGGCATCTTTCAGGGGATAATGATATTCGCCCTGGCGCTGATCATTGGTGTGAATCTACGTTTCGACCCCCTGGACATCGCTGGGGTCCTGCTGGTGTCGGTTCTGTTCGCCATGTGCTTCGCGAGCCTCTCGATGACCCTGGCTTCCTTCCTGAAGACGCGAGATAGGATGATGGGAATCGGACAGGTGATAACGATGCCCCTCTTCTTTGCCAGCAATGCCATCTACCCCATCTCTCTCATGCCCGCTTGGCTGCAGACCGTCTCGGTCTACAACCCGCTCAGCTATGTGGTCGACGGTATGAGGGCCATGCTGCTCACCGGGGACTATTCGGGTCTCCCCGTTGACATTCTGGTTATTTTCGCCTTCACTACAGCATTCATACTGAGCGCGTCTGTACTTCTCAAGAGGCTGATCGAGTGACTTCCGTTACGCGCTGAACCACACATTTGTTTGTCCCGTGGTACGGGGCAAACTGGAGCCGTTCAAAAACGACGCTTAATTATGTCCTGCCAAAATCAGACGATCTCTTGCCCCTGGAAGACGGGTTTACCAAGAAGAGTATTGAGATAATCTGTGGATTGCAGGAACAGGACGGTGGCATCCTTGCAACGAAGAGGGAAGACGCCTACCCCTTCGTTTACCCCAGGGACGCATCAGTCATGACCACTGCTCTGAACATGCATGGGCTCCATGACCAATCCATGAGATTCTACCGTTACCTAAGCAATGTCAGAAGGCCAAATGGAGAGATCTATCAAAGGTACAACAAGGGAATGCCGTATGTAACACGAAGAAGAGAGGCTGACGTCACCCCCATCGCCATCCAAGGTGTTTACGATACGTACAGATCCTCAGGCGACCGGGGTTTCCTGGGGAGCATGTGGGGACTGGTCGGCGACGGCGCGAAGTTCGTTGTAGCCGGCATAGACGCCGATATGGGGCTGGTCCAGACCAACTGCTCGGTCCATGAGAGCCAGAGTCTCGAAGAGGGGTTCGAAATCTGGGCAAACTCGGCGTCGGTAAAGGGACTGCTCGACGCATCGATGATTGCTGGAGACCTCGGGCAGCTCGAACTTGGCCGAGAGTGGTCCGCCAAGGCGAGGGAACTCTGGAGGAGAATCCTCGAGCGACTTTATGATCAGAAGAATGGCCTATTCTTGAAGAATCTGCGGTCAGATGGAACTCTGGTAAATGCGCCTGATGTCGCCCAGCTCGCCCCCTTCTACTTCGGACTCTGTCAGGACAGGAAGATATTGGAAAGAACTCTGAGACATCTCATGGACACGCTCTGGAACGCCCAGATCGGCGGTGTGAACCGGTTCCGTGACTTCGAAGTAGTAAGAGACTGGCACTGGTACACCGGAGGGACAGGTGCGTCATGGCCACTCTTCACACTCTGGATGGCCAGGTTCTATCAGAGGCTGGGCGATTTGGACTCGATGGAACGATGCCTTCGGTTCGTCCGCGCTGCATCAACGCCTGAAATGGAGATACCGGAGAAAGTGGCACCAATGAAAGGTTACCTTGATTGGAGAGAGAACGAGACGGAGTACAACGAGAGGGTGACAAACGGCATTGACAGGGCCGAAAATACCTCGCTATTGACCCCTGGCTATGTCGCTTGGGCTTGTCCTCTAGGGTGGTCGCACGCAGAATATCTCAGGCTCGGAACCGAGGACCAGGATGCTGAAGCGCGTGAACTGCTAATGGATGGTTCTGAGAACGATGATCCTCTTTAGTCGAGCCGCACTCGGGTTAACCCAGCTGTTCGGTCTTGGTTTGCTTAGGCTGCCTCTCGCTCTTCTGCCGGCGTTGTAATCAGACTCTTCTCGGTAATCGAGTCAGCCACTCTTAGAGCCCTACCAAACTCTCTTGCTAGGAAGATCTTTTGTGACTTCCCATATCGAATGACGTAGCCAACTCTGACTCGAATCAGGTACACCGAAGCGGCCGCAATCAAGGGAATGCCGGGAAGAATTGCTCGTAAGGCCGAGGCCAACACCCCAGACGTCCCGAGCATTGGGAGGATTCTCACATATTCAAGCAGGGCTACTGCCTGGGCAGGAGCCAGAAAATCTATTGCGTATCCTGCAATGGAGAGCGCCATCCCTATCGCAAGAACGCCCCATCGGCGCCTTGCCAATTTCTCTATTCCGACTATTTCGGTGTAGGGTATTGAGACAATGCGTTTGCCTCCCTCAGCAGAGGACATGATGAGCCTCTTCGTTGTCACAGCAAGTTTCTTTCCTCCTTGAACTCTTGCCTCCACAAGCTTCTCCTTCGCCTCTTGGAGTGGCGCGATTCCGGGCTCTTTCGATAGTCTGGCCATCAGTTCCCTCGAGAGCCCGGCGATGAGGTTAGACAGAGTGGCCTGTGACGAAGTCTTTAGGGCCCCTTTCGAGAGCTTGCTCCTTATCCTCGGATCCTTAAGCAGCGACCTGACTGCCGCGGAGGCACCCTCAATGTCATCTGGGCCTTTGAGGACAATTCCGTTGACGCCGTTTCGAACCACCCAAGACTGGCCGCCGACGCCCGAGGTTATGACCGGGACCCCCCTGTACATGAATTCGAGCTGCGCGATTCCAAGGGCTTCGCTTCTGCTCATGGTGATGTTCGCAAATGATCCGTCAATTAGCTGCGCCTTCTGGTCGTCTGTTATCTCTCCAAGTAAGGTCAAGTTACTGACCCCCTCAGCCGCCGCCTTGACCTTCTCGGCGTACGGTCCCTCCAGTTTGCCCGCGATTATGAAATGGACTTTGCCGTCCTGGGCAAACGTCTTGGCTACCTCGACGACAGAAAGGGCATTCTTTCTCTCCTCAATTGTTCCAAGAGAAGCGATTATTTTGATAGACGCCCTAATACCAAGGCTCTGTTTGATGCTTCCGTTCCTACTTTCCGTTTCGAAGATTTCCTCATCGATGCCCCCGGGCAGAAGAACGAACTTGCTGTCGTCCGCACCCAATGCTCTCATCTGGTCCTTTTCAAGGGGAGTCGTTACAATAACGAAATCTGCGTGACGCATTATCTCTTCTAGGCTTATCCTGTTCCACACCTCCCTGAACGTTCGTTCCTCGACCGTGTACCTCTCGTCGCTGGCCTCCTGGAAGTGGCTCATGTGACAGAAGAGGATGGGTGGATTCTGTCCTCCCTCCCCTGCCAGGTGCCTGTTCCAGACTACAAACTTGATTGTGTCCTCTGGCCCGTTCCAGAGGGTTGAATGAGTTATCAAGACGTTCAGCTTTAGGTCCAAGACGATTTTGGTCAGTACCCCTACGAAGTTCCTGAAGAGTATCCTCCGAGGGGGCCAGCTTGCGATTTCACTGCCCACTCGAATGACTGGGATGCCGAGGCTAGCGTCAAAGGTGTGCAGGTACCCGCCTCTTGCCTCTATCTCGGACTCAGAGACTGTTGGCTCCCAGTCATGATAGGCACTTGTGATAAGATAGGTTGAATGACCGAGGTGATTGAACTCTCTCACCATCCTCTGAGCGACTAGTTCCTGGCCCTTGGAACGGCTGGTCTCGTACATTATCACCCCGATCCTTAACATTCAGAAAGTCACTTCCTCCTGACAATCCAAGGCAGTTCTTCTGAGAACTCGAGGTTGTTCTTCAAAAGAGCGGCGAAGAAATGCGCTAGGTGATTCCTCGTCACCAGGTAACCGCACTTCAATCCAGATTGTCTTCTACCCTCTAACACCCCGATGCCGATTCGGGCTGCTGCGAAGGCTGGATTGTCCGCTGGGGAGTCTCCCACGAACATCAGACCTCCTCTGGTCCCCAGCATCGTCTGTAAGGTCTTGACTGCCATTCCCTTATCGCCGGTGCCTAATGTTACATCGAACGTCGGATATAAGGAACCGTGCAGGACTTGGAACCCAAGCCTCCTTATCTTGAAAATAATGTCACCCATCAAAAGCGGACTGGGCGCGTTCCCAGGACTCCACTCAGCGCAGAATCCGACCAGGTCGCCCGTTGACGTCTTCTTGAACTCGATTCGCGGCCTTGGTTGAACCCTCTCCACGACCGTGACCGCTGTTGAGAGGTCCCTGGGCTCATACACGATCCTCTTGGTTCCACCTTTCACAACAGTCTCGACCCCGTAAACACACGACCAAGCGTCCGCAAATGGAGTTCTGCTTCTGATGAAATCATAATCCTTCGCCGTAACTATGGCTACGGGGACTCTCTCGTGAATCCTGAAAAGAACCTGGGTGAGCGAGAGTGGAACCTTCGAGCGGGACCTCGGTACTCGAAGAGGGGCGAGCGTGCCGTCATAGTCACAGAACAGGGCACGGACCTTCATTTGTCCTGAGCAACAAGACGACCTCCTAATGATATTGACGGGGGAATACACGCCCTGACGTCAGGAACCTAGTCCTGGTTCCAGTAGTGACAGAGGGAATAGGTACCCCACGTCAGACCATGTCTCGGAAAAAGATTGGTGAGGGGGACCCTTTCGGGGTCAACCCCAGATGCCGCGAATCTAGGACGTTCCCTTCAGGGTGTGCCTAGAGATGATTGCCCAGACGCCCGCAATTGCGACAATGATTCCGCCCCACCCGCTGGCTATGAAGCCGAGGACCGCAACCACCACTGCGATGGCTTCCTCGTGTACTCTGCTCGATGTCACAAGGGCGACCACTCCGACAATGATTGCGAATAGCGGACCAGAGATGGAAGTTAGGTCGGCGTAGGTCCTTGAATTGAACAGGGTTGTGCCTAGCGCTGTAGCTCCGAACGCGATGGCCACGACCCCTCCTATCAGCAGAAGGGCTCGCGAGATCTGATACCCATCTTCCTGATTCATGCTCTCTTCTCACCCCCTACGTACTCATCCATCTTCACCCGCCTGATAATGCAGCAGGTTTGAACAGAGATTTGCAACCAAGATGGCCTGAGGATACGATTATTGCAAGTCAAATAGGACGGTGAGGATGGATAACTCGGAGCTCGAGCCCGCCACTGCTATCACGCTCTTGCGCCCTTCCGCCTGTTGCGAGAGTCTGAACTAGCTTTCGCGGCTACCGAGTAATTGTGCTTCTTCCGCTCCTTAGATTGAACTCACAGCGGGGGTCTCCTCTGGCCAAGCACCGGGACTCGTCACAGTGAACGGTATGTCCCGCAATGGTGCTCGAGATTCCCGACAGAAAGCCCCTCATGAAACAGCATATCGGTTGACTGGCCCTGGCTCCGTCACACTCGAAGCATGACAGCATGCTGACCGTCATGTCTGGGAAGCCACCTCCACGCCCGACGAACTCGGGGACTCCCCAGCCGGTCGCTGCCAGGATGCGCAGGGTGTATTCGAAATTGCGGCTCAGGTAGTCTTTCCCTAGCCTGGCCACGAAGAACTCCGCCAGCTCCTTCCCGTAGGTGATTCCCTGCTGATAGAGGACCACCTCTCCCCCCGATCCCAGATTGAAGCGCATGGCTTCGAACATCCTCGTCGTGGCCGGCTGGCTGAGTATGACCGTCCGCCTCCCCTGCCAGTTGACAGGAAAGGAGATTCCGTCGACTATCACACCTTCCCTACCTTCGAGGGCCTCTGCCTTGACCACGTGACGGGATTCCTCTAGCCTCTCCACAAGCTGGACCAGAGAGACCTTGGGGTCGTTGAACACGACGAAGGCATTGTAGATCGCGAGCGAGTCTCCGGGCAGCGAGTAGGACATGCTCTGGCGTATGTCGATGTTTAGGGTCGCGATCAGGGCATTCACGCTAGCAACCGCGCCCACCTCGTCCCGAATGGTGACGACGACCTGCGCGAGCCTTCTCCCTGATTCGATGCGCCCGATCAGCAGCTCCTTCGAAAGAGTTCCGCTGGGGCCCCATTCCCGATGCGTCATGATGACCTGCTGGTCGGCCAGCGGGCGTATGGAAGATATGCCCTAGGTTTGCAAGTGATGACACATGAACACAGGCGAATACATATACGGGAGAACCTTCCGCTTTAGCCCTCTGCCAAAAAGCGTCACGCGCACCCTGAGGCTCGACGATGACGTAGATTCGGCCTTGGAGAGGATGGCGGAAGAGAGTGGAGAATCGGTCAACGCCATCGCCGGGAAGGCGCTCAGGAAGCTGGTGGAGTGGGATAGGTTGGCGGAGAAGGCGGGATTGGTAGTCGTCAGCCCAATCACGCTGGGCAGGCTAATGAACTCGCAGACGCTGGAGCAGGCAAAGGCACTAGGAGAGGATGCGAGCGTTGATGTCTGGGAGCCAATCATAGTGTCAAATTTCGGCGAGGTCACACTCACATCTGTCCTCAACTCGATCGAGCTCATCTCTCGGTATATGGGTAGGTTTGACTTTCACTATGCGACTGAGGGATCGAAGCGGGTCGTCACCGTCAGGCATGCTGGAGGGCTCAAATGGTCGGCGTTCTACTTGGGGGCGGCAACGCACCTGTTCGAGGATGCCCTAGGGGTGGAGTGCAAGACCATACTGACCGAGGAGCTCGCCTCTCTGGAGTTCGAAATCCCGAAGGCAGGGAACACATGAAGCAGAGCAGGGCCCGCACCTTCAGGCTTGAGGCGGACGTGGACGACGACATCGTGAAGCTCGCGAGGGAAGATAGGGTCTCACTGAACCAACTTGCGAACAGAGCCCTGCGGAGGTACGTGGAATGGGACAGGGCACCCACCAACAGGGGGCTGGTTTCTGTCCCCTCGCTGCTTTTGGTCAAGCTGATGGCGGAGCTGGGCGAGCAAAGGGCCCATGAGCTGGGGAGGTGGGCCGGGGAAGAGCTCTTTCTTCCCAACCTCAAGTCGGGGTACCCCACTGTGTCGCTCGAGAGAGCAGAGAAGCTTGTGAAGATGCTGGGCACCTATGGAGGGAGATTTACATTCGACCACTTGTTGGAGGGGGGGAAGCACGTCTTCACGATGGGGCAGAAGCTGGGGAGGAACTGGTCGGCGTACTATGCTGGCGCGCTGGAGACAATCTTCGAGAGGTTCCTCGGAAAGACAATCCATGAAACGGTGACAGACAACATGTGCGTAGTAGAGTTCAAAGCGTGACCACCACCCCGGAGGAGCTAACCCAGAGGGCAGTCAGTCAGTAGCGACGCAGTATCTTATCCAAGCTTCATTGAAATCGGCGAAGATTTCGGCCAGCCCATCGTCTCGATCCCTCTTGTCTCCAAATTACCATTCACCGGCAGGGCCAGACCGATAGGGTTTGGACGGATGTTCAATAGGGCGCTGAAGCGACAAGCATCATGAGTCAAACCCAGCCGGAGGTCTGCGTGACCCGGGATCAGGCTTCAGCCGGACGGAGCGTCCTCCAGGTCCGCCTGTCCAGTCTGCACTCAGATGTCCCCAAGAGTCCCTCCAAGGACGTTCCCGAAGATGCTAGCCGCTTGAAAACGCCTGTAAGGCGCTCTCGAAGACCACTCAGAGCTTGCCGAATTGTGGTTTGGTTGAGCACTCTACAGGAGCCGCCTTTAATAAGGCGCCCACCGAAGCTTGCTCATCGGACGGAATAACGGTAGGACAGGTGATTTCTATTGAGTTTCGGTCAACGAGGAGGATATGGCAATAGAGGAGGCTTCGGAAGCGGTTCCGGGTCCTTCAGGAAGCCGGTTGAGGTCGGGAAGGAGTACAACGTCAGCATCTCCGACACCAGTAGGCGAGGAGAAGGCATTGCCAAAGTCGAGGGATTCATCGTCTTTGTCCCTGGCACGAAGGTCGGCCAGAACGTGAGGATAAAGGTCACGCAGGTCTCTGAGAGGTTCGCGTCTGGACAGGTCGTCGAAGGTTCAGCTGCACCAGCCTCAGAATCCAGCGAATCCGCGAATTAGATCGGTGGCCCACGCCGTCTAGCAGGGGTTGGTCGACTCAAAGTCGACCGCCTCTTCCTATTTTGTTGTTCTGCGTTTCTAGAATGTCGTCGAACGACGAGTTCCCGCTAGGCTTCCGGGAATTTTAGACAACATATGTTCTCGGAAGTCCCAGCTACCGCAGATTTCAACCCACATGGCTATGGTTTTGTGGCGCTAACGAACGCGCTAAACACAGCCGGTGTCAATTCTCCAGACTTTCGGAGTTGTTTGACATAGACGTCCTTGAAGCCCGCATCGGTGAGTGCTGATGCGTACTCCTTTTCCGTTATCGCCCCTGTGATGCAGCTGCACCACTGCGTGGAGTCTTCCTTCTCTTGTTTGGTGAATGGTCGTATGGCGACTTCATCCGCTATCGCTAGCTTTCCACCGGATTTCAGTACCCTGAACATCTCGCGGAAGACCTTCCCTTTGTCGGGGCTGAGGCATATGACGCAGTTACTAATGATCACATTGATACTTCCAGCCTCGATGGGCATGTTTTCTATCTCCCCCGCCCGGAATTCTACGTTGGTAAGACCCGCCTTCTGCACATTGGCTCTTGCTTTCTGAATCATCTCGGGAGTCATGTCTAGCCCAATCACTCTCCCCTCCCGGCCGACCTTCTTGCTGGCAAGAAACACGTCGATTCCTCCTCCCGAACCAAGGTCGAGGACGGTCTCAGCCCGTCTAATCATTCCAAGACCGGTTGGATTCCCACATCCGTCGGACATGGCTATTACCGACTCTGGGAGGCTCTCCAACTCTTCCTTGGTGTAACCATATGTGAGAAGTTTGTCCTTCGTGGCTGGCTCGCAACAGCCCGCCTCCAAGGGTATCGTTCGACCGTTGGCCAGGTTTCCATAGGCGCTTCT
>Ga0187771_10000525_pt1 | contig 23809 bp, 15 predicted proteins | sample 0116_SJ02_MP15_1_FD_133139 | JGI IMG/M metagenome (GOLD analysis project Ga0187771, IMG submission 133139) | Tropical peat soil microbial communities from peatlands in Department of Meta, Colombia - 0116_SJ02_MP15_10_MG | ecosystem: Environmental > Terrestrial > Soil > Wetlands > Peat | place... | reverse complement strand
GATTTCATGGGGTTGAGCAACCGCACCTTGTGGAAGTGTTCCGGAGCAAAGCTGGGGATGCCGGTGAATTTCAACTCTTCTCCCTGGGTAAAGGTGTCGCCGATCTTGATGGTGCCGTGGTTGTGAATGCCGATGATGTCGCCCGGCCAGGCCTCTTCGACGTTGGTCCGGTCCTGGGCCATGAAGATGGTGGCGTTGGCGATCTGAACCTCACGCCCCAAACGTACGTGCCGCACCTTCATGCCGCGGTTGAACTTGCCGGAACAGATGCGAAAGAAAGCGATCCGGTCGCGGTGTGCAGGGTCCATGTTCGCCTGTATCTTGAAAGTGAAACCGCTGAAGGGTTCCTCATAGGGGGACACGGTCCGGCTGGTCGTTTCACGGGGCAGCGGCGCCGGGGCGTGCTCCACGAAGGCGTCGAGAAGTTGCTGGACGCCGAAGGTGTTGATGGCGCTGCCGAAAAAGACCGGCGTCTGGCGGCCGGCCAGATAGGCCTCCTTGTCGAAAGGGTGGGCCGCGCCTTCCAGGAGTTCCACATTATGGCGCAGCTCATCCACCTGGCTTCCCAGCAGTTCGACCAATAGCGGGTCGTCCAGGCCGGTGGCGGTCAGGATCCGGCCGGTGCCGTTGGCCGCATCGGGGTCAAAGAAAGTCAGCTCCCTGGTATACAGATGGTAGGTGCCGCGGAAGCGCTTGCCCATCCCTACCGGCCAGGTGACCGGCGCGGTCTGTATGCGCAGGTTCTTTTCTATATCGTCCAGCAGATCCAAAGGGTCCTGACCCTCCCGGTCCAATTTGTTCATAAAGGTCATGATCGGTGTATGGCGCAAGCGGCATACATCCAGAAGTTTTCTAGTCTGGCTCTCGACGCCTTTGACCGAATCGATCACCATCAAAACCGAGTCAACGGCAGTCAAAACCCGGTAGGTATCCTCTGAGAAGTCGTTGTGGCCGGGGGTGTCCAGCAGGTTGATCTCGCAGCCGGAATACGTGAATTTCATGACCGACGAGGTGACGGAGATGCCGCGCTGTTTCTCCAGTTCCATCCAGTCGGAGGTAGCGTGGCGGGCGCTCTTCCGGGCGCGGACCTCTCCGGCCTGCTGGATGGCGCCGCCAAACAGCAGCAACTTTTCGGTAATGGTGGTCTTTCCGGCATCAGGGTGGCTGATGATGGCAAAGGTGCGGCGCTTGTCAACTTCATGCTGATTATGCATTTCCACGTGTGCTCCTTTATCAAACGAAAGCGGGTTCGTCCCTACGATCTAAAAATGAGTCGGTCCAGGCGCCAGCGACCACCGCCAGCCATGACCAGGTACAGCGCCATGCCCAGGAGGGCAATGTTGAACTCCATGCCGTTGCCGCGGCCCGCAATGCCGGCGGTGTTCAGAAAAAAGCCGTTCGCCCAGTGGATCTTGTAGATCCCCACCATCATGACCGATGCTATGCCGGCTGCCGAAAGGCGGGTCAGGAAGCCGGCCAGCACGCCGAACCCGCCGCCGAATTCGGCGATGATCGCCAACAGGGTGAAGATCGGCGGAATCCCCAATTTCAACTCAAACGTCTTGAAAGTGGCGGTCAGCCCCTGTCCGCCGAAGAGCCCAAGCAGTTTTTGGGACCCATGGGCCATGAAGATCAGCCCCAGGGGAATCCGCAACATGAGCGGAGCCACCAGACCGGTTGCGTCAAAACTTCCTTTTGCCATGAAGTTCCTCCATGATGGCAGGGATGTGCCGATTATCTGTCCGCCTCATGCTATGCGCAGGCGTATAGTCATGGGGTAATCGCTGATTATGCCGTCAGGCCGGCCGGAAACGCCGGTAACACATTGATTGAGTGCGGATAGCTTAATATTTAAAAATATCATAGGGCGATATTTTTATCCAGTTCATATTGCTTGCTCCGAAACGAGGGTTGTTATTACTTTCTGCCTCCTTCAAGGAATCCATTCAGAGTTCCGTGTGGTTAGCCGTGGAACGCAATTCCGGGCTATTGAGGCCGGTGCCAGGGCACGGCGACGGAGGTGCTGCAGAGCTTGCGCCAATGGAGGGCAGCGACGTCGGCATCCCTGAAAACCGGAATTGCGAATCAGATCCAACCGCGCTTGACATGGGGTATTTCTGCGCTGTGACGTCAATAATAGAATTAAAGGCTGTTTACCTATATTTAAACAAAAATAAGGTGACAATTGATAAAAAAAGATTTAAAAATCTACACTACTAATAAGATAAATCAGATGTATTTAGGTATATTTAAATTATTTTGGTGAGACTGTTCTAATTGCGTTGTGTGTTGTTTATTTTGTTGAGTAACGTGTCAACAGGCAAAGGGCATGGTTGATTCTGAGGGTGCGCACGCAATAGGCAAGGGAGCGGCTTATGATCCTTGCATGAGAGTTTAGAGGAAATTAATTTATGCCGAAATCACCACTTGCCACCTTAACCTTGAAACGTTTCATCTTTTTTGCGACCTTCGTCGTATCCGCCGTTACTTTCGTGATAGTCATAACCTCAATGTCATGGATGTCTTTACGGCAAGCCCAGGATGCGTCGGCACGTCTTTCCGTCACCATGGCCAACCAGATCTACGGATCAATTTTTCAGGCGATGAATGAGGGCCGCACTCGACAGGATATGACAAGGATACTGGACGCGTATCAACGTTCATTTCCGAAAGAAATCTCCATGGAGCTGTTCAGCGGCCAGTCTCTGAAAAAGTTGGCAGGCTCCAATCCGGACCAGAACCGGGAACTCCGCAAAGCATATGTGGATGGATTGGCTTTACACGATCAGACCTTAAGCAGTATTCGGCATTGTTATCCGCTCAAGGCTGAATCGAAATGTCTTGCATGCCATCGCGGCGCAAGGGTGGGAGAAGTGCTTGGCATACTGAGCATCAACGAAGATTTACGAGAGCGGCGGGATGCCTTTCTGTACAAGTTCTTTCTGATATTTGCGCTTCTCCTGCCGGTCCCCTTTCTCATGTCCTTTCTGGTTGCCCGTTTCGTCAACACGCGCATAGGCTCGGCGATAGATATTCTTGGTGAAAAAGTTCATTCAGTCAATACGGTGACCGACCTGACCACCTTGCAACTCCATGACGAAAAGCTGATGTTTCAAGAGTTGGATGCCATTTTCGATGAATTCGGCAACCTGATCTCCCGCATCAGGGACGTGGCGGTCGGCAAGGAGATGCTGGAGTTTGAAATCCGGGTTCTGGAACGCTTTATCATTACTTCCGATGTCATTCGGGATTGGAAGGAGCGGGTATGCTATTTGATCTCCGAAGTCAACAAGGTCATGCAGGTCTATGCAATGTTCTGCGTATTCATGATCGAAGAGGAGGCTTATGATATCGAAGTGTTTTGGTTGAACCCGCCATCGCCGTTGACCGAAACCATCATGGACGAAATCATACGCGAACGTGTTGCTCGGGAAAAATTTCAGATCGATTCCGTAAAAGTCGTCAATAACGTTGCAAACGCCCAAGGTGATTTGCTGGAACTTGATGGCAATGAAATCGAACTCCAGACAAAATCGCTTTTTATCAACATGCCGCAGATCGGCGGCGTGGTCGGTATCGGCATGCAATCGCAGGTGGCATGCGATCCGATCAGATCGCTGGTAATAGGCGGCATTCTGACCACCTTGCTCAATGTGGTCGGCTCCATCAAGGCCATATACAAATACACCAAGGACCTGGAATACTATGCAACCCGCGATCCGCTGACCAACCTGTTCAACCAGCGGGTATTCTGGGAACTGCTCAATTATGAGGTAAGCCGCGCTGAGCGTCACGGCTACAGTTTTGGCGTGTTGATGATCGATCTGGACAATTTCAAGTTTATCAACGACACCTATGGCCATATCGTCGGGGACAAATTTTTGAGCCAGGTGGCGGATACCATCCATGGTTGTCTGCGGGTGGGGGACATACTGGCACGGTATGGCGGTGACGAATTCGTGGTGGCGCTGCCCGAGGCCGGTCAGGAGCAGGTCTACTCCGTGGCGGAAAGAATCAGATCGTCATTGGAAAAAATGGTGGTCGTGACCACGGGAGGCATTAAGGTCCGAGGTACGGTTTCCATTGGCATGGCGGTCTATCCGACCCATGCCAAAACATCAAAAGACCTGTTCATGTTTGCCGACAATATGGCCTACAAAGCCAAGAACCTGGGCAAAAACTGTATTATTGCGCCAACGAGCGACGATGTCGTCGAGGTGTTGAAGAAAAGCAACGAGATGTCCGCATTGTTGCTCCTGGCACTGGAAGAGAGACGGGTCATACCCTATTTCCAGCCGATTGTTTCCGCGAAAGGCAATGGGATTGTCTGCCATGAGGTCCTGTGCCGGCTGGAAATCGGCGGCAAGGTGATTTCCGCCAATGAATTCATTGAGATTGCGGAAAACCTGCAGATTGTCACCAAACTGGACAGCATCCTGATGGAAAAAGTATTCCAAAAAGCCCGTGATGAGGGTTATGACGGTTTCCTCTTCATCAACCTCTCACCCAGGTCGCTGATTATCAAGGAATTTGTCCCCATGATCATCAGGCTGGCCCGCAACTACCAGATCAATCACGGGAAGGTCGTGTTCGAGATTACTGAACGGGACACCCTGAAAAACATGACCCTGCTGGAAAGTTTCGTGATGGATCTTAAGCTGGAAGGTTTCAAATTCGCAATTGACGATTTCGGCTCCGGTTTTTCGTCGTTCCAATATGTGCGCAAACTCCCGGTAGATTTTGTCAAAATTGATGGCATGTTCGTGCAGAACATGCTGAACGACCCCAAGGACATGTCATTTGTCAAAACCCTGGCGGTATTGGCGAAGGAATTCGGGATACAGTCAATTGCGGAATACGTCGAAAGTGAAGACGTGCTGCGTGCCGTCACCTCCCTGGGCATCGATTTTGCCCAAGGATATCACACCGGCAAGCCCGGCCCGGATTTCAGCCATGGAACTGCGGCACAGGTCCGTTCGGTGGATGATGCCGGTGTCGCGCCTCCAGAATAAACCATGCATATACATCGTAAAAAAAAATTTCTCTATCAATGGATACTGCTGGGCATATCCATTTTTCTGATTGCCGGTGCGGTAACGCATAATCTTTATTTAGCCCATGTGGATACAATAGAAGGGGAGCGCAATCGGCTGTTGACCCAAGCTCGGGTCATAAACGAAAATCTGAGCAACCGCCTGATAGGAACAGACCACGCATTAACGGCCATCTGTAGCGATCTTACAGCAATACCGGACAATGAATGGGGGAAAAGCTATCCTGCATCCCGGCTGAGGCTGCTCATGGACTCAGTCTCCGACATTCGGACCATAATAATTCTGGATGCCAAGGGAATGGTGCGCCTGTCCACCCGCCGGGAACTGGTGGGTGTAGATCTCAGCTTTCGCGACTATTTCAGGCTTGCCCGGCAAAATCCCACATCGTATTCTGTGTATCTGTCCTCACCGGCCAGAACCCTGCTCGGGACCTGGGGCATGCATCTGGTAAAGGTTATCAGAGGCCCCAAAGCCCAGTTTGCAGGTATTGTTGTCGCTACACTCAATCCAGCCTACTTCAAGACGCTGTTCAGTTCGATACTCTATACTCCTGATATGTGGGCGGCAATTAGCCACGAAGACGGCATTCAGTTTCTGATGGTGCCGGAGAGGGACAAACAGTCCGGGAAAAACCTCAGACAACCCAATTCCCTCTTTTCCCGCCATATTGCCAGCGGCAAGCAATCCAATCTTTTTATCGATACGGTTTATGCAACCGGCGACAGACGGATGGTTGCGATAAATACGGTCAAACCCGACCAGCTTTGCATGGACAAGGCGCTTGTGATTGCTGTAAGCCGCAATATGACGGCGATTACCAAAGAGTGGCGCGCCCATCTAGTAAGTCAGATCGTGATAGTGGTTATCATTCTGCTCGTTTCGATAGCGGCGCTGGCAGGTTTTCAGAATATTCAGTTGCGCCAGTATAATCTGGTCAGGCATGCAGATGAAGAACTGCGCGATACGCAGCAGCAACTTCGCGACATTATCGATTTTCTGCCGGATGCGACCTTTGTGCTTGATGATGAGAAGCGGGTGGTGATCTGGAACCGGGCAATCGAGGAGATGACAGGGGTGTCCAAGGAGCAGATTATCGGCAAAGGTGATTACGAATATACGATTCCGTTTTACGGCTGTCGCCGAGAACATCTGGCAGACCTGCTGTATCAGGACAACGCCGAACTTGCATCCAGGTATCGCGACGTTAAACGTTCCGGCGAGAGTCTCGGCGCCGAGGCATTCTGTCCTGGATTGAATGGCGGCAAAGGAGCCCATGTATGGGCCATCGCTAAACCGTTGTACAATTTATCCGGTCAGCGCATCGGAGTGATTGAGTCCATACGCGACATCTCCGAACAGAAAGCGGTCCAGGCTGCCATGCAGCAAAGCCAGGAATATCTGCGCAAGCTGTACCACGGTATCGAGCATAGCGCCAGTGCCGTACTCATAACCGATGTGACCGGGACCATTGAATACGTGAACCGTAAATTCACCCAGGTTACCGGTTATGCCGCCGAGGAGGCGATCGGCAAGAATCCCCGCATTCTGAAATCGGAAACAACACCCCCCGAGGTGTTTGAAGATCTGTGGGAAACCATTCTGAACGGTTCGGAATGGCGCGGCGAACTCCAGAATCGCCGCAAGGACGGCAGCGTTTACTGGTCGGTGGCTTCCATCAGTCCGCTGAGCAATGATCAAGGAGAGATTACCCATTTTATTGCAAATGTGGAAGATATCAACGAACGCAAGAATGCCGAGGCAACCATTGAACACCTGGCCTACTATGACCCGCTGACCGATTTGCCCAACCGGCGCATGCTGGATGACCGGCTTGATCTGGCCATGAAACGTTGCCGGCGTCAACACAACGAAATGGCATTGATGTATCTTGATATTGACGATTTCAAACGTATCAACGACATGCTGGGGCATCCTGCCGGGGACGGATTGCTGCGGGAAATTGCCGTCCGGTTCCGGGAAATCCTGCGCGATGATGATGTGGTATGCCGTCTGGGCGGCGATGAATTCGCCGTCATTCTGCACGATATTCTGCATGAAGACGATGTGGCGCTGGTGGCGAACAAGCTGTTGGAACAGTCATCTCGGCCGGTTGTGATAAATGATGCTGAGGTTAAGGTCACCGCCAGCATTGGCATAACACTGTTCCCGAAAGATAGCGCAGACGGCGACATTCTCAAAAAAAATGCCGATATTGCCCTTTACCAGGCAAAAAATGAAGGTAAAAATACATTTTACTTTTTTTCCGAAGAATTGAATAGTTCCATCCGGGACCGAATCGCGCTTGACCAAGCTCTGCGAAATGTCATTGACAAAAACGAGTTGGTACTGTTGTATCAACCCAAAATCAATCTTGCACAAGGCCGCGTTACCGGCGTCGAGGCGCTGTTGCGTTGGAACAGTCCGGATTTCGGACTGGTCTCTCCCATGCGTTTTGTCCCGCTGGCAGAAGAGAATCTGACAATTATCCAGATTGGCGAATGGGTTCTGCGCACGGCCTGCAGACAGCAAGTGATCTGGCGTCAGCAGGGACTTGACCTCGCCATGGCGGTCAATCTCTCGGCAGTCCAATTCAAGTCATCCTCCCTGATCAGCCAGATTTCAGCCATCCTGGATGAGACGGGAATAACCCCCGACCGGTTGGAATTGGAATTGACCGAAAGCGCCCTTGTGGATAAACCTGTCGACGGGGCGCGGATACTGGAAGACCTTCGCTCCCTGGGGTGCGGCATTGCCATCGACGACTTCGGAACCGGTTATTCGTCATTAAGCTATTTGAAAATATTTCCCATAACAGTGCTTAAAATTGACCGTTCGTTCGTACGCGATCTCGCGCATGATTCAGGCGACCGGGCCATAGCGCAATCAATTGTGGCCCTTGCCAGGAATCTCAATATAGTAACCGTGGCGGAAGGGGTTGAGCATAATGAGCAGCAGGCCATCCTGCAGGAGCTTGGTTGTACCGACTTGCAGGGATTTTTATATTCGCGGCCGCTGCCTGCCGATCATATTCCCGAGTCGATTGCTCTGATTGAACTGCAATTACGAAATTCCGACGAAGCTTCACCATAAGGCCGACATTCAACTGTTCTCGATTCAAAGGAGGTCTCCCATGAATGTTCATCTTGAAGGCATCACTTTTAAGGCAAAAATAATCGCACTGGTTCTGGTGAGCTGCTTTGCCCTGGGGGCTCCGACCGGATTCCTTGCCCTCAAAGAATTTGTCAGAAGCCATGCCTATTTTATAGATACCTACCATACCGCGCTTTTCAGTGATTTTGATGCTCAATCCAAAAAACAGGTTGAGTTGGCGGTCAGTATACTCCAGAGGGTATACGAAAGGTCCCAGAGAGGCGAGATAACTCTTGACCAGGCAAAAAGTCTCGGTGCGGACATCATCCGAAACCTGCATTTCGGCAAGGACGGATATATCTGGGCGGATACGGCGGAGGGGGTCAACGTTGCCATGCTGGGCAGGCAATCCGTAGAAGGGATCAGCCGCATCAACGCCCAGGATAAAAACGGCAAGTATTTCATTCGGGAGATCATCAAGGTTGCCATGGAGCAGGGGGGCGGCTATACCGATTATTATTTCCCGAAACCGGACAGCACGGTCCCGCTGCAAAAACGGAGTTATTCACTTTATTTCAAGCCATTCAATTGGGTTCTCGGCACCGGCAATTATGTCAGCGATCTGGACGCCATGGTGAAAAAAGCCACCGACGAAAACCATGCTCATCTATTCAACAGCATTTACCTGATTACCGGTGTCTGCATTGTAATTTTGATTCTGGTCTGTCTGCTCGCAATATTTACGACAAAGTTACTGATACGTCATATCGGGGCCGAGCCCGTGGAGTTGGCGTCCATCGCGGAAAGAGTTGCTGACGGGGATCTTACCGTCAGAATGGATGCCGGCAGGACCGGGGTGTATGAGGCGATGCGTAAGATGGTCGCCAGTTTGCGGCAGGTAATGGATAAGGTAAACCAAAGCTCGCAGGAACTTCTCTCGTCGTCGTCCCAACTCAACTCCAACGCCGTGAGTACGGCGGAAAGCTCGAATAAGGTCGTGGCCCAGGCGGTGACGGTTGCCACTGCAAGCGAGGAGATGTCTACGACCAGCATCGATATCGCCAACAATTGCCACGAAGCCGCCAATTGTTCGAACCTGGCGAGCGAAGCTGCCCAGGCCGGTGCGGAGATTGTCAGGGATACTGTGGAAGGAATGAATCGCATCGCCGAAAAGGTCCGTGGCTCGTCTGAAGTGGTCAGACAGCTTGGCGCCCGTTCCGAGCAGATTGGTGAAATCGTCGGCACAATAGAAGATATTGCCGATCAGACCAACCTGCTGGCGCTTAACGCGGCAATTGAAGCCGCACGCGCCGGGGAGCAGGGGCGTGGCTTCGCAGTTGTTGCCGACGAGGTCCGCGCACTTGCCGAAAGAACCACAAGGGCTACCCGGGAAATCGGGGAAATGATCAAAAATATCCAAAATGAGACGAGACAGGCGGTTATTGCCATGGAAGAGGGGGTCGAGGAGGTTGGCAAAGGATTGACCGGCGCCGCCCGGTCCGGTCAAGCCCTGGAGACCATCCTTCAGCAAGCCAACGACGTTACTCTTCAAATCAGCCAAATTGCCACGGCTGCTGAAGAGCAGACAGCTACAACCAGGGGGATTACCAACAATATCCAAGGCATTTCCGAGACGGTCCAGGTAAGCGATCAAAGCGCCAAGGAAATTTCGATCGCCTCCGGAAGGCTTTCTGCGCTTTCGTACGAGTTGAGGGATCTGGTCGAAAAGTTCAGATTATAGTCAAGGGAAAGCTTTCTCGTATTGATGTTGATTTACTAGTCGGCTCTTTGGTTGAAGTACCGGCAAAGAATATCTGTTTACATCCTGCTTCCCAGGCGATATTCTACCCCCATTTTGGTTCTGGTGATGAATGGTTTAGTCTCTGCGGGTGGATAGCCACTCTATCGGCATGCCGACAATAATGCTTCGAGAAGGATTGCACATGAAACTAACAATGAAAGTTTTCTGCATTATTGGGATCACGCTTTTCCTGGGCTTCAGCGTTATGGGTATCTCCTCGATATGGTTGGGCCTCAATTCGTCCATCCGGTTATATGAATCATCTTCGAGAGTCCTTTCGTCGGCGATCAGGCAGACGATCGAAGAGTTCATGATGAAGAACGATCTGGACGCCACGAGCCACTACGTATCCCAGCTCAAGCAGACAAAGACCGTCCTGGACCTGGCCATATTCGGAAAGGAAGGCAAGAGTTCCGGGGCCAAGGGGGAGGCGGAGCCGCTGGTGCTTGAAGCGTTCAAAAAGGGAGAACCGCTCAACGTTCAGCGTGAAGTAAACGGCATGAAGACTCTTACCAGCGTGATCCCCCTGCCTAATGATCAGAGATGTAAAACATGCCACTCGGAGTCAGGGTATGTCGGCGCGATCATGCTTACCACTTCACTGGAAGATGGCTACAATAGCGCAAAAAGACTCGCCGTGCTCCAGTGTATCGTGGGAGCCGTCTGTTTCCTGTTTATTGTCGGCGGCATGAACCTGTTTTTCCGCCTGGCCATCATTAAGAACATTATCAATGTTTCAAATAACATCAAGGTCCTTTCCCACGGTGAAGGCGATCTCACGGCGAAGCTTCCGGTGACGACCTCCGACGAGATCGGCATGCTTACGGAAGAGGTCAATAAACTTGTTGCCAAGCTGAGGGATATCATCGCGGAGCTTTACAACCAGGCCGGGCATGTTGCCATTACCTCGTGCCGCACCATGTCGGGCATCGAGCGGTTGTCGGCCTCCATCTTCGAACAGAAGGAACTTGCCGCTTCGGTCGCCGTAGCCTCGGAAGAGATGTCGGCCACGTTGAACGACGTCGCCATGACCACTGCCCGAGCTTCAACCCTGTCGAAGGATGTTGATGATTCCGCTACCGAGGGGCGCGACGTCGTGGGAGAGACGGCCGAAAGCATCGATCAGATTCGGGCCGGGGTTGAGATTACTCTCGGAGTCATGAACCGTCTTGAAAAATCATCCCAGCAGATTGGGGAGATTATCGGCATGATTGAAGATGTTGCCGATCAAACCAATCTTCTGGCCCTTAACGCCGCCATTGAAGCGGCGCGCGCGGGTGAGGCGGGGCGCGGGTTTGCCGTCGTAGCCGATGAGGTCAAACAGTTATCCAGCAAGACATCGGGCTCCACTCAACAGATTGCAGCCATTATTGAAACCATACGCCGGGATATCCGCGAGGCAACGAAGTCCATTGAAGATGAAAAGGGGCGCGTGGACAAGGGAATTCAGAATTCGGAGCGGGCGAGCGGCCAGATATCGAAAATCATGGGGCTTGCTTCCGAATCGGCCGATATGATCAACTCCATAGCCGCCGCCACTGAAGAGCAAAGTGCTACGACAAACGATATAACCCTTAAGATTCATCAGGTTTCCGAGACGTCAAACGAGATCGAAGTCCAAATGGAGAATGCTGTTTCCACATTTGGCGAGCTTACCCAGACAGCTGAAAAAATCTACAATACCGTAGGGAAATTCAAGGTTGGCAACGCGCACGATGCCATAAAAGGCTATGCCGCTGAATTGCGCGATCAGGCAACGGCAATTCTTGAGCGCGCCATTTCGGAAGGCCGTATCAGTGAAACAGCTCTCTTCAGCACGGATTATCAACCGATCCCCAACACGATCCCCCAGAAATATACGACACCTTTTGACCGTCTGTTTGATGAAATAATTTCACCGATCCAGGAGGTTATCCTAAATAAAGGCCAAAACATGGTGTACGCCATCTGCGTGGATCGTTCCGGATATTTGCCATCGCATAATCTCCGTTTTACCCAGAAACTTACCGGAGACATCAAAAAGGATAAAGACGGCAACAGAACCAAGCGGATGTTCAACGACAAGACCGGCATCCATGCGGCAACCAATAAAGATCCGTTCCTTCTGCAAACATATTTGCGGGACACCGGCGAAGTCATGAACGACATGTCCACGCCGATTTACATCAATGGAAAGCATTGGGGAGGAGTTCGCATCGGATATACAACGACGTAGTTGTGTATGCCACTCGAAAAGAACTGCTAACCGGAAGCCAACTAGTAACAGGCTTCTTCGAACATGCCAGCATGTATATTAACGTCAGGTAATAAAAGTCGTTGACACCCACCGGCTGGCAGCTTAGTATTTGTTAATAGTATTCACAACAAGAACTTCAAGGAGAATTGTAATGGCACTTATGGAATGGAATCCAGCATTCAGCGTAAAAGTTAAGAAGTTTGACGATCAGCACAAGAAGTTGGTCGATCTCGTCAATCAACTCCACGATGCCATGAAAGCCGGGGAAGGGAATACGATGCTTGGCGTTGTGCTCCAGTCGCTCATCGCCTATACGGGCAGCCACTTCGCAGACGAGGAAAAAATGATGCAGACCAACGGCTATCCGGATTTTGCGAAACATAAGGCTGCACATGAAAACCTGGTCAAACAGGTTCTCGATCTGCAAAATAAGATGCAGTCAGGCGGCAACGTTCTGACGATTACGGTGATGAACTTCCTCAAAGACTGGCTTGTCAACCATATCCAGGGCGAGGATAAGAAATACGGCCAATATTTCAACGCCAAAGGGATCTTCTGACCGCTACCGGGAGTGTTCCGGTGTCCCGCGGCTGATTGCGCGGGATGCCGGCGCAGCCCGGTATCCGGACAGGCGCCAGGGGCCGGGGTTTTTCAGGATTATGGGGGCGACGGCTGGCATGGCCATTAGTTGCAATCCGGCTCTTGATGGGGGCTCTGCATACGACATCCTCGGCAACAGGACCAAGACCACCCTGCAAAAAGGCGCCAGCGACGAACATGCCATCAACTACACCTACGACACCGCCAACCGCCCCCGGACCATAACTGCCAACTCAGGGACCTTCACCTACGGCTACGACAGCCAGGGGAGACGGAGCAGCCTTGCCTACCCCAACGGCGTCACCACCACCTACAGCTACGACACCTTGAGCCGGCTGACCCGAATCAGCCATGCCAACGGCGCAACAACAATCGCCTTTGCCAACTACTCAAGCTTCGACAAGGTGGGCAACCGCACAAACAAAACAACACCAGCCGGCCCTGAAAACTACACCTACGACCCCACCTACCGCCTGACCAGGGCGACAACCCCCGCCGGCACGGAAAACTACGCCTGGGACGCCGTCGGCAACCGTCTCTCCGGCCCCGGCCCCAAGGACATCAACTACCAGTACAACGCCGGCAACCAGCAAACCCAGGGCAAGGTCTTCGGCCACGGCTACGACAACAACGGCAACCGCACCGGCAACATCACCCCCAACGCCACGGACAGAACCTGGCTCAACACATGGGACTTTGAGAACAGCAGCCATAAGGTGTCACAGTAGCCATAAGGTGTCAGGCCTACACATTTGACATTACTGCTTTCTTTGATATTCTTTGATCGAGAGCATCAACTTTGACCAAAGGAGACCAACCATGGGCAGGCCGTTACGAATCGAATTTGCCGGCGCACACTATCATGTGACATCGAGAGGAAACGAAAAGAAAGATATATTCAAGAGCCGGAAAGACCGGGAGCAATTTCTTTCGTACCTCGAATCTGCGGTCTTCCGGTATGGAGCGATTATCCATGCCTACTGCCTGATGGGCAACCATTACCACTTGCTGTTGGAAACGCCATCCGGCAACCTGTCCCAGATCGTGAAACATATCAACGGAGCGTACACCAACTACTTCAACGCCAAACGCAAACGCTCCGGCCACCTTTTCCAGGGACGGTACAAGGCGATACTGATAGAGGCCGATGAATACGCGCAAGAACTCTCCCGCTACATTCACCTCAACCCCGTGCGGGCGGGAATGACAGCCAGACCAGAAGAACACTTTTGGTCGAGCTATGACGATTATATCGGACAAAGGCGCCCGCCGGAATGGCTGACGACGGCATCAATCCTTGAAAGATTCGGCAAGGGCGACAACGCCAGTGACAGGTATCGTAAATTTGTCGAATATCGCATGGGCAGAGAATACGATAGCCCTTTGAAGGGGGCGACGGCCGCAACCATACTGGGCAGCGTGGATTTTGTAAACCAGATGACCGCACGGCATATTGACGGCAAACAGCATGACCGCGACCTTCCGGCGGTAAGGCAATTATCGGCCAAGCCCACGATGGATACGATCATCGAAGCGGCAATCAATCTGGCAGGCACTAGCGGATTAGCAAAAAAAGCGGGCATTTACCTTTGCCATACCTACAGCGGCGCCAAATTGAAGGAAATAGGCGAGCGATTTGGCATTGGAGAATCTGCGGTATCGCAGGCCAGTAAAAGGTTTGAGCGTGAAATGGAGAGAGATGCGGAATTAAGGATGCTTGTTGAAACGCTGGGTGCGGAGTTGAAATTGTCAAAAGTGTAGGTCTGACAGCAGCCTTTTAATGGGTGACACCTGTTGGGGTTTCCCCGGCCGGGTTCAGTGTCCGGAGAGCGTCACTCCGCTGTTGTGGATGGTGGCGGCATAAAGAAACGCCTCAGCAGACCTTGTGCGGCCTACTGAGGCGTTTCTTTGTTTTTTTGTACGAAAAAAGGGGCTGTCCACAACGACAGCCCCCTCTTATTGCGTGTTGACGGCCTTACTTCGGCGTATAATGCCGCAGTTTCTCCGTATCGAAATGGCCGACCTCCTCGATCAGTTGTTGTTCGGCCTCCTGGCGCTCTTCTTTATCCGGAATTCGTTTGATCTCATCATAACGTTCCCGAATGTACTCGCGTCTCAGGCAGTGGGAGTTGGCGCCGTTCGCCTTGGTGCCTCCCAGTTTACGGATTGTGTGGGACTGCCGTGTGTGGCCCTGCTTGAGAGTCATGTTCGCCGGAATCAGCGTAGCTGTACCGGCTTCCCGGCGATAGGCAGTAACCCGTTCCAGCAGATTGCGCTGTTCCGGGGTCACGACTCCCACCAGTCTTTCAAGGCCATTTTTGGCAAATCCCCATGATACCTCAAGATAGAGCTTGTCGTCCACTCTGACCGTCTTGACCGATCCCAGAGACTCTTTAAGCCGCAGACCGAACTGCTCCTGCATCTCGAATGCGAGTCCCTGCCAGGTTGCTTCACCGTACAGGCCGGCCTTGATTTCGGACAGCTTATCAAGGTTTGAGGGCGTGACAGCATTTTTGTAATGGTCGCTGTTGGGCCGGTTTGCTCCCAGGTTAATGTTTGAAGCCACGATATTTGTCTTGCCGATGGCGGCGGCCAACTGCCGCAGGGCTGTGGCGTATCCCTGCAGAGACGAAGGTGCCAGGCGCCGCTCATCCCGCAGATGGCCCATGTAGGCATCGACGTGCCGCGTTTTCATGTGGGAGATCGAATTCAGTCCTTGCTTGGTAGCCATGTACCGCGCGATGTTTTTCAGGCGGCTGATCAGTTTGGCGTTGGTGGATATGGCCTTCGACCAGTTTTTACCGACCCGGCCCAGGGTCTCGCGAATCAATTTGCGTTCATGTGTTTTGCTCATGCTTGTCTCCTTTCTGGTTGTGGTGCCATGCCGGTATGGCAGTGGATCGATGAGTGTAAGCAGGCCCTAATTGCCAGCGTCCCCGGTTACTCAAGCCGGGTGCCCAGGCAAAAACCTCCATTCACCGTTGCCGGTGAAGCCCTTGCGGGAAAAAGCGCGAGGCGGCCCATACTCTGTCACGAATGACAGAGCCGGTTCTGTTTCGTTGCGAAACAGTGCTCTGGTGGGAGACGTGATGCTGCAATTTTCGGTCGTCCAATTGGTGGATTTTGCAGATGTGAGGTGGGGTGTATGTAAACTCAGTGTTTGTGCGTGGCCGCACAAAGATGAGGTTCTGTAGACGCTTCGCGTCTGATTGCTAAGATTCCGTCAATCAGACGCGAAGCTCATGGTGCATTGTGTTCAGATAAGTCAATCACTCCATGCCCCAGGGGGCGTCAACAGTATTCGCCCCGGATGGCATAGTTCAATGTGCACATGTGCATGTGGGTGTCAGCAGATAATGAAAGGTAGGTGTTGTGTTCCTCATGCGGAACAATAGGGCAATCAGGTGCGTGCCTGAGCGGCGCATAACAAAAATTACAAAGCTGAAAGCGGCATGGGTCACGCAATAAACTTGCCATGACCCATGGGGCGAAAGGATCGCCCGATAAGAAGAAAATTCAAATTTTCGTATGCATCGGCATTGGAGCTATACAGGATAAGACATCAGAGAGGTGTCCGCATGGGCGGAACAAATGAGGCACGAAACCATACGCCCACAATGGGGTATATACAGAACAATCGCAGAAATGCACTGCTTAATAAGTCCGTATGGACTGGTCGCCAAAGGCGATCCCCAGAGGGGTAGGAAAAACCGCAATAGCGGAATCATCTTTATTTTCAGCCTAGCCGAATTGAAATGCTGAAGACAAGGAAAATATTTCATAGCCTCTGATCGAGCGTTCAGGGGATTTTTAAATCATGAATCGAAAAAATACTAAAAAATAATATATAAAAAGTTGGGTTCAAAATATCTTGAACCGCTGTAAATAAGCATAACCAACCATAATAATTAATTTAAAATAAAAATATGGGATTGAAAACCATGTTATAAAAAATCTTGACAGTGTTAATTTGTAAAAGTATACTGGAATAAATTCGATAAATGATGTTGCAACGACGTCAGCGTGTCCAAGGGGATTCTGTAGGAAGCGGGCGATGTGGAAGAAGGTTTACGGCTGGTGATGAAACGGCAACAATGAGCTGGGAATTGCAATGTGGAATGCTGCGGATACCTGCTCCATTTGTCTGAATGAGTGCAACAGGTGGTTGAAGTCAGATTGAGGATCGCTAGTGTGCTGTGCGGTTAGTCGTGTGAAGTAATTCTGAGCTATTTTGCTGATGCCAAGGCGCGGCGACGCAGATGTAGCAGGCTCTACATCAAGGAGCCGCAACGACGGCAACGGCCAAAAGAGCCGGAATTAAGAGTGCGAACTAACCGCACAGTACACTAGGTAAGGGAATCAAACAATATGGATGCTACGCGCGAAATCTATTGGAATGTCGGGCATGGTGTGGTGTGGGTGATGTATCCGCTCGCCATGCTGGCCATGGGGATCTGCATATGGGGCTTCTGGCGGCGGTTGCCGGTCTATCGTCAGGGCAAGCCGCTAAACCGTCTGGATTGCCTGTCCGAACGCATCGCCAGTGCAGTAAGTCAGGTTCTGGCCCAGACCAAGGTGATCCGGGTCGTGAATCCCGGAGCGCTGCACGCGCTGTTTTTCTGGGGATTCGCGATTCTTTTCGCCGGTACGCTCCTGATCATGGCCCAGGCGGATTTCAGTGCGCCGGTGCTGGGGGTCGTTTTTTTGAAGGGGAGTTTTTATAAAATGTTTTCGCTGGCGCTCGATCTGGCCGGCCTGATCGTTCTGTTCATGCTGGGTGGGCTCTTTATGCGGCGGTTCGTCAACAGGCCCGAGGGGCTGGAGACGGTCCGCGGCGATTACGTGGCCCATGCGCTTCTGTTCGCCATCATCCTGACCGGTTTCGTCGTGGAAGGTGTGCGCATGGCCGCCACCGAGATCATGGTCAATCCGGAGCTGGCGCACTTCTCACCCGGCGGTCTCATGGCGGGACAGTTCTTCCTCGGCATGTCAGCCGCAAATCTCTCCCTGATCCACAAGATTCTCTGGTGGGTGCATTTCTTCCTCGCCATGGGTTTTATCGCGGCCATTCCCTTCATCAAACTGCGGCACATCGTAACCACATCGGCCAACTACCTCCTTGCCGACCTCGGACCGAAAGGCGGCATCGCAACCATCGATCTGGAGGATGAAAGCATCGAACAATACGGCGCAGCCACGATCAAGGACCTGACGTGGAAGGATATCTTCGACACCGACGCCTGCACCTCGTGCAAGCGGTGCCAGGACCGCTGCCCGGCCCACGCCACCGACAAGCCGCTTTCTCCAATGAAACTGATCCAGCGGATCGGGGATATGGCGCAGGAGACTCCGGAAGCCTGCTTTGACAAAACAGTGGGCGAGGACGTCATCTGGTCGTGCACCACCTGCCGGGCCTGCGAGGAAATATGCCCGGCCAGGGTGGAGCACGTCAACAAGGTGATCGAGATGCGGCGCAACCTGACGCTCATGGAAGGGGCCTTTCCGGGGGACGAAGTCCGTACCGCCATCGGCAACATCGAGGTCAACGGCAATCCCTTCGGCCTTGCCTATGCGGGGCGGGGCGAGTGGGCGGAAGGACTCGACGTCGCTGTCATATCGCCGGCTGCCCATGTTGACATCCTCTATTTCGTGGGCTGCTATGCCTCCTTCGACAAGCGCAACCGTGAAATCGCCAGGAGCTTCATCAGGATCTGCAACGCCGCCGGCGTCCGGGTCGGCATTCTCGGCAAAGAGGAGAAGTGCTGCGGCGAACCGGCCCGCAAGCTGGGGAACGAATACCTCTACCGGATAATGGCGGCCGAAAACATTGAGACGATCAACAGCTACGGCATCAAAAAGATCGTGGCTACTTGCCCGCACTGTTTCAACACCCTTGCGCGCGATTACCGCGAACTGGGGCTGGATATCCCGGTCGAGCATTACACGACCTTTCTCGCCTCCCTCATGGCTGACGGCAGACTGAAACTTGCTCCGCAGGCGTTCGCCTGCACCTACCATGACTCCTGTTACCTGGGGCGGTACATGGATATCATTAACGAACCGCGCGAACTCATCCGGCAGGCAGGCGGCCGGATCGCCGAAATGGCGCGTAGCGGCAGGGAAAGCTTCTGTTGCAGCGCCGGCGGGGGACGAATCCTGGCCGAGGAAAAAATCGGCAGCCGGATCAATGTGGCGCGGGTCGGCATGGCAAAGGAAACCGGGGCTCCGGTGCTGGTGTCAAGCTGCCCCTTCTGTTTGACCATGTTCGAGGACGGCATCAAGACCGGCGGTGCGGAAGGGATGCTCGAGTCAAGAGATTTGGCCGAGATTGTGGCCGAGCGTCTTTTGCCGGCTGACAGTCACTGGAAAAACGGGTGAGGACACTATGACAGTAGCACGGAAACAGCGCCGTAGCCGCTACAGCGTGGATATAGTGGTCGAGAGCATGGTGTTGATCAAACTCCTGTGCTCTTCGGAACGGCTGCAGAGCTTTACGGAACTCAGTAAACGTTCTGGCATCAGCAAAAACAAGATGTTCCGGATTCTCGCCACCCTGGAGCAATGCGGCGTGGTGGCGAAGGACGGCCAGGGGAAGTATGGCATCGGAGCGGCGGCCTACGGCGCGGCGTGTAACGCCTTGTCGAACAGCAGGCTGCTTTCCAGGATCAGGCCGGTAATGGCGCAGTTGGCGGAGATTCTCGACGAGACGGTCTATTTCGCCATACGCACGGGCAAACAGTTAATACTGATCGACATGGTGGAATGCAACCGGAAGATCAAGGTTGCATCGTTTGTGGGAAAGGAATTCCACATGGCTTCCCCGGGTGCGGAAACGGAACTGATACAGGGGATAACGGTCTGCCACGGCAGTCTCGATCCGGAAGTGACGACTATTTCCCTGGAGTTGTTCGACAACAACGGCCTATCACAGGGGGCGCTGGTAGTGGTGAGCCCCACGTTCAGGCTGACCATGGAGGATATCCGGTCTCGGATTCTCCCCCATCTGGCAGGAGTGGTACAGTGGCTGCCAATTTTCCCGGCCAGCCGGGAGACGAAACGGGTAACCTCCGCAACGACGGCGGTCATACCGAACACCTCATCGAAATATTACGCTACGGAAGCGCTGGGAGCGCGGCGCCCGCTGCCGGCCCTGGCCAACTAGTTTCCATCTGGAAGCTAACGAGGAATAATTTCCGATGTATCAAGGACTCCAAAGGAGGCAGCAATGAAACTGCTGGTATGCATCAAGCAGGTTCCCGACATGGAATCGCGGTTCAAGCCCGACGCGAGCGGAACATGGTATGCCGACACCGATCTGGCGTTCCGCATGAATGAGTATGACGAATATGCCGTCGAACAGGCGGTGCGGCTCAAGGAACAATTGGGAGACGCCCCCGAGGTGGTAGCGCTCTCCATCGGTCCCGATCGGGTGGTGGAGCCGATCAAAAAGGCCCTCGCCATGGGGTGCGACCGCGCGGTGCATATCCAGGATCCGGCAGTTCAGCTGAAGGACCCCTGGCAGATTGCCTCTATCATTGCCGCCTATGCCAGGAACCAGGGATTCGACCTGATCTTTACCGGGATGCAGTCCCAGGATCGCGGTTCCGCCCAGGTCGGCGTCATGGTGGCCGAACAACTTGGCCTTCCGTGCGCCACGACCTTGGTCGGTTTAACCTTCGACAACGGCACCGTCATTGCCAGGCGTGAGCTGGAAGGTGGCGTCAAGGGGATCGTCCGGATGAAGTCCCCGGCGCTCGTCACCTGTCAGCTCGGTCTCAACATCCCGCGTTACCCCACGCTGCCCAATATCATGAAGGCCAAGAAAAAAGAGATCGCCACGGTCGGCGTCAATGAGCTGCAAAGTAGCGAGGCACGCTCAATCCCCGTCAGCTTCCATGCCCCCGCCAAGAAAGGGGGCGGCCTGGTGCTGGAAGGGGATGTGAACGAGCTGGCCGACAAGGTCATCGGCATACTGAAAGAAAAAACGGCAGTTCTGCGTTAGGAGGCAACCATGAAAACATTACTGATCGGTGAATACCGGGAAGGCAAGCTGCTCAACTCAACCTACGAACTCGCCGGCTGCGCCGGGGAACTGGGAGACACTGCCGCCATGTTTCTCGTTGGCGACGAGCAGGAACTGCCGGCCTTCGACGGCATGCTCTACCTGGCCTCCGCCGCCGCATGCGGCGAATACAATCCCGAGGTGCACAAACAATTGATCATTGAAACCGTGGAGAAGGAAAATCCGGATATTGTCGTGTTTCTACACTCATCGTACGGCTGGGACCTGGCGCCCCGCGTCGCCGCCGGACTGGGCGCGGCCCAGATATCCGAGGTTGTCGCCGTACAGGACGGGGGCTTCGAGGTAACCTGCTGCAACGGCAAAATGCGCCGGAGCATCAAATCAGCCACGCAGCGAACCGTCATCACCATCCAGGCCGGCGCCTTCCAGGGGGTGCAGGCAGGGACCCCCCAGGTGGTCACGGTGGCGGCCCAAGTGAAGAACGTCATGGAATTCGACGGTTATGAGCCGGCCGAGGAGAAAGGGGTCGACCTGGCCAAGGCGGAGGTCATCGTCAGCGCCGGCCGGGGAATCGGCAAGAAGGACAACGTGCCGGTCATCGCCGCCCTGGCCAAGGCGCTCGGCGGCGAGCTCGGGGCAAGCCGCCCGGTGGTGGACGCCGAGTGGGTGGCCCACGATCATCAGGTCGGCACCACCGGCCAGACCGTCGCCCCCAAGCTCTATGTCGCCTGCGGCATCTCCGGCGCTATTCAGCATCTGGCGGGCATGAAGAAGTCGGATTTCGTGGTGGCCATCAACAAGGATAAGGATGCCCCCATCGGCGAGGTGGCCGATGTACTGGTGGTGGCGGACGTCATGCAGTTCGTCCCGGCGCTCACGGCAAAACTGCAGAAATAGAGCACTCACAAACAACGGCGCGCACAGCGCGCCATAGCAGGTCTTTGAATAACTCAGGTTGTTCAAAAATAGTCAGATCGTCGCAACAGCAGAAAGCCCCGCGGAGGCGTAGCAGCGCTACGCCGCACAAGGAGGCTTTCGAGGACGGCGGCGAGATGGCTGTTTTTCAACAACCTCATAGGAGATAAGCGTGAATATTCATGAGTACCAAGCCAAGGCAATCCTGCGCAAATTCGGCGTGCCGGTTCCGGACGGGCATGTCTGCTACAACGGCAACAGCGCCCGCGAGTGGGCCAAGCGGCTCGGTCCGGGGCCCTGGGTGGTAAAGGCCCAGATCCACGCCGGCGGGCGGGGCAAGGGGGGTGGTGTCAAGCTGGCCAAAAGCTCCGACGAGGTGCGTTCCATTGCCCGCGACATGCTGGGGATGACCCTGCGCACCCACCAGACCGGCCCCGAGGGGAAGGTAGTCACCCGGGTGCTGGTGGAAAACGGCTGCAACATCGCCCGTGAATTGTACATCAGCCTGGTGGTGGACCGGGCCACCTCCCGCATCGCCGTGATGGCCTCCACCGAGGGAGGGATGGACATCGAGGAGGTGGCGGCTGCTACCCCGGAAAAGATCTTCGTCGAGACCATTGACCCGCTGGTTGGGCTGACCCCGTTCCAGTGCCGGGCCATTGCCTTCAAGCTCGGGCTCGGCGGCAAGCTGTTGCCCAAGGCGGTCAAGCTGTTCAGTGCGCTCTACGCAACGTTTCTGGCCTGTGACTGTTCCATGCTGGAGATCAACCCCCTGGTGGTCACCGGCGAGGACGATCTGCTGGCTCTTGACGCCAAATTCGGCTTCGACGACAACGCCATCTTCCGGCACCTGCAAATTGCCGACATGCGTGACTATGACGAGGAAGACCCCAATGAGGTCGAGGCATCCCAGCACGATCTCTCCTACATCTCCCTGGACGGCAACATCGGTTGCCTGGTGAACGGCGCCGGACTTGCCATGGCCACCATGGATATCGTCAAGCATTACGGCGGCGAACCGGCCAACTTCCTGGACGTCGGCGGCGGCGCCACCATCGAGCGGGTGACCGAGGCGTTCAAGATCATCCTTTCCGACAAGTACGTGCGGGGAATCCTGGTCAACATCTTCGGCGGCATCATGAAATGCGACGTCATCGCCACCGGAGTCATCGAGGCGGCCAAACAGGTGTCGCTCCAGGTACCGCTGGTGGTCCGCCTGGAGGGGACCAACGTGGAGATCGGCAAAAAACTGCTGGCCGAAAGCGGCCTCAACATCATCGCCGCCGACGGTATGGCCGACGCGGCTCAAAAAATAATCGCTGCCGTGGCATAGGAGAAACCGATGAGCATCCTGATCAACAAAAACACCAAAGTCATCACCCAGGGGATAACCGGCGCCACTGGGCTGTTTCACGCCCAAGGGGCCAGGGAGTACGGCACCCGGATGGTCGGGGGGGTCACCCCCGGCAAGGGGGGAACAGTCATCGATGGCTTTCCGGTATTCGACACGGTGCGGGACGCAGTGGCGCAGACCGGCGCCACCGCCTCGGTCATCTACGTCCCACCCCCGTTCGCGGCTGATTCCATCATGGAGGCGGTCGATGCCGGCATCGAACTGGTAATCTGCATCACCGAGGGGATACCGGTCCTGGACATGGTCAAGGTCAAACAGTACATGTGCGGCAAAAAGACGCGGCTGATCGGCCCCAACTGTCCAGGCGTCATTACCCCAGGCGAGTGCAAGATCGGCATCATGCCCGGCTATATCCACAAGCCGGGCAAGGTGGGGGTCGTTTCCCGTTCCGGCACCCTCACCTACGAGGCGGTCTGGCAGCTCACCTCCATCGGCATGGGGCAATCCAGCTGCGTCGGCATCGGAGGCGACCCGGTCAACGGCACGAGCCACCTGGATGTGCTCCGGATGTTCGAAGATGACCCGGCTACCGAGGCGGTGATCATGATCGGCGAGATCGGCGGCAGCGCCGAGGAGGAGGCGGCCCGCTTCGTGAAAGAGCACATGACCAAGCCGGTCGCTGCCTATATCGCCGGCCGCACCGCTCCTCCGGGCAAACGGATGGGGCATGCCGGCG
>Ga0187771_10000524_pt1 | contig 23844 bp, 17 predicted proteins | sample 0116_SJ02_MP15_1_FD_133139 | JGI IMG/M metagenome (GOLD analysis project Ga0187771, IMG submission 133139) | Tropical peat soil microbial communities from peatlands in Department of Meta, Colombia - 0116_SJ02_MP15_10_MG | ecosystem: Environmental > Terrestrial > Soil > Wetlands > Peat | place... | reverse complement strand
GCGCAATTGAAGATCGCCAACATCCACTATCAGCAAATGGAGAAGGCTGATCGAGATTACACTCACGCCAAGCGCGCCGAAGACGAATACCGAAAGATGATTATGACCTACCCCGACAGCAAGCTGGTGCCCGAATGCAAGCAGCGGCTGTTGGAAGTGCAGGAAGTGCTGGCCGACCGCGAATTCCAGATCGGGCGTTTCTACTACCTGCGCGAGTCGTATCCGGCTTCGATTGCGCGCCTGCAATCGCTGGTGGATAAGTACCCGTTGTACAGCCGCGCGGATGAGGCGCTGTATTTGCTCGGGCAGAACTACGAGGCGCAGGTCGCCCGGCTGCGCAACGCTCCGACCTGTGACGTACACGGCAGACCTCCAGGTTGCATCCTGGAGGGGAAAAAAGCCGAGATGCAGCCTTTCATCGAGAAACTCACCAAGAGTGCAGCCGAGGCCTACGACAAGATTCTGACCCGCTATCCGATCATGGACCGCGCCGACGACGCCAGGAAGCGCCTGGCAGCGTTGCACCAGCCGATCCCGCGTCCGACCAAAGCGGCGGTCGCCCAGAACAAGGCCGAGGATGCCAGCCGACGCGAGACGAACCCCGCTCAGAAATTGTTAGGACTCGTAAAGAGAGGGCCGGACGTGTCGCAGGCGGCCAAGGTGGGCGAGCCGCCACTGGTAGATCCGGAGCCGGTCAGCCCAAAGGACGTTGTTCAGAGAGAAACGCTGGCCGCGATGGCGCCGCCCAGCAAGAGCGATTTGGGACTCACAATTGTGAAGCCGGACCAACCGCCGGCGAACGAAGCTGCGAGTGGTGCGGAAGGAACGGCACCGGGAGCTCCGACGTTTGGCCAGGCTGCCGCTTCAGGCGGCACACAGCCCGCCGCCGCAGACAACAACGAACTGAAACCTGACGTTCCTGCTGATTCGAACGAGTTGAAGCCAACCGACAATGCCGGCAATCAGACCCTGCCTCCGCCAGTACAGGTGAATGAGATTCAGCGGGGGCAATCGTCTTCTTCTGCGACGGCCAGTGCGGATAACTCCCCCGCTAGCGATCAGGACATCTCCAGCAGCAAGAAGAAGAAAAAGAAGGGATTGAAGAAGATCGTTCCGTTCTAAAGCTTGCTGCCAGGGTTCAGCTGTCAGCCGTCCGGTCCACCCTATGCTGGTCGAGCGTGTCTCTTCGGCCAGAATCCCGCCTTTGCGCGGTAGGTGTTGGCCACTAGTAACCTGTTACTTCCCTTCTGCGTCATTGACTTAGGTTGCTTGTCGGGTTACCTTCGCGGTATCTCCCCTCATCAGAGGACAACCTTTGGCTCGGAAGATACTTCTCGCCGACGACAGCGTAACCGCCCAGAATATGGGGCGAAAAATCCTTTCCGATGCCGGCTACGAAGTGGTTACGGTCAATAACGGGTCGGCAGCGCTGAAAAAGGTGGCCGACGCGAAACCCGATGTCATTGTCCTAGATGTCTACATGCCCGGCTACAGCGGGTTGGAGGTGTGCCAACGCCTGAAGGAAGTGGGCGAGACCGCGCGGATTCCGATTCTGCTGACGGTGGGCAAACTAGAACCCTTCAAACCCGAAGAAGCCAAGCGCGTGCGGGCCGACGCCTTCATCGTTAAACCCTTCGAAGCCAGCGAATTGCTGAGTGCGCTCAGCAAGTTAGAAGACAAGGTTGTACCCCGCGCGGAAACCCACAAGCCGGGGCGCTTCGCCCGCGCCATCGCAGCCGTCGAGGAAGGACGCTACGACAAGACGATGGCTGCTGAGGAAGACACGGGTTGGAAGAACCGCATTGCATTCCCTCACGCCAAGAAGGAAAAAGCTGCCGAACAGGAATTCGTAGATGAGCCTGGGTTCTATAACCCGGTGAACACAGACCTGCGCACGTTCGTCGAGCGGCCCGAGCACAAGGCGGATACGGCAAACCAGGAGAGCTCCCGGGTCGATCTGGGAGCGCTGGCGCAAAAGGGGTTGCCCAAGGATGTGACGCCGGAGGAGATCGCAGCCCTCGCCGCAGCCGCGGCCCGGATCAAGGGCACGGAAACGCAGCCTACGGAGAGCCACCCAGCGAAAGAGAGCCGTCCACTAGAAGAGGGTTCGCAGCAAAGCCGTCTTCCAGAGCACGAAAGCAAGGCCGCGTCGGAACCAAAACAGGGTGAGCTTCAGCCGGAGGCAGCTCAGCCAGTCGTGATCGAGGGGGCAGCGACTGCAGGGGAAACGACTGCGACGAAAGCCACTACGGAAGAGATGTCAAAGGAAGAACCCGCCCCAGTCGCGATTACGCCTACGGCAACAGTGGAAGCTTCGGCCTCAGAGGCGGTGACGAAGCAGGCGGCCCAGGAAGCGTGCGTCGTCGAACCTCCTGCCGAGAAGCCCCCCGAAAGTGAGAGCGAGTTACCTAGTTTTGCGGCCGCACCATCGGCCGACGGTATAACCCCGAAGCTGCTACCCTTCACGGCGGCGCATGAGGATTCAGGAAATGGTCTGAGCGGGCAGGTTGCTCCGGATGAGCCGATGACGCTGGCGGCTGCAGGCGGGGCGGAGCTTGCCACTACCAAGTCACGCTGGATGGCGATTCCGGTCGCCCTTCCTCCGGAAGAGGCTGGGACTTCCCTCGAACTGGAAATGCAGAAAACCTACGCAGCCTTGGCTGCGGCGGAGATGGCCACCGTTCCCCAGAAAGCAGCGCCGGAAAGCCAGCCCGTCGCCGTGGCGGAATTACCCGCAGAGGCGCCGCCAGTCGCGCCCGTGTCTGAGTTGCCGCAGCCGGCGCCCGTAGCCTCAGTGCAGGAAGCGGAACCGGCGACCAGTGCTGCTGACGAAGCGCCGGTCGTGCAGGCGGCTGTGAAGGAATTCGAGACTGTGGCTGTTCCCCAGCCTGAGGTACAGCCAGCGGTTCAAACCGAACCAGCGGTTGCAGCCGAACCGGAATCAGGTCTTCTGTCAGCCTTGAGAGATTGGCGTGCGGCGTTATTCTCGACGCCGAGTGAAACTCCTGTCGCCGTCGAGACGAAGGAAGCCGGGACAAAAGAAGCTGAGACGAAAGAAGTCGAGACAAAAGACGCCGAGACAAAAGAAGGAGACCGCGCGGTCGAAAGCGTGGTGGCCGAGACCGAGGCGCCTAGTCCTCAGGGCGTCGCTGAGCCGGTTCCAAACGAGCCAGAAGCTGAGCAAAAACGCGAAGAACCGGAGCAGAAACAGGCGAGTCCCCAGCCTCCGATAGAAGAGACTGTGCCGGCTCCCGCAGGAGTCTCCTCGACTGCGCCGGAGGCCGAAACGGCCGCGCCTGTTCCGGTGAGCGAAGTTCCTGCCGAGCCGCCCTTGGCCGAACATATATCAGCGCCCGCGACAAAAACTTCCGAGCAAGCTGAATCTTCCGAGCACGCCGAATCTTCCGCAGGAGGCATTGACGATATGGCGAAAAAGGAACGGGAAGTGGCAGCCAGCACGGCCGCTGCCTGGGCCAGCTGGCGCCGCATTCGTGAGACCGGAAGCCCCAAGGCCCAGCCCGCGACTGAGTCTCCTAAAGCAGCGGAAGAAGCCGCGGCTCCTCCCCTGGAAAAAGACGAGGCTGCTATGGCCGTGGCAGCGGGTGCGGAGAAGGCCCCTGTTGAAGTCGCGGCGGAAGCCGAGTCGGAATCCGCAGAGATTGCCAGTATTGTGGACAGCGTTCTCGCCGACCTGCGGCCCAAAATCGTCGCAGAAATCTCCAAAAAGCTGGGCAAGAAAAAGTAGACGACAACCCGCCGCGAACAACAGCCACACTGTGCAGTGCTTGGGTACTCGTCGTCCGGAATCACCCTTTGGGGTTTACCTGCAGTCAACCTCAGCGGATGAACCCAAATTGTGCAAATCCCGAAAATGACAAATCGTTTAATTCTATGAAATAGCGGGGTTCAAGATGGCCGGCGGGCGAAAAGAAACGTCTGCAGGCTTGCCGCTGACAAACGGAAACCTCTCGACCCCAAACCACCGAAACTGATCCGCTGGGTGCCTGTGCCTTTGTGGTGTGGGTAACCAGCTTTCGCATTCCCCATTGGACTAATTCTAGCCGTCTCAATTGCCGATAAGTCATAGTGTCTAGGGCGGCTACGGGAAACCGATTCAAGAACTGCAGCCCCCGTCTGCAAAGTTGGCCGACACTGCTGGCCTGGGGCTTACTGACATGCCTAGCCTTCGGGACCGACTCTACGATTCGTGGCCCGCGGGTTACAGATCTCTTGCGGGACACCTTCACCTCTCTGAACGGACTGCCACAGAGCACCGTCGAAGCTCTCACGCGCACGCGCGATGGATACCTTTGGGTAGGCACCCAAGACGGTCTGGCTCGATTCGACGGAACTCGCTTCAGGGTCTTCAATCCACAGAACACTGAAGGACTGCCGCGCGGACACATTCGAGCTTTAAGCAGCAGCCGCGATGGCACCTTGTGGATCGGGACACAGAGCCACGGCATCGTTCACGTCGTCGATAACAAATTCGTACCCTATTCGGTGCCCGAAGGACTCCTTAATCCTTTTGTTCGCTGCATCCTCGAAGATAGCAAGGGTGCAGTCTGGTTCTGCACTTTGGGTGGACTGGCGCGCTGGCGCGAGGGCACATTCGACGGATTTACCGCCCGTGACGGCCTGGAGGATAACAACGTACAGGCCATTGCCGAGGATCCCCAAGGACGGCTGTGGGTCGGCACAAGTTCTGGCCTTAGCCTGCTCGAGCGCGACAAGTTTGTCACTTTTCCTGACCAACAACTATTCGCAGGGCAACCGGTTACCTGCCTGGCGGTCGACCGAGATGGCGGCGTGTGGGTAGGCGGCAACCGGACCCTAGCCCGATATCTTGGCGGACGGGCTGTGACTGTGTATGAGCTCGGTGGCCCTGCCGTGCCCCCAGCGGTCCAGAAACTCGCCATCGACTCAACCGGCGCGCTTTGGGTTGGAACAGTGAGTGAAGGGCTCTTCCGGCTGCGGGACGGCCTCTGGGAAGAGTACGGCATGCAAGAAGGGCTGTCCGATGCGGACATTCTCGCATTGTTCGGGGACGCGCAGGGGAACCTCTGGGTTGGAACCAACGCGGGCGGCCTGAACCGCCTAAGGGCGCGGCCAGTGACTATGATCGGAGCGCCGGAAGGTCTCTCTGATGCTAACGCGACGGCTGTACTGGAAGACCGTGACGGCTCGCTTTGGATTGCCACACCGGGACACGGGCTGAATCATCTCCGCGACCGTGCGATCCGTTCTTATACCTCCCGCGATGGTCTCGGGTCCGATGTGGTGTATTCCCTGTGGCAAAGCCCACGCGATGGAACGATTTGGGTGGGAACCAACGACGGCTCACTGCAATGGTTGGAAGGCCAGCATTTCCACCACTTCGCCTTGCCCGACCACGGCTCGGTGGCTCGAATCATGGAGGACAGCGCCGGAAACATGTGGCTTGGGACGAGGCGCGGTCTGGTCCAAATTCGGGACGGCAACGTCGTCCGCACCTACACGCAGGATGATGGGCTTCCCGACAACACGGTCTTCGCAATCACCGAGGCACCTGATGGTTCGCTCTGGCTCGGCACCATCAATGGTCTCAGTCACTTTGCCCACGGTACGTTCACCAACTACTTGGCGACTAAAGCGGGCGGAACTCTTGTTACCTCGATTTATGTGGACCAGGCAGGTGTAGTGTGGTTTACCACGGGCGGCGATGGCCTCGGCCGATGGCAAGGCGGAAAGTTGTCTTGGGCAACGACGAAGAACGGACTGCCCGACGATAGCCCCTACGCCATCATGGACGATAGTGCCGGCAACCTTTGGCTCAGCAGCAACCACGGAATCCTCCGCGTGGCCAAGCAAGAACTAAATGATCTCGCCGCAGGCAAGCTTACGTCTCTCAAGGTCCGTGTCTTCGACACGGCGGACGGTTTGCGAAATAACGAATGCTACGGTGGTACACAACCAGCTTCGTGGAAGCGCCGGAATGGCGACGTACTGTTTGCCTGCATCGGCGGGGTGGTAGAGTTCGCTCCGACGCAGCTAGCGTTGCCCTCAGAGCAGCCTCCTGTCCATCTTGAGGAAGTGCGCATCAACCAAAAGGACATCCGCCCCGAGGCCACGCGTGTAATCCCGCGAATCCCGCCCGGCTCGGGGAGTTTGGAGTTCACCTATACGGGGATAGACTTCGTCGCACCTCGCCAAATGCACTTCTGGTACCGGTTGGAGAACTTCGACAAAAATTGGGTAGAGGCTGGAACGCGCCGCACGGCCTATTACACCAACATCCCACCCGGCAGTTACCGTTTCGAGGTGATCGCAGAGAACGCCGACGGCATCAAGAGCGCCAGCAGTGCCGGCTTTGCCTTTATCCTCGAACCCCACTTCTATCAAACCGGCCTTTTCTACTGCGCTTCCGCATGGCTCCTGCTCACCCTTGTTTTCGCCATTTATCGCTTGCGGGTTCAGCGTATCCGAGCCCACGAGAAGCAGTTGCAGAATCTCATCGAACAGCGCACCGCAGCGCTGCAGATCGAGATTGCAGAACGCAAGCGAACAGAACTTGATCTGCTCGCTGCCCGGCAAGCCGCTGAGGAAGCTCGGGCAGAAGCCGAGCATAGGGCGACTCACGACTTTCTTAGCGGCATCTACAATCGCGCCGCGATCATCGATCTCCTGGAGCGAGAGGCGGCACGGTGCCAACGCGAGGGACGGCCGACGAGCGTGTTGCTCGTCGATATCGATCACTTTAAGACGATCAATGACACGTATGGGCATCTGGTGGGCGACCAGGTAATCAGGCTGCTGGCCCAAAAAATGGCCACGGTGCTACGACCCTACGATTCGCTTGGGCGATTTGGCGGTGAAGAGTTCCTGATTGTCATCCCGAACTGTCTCACTGAGGAAGCCATGACAGTGGCTGAAAGGTTGCGAGCCGCCGCGGCCAGCGACAAATTGGCCGTTCGCGAGTTCGCCATCCCCGTGACGGTGAGTATCGGCGTCAGCACCATAACGATGCCGCTTCAAAGCTCCACCTGGGTCTTGCAGACCGCCGATTCCGCCCTATATGCCGCGAAAAGGAAGGGAAGAAACAGAGTTGAATGCAGCCCTTCCTCGAAAGCCGCTGCACCTGCAACGCGTACGACGCGGTTATGAGCGATTTGCACCGCGATGATGCTGAACGCCACACCCATTCGGTCAAGAATGACCTGAAAGCTTCCAGAGGGGCCGCCCGCTCTCCGCCCCACCCGTTCCACGGCCCCCTCCCCGCGCTTTCGCCCGTGGGTTCCACACTCCACTTTACGGCGTCGAGTCGGGGTGGAGTTATGTTCCCCTGAGCCACATCCTACCCCATGCCGGTTTGACCCTGGTTTTCTCGCGCAGGTAAGATCAAAGGAGCACTCAGCATTCAGCACTCAGCAGTCAGTTGAAAACGTTTGTCGGTAGATCGCTTTCGACTGGCTGATTGCTGGCGTCTGAGTGCTCACGCTTTCTATGCCCCACGATCTGCCGAAAGCCTACGAGCCAGGAGCGATCGAGAAGCGCTGGGCCGATTACTGGATCAACGAAAAGCTCTTCTCTGTGCCTACGCCGCCTGCTGGCGAAACGCGTCCAGTGTTCACGCTGCTGTTGCCTCCGCCGAACGTGACCGGCTCTCTCCACATGGGACACATGTTCGAGCAGACACAGATGGACATCATCGTGCGCTGGCACCGCATGCGTGGCTTCGTCACGCTCTGGCTGCCGGGCACGGATCATGCCGGCATTGCGACGCAGTTGATGGTCGAAAAGCAGTTGGCGAGCGAGGGCAAGAAGCGGCGCGATCTAGGCCGCGAAAAGTTCATCGAACGCGTGTGGGACTGGAAGAAACATTACGGTGGAACAATTCTGGAGCAGATGAAGCGCCTGGGCGCCAGCGTCGACTGGGACCGCGAGTACTTCACCATGGACGAGAATCTTTCGCGTGCGGTGCGCGAGGTATTCGTCCGGCTGTATGAAGAAGGGCTGATCTATCGCGGGAAATACATCGTGAACTGGTGCCCGCGGTGCGAGACAGCGATCTCCGATCTCGAGGTCAAGCATGAGGACGTCGCGGGAAAGCTGTGGGAGATTCGCTATCCGGTGATCGGGAGTTCGGAGTTCATCACGGTGGCGACAACGCGGCCGGAGACGATGCTGGGCGACACCGCGATCGCGGTTAACGCGAAGGACGAACGTTACGCGCATCTGCACGGGAAGAAAGTTTTGCTGCCGCTGATGAAGCGCGAGATTCCGATCATCACCGACGAACTGGCGCAGCCGGAGTTTGGAACCGGCGCGGTGAAGGTGACTCCGGCGCACGATCCCAACGATTTTCAGGCCGGGCTGCGACATAACCTGCCGCAGATTGACGTCATGGACGAGCACGCGCACATGAATCAGAATGCGGGGCGCTTCAAGGGGTTAGACAGATATGAAGCTCGCAAGCGTGTTCTACATGATTTGAAGGAGCAGGGATTTCTGGTTGGCGAGAAAGATTATGCGCTGGCGCTGGGCAAATGCGACCGCTGCAGAACGATCGTCGAGCCGCGGCTGTCAGAACAGTGGTTCATCAAGATCAAGCCGCTGGCAGAACGCGCGAAAGAGGTTGTAGAAAACGGCGAGATCACGATTGTTCCCGACAATTACCGCCAGATTTATTTGAACTGGATGAACAACATCTATGACTGGTGCATCTCGCGCCAGTTGTGGTGGGGACACCGCATTCCGGCCTGGACGTGCAGCGATTGCAAGGAAATGATCGTGGCGCGCGAGGCACCGGCGAAATGCCCGACGTGCGGCGGCGGGAAGCTGGAGCAGGTGTCCGACGTGCTCGACACTTGGTTCTCGTCTGGGCTGTTGCCGTTTACGACCTTGGGCTGGCCGGAGAAGACGCGAGATCAGGCCGTGTTTTATCCGACAGCGCTGATGATCACCGGCTTCGACATTCTCTTCTTTTGGCTGGCGCGCATGATCATGTTCGGCTGCCACTTCATGCAAGGGCACCAGCAGGATGCGAAGATCAAGTTGGCGAGCGGCGACGGCGATAAGAAAGATGACAGCGTTCCCTTTCGCCATGTCTACATTCATGCCCTGGTGCGCGATGCCGAGCGGCAAAAGATGTCGAAGACGAAGGGCAACGTGGTCGATCCGCTGGACGTCATCGAGCGGTTCGGCACGGACGCGACTCGCTTTACTCTGGCCGCGATGGCCGCGCCGGGCACGGATATAGCTTTTAGCGAAAGCCGCACCGATGGCTACCGCGCGTTCGCCAACAAGATTTGGAATGCCGCGCGGTTCATGTTCATGAATGTGGATCGAGTTGGTTTTGTGTGGGGACAGCCGCCCTCGGCTGTCCGGCCGGGACGAAGTCCCGGCATTCTTGAGTCTTCCCACTTCTCGCAAAACCGGCGAGAAGTGGGGCACCCCTGTCCAGAGCAGGGCATTGCTGGATTCAAGGCCGCGACTGTGGAGGACCGCTGGATTCTCTCGCGCTTCAACCGCGTCGCCGCGGACGTGAACGATGCGCTCGAGACCTATCGCTTCCATGAAGCTGCGAACCGCATTTACGACTTCTTCTGGGGCGAGTTTTGCGACTGGTATCTGGAGCTGATCAAGCCGCGGCTGAATTTAGACGGAGGCGGCGACAAGAGCGCGGCACTAGTGGCATGCGGGAATCTGGTTGCACTATTCGATGCCTCGTTGCGCTTGCTGCATCCAGTGATGCCGTTTATCACGGAAGAAATCTGGCAGGCGATGTACGAGGGCAAGCCGCCGCTGAAATCGATCGCGCTGACAGCCTATCCGCAGGCGGATGAAAAGCAATTCGATCTCGCGGCCGAGACCGAGATGGCCATCTTGCAGGATTTGATCGTCAGCGTTCGCAATCTGCGGGCGGAATTGAAGATCGACCCGAAAGCCAAAATTCCGATCGAGGTCTTCGCGCACGAAGCGGAGATTCGCAAGCTGATCGAAGAGAATCGCGGCGCGGTCGAGCGGCTGGCCAATGTCGAGAAAGTCACTTTTGTGGAGAGCTCTTTGTCGAAGCTGCCCGGTGCGCGCCACACCGCGCGTTTCGATGTGCACGTCATATACGAACGGAAAGTCGATCTCGAAGCCGAATGCGAGCGATTGAAGAGAGAATTGGAGAAGATCGAGAAGGGCATCGCCAGCGGACAGAAGCAACTGGGCAACGAGCAGTTCCTGGCCAAGGCTCCGCAGAATGTGGTCGATAATCTGCGCAAACAGCAACAGGAACTGACGGTATTGAAGGGAAAGACTCTGGCCAAGATAAAGGAGCTGGGATGTCAATAGCAGCTGGCGTACTGTGTGCCTGTTGTTTCGGTGGCACACGCAAGGTCCTTCGCTGCGCTCGCCCCAGCTGAAGCTGGGGTCTACCAAGAACGGCTTTGCTCAGGATGGCGTCGCTTTCTTCGTTTCGGAATGACTGGCAACTGACAACTGACCACTCGCAGCTGGTTTTTATGGACTGGAATTCGCGCCGCATCACCGCAATTCTCGAGAACGCGCTCGTCGAAGATCGGGCCACGCGCGATGCGACCAGCTACGCCTGCGTCGACGCCAACCAGCAGGCATCGGCAACGATCATTGCCAAGCAGGATTGCATCCTGGCCGGGATCGGTTGTGTAGCGCGGATTCTGGACGTATACGCCGCGCTCGACGGCGCGGTTACGGGATACCATGAAGTCACCACGCATCGGGAAATATTCGACGGCGTGCGGCTGCGGCCGGGCCAAACCATAGGCGTTATTCGGCACAACGCGCGCGTGATTCTCTCCTGCGAGCGCGTGATTCTGAATTTACTGCAACGCATGAGCGGCATCGCCACGCTCACGCGCCAGTTCGTGGATGCGGTGGCTGGCACCGGCTCTCGCATCCTCGACACGCGCAAGACGGCGCCGGGCCTGCGCGTGCTTGACAAGTATGCGGTGCGCTGCGGCGGGGGACAGAATCACCGTCTCGATCTGTCGGACGGTGTGCTCATCAAAAACAATCACATCGCTTTAGCGGGCGGCGTCGGGGCGGCTCTCGAACTGGCTCGCCGGAATCGGCGCGGCGATCAGATCATCGAGGTCGAGGTGCGCAGTGCGGAAGAACTGGAGCAGGCATTGGCCCATGGCGCTGAGGCCGTTCTGCTGGATAACATGACACCCGAGGACGTGCGCCGCGCCGTGGAGCGCTGCTCGCAATCCGACGCCCAGCGACGAGGCCGCCGCATCCCGATCGAATGCTCGGGCGGAATTCGATTGGAAAACGTGCGCGCCTACGCGGAAACCGGAGTCGACTTCATATCCGTGGGCCTGCTGACTCACTCGCCGCCAGCGGTCGATATCAGCCTGCGGGTTGTGCCAGCATGATTCGTCACAGCCATCCTTTGGTTCTGGCGATTCTGGCCGCCTCCACTCGATTGCTCGCCCCCAGCTTGCTGATGGCCTCGGAGAGATAGTTGCGCACGGTGCCGTCAGACAGCCCCAGTTCAGCGGCAATATCGCCGCTCGCCATCCCTTCTCCGGCCAGGCGCAGCACCTGTCGTTCGCGATCAGTGAGCGGATCCATTTCGCCCCAGGCTTCGGTCGCAAGTTCGGGATGAATCACACGCAGACCTTGATGCACGCGACGCACAGCGTCAGCGAGTTCTTCGGCGCGCATATCTTTAAGCAAATATCCCGCCGCCCCGGCTTCGAGTGCGCGGCGCAAATATCCGGCGCGAGCAAAAGTGGTGACGATGACAACACGAGTTCCGGTGCGGCGGCGCTTCAACTCCGCGGCCACGTCGAGGCCGCTCATGTGCGGCATCTCAATGTCGGTGATAAAGACGTCGGGCTTGTGGGCCAGGACGGCGTCCAGCGCTTCCTTGCCGTTGCGCGCCTGAGCGACGACCGAGATGTCACCTTCGATTTCGAGCAACGCGGCTAGCGCGCCGAGCACCATACCCTGATCCTCCGCCAGAACCACGCGGATCGTCTTGCGCCCGACTTTGACCGAAGAACTCAACTCTGGCAGCCGTCTCCTTTCGGCACATCTTTCACCGGCAGTGTAATGGTGAGTTTGGTTCCGGAGCCGCCGTCGCGCTGCAAGGTGCCACCCAGCATTTCCACTCGTTCGCGCATGCCCCGCAAGCCGTTGCCTTCATGGACGGGACCGCCGCGGCCATTATCCTGAATCTCGAGACGGAAGGAACCGTTCTGCTGCTCCAGACGCAGCCGGCAATTGCTCGCGTGAGCATGGCGCACGACGTTGGTGACGGCCTCGCGCACGGCCAGCGCCAGCACGCTCTCCTGCATGGGCGGCAGCTGAACGCTGCTGGCAGCATCGCACTGCACGGTCAAACCGGCGGTTTCAAGTGTGGTTTTGGCTTGCGCCAGTTCGGCCGCGAGCCCTTTGGCGCGGTAACCGCGAATCGCATCACGCACATCGGCCAGGGCTTGGCGGGAAATTTGTTCGACCTCGCGGATTTCGTTCCCAACTCGTTGCAGATCACGCTCCATCAACTTACTCGCCAGTTCCGACTTCAGTGCAATTACCGACAGCGTGTGTCCTAGGACGTCGTGCAAATCGCGCGCAATGCGCTCGCGTTCGGCGACCTTAGCCAGATGCTCAATCTCTTCATTGGCCTTCTGCAATTTGCGGTTCATCCGGTTGCGCTCGGCGAAGAAGATATTGCTGCCGCCAACCGTGAGAGGAAAGCCTGTCGTCCAGACCAAAAGCCAGGGATCCCCCGGGTGCAGGAGGCGACACTCTATCCCGCCTATTGCCGCAATAGCAATTACTCCTGCGATCGCTGTCGATTGTTTTTCCACAGAGAAAGGGATGAAGGCCGCCGCGTAGATGAAGAAGCCGCAAGCGCCGGCGTTGTAACGGATGAACAACATGCCCAGCAGCAACATGCCGACGATGTGGAGAATCGCCTTCGGCTTTTCCAGCCAAAAGAGACCAAAATAAAGAAAACAGAAGACAGCGAACCCCAGAAGGTCCAGAAGCCAAACCCGGAGGCGTGCGTGTTCCAATACCGGTTGAACAAAGAAGAATGCCGAGTAAGCGAACCAGATGAATGGTCCCCAGCCGTGTTCCCGGTCCTTGATTACGCTCTTAAACGGCTTTAGACCGAGTGCCATTCGTGGACTCCAGGCGACGGGGCGATTGTGTCGCAGACGTGTTGATTCGCACCGTCTTTTCTATTGTCTCCCGGCCGTCAATTTCGGCCATCGCGCGGCTGTGGTTCTGCACCGTACCAGACCAGCACGGCGGCCGGAATCAGCAGGATCAGCGACCAGACACCACCGAAAAGCGCCGCGACGCCCAGCAAGATCAGGATGATTGCCCAACCCACCGATGCTGTCGAATTCCGGTTCATACACCACTCCTGTTTCGCGACCACGCCCCAGCTACCCGTACATCTTTTCCTGATCGCGCTGAAAGCCGATGCGAGCCACCCCCAGGCAAATCAAAGTGAAGGCCAACAGCACTTCCCAATGAGTTGCGCTCGACTCGTGGGTGCCTGCTCCCACCACCCCCAGGGCGAGTTGCGAAAGGTGATAAGGCGGCAACGCCAGGGCAATGTGCCGTACGACCTGAGGGAGAAACATGAACGGCACCCACAGTCCGCTGCAAAAGGACATCGGCAGATAAATCAGGTTGATCGTCGGAGGCGCCGAGTTCGGCCCCGCGAAATATCCGAGAGCCAGTCCCATGGCAGAAAATGGCAACGACCCAGCCACCAGCGTGCCCAGCAGTTGGGTGAATTGGGTGAAAGGCATGCGTACTCCGCCGAACGCGAATCCCAGTGTGAAGAGCGACAGCACCACGATCGCGCTGAAGATCATGCTGGTGATAACCTTGGCGGTGAAGTAGGCGAAGGGAGGCATGGGGCTGGCGCGCTTGACCTGCAGCCATCCCAGACCTCGGTCGGAGGCCAAGCCAGCTGCCGTTCCGAACAACGAGGCACCCATCACGCCGAACGTTCCGTAGGTGGCGATCAGGTAAGTCGGAACCCGTGTGCCGCCGATCGCCTCGTGCGCGTTCAACAGCAGCCCAAAGAGCACGTAGAACATCACTGGGAAACTCAGCACCGAGGCCGTGTACATGCGCAGCCGAAGGTTCTTCAGGAATTCATACTTCGCTTCCTTGAGGTAGATCTTTGTAGTGTGCAGTGGTGGACGCTCAGTTTGTGTATTGCTCAAGGCTATAGCTGCGGTGCTCATGATATCTCTCCTCGGTGCTCAGTTCGGGCGTTTGTTCGTCTGGGTGTCTTGGGTCAGGGCCAGGAATGCCTCCTCCAACCCCGCGCTCGTGACTTCTAGTCCGGACAGAGTCGGGTCGGTGGCCAACAGTTCACGCACCACCGGCTCGACTGCGCTGGTATGAATCTCGACCGCTTCGCGGTCCTGTTTTGCTTCGCTCACTCCCGCAATTTGACGCAGGCGGTTGAGATCGAGGCTAGTGATGCAACGAATCCGCTTCCCGCTGGTCTTCGCTTTGATTTCTGCCGGCGTGCCTTGAGCGATGATCTCTCCGCGGTTGATGACGGCTATGCGATCAGCCAGCGCATCGGCTTCCTGCAGGTAATGGGTTGTCAGGAGCACAGTCCTGCCGCGGCTGACAAGTTCTCGGATCTCGTCCCACAACAGGCGACGAGCTTCCACGTCTAGTCCGGCGGTGGGCTCGTCCAGGAAAAACAGGTCGGGGTCGCCGCAGATGGCCAGAGCGAACAAGACGCGTTGCTTCTGGCCGCCCGAAAGCTCGCCATACTTGCGATCGCGCAGCTTCTCCAGGCCGGCGGCGGCAAGAACCCGCTCTGTCGGCATCGGCCTCTGGTAATACGTGGAAAACAGATCAATGTGTTCGCGCACCCGCAGTGTCTCGGGAACCCGTCCGACCTGCAGCATGGCCCCGGTTCGCATCCGGTTTGCTGGATTTGTGGGATCGCCGCCGAAAACGCGCACTCTGCCCAAGTTGGGCGGCATCAAGCCCAGTAGCAGTTTCACCGCCGTTGTTTTGCCCGCGCCGTTCGGCCCCAGCAGCGCCACAATTTCTCCAGCGCGTACCTGGAAGTTCACTCCTCGCAGTGCCTGGACTGCGCCGTAGTTCTTGCTCACTCCCGCAAGGCTGGCGACCGCGTGCTCCGACGGCTTGATGCTGGCATCGCGACATTGTTCTGTGGCTGTGGTCATTCGGCCTCCCTGCTCCATTACGGCTTGTGGATTTATGATCGCGGAAGCGCCACACCAGCACCAGTGCCATCCATCACGCATTTGGCGTGACAAATGTCACTCAAGTTGCTCGTGAATAGAATGCGGAGATTGTCAGTTTGCGATGAGGCGTCTGGTGGCATTCGTTCCCGTTTTGGGAATTTCTGTTACAAATTCAGAACGCAACAGAGAAATTCACAGCGAATCGGTGCGATGATTTGTTTGCTTCGCCCGGTCCGGATATCCGTGAGTTTTCCCGCTGAGCAAGGCACTCAGGCTGTTCGGAATTCGTAATGCACTGTGTCATTCGAGAATTCTGCACATTTTTTGGTCATTGGGCGGGCCAGGTTTGATATGATTCTCGCCGAATTGGAGCGGGCTCGATGCTGCCAGCTGGAAAAAGCTTACGCACTCTGCGCGAAAAACTCGGCCTCACCATGCGCGATGTGGAGAATTCGAGCGCGCGGATCGCGGAGAAATATCGCAACGAAGAATTTTCGATTCCCCCTAGCCGTTTGTCCGACATTGAGACCAAGGGAATTGTGCCCGGCATTCACCGTCTCTACACGCTATCGGTGATCTACCGGAGAGATCTGCGCGAGCTGCTAACCTGGTACGGCGTGGACATGAACAACATGGCCGCCGATTTGGGCATAGTGTCGCCGCCGAGATCCCACGTCTCTGACGCCCTAGCCAGCCTGTCAGCGGTGCAGGTTCCTTTGCGCATGGATCCGGCGTTCGACGAGCGACGCACCACCAACCTGGGCCGTATGGTCGAGGAGTGGGGGTTGGTTCCCCTGGCGTACCTGGCGCAGTTCGCCAACAGCGACTTTACCTATGGCTATATCGGCACCCAGGATTTCACTATGTACCCCATCCTGCCTCCGGGGAGCTTTGTGCAGGTGGACGAGACCAGAAGCAAGGTGGTGGAGGGATCCTGGCATTCGGAATATGAACGGCCCATCTACTTTGTGGAAACCCGCGAGGGACACACCTGTTGCTGGTGCAGCATGCGCCGCGACGACATCATCCTGCAGCCTCATCCCCTATCGCCAGTTCCGGTGAGGATTCTGCGTCATCCGCAAGATGCGGAGGTACTGGGACAGGTGGTCGGAGTGGCTATGAAGTTGACCGAGTGGCGCGCCCTCGATGCTTCTCCAGGCTCGAAAGCACAGCCAGCACTGAACTGAGATGGTGGACCGCGGGCGAGTCCCCGCACTCCGGCAGTAAATCCTCGAATCGCTCCCGCAGCCCGTTCAGGTAAACCCGCGCCTCAACCCCCGCGCCCAGGCTTGATTCCTTCAAATCCTGTTCCAACGAGGCCAGGGGAGCCCGCAGAACCTCGGTTATGACTTCTGCGTGGGCTGTGCGTAGGGCACGCTGAGCCGGCTCCGCTCCGTGTACGACCTCCATCCCCCAGTGCTGGTAGCGCCCTTGCGCACGGCGCAGGGAGGCGAGGTAGCCAAGCTTCCCCAACAGTCCGGAAACCGACGCCAACGTGGTCTGTTTTACGTCGTCGAGGGCTGATTTCAGCGCCATGGTTGTTACGAATTCCGAACGCTCACCCCGAAGAACGCTGCCTGCAGCACAGGGTCACGGGCATGAGAGTATCACCCGCCAAATCCCACTTACAAGGAGAAAACAACCATGAAACGCATGTTGCTCATCCTGGCCGCTGCCGTGCTTCTGCTGACTACTGTAGCCCCAACCGTGGTCCGGGCTGACAACCTCCCCATAGGAACGAACTGTGGCGGAGGAGGGTATTGCAAGCCCTAGAATCCGGCGGATACGTCCGGACTTACGAAAACGGAACGCGGCCCACAAAGTTCTTGGATGGCCGGGTAGACGCGCTATAGTGTGTGGCGACGCCTATGTTTCAGCCCCACTCCATCCTTTGGCACTACTTGTGGGTCGCGCCCAACCTCCTCCTAGCCTTACTGGCAGGTCTACTGTGGAAGCTAGACCTTCACCGAGAGTTCCGCGCCTTCTTTGTGTACGCCTGGTTCCAAGCCATTCAATGGGCAGTTCTCTATCCGATGGACCTCATCTCATCCATTCCCGCCTTGGACTTCTGGCGAGTTTGCACGGGTAGTTTGCTGCTTGAGTCCATCATCGTGTTGGTTCTCATTTCCGACATTTTCGCGAGCGTATTCGGCTCGTATGCGGCACTGGCTCAACTGGGAAAGAACCTGATTCGTTGGGCCGGGGCGGTGCTGCTCGTGACTGCCACGGCCATAGGCACACGCGCCCCAGTCAACGAGCAGGTACGGCTTGTGTCTGCGTCACACATCATGGAAGAGACCATGAACCTCATGGTTGCAGGCCTAATCCTGCTTCTGTTTATTTCGGCGGCATACTTCCGGTTAGCGTGGAAGCGTGGGATATTCGGCATCGCTTTGGGGTTGGGCGTAAACGCCTGCATTTATCTGGCAACTTGGGCAATTCTAGCCAATGGCGGGCTGCCCGAATCAGCGCGCAACGTTCTTAACCTGGTTAACATGGCCACTTCTCATGTTGTTGTGATGGCCTGGTTCTATTACCTGCTCGTGCCCGCGAAATTGACGGCTAGGCACCTGGAGACCTTGCCCGAAAACAATCTCGCTCTATGGAATCGCGAACTGGAGCGACTCTTACAACAATGACTCTAGCCATCGTTCTAGTTATCACCGCTGCCCTGTCGCTGATTGTCATTCTTGGTGCTGCAGTCACGCGCAGCCTGCAAATCTCCGTTGGAACCAGCGTTGGCAGCCAGATCCAGCCGTTAGATGTCGAGGCCTTCCGCAACCTAGCCGATGCAGCTGAGGAGGCCTACCTCCGCCGACGCTTGCCCACTTCCGAATTCCACCGAGTGCGCAGGTTGCGTCTGCGGGCTCTGGCCGCCTACGTGCGAACCGCAGGCAGGAACGCGGCTGTTCTGGTGCGCGTGGGGCAGATCGCACTTGCTTCCAGTGACCCTGCGACCGCGCAGGCGGCGGAGCAACTAGTCAACCAAGCCTTGCTGCTGCGTCGCAACGCCGCTCTTGTCCTCGTTAGGATCTATGTGGCCATGGCCTTGCCGCATGCAAACCTGGCTGGAGGCTCCGTCCTCGAGGGCTACAATCAGCTCAGCCGCGCCGCCATGCTTCTGGGCCGATTGCAGAACCCCGCAGTGCCAGTCCGAATCTCGATTTGGTGATACACTCCCAGGCGCCCTACCCCTCCTCCGGCGTGCTGCCCTAGCCCCGGTGACACATCTCGATGGCGCAGGTCCGGGGCGACTCGGTCAAGGACCGTCTTGATTCGCGACTTGTCTTTGGACTGGTTTTGTTGTAAAACCTCGGGGATCAAATCTGTCCCGACCACTTCGTGCGCAATTCGGCCATTAGCCGTGCAACTGAGCCCCACCGTCTACTCGCTCCAGCGAGCCCCAGGGAGAACCCTATGAACCGCGTTCTGAGCTTTGTCTCGATCTGCTTTGTTTGCCTGCTGCTTTCGGCTGCCGTGTTCGGCCAAGGCGGCGTTGCCACCGGTGACTTACGCGTTACCGTCAAGGATATAAAGGGCAGCGTAGTGACCAATGCGACGGTTACAGTACGGGACGTCGCCAAGGGCGTGGAGCGCACGTCCGCCAGCGATGGTCAAGGCGGCTACAGCGTGCGGCTGCTGCCTCCTGGCACATACACGGTTACTGTGGAGGCTGCAGGGTTCACCAAAATTGAGAACACGGGCGTCATCGTGACAGTGGGCGGATTGGTCGAACTCCCCCTGACGCTTACGGTTTCAGGTGGCAAAGAGATCGTCGAGGTGAGCTCCCAGGAGACCCTAGTGGAGACTTCCGCCAGCTCCACAACCGATACTATCGGCCAGCGCCGCATTGACAGTCTTCCCATCAATGGCCGCAACTACATCAACTTCACTCTGACCGACTCCCAGGTGGTGCGCGACAACGCACCCGGTATCGGGGCCGCCCCCACTTCGGGTCTCAATATGAGTGGCCAGCGCGCACGCTCGAATCTGGTCAACGTGGACGGCGCCGATGCCACCGACAACTCGGTCAACGGAGTGCGCTCCACCGTCTCGCAGGAGGCGGTGCAAGAGTTCCAAATCATCACCAACAACTATGCCCCTGAATACGGCCGAGCCGCCGGAGGCGTAGTCAACATCATCACGCGCTCCGGGTCCAACGATTTCCACGGCGACGTCTTTGGCTATCTGCGCAACCGGAACTTCCAAGCGGTGAATCCGTTCAGCACGGTTTCCAATCCCGCCTACACGCGCGTGCAAGCTGGCGCCGCTTTCGGCGGGGCGCTCAAGAAGGACAAGACTTTCTACTATTTCTCTTACGAAGTCACGCGGCGGCATGAAACCGGGTTTTCCAGCATCGCTCCGGTCAGCAATATTGCATATTACGGCCTGCAGAATTTTGACACCTCTACCACCGCTGGGGGCGCAGTTCCGCTTCCTTTCGGTGTCGTCCAGGTGACGCCACAGCAAGCGCAGTTCCTGGGTGGTTTAACGCCAGCCGAAGTCGGCGCCCTCGGGTTGCTCAACGTCGAGAGTTATGCGCTCGTCGCCGGCGCTTCCTCGGCGGAAGCGTTGCAGGGCGCATGGCCCACTGGTTTAGTTAAGGGATTGACCGGCAACGTTCTCTCGGGTTGGTCAGGGTTTCCCACCAGCTGCACGCCGATCAATCTCCCAAACTCATGCCCCGCCCTTGGCGTCTTGACCAATAACGTCCCCGCTTCGTACCAGACCCTGGCCTCGCAAGTGGGGAACTTCCCTGTGTTTGAGGGAACCAGTCTTTACTCGTTCCGCCTCGATCACAACCTCAACAACAGCAACCGGCTTACGCTGCGCGTCAATGTAAGTCCCAGCACCGTGACTGGACTCGAGGGCAGCGGCGAAGATCAGCCCTTCGGACAGAATGCCTACTCGCGGACTTCCGAACAGACCTACCGCGACGTGACCGGCGTGGTGCAGGACACGTGGACGATTGGCACCAGCAAAGTGAATGAGTTCCGCTTTCAGTACGCGCGGCGCGGCCTCTCGTACTTTTACAACACCGCGATTCCAGCAGGCGCGACCCCGGGGGTCAACATCGTCGGTTACGCCTACATTGGGCGCGAACCTTACTCCTCTATTCAGCGTGTGGAGCAGCGCTATCAATTTACCGACAACTTCTCCTGGACCATTGGCCACCACGACACCAAGTTCGGAGTGGACGTCAACTATCTGCCGCTGAACGCAACCTTTACGGTCAACTACGGGGGAAATTATGACTTTGGCAATTTCGCTGCATTCCCTCTCCCGTTCCCGGCGCTGAATCCCGTCCAGGCGTATGGTGCAGGCCTGCCGGGAGACTTTGTTCAGGGTCTCGGCAGCCCGAGCGATTCCTTCATTAACATTCCCATTGGCGTATTCTGGCAGGATTCATGGCGCGCGCGCCCCAACGTCACGCTCAACTTCGGAGTGCGCTATGACGTTGAGATCCCGCCTTCCTTCAAGCCGGTGACCGCGCTGGGCCAAGCCGGGTACAAATTCCTGGGACTGCAGAAAGGTATTCAAACCGACACCCATAACATACAGCCGCGTGTTGGACTGGCATGGGATCCCAAGGGAGACAGCAAGACGGTGGTCCGCGCCTCCTATGGACTGTTTTTCGATCACCCGCTGCTCGGCCTTTACTTCCTGGGCGATGCGTCCGATGGGTCTTCCAGCGGTCAGTTGGCGTTCCCGGGTACGGGAACGTGCACTCCCGGCGGAGCCACCGGCAATCCTGCCAACCTGAATGCGATTCCTATCTTCCAGGGATTGGTCAACACGCCGGGCTGCGCTCCTGGACCGGCGGCGCTGAGTCCCGCACTCGGCTACTTGCCTAATCAGCAGCAGTTTACGTCTCTGAATTTTCCCCAGTCGCTGTTTCTCAACCAGAACTACCTCACAGCCGGTTTCCCGTTGTTCTTTCAGCCGTTCGGCTATCCGCAATCCAAGAACTTCGTGTTCGCCTATTCGCAGCAAGCGAACCTGAGCGTGGAACAGGATCTAGGCGGCGGATTTGCGTTCAGCCTGGCCTACAACTTCAACGGCGGGCGCCATCTCAATCGCCCTATCAACTCCAACGCGCAGCGGGGTGATTTGCTGCTGGCCAATTACAATGCGGCGTTCTCTGACCCAACCTCCTATGCTGCGATCGGCGGACCGCTGGGCGTGGGCTCCGGCCCCGGTTCGGCTGGCTTTCTCCCTTGCGGCGTCAACAAATCGGGCCAACCATGGGTTTCCGCTGCCCTGATGAGCTTTTTCCGGCCAAGCGGAATGAACGCTTCCATAGCCAACCCTCTGACAGCGGCCGGCGCCGGCGCGTGCGTGACCACGCTCGCGCCTGCCGTTCTGCAGTTCCTGCAAGCTTCGGGCTACAGTGTCGCGGGCATTAACACTGCCTGCGATCCCGCAACCCTTACTGGTTGCATCCCGTTTGGCGATATGGACGCGAACTATTCCAACGGCAGCTCGGTCTATCACGGGCTGAGCGCCAACTTGCGCAAACGCTTTGGCAGCCACTACGAGTTTCTGGTTTCCTACACGTGGTCGCACGCGATCGACGATTCTACCGACCTGCAATCGCCGCTGGCTCCGCAGGACAGCTACTATCCTGGCCTGGATCGCTCCACTTCCCTGTTTGATCAGCGTCACCGATTTGTGTTCAGCGGCGTCTATCAGACGGGCAAGCTAACCGGCAGAGGTTTTGCCAAGCTCCTTAGCGATTGGACTCTGGCTCCGATTCTCCAGATCGCGTCTGGCCGGCCATTTAACATCATCACGGGTAGCGGCGACAATCTGCAGGAATCGGCTTTCACCAGCCGGCCCAACACCTTCGTGAACCCAGCGTGCGGTTCGTCGTACCCGGCGGTCAATTCGAAGTACTCGCCCACAGGGGTCTTCCAGGAGCCTTGTCTCGCGGACTTCAACGGAACGCTTCTGTCGCTCGACGGAAATCTGTCGCGGAACGCGGGACGCCAGCCGTATACGCTCTTCAACGACCTGCGCGTGGCCAGACGCATCTATTTCGGCGAGCGCTTCAATATGGACCTGATCGCCGACATGTTCAACATCGCCAACAAATACAACGTGTCTGCCGTGAGCCCGTTCTTTACCAATGCAGGGCAGGCGACCGCCGCCTACGACCCGCGCCAGTTCCAGTTCGCCATGAAGGTGAACTGGTAGGGAGGGGATGTCAGACCTCGGCCGTCGGACCTCAGGACTCGGACTTTGAGACTGAGAGTAGCGGTTTCGGCCCCGGAAGTTTGTGGCCTTTGATGCGAGGTCTCAGTCCTGCATAATCTTCAGGTCAGTGTTTTAGCCAGAGCGAGGTCATCCATGAAATTCCGCCTTCTTGTGTCAGTCCTGCTTTTTCCGCTTTTCCTTCAAGCGCAAACGTCCCCCAAGCCAACCGTCGCCGAGGCCGAAGAATTCCTGAACAAGGCCGAGGCCCAGCTGAAGGATCTGTCGATCAAGCTCAATCGTGCGTCATGGGTGCAGGAGAACTTCATTACCGACGACACACAAGCCTTGGCGGCCGACGCCAACGACCAATTTACGGCCGTAACCGAAGAACTGGTCGAGCAGGCGAAACGGTTTGATGGGCTCGAGCTGCCCGCCGGCTTGCAACGGAAATTCCTCTTGCTGAAGCTGAGCCTGACCGCGCCTGCCCCGCATGATCCCGCGCTGCGCAAGGAGATGACCCAGATCGCCAGCTCGCTCGACGGCGACTATGGCAAAGGCAAGTACTGCCGCAAGCCGGACGATTGCCTCGACATCACCGCCATCGAGAAACTCATGACCGACAGCCATGACCCCAACGAACTGGAAGACGTGTGGGTGGGTTGGCACAAGGTGGGCGCGCCCATGCGCCAACGTTATGCGCGCTTCGTCGAACTTTCCAATCAGGGCGCGCGCGAGATGGGATTCAAGGACGTAGGCGCGATGTGGCGTGCCAGCTACGACATGACGCCGGAGCAGTTCAATGCCGAGCTGGAGCGGCTATGGCAGCAGGTTCGGCCGCTGTATCTTTCACTGCACACGTTCGTGCGGGCACGGCTTTCGCAGCACTACGGCCCCGGCCTAGTGCCGCCGGACGGACCGATCCCGGCTGATCTGCTGGGCAATCCCTGGGCGCAGGAGTGGGGCAACATCTTTCCGCTGCTCGGCCTGCCGGAAAACAGCCGCGGCTACGATCTCACTCAACTGCTACAGGCCAAGAACGTCGATCCCAAAGGCATGGTTCGCTACGGCGAAACGTTCTACAAATCGCTCGGCTTCGCGCCTTTGCCCGACACATTCTGGGAGCGTTCCCTTTTCACCAAGCCGCGCGACCGGGACGTGGTCTGCCATGCCAGCGCGTGGGACATCGACAATGCTGACGATCTGCGGGTCAAGATGTGCATCCAGATTCGCGACGTGGATTTCGTCACCATTCATCACGAACTCGGACACAACTTCTATCAACGCGCCTACAAGAACCAGCCATTCATGTTTCAGAATGGCGCCGACGACGGGTTCCACGAAGCTATCGGCGATACGATTGCTCTGGCGGTCACTCCCGAATACCTGCAAAGGATTGGCCTGCTCGATAAAGTGCCACCGGCCGAGGCCG
>Ga0187771_10000523_pt1 | contig 23850 bp, 20 predicted proteins | sample 0116_SJ02_MP15_1_FD_133139 | JGI IMG/M metagenome (GOLD analysis project Ga0187771, IMG submission 133139) | Tropical peat soil microbial communities from peatlands in Department of Meta, Colombia - 0116_SJ02_MP15_10_MG | ecosystem: Environmental > Terrestrial > Soil > Wetlands > Peat | place... | reverse complement strand
TATCTTTGCTGCCTGCTCTGAGAGTTTTATCCTGTATTTCCAATCTTTATCAGGTTCCCTTACTGCCGATAACTTGTAAACACCGTCAAGTGCCGGTTCATCATAAGCTGTTACAAGCTTTGTCCCTACTCCCCAGATGTCAATTTTTGCTCCCTGTTCCTTCAGGCTAGAAATTATGTTCTCATCCAGCTGATTTGAAGCAAGAATCTTTGCATTCCTGAAGCCATTTTCATCCAGTATTTTTCTTGCTTCGTTTGAGAGATAAGCAAGATCGCCGGAATCAAGCCTTATTCCCACCATATCTGATCCCTGTTCCCTCAGCCATAAGCCGGCTTTCACGGCTTTTCTCACTCCCTCAAGGCTGTTATAGGTATCGACGAGAAAGATACAGTTATTGGGCATGGCTCTGGCATATTCCATAAACGCCTGTCCTTCATCATCAAAAGACATAATCCAGCTGTGCGCATGAGTTCCTCTAACAGGAATGCCCAGAATCTTTCCTGCCAGCATATTTGAAGTTGCCGAACAGCCGCCTATGTAAGCCGCCCGGCTGGCTGCAAGCGCCCCGTCAACTCCCTGCGCTCTTCTCAGTCCGAATTCTATTACTGTATCTCCTTTCGCGGCGAGGATTACCCTGGCAGCCTTGGTGGCGACAAGGCTCTGAAAATTTATTATATTCAGAAGAACTGTTTCCAAAAACTGGCATTGGATGATAGGACCTCTGGTTCGTATGATAGGCTCATTGGGAAAAACAATTGTGCCCTCCGGCATGGCATCAATATCGCATTGAAAATTGAAATTCACAAGATAATCAATAAAGTCTTCCTCGAAGATTGGTTTACCGTCATTTCCCTTTAAAGAAGCCACATAGTCAAGATCGGATTTGTCAAAGTAAAAATTTTCAAGAAAATCGGCTACATATTCCAGGCCTGCAGCAATAGTAAAACCCCCTCCAAACGGATTTTTCCTGAAAAAAAGGTGAAAAACAGTCTCTTTACCGCTTGTCCCGCTTTTCCAATAGGCATAAGCCATTGTCATTTGATAAAAGTCGGTAAGAAGAGAGAGAGACTGGTTATATGCAAGCGTTTTAAAATCCATAAAAACTCCATTTTTTAATATAATTTAACGATTTTAGATAAGTTAATCAAGATATTATTTTTAAAAATATTGTTCTTTAAGCTTTAATTTTTTCGGAGCTTAATATCGAAAATTTAAAAAAAAACAAAAAGTAATTATATTGCTTTTAACTTGCGCATTTATTATTATTATATGCGTAGAATTAATACATTAGGGATTAGTACAGGTATTTTTTATGAATTATGCCGGTACGGTTAAGATTAATCCTGAAATTCCAGAGAATATTAATAGAATTAAAGAGTTGGCTTATAATGTCTGGTGGTCATGGAAACCTTCCGCACTGAGATTATACCAGTTCATCGATGAATATCTGTGGGAAAATGTTAATCATAATCCGATAAAATTTCTTCTCTACGTCACACAGGAGAAACTTGAGAAATCCTCGAAATCGAGAGCTTATCTTGATACCTATAATAAAGTAATGGAAGAATTTGATACCTATATGGCTGCTGAAAATACATGGTTTCATGAGGAACATCAGGCAAATAAAGAGGATCTTATAGCGTATTTTTCAGCCGAATACGGCATACATGAATCCCTGCCCATATATTCAGGGGGACTTGGCATATTGGCAGGCGATCATGTAAAGAGTGCAAGCGATATAGGTCTCCCATTTGTCGGCATAGGTCTACTGTACAAGCAAGGCTATTTCACACAAAGGATCTCAAATGAGGGGTGGCAGGAAGCTGTTTATTACAACCTGGATTTTTCACAGATACCTCTTAACATGACACTGGATCAAAACGGAAGCCAGCTTACAGTGGATGTGGATCTGCCGGGAAGAAAGATATATGCTAATCTGTGGTACATACAGGCTGGCAGGGCAAGGATCTATCTGCTGGATACGAATATAGATAAGAATAAAGCGGAAGATAGATGGTTCACATCACAGCTTTACGGCGGTGATCAGGAGATGAGGATATCGCAGGAGATAATACTTGGCATTGGGGGCGTGAAAGCAATGAGGGCTCTTGATTTGAAACCGACAGTATGGCATATGAATGAAGGGCATTCCGTTTTCCTCGGACTGGAAAGAATCAGAGAGCTTGTCTCCGAAGGGCTTTCTTTTGCAGAAGCTCTTGAATTGGTAAGGGCTAACACTATTTTTACAACTCACACTCCAGTACCTGCTGGAAATGATATTTTTCCCTTTCAGTTAATATCAAAGTATTTTCGCTATTTCTTTGAAAAAATTAAAATCAGTGAAAGCTCTTTTCTTGACCTGGGTAAGGAAATAGAACCCGGCGGTTCCCAGGTTTTCAGCCTGACTGTTCTTGCACTGAAAATCGCCGGAAGGGTCAACGGCGTCAGTGAACTCCATGGTCATGTCTCAAGAAAATTATGGGAAAAGAATTGGGAAGGAGTTCCTTTTGAAGAAAATCCGATAGATCATATTACTAACGGGGTTCATACCAGTACTTGGATGGCTGAAGAGATCAGCAGTTTATTAGGAACCCACTTGGGAGGGGAATGGATCAACCGCTTGAATGATGAAAAATACTGGGAGAATATAAAAAATATCCCCGACAGGGAATTATGGAAGGTCCATCAGGCACTCAAGCTTAAAATGATCGAGTATATAAGAAAAAAAGCCGTCGAGGAATGGAAGAGATACGGTGTGATGATATCGGAAATCTCAGCGGATGCCGACAGGCTGTTGGATCCCGATTGTTTAACCATCGGGTTCGCCAGACGCTTTGCGACATACAAGCGAGCAGTTCTAATATTCCGGGATATGGAAAGGCTTAAAAAAATACTTAATAACCAGGATAAACCTCTGCAGATAATATTTTCAGGCAAAGCCCATCCTAAAGACAGGCCAGGTCAGGAATTTATAAAGAAGATTTTCGACATTGGCAGGCAGGAAGGATTTAAAGGCAGGATATTCTTCCTTGAAGATTACGATATGAATGTAGCAAGATACCTTATACAGGGTGTAGATGTATGGCTTAATACTCCGAGGAGACCTTATGAAGCAAGCGGAACAAGCGGTCAAAAAGGGCCCATAAATGGTGTAATCAATTTCAGCGTCCTTGATGGCTGGTGGAGGGAGGCTTACAAAATTAATATGGATTCTGGATGGTCAATCGGCATTGAAAGGGATTATCCGGGTACAGAGATACAGGACCAGGAAGACGCGCTGGATATATATTCAAAGCTTGAAAAAATCATAATTCCGCTTTATTACGACAGGGATAAAGACGGTGTGCCTGTCAAATGGGTTAAAAAAATGAAGCAATCTATGCAGACTGTCATCCCGCATTTCAGTACTGACAGAATGGTAAAAGAATATACAGAGAAGATTTATCTGCAAGCAGCGAATCTTGGCAGAGATTTTTCAAAAAACGGCTATGAGCAGGCAAAATCAATAGCCGCGTTTAAGAACAGGGTATTATCGCAGTGGCACCAGGTCCGCATTGAAAGAGATTCGATAACCAGGTCCGGTGAAACAGGGGAAGCTTTACAGGGTAAGGGCTTTGGCATTGGTATAAATATAATGCTGGGACAGTTGAAGCCGCAGGATGTAGCTGTTGAGATATATTACAGGAAGGTAGACGATATGGGGAATATAATTGAAGACAATTTAGCTTCAGGCATGACTCAGTCTGAAGACCTTGGCGGAGGACGTTTCCATTTTATCGGGACTCTAAACCCGGCTAATGGAGGAAATTATGAGTATACCGTAAGGGTTTTCCCTTTTTATAAAGGAGCGTCACATAAGTTTGAGATGGGTTTAATTAAGTGGCTGGATTAATCCTGATCAAGCAGGAGGAGAAAATGATAAATATTAAAGATGAATTCGAAAAAGCCAGAAATTTGTATAAACAGCAGGAATATGAGGAAACGGAAAGAGTTTATAATACTATACTTACTGAATTAAAGTCATCGGGTGAAACAAACAGCCCTCAGGTTGTGGAAGCTCTTCAGGGTATAGGGGACTGCCAGAGAGAGCAGTTATATTTTGAAGAAGCAATACCCTATTTTAAGGATATCCTCAAGCTCGATAAGAATAATAAGAAGGCGCTGCTAGGATTAGCAGATAGCTACAGGGGTTTAAAAGATTGGGACAAGGCTCTGGAATTCTGGTTTGAAGTTCTGAAAATTGATCCAAATGATTATCTTGTTACGACAAGGATAGCTGATGCTTATAGGAAAAAAAACGATTATATAAACGCGGAGAAATATTATCTGATGTCACTTGATATGAATCCGAAAAATAAATTTGCACTTATGGGTATAGGTGATCTTTATTATAAAAACAAGAAGTTTAACAAAGCGCTTGAATACTGGAAAACTCTTCTTGAAATAAACCCGAAATTTATAAACATTCTTACCATGGTCGGTAATATTTACAGGACATGGAAACAATTCGACAAGGCTATCGGGTACTATCAGAAGGCTATTGAAATAGACAGGAATAATTTTTATGCGCTTTACGGTATAGCAGATTCTCTTCGCGGCAAGAAAAGCTTCAGGGACGCAATAAAATACTGGAAGAAAATTTTATCTAAAGAACCGAATAATGACAGAATACAGACAAGACTGGCGGATTGTTACCTGAAGATAGGAAAAATTGATGAGGCAGAAAAAATCTACCTGGAAGTTATGGCAACAACATCCAATAAATATACCATGATTGGTCTTATTAGAATTCATATAGAAAGAAAGGAATGGGATATGGCCATTGATATGAGCAACGATTACCTCAAAAAAAATCCTAATGATGCAAGAGTCGTCCTTTTACTGGCTAAAATATACGAGGATACTGGCCAGCGTGAAAAAACTGCTGAAGTCTATGAAAAATACAGCGCAGTCTTCAATGATAAGAAGGAATTTACTTCTAAACTTGCATCATCGACTATAGAGAGTTTTCAAAATGACATAGGAGAATATACCGAATATGACCATGAAAAATAGAAGCTATGCATTCTTTCTTCAGGTATTTTTATTATTACTGCCTGTCGGTGCTTCTTACTGTGTTCATATACCTGATGTGCTTTATTTTCCGGTGGTTCCTAATTACAGCGAAAGCCTTGTATCTGACAAGAGCAATGCTATAGATATTTCCTTGAAAATAGAAATTCCGAGAACAAGTGAGACTATCGATAAATTTATACTGAACTGGCTTGTTATTATGAAATTATCCAATGAAAAGTTTATCTACTCTATACGCATGTTCCTGTTAACCAATGGCAATATTTATTTGAGTGAAATGAGAGATGGAGCCTACGAGAGAACCTTTCCATCCATGCCTGATATACTTCCAGCTGCTCCGGTATTTAACAAAACCTTCGAAATCGGCGAAAACATGTCTTTTAAACTTATCAAATATTACAATAAATTCAGCGATCCATTCATGGATAAGTCTTATTACAATGTGATCAGTGGGGAACTTAAGCTTCTGGATCAAGCCTGTCAGATTTTCTTTTCCAAGGATAATGGTATTATAATGATTAAGACCGGAGAAGAAACTTTTCTTGTGAGGTAGAATTATGCGCATGAGGGGCGGCATCCCCGTAATCGATTAGGAAATAATGGGTTTTATTAATTTTCATGTCCACAGTGAATATTCCCTTTGTTCCTCCTTCCTGACAATTGACGATATAACTAGATATTCGGCTGAAAACGGTTTCGACGGATGCTGCGTTACTGATACGAATTGCATAAAAGGTTTTATTGAGCTATCCTCCAGGTCGGTAAAATATAATTTAAAACCGGTTTTCGGCTGCCAGATTATCGTTAAAGGTTTAAGCGGGAGGGGACATTACCCTTTACTTCTTATTGCACTTGAAAGGAAAGGTCTTTTAAACCTGAATGATCTTTCAGCCAGGATAGGTCTATTGAACCATGCAGGTATGTTTGATCCCATACCCCTCAGTGTTTTATCAAACCTTCGAGAGGGACTGGCTGTACTGGCAGGTGCCGAATTTTATGCATGCAGGCATGAAAGAGTGCTTATTAAAAAAATTTGCGAACGCTATATCGATGTATTCGGCGAGAATTTTTTTCTGGAGATCAATTACACAGGTATTGAGAAAATAGTCATTTTACGTGAAATGGTTAAAATCGCAGAGGAGAATTCGCTCCGGCCAATTGCTACCTGTGAGGCCAGATATTTAAGCAAAGACAGGGATGTTTTTAACCGGCTTTTTACAGGAACGGGTCCATATGATCCATCAAGGGAATGCGATTATTCTCTGAAAGGTGCTGTGGAAATAAAAAATCATTTCAAAAATCATCAGGATTACCTGGAAAATGTATCAATGCTATTTGATATGATCGGGAATAATCTTATTGCCAGAAGCTTTCCAATGCCGGAATACAAAAACTGTTTTACTAGATTAAAAAAAATATGTGAAAAAAAACTGTCAAAATATCCTGGTGATATACAATATTCTGAGAGACTTGCAGCAGAGCTTAATTTGATCGAAGCCGGGGGGCTTTCCTCATATTTTCTTTTTGCTTATGAATTGGCATGCCTCATGAGAATCAAGGGGATCATTCAAGGACCGGGTAATGGAGTTCTGCCGTCCTCACTTGTCATGAACCTGATTGGATTTACCAAAATTGATCCTGTAAAATATGGCCTTGTAGCCGAGTTGTTGGTTACCCCCGGGACTGATTTCCTTCTTACCCTTGAACTGGAAATATCCAGAAAAAGACAATCGCTGATATATTCTTACATAACTTCTAAATTTGGGCCCGGGCATTCTGCTTATATGACAGCAGTTATCCGGCGTCCAAGGTCTGCCGGCCTTATTGAGAGCTTGGCCAGGGGTTTTAAATATGAAACAGAGAGTATCGTTCTTGTAAGGGATAATATTTCAGAACTTGCGCCATTGTATACTGACGGCGGAAGATTCAGGTATTCCGGCCTTACAAGTGAAGACAGCATTTACTGCCCCTTTTTCAGGGTGATTATGAAATCAGGCAGTCAGATATCAATTATTGAAGAGGGATGCAGATCTGCCGGAATAAAAACTATTGATTATGAAGATAGGGAAACATACCTGATGATAAGGGAAGGAAGGACTAATGGTATTTTCATTCTTGAGAATTTCTCTATCAGGGAATATTTAAGATCGTCGGCAGCCGATTCTATAAAAGTACTCGGTGATGTTATTGCTATTTACAGAAAGGATTCAATAAAAAATGGCACAGCATCTAATTATATCACAAGGCGAGAGAATAACAGGAATTACGGCAGGGTTTCACCGAGGGCTCATGAAACAAATCCAATTACTTGGGATACTTACGGGTTAATTCTTTATGAGGAACAGGTCCTCCTGATAATGCATGAGGCTGCTGGGATGGATTGGGAAGGATCGATAAATTTTCTTCATGCGATCACAAATAAAAACAATAAGGCCATACTTTCATTTAAGAATGAGTTTATAAGGGGATGCATTTCTAAAGGAAGCGGGGAAGAATCGGCTTTAAGACTTTTTGGTATTCTTGTTGAAAAGGGTGGCCAGGTGGTAAAAAAATCACAAATGCTGGGTCATGCATACCTGGCTTTTTCCCTAGCTTATATCAAGGCCCATAGCCCCATCGATTTTTACCTTGCAAACCTGAATGGCAATATGTTCTCAATAGATAAACTCAACAGGATACTCATTGATCTAATGATAGAAGGACCTCCCGGGTCCGTTCTTCCAGTTGATATTAACAGAAGCTTGAGGCGTTTCTCTAAAGAGAACGGGAAAGTTCGGGCAGGTTTGGCCGTGGTAAAGAATTTAAGCCGGGAAGTGGCGAGTGAAATTGTATCTGAGAGAAAAAGGAATGGTTTTTTCAAAGATATGCTTGATTTCTCAGTCAGGATGGTCCCTCTCGGTTTACATGAAAAAGCGCTTGAAAATCTTGTAAAATCAGGCGCTTTCAGGGATAGTAGTTTTAAAATGGAAGAATTGCTTGCATGTGTTCAGGCTATTTTCAAATTCTCCTGCCGGGAAGGCCGGGACGGGTCCCGGAGTCTTTTCAAAAGAGAGGAATTCAGTCCGGATCTCGGCTATTTCATTAAAAATTCAGGGATGATTAAAAAAAAGTTTTCTTCCATGTCAGAATTTGAGGCAACAGATGCATATATTTCGAACCATCCTTTAGACAGGATTATCGGGAGGATTGAAAATTACAGTGTTGATTATCTTGATTCCCTTCATGAACTTGCCCATGGGACATTCATTGTTTACATGTTTCAATATAAGGTAAAAGGGAAGAATTCGGCCCGCGGATTGATCTGCGACAAAAGCGGTATGACTCAGGTCGTTTTTACGCCGCCTGTTTACAGGCATTATGCCTCAATTTTAAAAAATCATACAATCTATATTTTAAAGGGAAACATTAAAAGCGGGCAGGTATTTGCAGGGGAAGTCTATCTTTTTGATGAGATAGCTGGAGGTTAGACAGGGAGTTATTGAACCTCTTTTATTCATAAGCAAAATATTGACATAATTTCCGGTGTCGTTTAAAATTATACTGTGATTGGATGAGGATGATAATGAGGAGTCGGATAATCCGGCTCCTTTTTTTAATTCGGATAAATATATGAAGGATAAAATATTAGATCTTACAGAAGATACAATCACAACTTTCGGGTTTATATTAGTGGATGCGAAGATTCTTCCATCAAAGAACGGAATGACCCTCAAAGCTGTCATATACAGGAAAGGAGAAGATGTATCGATGGATGACTGTGCCAGGTTGTCCAATGTACTGCTGCGAAGACTTGATGTTGAGGTAGCGCATTTTTCTGAAAACTATGACCTGATTGTTGAATCGCCGGGAGCTGATAGAAGGATAACTTCAGTTCGAGAATTAGGAATTTTTCAGGATAGAGAGATGATATTTACACTTAAAAATCCTTCTTTTTTCGGTCTTAAGGAAAATGTAATACAAGGCCGGGTTACCAGGCTTTCAGGAGAAACAATAGAATTTTCATCTGAAAGGGGCACTTATAATATGGAGTGGAGTGACGTAGCAGGAGCTAAATTGTATTTTAATATTAAGAATTATCTATAGGTGGAGGAAGTTCAATGGCAATAGTGGATTATATAACAGAATTCGCCAGAGAGAATAAAATATCCAAGGACCTGGCGACGCAGATTTTACGAGAAGCAATGATAAGCGTTTATAAAAGAAAATTCGGGAAGGAATATGAAAATGTTGAAATTGAGATGGATAAAAAGCTTTCCATCAACCAGATAAAAGAAATTTCAGACAATGTGGAGAACGAAATAACCCAGATAAGTGCGGAAAATGCTAAAAACTACACGAAAAAGAAGGCTCTAGAACCAGGCGATAAGGTAAAGATACCCCTGCCAATTGAAACCTTCGGGCGACAGATAGCACAAATTGTTAAACAGATATTAAAGCAGAAGGTTAACGAAATACAGAAAGATATAATATACAACGAATTCAAGGGAAAAGTCGGCGAAATCGTTGTAGGTAAGGTCAAATCGAGAATGGAAGGCAGAAACAGCGGGTATTTTGTAGCCATTGAACCGAAGGAAGCTGAAGCCTTTCTTCCAGCCGAAGAAACTATTCCGGATGAGATTTTCGAAAGAGGTGATTTTCTTAAGGCTCTTCTTCTTCAGGTTAACGAGGTTTCAAGCAGGGAAGAATCCCAGCTTATCCTTTCGAGGGCCAGCGAAGATTTTGCCAGGCAGCTTCTGAGGGCAAACATTCCGGAGATTTCAGATGGTACTTTTGTAATTCGTGCAATAGCAAGAAAAGCAGGAGAAGTTACAAAAGTGGTCCTCTATTCAAATGTTGATTCGATTGACCCTGTCAGCGTAACAATTGGCAAGCAGGGTTCCAGGATAAAACCGATAAGAGCAGAACTGGGATCTGAAAGGATCGAGATCATAAGGGCTAATGATGATCCCAAGATTCTTATCAAAAATGTAATCATGGCTTCCAGGGTCTTAAAAAACAGGATCGCTGAGGTTTATCATATTGATCTGAATAGTGAAACTAAAGAATCGTTAGTTGTTGTACCAAACGAATTTGTTGCGCCGCTTATAGGCAAAAAGGGGGTTCATCAGCGTATGCTGGAAAAGATAACTGGCTGGCGTGTACGTTTTGTTCCTTTTTCAGATTATGAGATTAAGATCGCTGAGAAGCAGAAAGAAGTCGATCAGATACTGGGTATTACAGGGAACGAGGAAGTAGAGTTCATTGAAGAAGAGCAGATCCCGATTTCAATGCTTCCATTTGAACCAAGACAGGTTGAAATATTGAAAAACGCCGGCTTTGAGGATGTGGCTGAGATAATCGAGTATTCTATTGAGGACCTTGCCCGTAAATGCGAAATAAGCCTTGACGAAGCGATGGTTATCTGGAAAGTTATAGAGGATAATGTCGATATAGAAGAGGAGATGGGCGGTAATGAATAAAAAGACTGCATTTTTACATAGGAGGGCTTTTTATGTCTGAAGAACAAAAAAAGAAAATTATTAAAAAAATTATCAAGTTGAAAGCCCCCATTGCTGCTGATAAAAAAACCGAAGATGAAAAAACCTCACTAAAAGCGCCAGAAGTTAAATCCGCACGTGAAAAAACCCTTAAAAAGGCAAAACATGAAGACGAAACAGCGTTACAGACGCAGCAAAAGGAATCCAAAACGAGAGAAGGAGCGAAGTCGCCAGGGGCCGGCCAATCCCCGAGAAAGTTCGAATACCAGCGCTATAACAAGGACAACCGTGAGGGTGGAGGGTTCGGGCCACCTAGGCAGGGTCAACAATTCCTGAGAGAGAGGGGATCTCAGACCGCCGGGGGTGGATCTTTCAGGGAAAAGTCACCGTTCCGACAAGGTCTTCTTACGACTCCTGTCATAGAGAAAGAGCAGGCTGGAAAGGGGAAGCACAGAAGCATGTTTTTCGGAAGAGTAAGAAGCGCTGCTGAAATAAAGGAAAAGACAAAGAATAGGGAAGAGGCTATAATCCTTTCGAAGATGGAAGATTCTATCAGGAAAAAATCCAGAAAAGGTGAAGCTTCGATACCGGAATCTATAGAAATAGGTGAGGCTGTCAAAATATCAGACCTGGCCAAGAAAATGAACCTTAAAGCAAGTGAAATAATACAAAAGCTCTTAGACCTCGGATTGCAGGTCACAATCAATGATATGATCGACTCTGATACGGCTTCAATTGTGGCTTCCGAATTCAACTGCAAAGTCAATGTAAAAAGTCTTAAAGAGGAAGTACAGATAAAAGAGGAAGATGATAATGTCAAAGACCTTGAACCAAGGTCACCTGTAGTCACGATAATGGGACATGTAGATCATGGTAAAACGAAACTACTTGACGCAATCAGGGATTCTTCCATAGCAGAGCATGAAAGCGGGGGTATTACACAGCATATAGGGGCGTACCGAGTTCATACGCCAAAGGGTGATATCACATTTATAGATACACCGGGTCATGAAGCTTTTACCGCGATGCGGGCCAGGGGTGCTAATGTAACAGATATTGTTATTCTTGTCGTTTCAGCTGTCGATGGTGTAAAGCCGCAGACTGTAGAAGCCATTAATCATGCTAAAGCTGCCGGGGTGCCGATCATTGTAGCTGTAAACAAGATAGACCTTCCAGACGCCAGCGTCGACATGGTAAAACAGCAGTTGTCCGAATACGGCCTGATCTGGGAGGAATGGGGAGGAGAAACGATTTATGTAAATATATCGGCTTTAAAGAAGATAGGTATCCAGGATCTGCTTGACGCTTTGTTATTACAGGCTGAGATGATGGAACTTAAAGCTGACCCTAATAAAAAGGGAGTGGGATTTATAATCGAGTCGAAAATGGATATAGGACGGGGAGCCGTAGCTACAGTCATAGTCAAAAAAGGAAGCGTCAAGATTGGAGATAATTTCGTAGTAGGTACTACTATGGGTAAAGTCCGCGGTATGTTTGATGAGAACGGCAATAAAATGAATATTGCCCTGCCTTCATACCCTGTCGAGATAATGGGCTTTGACGAAGTCCCGACAGCAGGCGATAAATTTTATGTTGTTGAAACCGAGGAAATCGCCAAATCAATCTCATCTAAAAGGCTTGATTTAAAGAGGATTGAAGAAACAGCCAGCATAAAGAGGGTCCAGATTCCGGACACGATGGAAGCTATAACCTCCAAGGAAATAAAGGAATTGAAAGTCATCATAAAGGGAGACGTTCAGGGTTCGGTCGAGGCTATCAACAACATGCTTACTAAGATTGAAAATCCTGATGTTAAAGTTACTATCATCCATTCGGGGGTTGGAACTGTACTTGAAAGTGATGTTATGCTTGCAACAGCAACTGCAAACACAGCTGAAACCGGTGTTATTATACTTGCATTCAGGGTTCGTGTAGATTTAATTGCGAAGGAAAAGGCCGAATCTGAAGGGATAAGCATAAAGAGATTTACGATTATATATGAATTACTTGATTTTATCGAAGGAGTTATGAAGGGCATGCACAAACCTGAAATAATTCAAAAAACCATCGGGACAGCCGAAATCAAGGAAATTTTCAAGATAAAAGATGTGGGTAAGATAGCAGGTGGTATAGTCAAAGAGGGATTTATCAGGAAAAGTGAGAAGGTGCGCCTATTCCGCGATGGTATCCAGTACTGGGAAGGGAGGCTTAAAGACCTCAAGAGATTCAAGGATGATGTCGCAGAAGTGCAGGAAGGGTTTGAATTCGGTATTTCATTTGTTAATTATGAAAATTTCAAAAAAGGTGATATAATCGAATGTTTCACAGAAGAGGTTAAAGGAAAATAATGGCGAGTGGCAGGAGAATACAGAGGATCAATAAAACGCTCATGAAGGAGATCAGCGAAGTTATCATGCGGGATGTAAAAGACCCGAGGATCATTTCGCTTGTTTCAGTTATAAACGCGGATATGTCCAGTGATATGAAATCCGCAAAAATCATTGTCAGTATTTATTCAGGGAACGAAATGAACAATCTTAAAACCCTTGAGGCCCTGAACAGTGCTTCCGGTTTTATTTCTTCGATCGTGAGTAAAGCCATGCGACTGCCTTTTGCTCCACATCTGACCTTTGAAAGGACACATTCAATAGAATTAGGCGTATCCATGAATGTCAAATTAAAGGAATTGCTCAATGAGGGAGAAAAAACCGAGCTTTCCTGATCAATCCTTAAGAAAATTATTAAAAAGATTGCATCGGGTTATAATTAATTCCAGAGCTGTTATCATCACGGGGCATATTTCACCTGACGGAGATGATATTTCAAGCCAGCTGGCAATCGGCGAATACATGAAGTTAATCGGGAAAAGATATGTAATAGCATGGTGCGAAGATGTACCTGGAACATTAAAGTTTCTTCCCAACGTACAATCCATCGTAAACATAAATAAAAATCCTGTCTATCCCGAACAATTCGATCTATTTATTATTGTTGATTCTGGTGATCTTGACAGAATAGGAGATATAAGGACCCTTATAAGGCCATATCATAAAATAGTTAACATAGATCATCACCGGAGCAATACCGACTTCGGTAGCCTGAATATTGTTACTGAAAAAGCCTGCAGTATAGGTGAAATACTGTATTATTACTTTATTTTATACAATGTTCCGATTACAAGGGAAATCGCATTATATCTCTACGTATCCATTGTGACTGACACAGGTTCTTTTAACTATGACTGCATGCATGCTGAAGTCCACCTCATAGCGGCAGACCTTCTGAGGCATGGTGTTATACCGGCTGATTTCAATATATTCCTTTATCAGAACAAAAGCGAAACATATTTGAAATTATTAACCAGAACTCTTGTAAACGTTGAACTTTTAGAAGATTCAAGAATCGCATTTTCTCATCTTTCCTATAGTGATTTTATTCAGGGTGATGAGGATGATACGGAAGGGATCATCGAATACCTCGGTATGCTCGACAAGGTTTCAGTTTATATTCTTATCAAAGAAAAATCACCTGGTGTTTTCTCGGCAAGTCTGAGAAGCAAGTATGATGTAAATGTAGCGAGAATTGCTTCTCATTTTAATGGGGGAGGTCATATGAGGGCCGCAGGCTGCAGAACTGAAACATTGACATTTGAGGAATTCAAGGCCGGTATTATAGGGGAAGTAAGAGAACAACTGCCGAAATTGGAGATTGACATGCCTGCCGGTAAAATTGAATAAATGGACGGTAGCAGAAAATTCATTATTAATGCCGGACTTGCTGGACAGAGGCTCGACCGGGCGATAACTTCTTATTGCCTTTCCATATCACTGGATATCAGCAGGAGTTCTCTTAAAGCCAGAAAGATGCCCGTTCTTGTCAACGGCTTCGAAGAGAAGTTGAGTTATAAAGTCAGGGAAGGCGACCTGGTCGAGTTTGTCATAATACCTCCTGCAGAATTAAAAGCATTCCCTCAAAAAGTGGATTTTGATATCGTTTACAGGGATGCAGATATTGCAGTTATTAACAAGCCTTCCGGCCTGACTGTACATCCTGCAAGGGGACATGAGGAAGGGACTCTTGTAAATGGTCTGGTCTATTACTTTGGTTCTGATCTGCCAGATAGCGGTGAGAGGCAAAGACCGGGAATTGTCCATCGCCTCGACAAGGACACGGCTGGTCTTATGATTGTGGCCCTGAATGAATACGCTCACAGAAAACTGACGGAAGACTTTAAAAAGAGGAATGTTAAAAAGGTTTACCATGCAATTGTCAGGGGTAATCTCCAGGGCACCGGAAGGTTAGATACCCCGATAGGACGCTCCAGGAAAAACAGAAAGCTCATGGCGGCTGTGAAGGATGGAAAACCGTCAATTACAGAGTATGCTGTCCTTGAAAACTTTTCCGATCACTGCTATGTCGAAATTAAACTTCTTACTGGCAGAACACATCAGATCAGAGTCCATTTTGCAAGCATAGGACACCCGATTGCAGGAGACAGGCTTTATTCTTCGACTCCTGGCAGGTATGGGCTTACAGGGCTTGCACTCTGTTCAAAAAAAATAACATTCAACCATCCAGTAGATGGCAGGGAGATGAATTTCGAGATCGAACTTCCTGACGAGATGACTGATTTAATTGAAAAATTAAGGAAAAAGGGATAAAAGGTACAGTCTGTTTATAATAAGAGTCTTTTAAAAGCGTCACTGAAAATCTTTTTCCAGTCATATAGTCTGCCTAAGTCTAATGCATTTTTCTCGAATTCATCATAATTATTCATTATTTCAATAATCTTTTCTCCAAAACTTGACGGCGTATAATCGGCAATAAGACCGGCCCCTTTTTCTTTTATTACCTCCGCTATAGGCGGTACAGAGGTTAAAACTACAGGGAGGCCAGCTCCAAGGTATGATTTTATTTTTCCAGGATCTGCATAGTATGTGTAATTATTCTTATCAAAGGGATAGTAAGGTGCTACAGCTATTCCTCCGGTTTGAAGAATTTTCATTATATCTTCGAACTTTTCTATAAATCCGGTAAAAAAGATAGAATCGCTCAGCCCCCTAATCTTTATTTCTTCTGTGAAATCCCTGAAATATGGTCCGTCACCGACTACTGTGATTTTGATCACATCTGTTTTCTTCCTTAGAAATTCAGCTATGGGAACCAGGAGTTCAACACCTTTTAATCTGTCGATCCTGCCCATATAAATTATATTATTTTTATTATGCTTGAATCCGCCGGAATATTCACTGAAATGGTTTCCATAGGGTACGGAGTACCATCTGACCCTTTCACTATCGAGCTTTCCATCTTCAAACCTTCCCTCGATGGTCCTTTCGCTGAGAGGCCATACAACATCTGAACCGTATGAGGCCTTCCTGTCAAGATAGTAATAAAAGCCATTGATGATGGGATTTTTATATCTTACAGGAGTGTAATCTATCATATAGTAAACTGTTTTTTTAATGATCTTGAAAAATTTTAATATGTTTCCGGCTGAAGACAGTAGATTGTCACCACAGAATAATATATCCGTTTTTAAGCAGTGTAAAACGCCATAGTAAAGTGCATAAATAAAATCTTTTGTGTAGGATATTATTTCTGGTTTTTTAAAGCGGACCATTGAGCCTCTTGTCCTGACAAGCTTACCTTTTCTGTAAACTGAGGCCCTGACTTCTCTGTCTGCTGAACTTTTCGACCTCCCGCCGAATGGAAATGAAATATATACAAGTTCTTTTATTTTCAGGGAAAGTAGCCAGTCCCTCAGTTCCTCGGCTGCACCGGTATCGCTGAAATGAGAAAAAATCGCCAGTTTTAATACCGATATATAGTCGTTGTTCATGAATTGAAGAACTACCTCCCTTCCAGGTAACCTTCTTCTTTAAGCAGTTCAGCAATAAGGACGGCACCTCCCGCGGCACCACGGATGGTATTATGGGAAAGACATACAAATTTATAATCGAAGATAGAATCTTCACGTAATCTTCCTATTGAAATTCCCATACCATTGTGTAAATCCCTATCCAGGGCTGTCTGCGGTCTGTTGTCTTCTTCAAAGTACGTTAAAAAGGGTACAGGAGCGCTGGGAAGTCCAAGTTTCTGAGGTTTACCAACGAAATCTTTCCATTTTGCGAGAATTTCATTCCTTGTCGGCCTTTTCTCAAAGGAAACGAAGACTGCTGCCATATGACCGTCGGAAACGGGAACCCTGATGCATTGAGATGTGATAAGAGGTTTAATGGCATTGATTATTGAGCCATTCCTTATGACCCCCCATATCTTCATCGGTTCTTTTTCGCTTTTCATTTCCTCACCGCTGATGAAGGGTATAACATTATCTGCGATCTCAGGGCAATTATTAAAAGTTTTACCTGAACCTGAAATGGCCTGATAGGTGCAGGCGATTACTCTGCTTGGTTTATATTCAAGTAAGGGGTGTAAGGCAGGGACATAGCTCTGTATAGAGCAATTGGGTTTTACGGCTATAAAGCCCTTCTTAGTATTAAGGCGTCTTCTCTGGGATTCTATTAAAACCAGGTGCTCATGATTTATTTCCGGTATTATCATGGGCACGTCTGGAAGACTCCTTGAAGCCGAATTATTTGAGATAACAGGGATCTCGAGTCTTGCATATCTTTCTTCAAGTTTCAGCGCCTCATCCTTTGGCATATCGACGGCACAGAAAACGAAATCAACCTCTACTGCAATTTTTTCACAGTCTGAGGCATTATTGATTTTCATCTGGGATAAATTCTCCGGGATCGGGCTTTTCATATACCAGCGGTCTTTTACAGCTTCCGTATATGACTTGCCGGCTGAATTAGGGCTCGCCGCCAGTAGGACTGTATCAAACCATGGATGATTATTCAGGATCGTCACGAAACGCTGACCGACCATTCCGGTAGCGCCGATAATTCCTGCTCTTAGTTTTTTCATCATACCTCTCTCTTAAAATAATAAGTAATATTATATCAGCTCCTATTTCATAATTCAAATCTTTGGGGTTTCTTTTGGAATTTCTTTTCTTTGATACCTATAAAGGTCGCCGGTATGCAGAGGACCGTCAGTACACCCTGAGGCGAATTAATCAGGGTTCCTCTTTTGTGATTAGTTTGATTTCTACACGCCTGTTAAGGGCACGCCCTGCCTCACTAACGTTATCCGAGACGGGGTTTTCGCTGCCGTAACCCGAGTATGAGAGCCTCGAAGGGCTTATACCAAGACTGATCAGGAATTCTGCCACTGTTTTGGCCCTCTTTTCCGACAGGACTTTGTTATAATCCTCATCCCCGATATTATCTGTAAAGCCGGACACTGTGATATCAATTGACGGATATTTCTTCAGGATTTCCGCGAATTTTTCAATTTTTTTTTCAAACCCGCTTTTCAGCGTGGATTTATCGAAATCGAATAATATATTACCGAGGCTTAGGATAATTCCATCGGCAACCTCCCTGACCGACATCTCGTTATTTTTCGGAATGCTTTTTTTCATATCGGAGGCTATCTGATTTTTTTGTTTCTCTGATGCTTCCATTGTAAGCTCTCCACGGCCTTCCGAGGTACTTTTGAACATTAAAGTTTCACCTGTTTTGAAGGTATAAAGCAGCGAAAATTTATCATTATAAAAGCCAGGACAGTTGTTTGAACTGTTCCAGTAATAGATCAGGTGTGTGAAACCTGTTAGGCTGGCAATATTTGGATCGTTTTCAGGGTAATCCGCTATTTCATAGTCTATGGAAAACAATGAATAGTTTTTTCCATCGATCATTTTATCGCCCAGATAGACATAGTTAACATCGAAACGGGAAATTATGATGTCATTGGAAGTATAGACGCCTTCATGGATCTCTTCACCCGGAGCTGTCCATGAATCGCCAGGTTTTAAATCGTTAGTCGGGAAAGTCGGTATATTTCTCGCTTCCGGCATCATAATATCCGGTGTAATTATCATATGTCCCTGGCTGTCCTGGAAAAAACTGCTGTCGCTAAGGCTTATCAATTTATAAGAATCATCGGTATCGAGGTCTTTTTCATAATAATAAAATTTTCCCCTGTACAGGGTAAATATGTTCGATGTCTGTACAGCTTCGAGCAGGGCTTTATTCATTGCTTCCACTCTTTTATTAAATTCACCGTTTATAAAAATATCCTGCCTGATGATATTTTTTATCCTGATCTGTCTTCCGATTGAATTATCATAATGAAAAACGGTTCCCCATAGGAGTTGCGGGATAAATATAGAGGCTGTCAGAACGAAAAAGCCCTTTTTCATTTTTTCTCCCCTGAAATAAAAAAACGGGGCACAAGTCCCCGTTTATTTAACTTATTTACTGATGACTTTTAATATAATTTACAGCATCACCCACATTTTTGATATTTTGGGCTTCTTCATCAGGAATGTCAACACCAAACTCTTCTTCTAATGCCATTATTAAATCAACAATATCCAGGGAATCGGCACCTAAATCCTCAATAAATGAAGCTTCAAGTTTGACAGCGCTTTCATCCACACCGAGCTTGTCAACAATAATTTCCTTCACCTTGTCAAAAACATCTGCCATAGAAAACCTCCTTTATAATAACATATTACCCATTGGTGCAAAGTACATAAAAAAATCGATTCATAATTCTAGGGGTCTGAAATGATTCTGTCAAGATATAGATGATTGTTTTTAGATAAGTTTTTTTGTGATATAATAAATAGATATTGTCGATATTAAATAACAGGTTATTTTTTATGGCGGATTTTATGAAAAAATTATTAATATTATTTGTTCTTACTGTTATTTCCTGTTCATGTTTCGCTTCAGATCCCAGGGTTGATGCTTTCTATGACCGTGTTATTAAAATAGCAAGGGAATCGATAGGACTTAAAATTGTTCCTGCCGTGAACGGCAAACATTTTACAAGCGACTGTATAGGTTTTGTTAACTATGTTTATTACAAAGCAGGTTTTGACCTCTATAAGGCATATGGAAAAGGCAGGGGGGGAGTCGATACTCTCTATGACGGCCTGGTTAAATACGGGTTTGTATATAAGGAAAAGCAGGCTAACCCAGGGGATATTGTTTTTTTTGACAATACCTATGATATTAAAGGTGGGAGAAGGTGGGACAACCCCTTAAGCCATATCGGCATCATTGTCGGCAACGGCAGATTCGATACACTTGTTTTTATACATTTTGGGAATCATGGAGTTGAAGAAGGCCGTTTAAATCTCTTCTATCCCTATACTTATGCAGTTAAGCTGTCCGATGGCGATTTATACCCTATTAATTCTTATCTACGTAATGACAGGGGTGAAGGATTTTCAAAAAAAGAATATGTAGCTGCCAATTTTTACAAGGCTTTTGCACATATCAGGTTAAAGGCCGTGAACTGAACCGGAAGAGGAATCCTTTATTACTCAAGCATTTTTCTCTGGATCCTGGCTGATTGGTCGGGGTCCATCAGGGAAAGAAGGTGAGAAACTGGTGAAGCCTTACCAGCTTCCTGTGCACGGGCATCCATTCTTTTCAAAATATCAAGAATCATCATATCGTCCTGCTTGCCCAGTATTTTCACGGCATCTTCAGGCGGCATATTTTCGAGCTGAATGGCAACCTGGTCCACTCTCTTATCATACGATACTTTATCCGCTTTTTCTTTTTCAAAATTATCAATCATATTCTTGATGTTCTCTTTTTCTTTGGCAACATTCTCCTTATCAATCTCAATTCCTCTTGATTCTTCTTCGAGTTTTTTCTTTTCTTCCTCGAAATTCCTAATCCTTTCGTCAAGAGTTTGCCACTTTTTATCCAGTTCGACCTTCTCAAGCAGGAAAGGGTCCTCGATTTTAGCTGAGGGAGATTCCCTCAAGAAAGGAACCTGTTCTATGATCTGCCTGTAATCTATTATCTGAAGCATGTCCAGTATATAAACAGACAGGAAAGCCAGACCAAGGTTTATGAAAAGAAGAAAGATTATGCGCCTGTTTCTATTCATCTGGTAAGCCCGTTATTCAAAATTTTTATAATCATTGTAATACCGCAGCACATTTTTTACATACTCCTGCGTTTCCTCATACGGAGGAATCCCCCCGAATCTGTCGACCGCTTCCGGTCCGGCATTATATGCAGCAAGAGAGAGGTTAAGGTCGCCATTGTATTTTGATAGCAGTGCCTTGAGATACCGGGTTCCGCCAAGAACATTTTCCTTTATATCAAAGGGGTTGCTGATACCAAGCAGTTCGGCTGTTCGAGGCATTAACTGCATCAGCCCCATTGCCCCCTTTTGGGATACGGCTTCGGGGTTGAAACCCGATTCCTGCTGGATTACAGCCTTGATCAAAGGCTTGTCAACATGAAATAATTCCGAGGCCTCATCTATAAGTCCATCCACGTTACTGTTTCCGTTGTTCTGCAAGCCCTTTTTATACAGCATACTGAGGAGTTCTTTGGAATCGTTCTTTGATCCGACAATCTCGTTAACTTTGTCATAATCAAGCAGTCTGTCAGAACCTGGCAGAGTATTATTTTCAGCCATTACCTCATTGAGTATATCACTGAATTTTCGGTTGTACTGGGAATTTTCATCCTTAGCGGCATTAGTATTAAGATCGGCCGGCCTTGTCTCAGGGCGCTTTCCGATCGCCTTAATTTCCTCAATTCTTGACTTTATTTCGTTGATCCTGTTTAAAACACCGCTTAGACTTTCAAGCATTTTCCCCTCCTCGGTAATTAACTCTTAACTTAATTGTCGGAAATAATTTAATTCTCTTTATTTCTTAGGAACAGATCCTGCCCTATCTCATCCGTCTCTTTTTGTTCTTCCCTGTTGGATTCAAATTCATATTTTTTTAAGGCCTTGTCCCTCAGGGTCTCTACAACCCTTCTTTCTCTTTTCAAAGCCGCATATTTGTCAATATGTTCCTGCATGACCCTTCGTTTTGCTTCGATTTCAACATCGATAACTCTGATTGAATTTTCAGAGTTCCTCACGAGCCTGTCATAATCCTGCAGTTCCTTTAGGGAGAGATTATTCTTATTTTTCTTAAGATTATCAAGGGTTATCCGGACATTTGAAAGGATCTTTTCTTTTTTATTTAGAACGAATTGATAGGCTCCGCTTGCTTTTGCAAGCTCGACTCTCTCCTGATCCTCTTTTTTCTGCCTGATTTCAAGAAGCTTTTGGAGTTTAAAATCAAATTTCTTCATTATCCCTCCCTATTTAATTTTACATTATTATTTTTTTAATTACTATTTTTTTTGCATTTGCCCCCCTTACCGGATCTTGAGTGACGTCAACACGTAATGTTGCAAATTGATGTATTTGATTATAAAATAGTGTAGTAATGGCGGCATATCTCTTTCAAGTAATCAAATTCATCCTGAAGGTTTTCATTTTATGTCAATTGATGTAGAGATATTTATTGATATACTCAGGAAGATCTTGAACGAATTCCACATACTTAACGAATATTTCTCTTCCCGATATAAATCATCAACATCGGATTACGATGTTGTCTTTTCAAACTGGACGAGGGATATGTATAAGCGGTACAAATCTTTTCCCTTATCTATGCACTGGGCGACGAGTTCCAGCCTGATCGCAAAAAACCAGATACTCTTTGATATCCGCCACATAGACAATTTTTTCTGCGAGGTTAAGTATAAATTTGACGAGAAATTCATAGCTTCTTTTCCGAATAATATAAAAAAATATCTGGACAGTTTTTTTGAAATAAATAACATGTTTAGTTCTGCTTTTATTGCTTACGACAAAGCTGAATTCCCGAAAAATACTGATTTTGAAAAATATTTCCAAACATGGAAGAAAGGAATCAATCTGACTATACCAGGTACAGTTATTGATATCCGCTGGGCGAATAAGCTGGAGCCTGTTGTACTGAATCCTGTATATTTTGAGATTATGATGCAGGATGATTGTATTTTTGAAGCCAGGTATTTATTTACCGAAGAGAGTTCATTGGAGGAGGGAAAGGAATGAAATCAAGAGGCCTTCTTATGATCGAGCACAGGCTTATTGAAAAGATGATTCTTATAATTGACAAGGAGTGCGGGGAAATCCGAAAAAGCAATATCGTAGATCCTGTTTTTATCGATACTGCCGTCGATTTCATAAGGACTTATGCCGACAGGACTCATCATGGCAAAGAGGAGGGTATTCTCTTTAAGGAGCTTGAGGCAAAAAAACTAAAAGGAGATGATGAGAAGTTAATGAAAGAGCTTATTGATGACCACAAAAGGGCTCGGAAAACAGTAGGTGAACTTGTTGAAGCTAAAACAAGATATGAGAAAGGCGACGGCAGGGCTCTTGATGAAATCCTCAGGCTTTTGACCTGGCTTGTAGAATTTTATCCTCACCATATACGTAAAGAGGATGCAGTATTTTTCCCTGAAGCAGAAAAATACTTTTCTGACAGCGAGCTGGAACTCCAGCTCAGGGAATACTACGAATTTGATATGAAAATGATACATGAAAAATACGGCAAAGTCGTATCTGATTTACGGGCTAAATATAGTTTTTAGAATTTAATTCCTCAGGCAGAGCGTAGTCCTGTCCTTGTCGAAATAAAAATTATAATAAAAATTAATTCCGAGATAAAGAGGAACGTGAAAATAAGGACCGCCTTCGGCGGAAATGAATTGATTAGCCGGATTGATCCATGCATCGTATACAAATGAACTGGCATGTTATGAGTGTTGTCAATGCTCCCCACAGTAATTTTTGTCTCCCCGAAATTCAGCGTGGTTGAAACAAAGGGGTAACAGTTATCTATTTTTGATTCCTGGTTAAAGCGAATATTCTCAAATTACGGGTGTAGCATACTAATTACAAGATCGTTTTGAATGTGCGATGAAAAAGAAGGGAAATTCCTTGCCCGAACAAGGAATTAAATTCTGTAATCTTAACTTTGCGTTACTAAATCAAATGAAAACTTCATCTGCGCATCGATCTCCTGGTCATAACGTATCATAAGATATGACCATGTTGCGGTCGTATAGGGAAGGTAAGTTCCGTTTACCAATCCCAGGATCAATGAAACGTCTTTCATTACCTCGATAGTGTAATGAACGTTAAATCCTGCATAGAAAGGACACTTGTAAAACGGGTCCCCCTCGACTGAAATATAGGCGTTATTCGGGTTTATCCAGGCATCGGAGAAGAATAACTGAGGTGTGAAAGTGATTCCCCAAAGAGTGAAATTATATTCTCCGTAAATTCCTTGACCGAAAACATCTAAAGAAGCGACGTCCCTGTTAGGCGACCAATCGGAAGACGTATAAAGGAGGCT
>Ga0187771_10000522_pt1 | contig 23893 bp, 23 predicted proteins | sample 0116_SJ02_MP15_1_FD_133139 | JGI IMG/M metagenome (GOLD analysis project Ga0187771, IMG submission 133139) | Tropical peat soil microbial communities from peatlands in Department of Meta, Colombia - 0116_SJ02_MP15_10_MG | ecosystem: Environmental > Terrestrial > Soil > Wetlands > Peat | place... | reverse complement strand
GTCGCGGAAATACTCGGCGACAGTGACGCCGGTGAGTCCGACGCGGGCGCGGGCACCGGGCGGCTCGTTCATCTGGCCGTAGACCAGCGCGGTCTTGGTCAGAACGCCCGACTCCTTGAGTTCGCGGTAGAGGTCGTTGCCCTCGCGCGAGCGCTCGCCGACGCCGGCAAAGACCGACACGCCGCCGTGCTCCTTGGCGATGTTGGTGATGAGCTCGAGGATGGTGACGGTCTTGCCGACACCTGCACCGCCGAAGAGCCCGATTTTTCCGCCGCGCGCGTAGGGGCAGATGAGATCAATGACCTTGATGCCGGTTTCGAGGATTTCGACTTCGATGCCCTGATCGGAGAAGGCGGGGGCCTCGCGATGGATCGGGGAGAGGCGATCAGCCTGGATCGGCCCGGCTTCGTCGACCGGGTCGCCGGTAACGTTCATCAGGCGGCCGAGAGTGCCGTTGCCGACCGGAACCGAGATGGGGGCACCGGTGTCGGTTACCTCCATCCCACGGACAAGGCCCTCGGTGGAGTCCATCGCGATGCAGCGGACGGTGTTTTCACCGAGATGCTGCGCGACTTCGAGCACAAGATTGCCGGGGCGGTCGTCGATCGAGGGATTGGTGACGCGCAAGGCGTTCAAGATCGGGGGCAGCGAGCCGTTGGAGAACTCGACGTCGATGACGTTGCCCAGAACCTGATTGATGTGGCCGGTTGATTGTGCAGTCATGGCAAAGAATCTTTTACCTGGAGATTAGCTTACTTTTTGTTATCCGCGCAGGGCTTCGGCCCCGCCCACGATATCCATCAGTTCCTTGGTAATAGCGGCTTGGCGCGCGCGATTCATCTCGAGCGTAAGCCGTGAGATCATCTCGACCGCGTTATTGGTCGCCGCGTCCATCGCGGTCATCCGGGCGCCATGCTCGCTGGCCTCGGCCTCGAGCAGCGCGTGCAGCACCGCGGCTTCGAGGTAACTGCGCAGCACGACGGGCACGAGTTCGGCGGCGCTGGGCTCGATCAGATAGTCGGTGCGGGCGGTCGGCTCTCCGGCGGCCTCGGGTGGTTCGACCGGCAGCAGCTTCTCGTAGGTCGGGCGCTGCGACAGAGCCGAATGGAAGCTGTTGTAGACAATCCCGGCCTCGACAATCGCGCCGGTGCGCCAGTCGGAGAGGATCTTGCTTGCGATGTCGCGCGCGAGCCCGACGGTCGCCAGGCGAGGCGCGTTGTTGATGCGCTCGGCGTCGATCGGTTGAGCGGTGCGACGCAGATGGTCGAGGGCTTTGCGGCCGATTGCGAAAAACTTCACCTCGATGCCGCTCGTGCGAGCGCGGCGAGCGGTTTCCTCGGCCATGCGCAGCAGGTTGGAATTGTAGCCGCCGCACAGTCCGCGATCGGAAGCGGCCACCACCATCAGCATCGCGCGTTTGGCGTCCTCCGCGGGCGCGGTCACCTCGGGCGCGGACAGCAGCAGCGAATCGGAAACGCGCTTGAGCGCCTCGTGATAGGGACGCGCGTTGAGCAGGGCTTCCTGAGCGCGGCGCAGGCGCGAGGCGGCCACGAGCTTCATCGCGCGCGTGATCTGCTGGGTCGACTTGACCGACGAAATGCGCCGGCGGATTGCCTTGAGTGTCGCCATTCCTCACAACGCCCGCACGATTGCGGCGGGCTCCGGAATTACCTCAATTCAAAAGCGCATCGCTACGCGGCCGACTGCGCGGGCGTGAAGGTCTGCATAAACTGGTCGAGTGCGGCGAGCAGGCGCTTGCGCGTATCGTCGCCGATCTCGCGTTTGGTCCGGATATCATCGAGCAGATCCTTGTGCTTGGCGTCGATGAAGGCGTAGAGGTCGCGCTCGAAGGGCTTGACCTGGGAGACTTCGAGCTTGTCGAAATAGCCCTCGTTGGCCGCAAAGATAATCAGGACTTCCTTCTCCATCGGTAACGGCTCGTACTGGTTCTGCTTGAGCATCTCGGTCAACCGCTCGCCGCGATGGAGCAGTCGCTGACTGGCGGGATCGAGCTCGGAACCGAATTGCGCGAAGGCCGCCATTTCGCGGTACTGCGCAAGGTCAAGCTTGAGCGTTCCGCCAACCTGCTTCATCGCCTTGACCGCGGCGGAGAATCCCACGCGCGAGACCGAAAGACCGACGTTGACGGCGGGCCGGATGCCCGAATAGAAAAGGTCGGCGTCGAGCACGATCTGGCCGTCGGTAATCGAGATGACATTGGTCGGAATGTAGGCCGAGACATCGCCGGCCTGGGTTTCGATGATCGGCAACGCGGTGAGCGAACCGCTGCCGAACTCGTCGGACATCTTGGCGGCGCGCTCGAGCAGACGCGAATGGAGATAGAAGACGTCGCCGGGGTAAGCCTCGCGGCCGGGTGGGCGGCGCAGGAGCAGGGAGAGCTGCCGATAGGCGGTCGCATGTTTGCTGAGGTCGTCGTAGACGAGCAGGGAATGGCGGCCGGTGTCGCGGAAATATTCGCCGATGGTGCATCCCGCGAAGGGCGCGATGAACTGCAAAGGCGCCGATTCGGAGGCGGTCGCAGCGACGATCGTGGTGTATTCGAGCGCGCCCGCGCGGCTCAGCCGCTCGACGACTTGCGCGACGGTCGAGCGCTTCTGCCCGATCGCGACGTAGATGCACTGGACGTTCTGGCCGCGCTGGTTGATGATCGCATCGATTGCGATAGCGGTTTTGCCGGTCTGGCGGTCGCCGATAATCAGCTCGCGCTGGCCGCGGCCGATCTGGAGCATCGAGTCGATCGCCTTGATGCCAGTTTGGAGGGGCTCCTTGACCGGCTGGCGCTTGATGATGCCGGGGGCCTTGAGCTCGATGCGGCGGCTCTCGGTCGCCTTGATGGGCCCCTTGTCGTCGATAGGCTGGCCGAGCGCGTTGACCACGCGCCCGAGGAGAGCGTCACCGACGGGGACTTCGGCGATGCGGCCGGTGCGTTTGACCTCGTCGCCTTCGCGGATTGCCTGCGGGTCGCCGAACAGGGCGGCACCGACGTTATCCTCTTCGAGGTTCAGGACCATCCCGAAGATCGAATGCGGGAATTCGAGCAATTCGCCGGCGGCGGCGTTTTGCAGTCCGTAAATGCGGGCGATACCGTCGCCGCAGGAGAGCACGCGGCCGGTCTCGCGTACGGCGACAGAGCCTTCGAAGCCCTTGATTTCGTTGCGGAGGATGTCACTGATTTCGGCTGGTCTGATTTCTGCCATATTATGATGTCTCAATTGCGCGATTAGCCGGCCAAACGGCGTTGCGCCTCGGCGAGGCGGGTGGCCAAGCTGCCGTCGTAGGTTTTACCTTCAAGTTCGACGACGACACCGCCAAGCAGAGCAGCGTCGACCCGGACAGTCGGAATGATCTTCTTGTGCGCAATAGCCTCGAGTCCCGCCAGCACCTGCGCAAGTTCCGCGTCATAAGGCGACCTTGCAAAGGTAATGGTCGGCCGAACACGTCCCATCAAGTCGTCCAGGATGCGCCGATAAGCCTCCGCGATCGCTGGCAGGTCTTCGATGCGGCCGTGGCGCGCCACGACGGCGCCAAAGGAACGCAAGGGAAAACTAAGTCCCAGCCGTTCGCCGATTACAGTGAGCGCCCGGATCCGGGCTGAGGGCGAAACTTCGGGCGACGCCAATTGCGCGGCGACTTCCGGCGCGCCGACGAGTTGCGCGAGGCGCTCGAGCTCGACGCCCCAGGCCTCGAGCTGAGCCGGGTCGGTGGAAAGGCCCGCCAGTGCGCGTGCGTAACGCTTTGCGACCTTCGAGCTTTTCATCGCCGAGCCTCTTCGCGCAGCTTGTCGAGAAACCCGTCGAGGAGGCGTCTTTGGTCAGCGGGAACGAAACTGCGCTCGACCAGATCGCGGGCGATTCGTCCGGCCGCTGCGGCCAGCGATTCGCGAGCGCGCCGTTGCGCAGCGTCGCGCAGGGCAGCCGTGGTCATCTCGGTGTCGTGCTTGATGCGCGCGACGGTCTCGTGCGCGAGGTCATAGATTCGGCCAACCTGATAAACGGTTTCGTCGGCGAGGTCGGAGGAGATTTGCGTTTTTTCGGCTTCGAGCTTGGCGATCCGTTCGGCGGCGCGATTGGCGAGGTCCTGTGCTTCGTTAAATGCAGCGTCTGCCCGGCCCATCGTCTCGCGCAGGCCCCTGGCACGATCGCCGAAGTATTGGCGTACCGGCGGGCCAGCGTAGCGCCTGAGGATCCAGAGAAAGATGACGAAATTGATGACGTAGAAGATCAGGGAGAACCAGCTACCGGCGGCTTCCGGGGCTTCGGCCGCAAGGGCAAGCGACGGGCAAAGCACCACCCCCGCAAAAATTGCGATCGCGATCCGTGACTTCATCTAGTTCAGGGGTTCTTGGCTGCCATTAGCGACCGGACGGCCCAGTACGCGTCCTGCAAGTTCCGCTGCCAGAGTCCGCGCCGACTCTTCAAGCTGCCGGCTGGCGGCCTCGAACTCCCGCTCGATTCCCGCCCGTAATTGCTCAAGTTCCGCCCTCGCGTCAGACCTTGCCTCTTCGATCATCTTCGCGGCTTCCTCTTCAGCACGCCTCCGTTCGCCGTCGCGCCGTGCAAGCGCCTCTCGCCGTACCGCGGCAAGTGTACGCTCGCGCTCCGCGATAGCGGCTTTTTCGTCGCGCAACAGGCGCTCGGTACGTTCGCTCAGGTCCTTGAGCCGGCGCTCGCGGTCGCCGATCAACTTAAGGAATGGACCGAAGAAAAGCCAGCGGAATATAAACCAGAAAGCAAGAAACGACGCAATCAGGGCGAAGAAAATGCCCCAGTCCGGCGGTATGTGCATTCTACGACATTAGCTCCCGAGGGGAGACGCTAGTAGACGCCGCGATTCAGGGCAAGTCCTTCTGGGACGCCTCGGTTGCGATTAGCCCTGCTTCTGCCCCCCGGCGGCCTGAAGCGCACGCTCCTCTTTGGGAAAAACGGTGACCTTGCGGTCTTCGCGTACCGCCTCGGGCTGCATCGAGCAGTGGCCCTCGAACAATGCACCCTCGTGCACAACCAAAACGGGTGAGGTCAGATTTCCAAGTACCTTGGCCGAGGGTCGAATCTCGATTCGCTGTGCGGCGATGATATCTCCGCTGACCTTGCCCGCCACGATTATCGAAGCGGCCTTGATCTGTGCAGTCACAACCGCGCTCTCGCCGATCGTAAGGTTGTCCTTGGCGTTAATTTCGCCGTCGACGTTGCCATCGATCCGTATTGGACCGTCGAAGGAGAGCTTGCCGCTGATCTTCGACCCGCTGTCCAGGTATGCGCGCTGCTCGGAGCGGGCCTCGACCGGACGGGTTGACGAGACGGGTGTGAGTTCGACCGGAGAGACGTTGGCTGCGGCCGCGGTCGGGCTCGACGGCTGCGAGGCGGGCTGCGGATGGACTTGAGGCTGGCCCTTCTGAGGATCGGGCCTGAGATTCCTATCCGGTTCCTTGTTGAAAAGCGCCATCGCTATATCCTCCTCGCTGCAAATCACACCTTGGCCGGAGCCCGCTCGTCCGTATATGCCGCCAGCCTCTTTAAGTTCCGCTATTAGCCCAAGCGATTACTTGAGTCAAATTTTGCGCTAATCGCGGACGCCGTGGAAGGGCTTAGCACGCTGACAGGGTGCGAAGATTTTGCTTTTGCACGCAAACCCGGCCTCTGTCGAGCAGTGCCCGAATAATTTTGAAATCCCCGCGCGCTCCCCCGACGAAGGCTGAGTGATCCCGCCGTGGCATCCTGCCTGGCGTAACTCGGTCGCCGGTTCGCCGGCTTTCGAACCTCTGGACGGTCCCCGGCCTTAGCCGTTCGCGCTTGACTTGACCAAGGCCGGGATTACGCTGGTTCATCCATCGGCCTTGGTAAGAAAGGAGTACCCTCATGGCGGTTGTTCCCGACAAGTATCTCGATCTGCTCGGCGCCAAGAAGGCGTTCGCCAATATCGCCACTGTGATGAAGGACGGCACACCCCAGGTGACGCCGGTTTGGTTTGACTACACCGGAGGTAAAATCCGGGTTAACACGGCGCGCGGGAGGGTCAAGGCGCGAACCATGCGAAAAGGTGCATCCGTCGCGCTTGCGATTATGGATCCCGAGAATCCGTACCGCTACCTTCAGATTCGCGGGCGCGTGGTCAACGTCACCGAGAACGGCGCTGACGCGCACATCGACTCCCTGGCGAACAAATATCTTGGGCAAAAGTACCCGTTTCGCCAGCCCGGTGAGGTCCGCGTTCTATACGAGATCGAACCGACTTCGGCGCAGGCGATGGGCTGACCGCCGGCCCTCTAGGTAAGCCGGCGCATCTGCGGATCCTGTTCCACGGTGCTGCCACAGGTAGAGCCGCAATCGGGACATACGTATTCGTATTTGTCGCCTTCGGGCAAAACGAGAAGCAGGCGCTTGCGCACCTTCACCGCTCGATTGCATCGCGGGCAGGCGAGCAGCGTTGCCTCCATTCGCTCGAACGCGGGTCTTCGATGCTGGCTCATGGCGGCTCCCATGCCAAAGATAAACACGCCACCCCCGCCCCGCAACGGTCGTTTCCGAAGAACTCGGCCGACGTTGAGTCGCCGGCCGCCCATGGCCTAAGATCTGGCTTCCGATGGCAGCTTCTAGCACATCCGTATCGCGGCCGCGCGTCTACCTCGAGACCTACGGCTGCCAGATGAACATTGCGGATTCGCAAACCGTTTCGGCGGTCCTGCACCGTGCAGGTTATGCGAGCGCTTCGCGCCCCGAAGACGCCGACGTAATTCTGGTCAATACCTGCGCTATCCGCGAGCATGCGCAGGAACGCGTGCTCGGACGCTTAAGCGACCTTGCGCGGCTCAAAAGCAAGCGGCCAGAGTTGAAGCTGGGGTTGCTCGGATGCCTGGCGCAACATAATCGAGCGCGGCTGGCCGAGCAGGCGCCGTGGCTCGACCTGATCGCGGGTCCGGATACGTATCGCCGTTTGCCGGAGCTTATCGGGCGGACAGGCTACGACCCGGCGGTGGATGTCCGTCTGGACCGCGGTGAAACCTACGGCGATATCTCGCCTGATTATGATGATGGTGTCCGCGCCTACGTGACCGCGATGCGCGGATGTGACAAGTTTTGCGCGTTCTGCGTCGTGCCTTATGTGCGCGGACGCGAACGCAGCGTTCCGCCAGCCGATATCCTGCGCGAAGTGACTGCGCTGGCCGCCCGCGGCGTGAAAGAAATCGTGCTGCTCGGGCAGACTGTCAACGCCTATCGCGTGGACGGCACCGATTTTGGCGCGCTGCTCCGGATGGTCGCCGCGATCAATGGGATCGATCGGATCCGCTTCACCTCGCCCCATCCGAGCGACATGACCGCCAGCGTGATAGACGCGATGGCGTCCGAACCAAAGGTTCAGCCCTATCTTCATCTGCCGGTACAGTCGGGCTCCGACCGTATTCTCACTGCGATGGAGCGCGGATACTCAGTCGCGGATTACCTCGAGCTGGTGGCGCGGCTGCGCGCGGCGATTCCGCAGTTGGCGCTCTCGACCGATATCATCGTCGGTTTCCACGGCGAGAACGATCAAGATTTCGCGGCGACGCTCGAACTCATGCGAACCGTCGCTTATGACTCGGCGTTCACTTTCAAATACTCAGTGAGAGAGCACACACGCGCCTTCAAGCTGGGCGACTCGGTGAGCGAACCCGAGAAGGCGCGGCGGCTTGCAGCGGTGATCGCGCTTCAGGAAGAGATCTCGCTGCGGCGCAATTGCGCGATCGTCGGTGAATGCTTCCCGGTGCTGGTCGAGGGACCGGCCCGGCGTGGAATCGGGATGCTTGCGGGGAAGACACCGCAGTTCAAGACCGCGGTTTTTCTCTCCGCGCCTGCGATCAAGCCGGGCGATACCGTAACCGTCCGCGTCGAATCGGCCACCTCGCATTCGCTCGTCGGTACGCTGGTATAGCGCCGCGGCAGCTCCTCAAATGATCGACCTGCCCTGCGCGCCGTCCACCGGGATGCATACGCCGGTGATCCAGCTCGCCTTCGGCGACGCCAGCATCACCACCGCGTAGGCCACCTCGTCCGGACGTCCCAGCCGTCCGGCCGGAAATTCGTGGCTGATGAAATCCTTCTCGAAGGCCGGATTCGCCTTGAAGAGGTTCTCCCATGTGCCGCCCGGGTAAAGGATCGATCCCGGCGCGACTGAATTGACTCGCACGCCTTTGGGCGCGAGTTCCCGCGCGAGCATCTTGGTGAAAGAGATCATCGCCGCTTTCGACGCATTGTAGGTCAGCGGACCGCCAGCTTCCCGCCCATAGATCGAACTTATGTTGATAATTGCGCCGCCGCCGCGCCCCTGCATCTCGGCCGCACAAAGCCGCGAAAGCCTGACCGCCGAGAAAAAGTTCAGTTCGAACGCCTCGTGCCATGCGGCTTCGTCCAGTTGAGCAAGCGCGCCTACGCGCGCACCTCCGGCGTTGTTCACCAGCACGTCGATTCCGCCAAATTGTTTGACGGTCAGGGCGACCCACTCCTGCATCGCCGGCCCGTTGTTGACGTCAGCCGGGCTGGCGATCACCTGCGCCCCGCCGGCCTTGAGTTCGGCCGCGGCCTGTTCGAGCGGCTGACCGCCTCGCGCGCAGATACTAAGGCGCATACCCTCGGCGGCCAGCGCCTGCGCCATCGCGCGCCCAAGTCCGCGGCTCGCTCCCGTTATCATCGCGACATTGCCGTTCAACCCCAGGTCCATCGTGGTCTCCTTCGCTGCTGTAACTGGGCAGAGTAATACATCAATCGGGCGGGATTTGCCCGCCACGCCTGGTCATCGTCGAAGCATCCGGTGGCGAAGCGCCGCGCTTCTTTCGTGGTTGACACCCAGCGATGCCGGCCCTATTCTCGGTTGCCTGATTTGAACGCATATGGAGGTCTATGGAAATTAGAGTAGAAGGCTCCCTCGACCAGGCTATGCGCGTGCTGAAGCGCAAGCTGGCCAAAGAGGGAGTATTTAAGGAGATGAAGAAGCGGGCTTTTTACGAAAAGCCCAGTGTCCGCCGCAAACGCAAACGTTCCGAAGCCCAGCGCCGCCGCCGCAAAGAGCAACGCCGCCGGCGTGCATCCTCGATCTGATCCTCTTTTGAAATCTTAGCCGGTCCAATGGTCGGCCAGTCGGTTAGAAAGGACTGGCGGGGTGGCAGTATTCGTTCGCGACGACGAGACCGCGCGAACGAATTGGATGACGAGAGGGATCGATCCTTCGCTCCGCACACTGCACTTCGATAGCTTCACGTGCGGCAGGTTTGCCTCTCTTCAGGTGGTCGGCAGCGGACGCCAGGTGAATATGACCTGGTGATTCTTGACGTAACTGTCGAGTTCGAAGTGGGGCAGGCCGAATGCTACTCGCAGCGCGCGGAATTCTTCGATCAGGCGCTGAAGGTGGTTCGCCACCGCCGCCTCAAAGCGTGCGGGCGACTTAACTTTGCTCGCGGCAAGACCGGCAGTTTCGAGATTAAGGGTCAAACACCCGGGCGCCTGATGCGCCTGCGAGCCGGAGCCGTCGAAATCGATGGAGCAGCATTTGAGGCACAGCACAGCCGGCGCGCCGGCGCTCTCGTCCGAACACGCGAAACGCGCGAGCCCTACCGCGCATTCCGCCCACGCCTCGTGCGCACGTTCGGTTGAATAGCGCCGTATCGCGCGGGCGAGCTTGCTCAAGGTTGCACGGTCCGCATTGGCGGCGAGCTTCAACAAGCTATCGTCTTCTGCTTGCAACACGGATCCCATCTGCTCGGCGAGAAACTGCCGCAGGTTGATCGGCAGCCGGCATTCCAGATGGGCGCACGACGCCTCGGCGTCTGGTTGGAAATTCGTCAAGGAGAGGTCGGTTGCGGGCGAAATCTGCTTGCATTGGGAACGGAAGGGGCCGGGGGATTTCAAACGTCTTGGCGCCGCCTGGGCTGCCCGCGAGACGAGTGCGCTTCTGCGTACCAAAGGTCCGTTTCGCAAGTTCTCAACCTCCTTTGGCTTCACCGCGAATCGAGGCAGAGCGGCCCGCCGACGAGATCACGAACTCGACGTCAGCTTTCGGAAACCCCAAAGATTGAACCGGCCAGCAGTGTCGCCGGCTACGGAGGAGAAGACCCTCGATCGGACGTCCCGCGACTATCGTCTTGTCGTGCGATCGTCCAGTAACGCAAGCCCCAAGCAATGCCATGCGCGACTCTTTCTTTCACGCACCGGCCCGCTCAGATTCCACGCCCCGCCCGCCCATACCGCTCCCCCGAGCAGCGGCTCGATGGTATGGCGCGCGGCCCGGCGACCAGACGCAACCACGTCAGATCGTCGCTGCCATGCGACGTTCCCCGGCCAACAGAATCACACATCCCCGCGTCGGACGCTAAGTCTTTAGCGCGTGCGCACGCTTCCGGCAACGCCCCCCTTCTTTTTTGATTTTCGAGCCGAACTTGACAGCACGCGCCGCCCGTGCCTTGGTCGACGAGTCGACGGGCGCATATCCGCCGCGCATTATGAGGTGAACTAATGGATACCAACTCGCTCTTCAATACGCCGCTGTGCCAGCGCCTGAATATCAAGTATCCCGTATTTCAAGCCGGGATGGGGTTTGTTGCGCATGCGGAGCTCGCCGCCGCGGTCTCCAATGCCGGCGGTCTTGGATGTCTCGGCTCAGGCTCGATGACCGCGCAGGAATTAAAAGATCAAATCCGGCTCTGCCGCGACATGACTGACCGACCCTTCGCCGTCGATATTTTATTTGCCGAGGTCAAGGCGGACCCGAACGCCCGCGAAGTCGTGCGTTACACCGGCAACGTCCAGCGGCTGATCGATGTGACGTTCGAGGAAAAGATCCCGGTAATCGTTTCGGGCCTGGGCAATCCCACCGGGATTATCGACCAGGCTCACAAGGACGGCGTGGTCGTGATGTCGCTGTGCGGCAATGTGAAGCAGGCGCGCAAGCTAGAAGCCTCGGGCGTGGACGTGATCATCGCGCAGGGGCACGAAGCGGGCGGCCATACCGGCAGGATCGGCACACATACGCTGGTACCGCAGATCGCAGACGCCGTGCGCGTACCGGTGCTCGCGGCCGGCGGAATTGCCGACGGGCGCGGACTCGTCGCGGCGCTCGCGCTCGGAGCGGAAGGGGTCTGGATGGGAACCCGCTTTATCGCGACGGTCGAGGCGTACGCTCACGTCAACTACAAAAACAGGATCCTCGAGATCGACGAGGAGGGAACCACCATCACCCGTTGCCATTCGGGCAAGCCCTGCCGACTGATTCGCAACCGGTTTACCGACTCGTGGCTCGGCCGCGAAAGCGAAATCCTGCCGTTTCCGCTGCAATCGATGCGCGTGGGATTCAAGCTCGCCGAAATCGCACGCTACGAGGGTAAGACCGAGGAGGGCGGCCTGGCCTGCGGGCAAAGCGCCGGGATGATCGCGTCGATCAAACCAGCCGCCCAGGTCGTACGCGACGTGATGGAGGAAGCCGAAGTGGCCGTGCGCGAGCGGATCCTGAATCCGTGGCAAAAACCGCGCGGCCGCGCCGCCGCCGCGTGAGCGGACACGCGGTAATCATCACAAAAGGCATCTCGCCGCTGCGCGGTGCGCCGCGCTCGCGAGCGTTCTCCGAATTGCGATGCCGCAGCGGGAATTGCCGGGAACGCGGCTACGGTTCCAGCCGCTCCATCATCCGCGGGAACGGCACCGCTTCGCGAATGTGATGGATGCCGCACGCCCACGCCACCATCCGCTCGATTCCCATCCCAAACCCGGCGTGCGGGACTGAACCGTACCGCCGCAAATCGAGGTACCAATTGAAGGGTTCGAGCGGCAGGTCCTGGTCGAGGATGCGCTGCTTGAGCGTCTCGTAATCGTCCTCGCGCTGGCCGCCTCCGATTATCTCACCGTAGCCTTCCGGCGCGAGCATATCGACACACAGCGCCAGCTCGGGCCGCTCCGGATCGCGTTTCATGTAAAAGGCCTTGCAGGCGGCGGGGTAACGATGCACCAGCACGGGCGTTTCGAAATCACTCGACAACGCCGTCTCTTCGTCACCGCCGAAATCGTCGCCCCAGTTGACGGCTAACCCCTTGGCCTTGAGCCGAGCGATCGCTTCGTCGTAGGTGATTCGCGGGTAGGGCTTGGTGGCAGCCTTTTCGAGCTTGCTGATATCGCGTTCGAGGACCTTCAACTCCTCGCGCCGCCGTTCGAGGACACGCGTCAGAATGTAGGAAACGAAATCCTCCGCAAGCTGCATGTCGTCGGCGAGCGTGAAATAAGCCACTTCCGGCTCGACCATCCAGAACTCGGTCAGATGGCGCCGGGTCTTGGACTTCTCGGCACGGAATGTCGGCCCGAAGCAGTAGACCTTTCCAAAAGCCAGCGCTCCCGCTTCTGCGTATAGTTGTCCGCTTTGCGTCAGATACGCCTTGCGCTCGCCGAAGTAGTCGATTTCGAAAAGATTGGTCGTTCCTTCGCATGAGGTCGGCGTCAGTATCGGCGAATCGAAGAGCACGAAGCCGCGTTCGTGGAAAAAGTCGCGGCAGGCCGCCTCGACTTCGCTGCGTACACGCAGGATCGCGTGTTGCCGCGACGAGCGGATCCACAGATGCCGCAAATCGAGCAGAAAGGCGACGCCGTGCTCCTTGGGCGTGATTGGATAATCGATGGACGGTGCGACTACCTTGTAGCTCCGCACCGTCAGTTCGCGTCCGCCAGGCGCGCGCTTGTCCTCGCGTACCACCCCGGTCACCTCAAGTGAGGTCTCCTGCGCGAGATGGTCGGCGGCGGCAAACGCGTCCGGCCCGAGGTCGGCGAGCGACGCAACGCATTGGCAAACTCCCGTCCCGTCGCGAATCAACAGGAAATGGACTCTGCCGCTCGAACGTCGATTATAGAGCCACCCTGCGAGTGTGACTTCCTCGCCGATATGACGGCCCAGGTCTTCGATATACGCCCTCGCCATGGTTGCCAGTTTAGGCGGATTGCCTCGCCTTGGCCATGTCGGGGATGCGAACCTTGCCGGATGCGCGCGCGGCCGCATCAGGCTAAGATACCGGTGGTATGGTGGCGCAACTGAACGCGCTGGATTTGGGGATCCTGTTAATTCTCGGTCTCGGCCTGATCTACGGTCTCGCGCGCGGCGCGCTGCGAATGGCGACTCCGATCGTCTCCTTCGCGTGCGGGATTTACGCCGGATCGCTTTGGTACGGACGCGCGGGCGCTCTCGTGCAACGGAATTTCGAAACCAGCCCGGCAACCGGCCAGGTGGCGGGCTACGCGATCGTCTTTTTGCTGGCGTTCGTCGTGGTTGGATACGCGGCCGGACGAATTATCGAGCTGGCCCACATAATCAATTTGAACTGGATCGACCGGGTCGCAGGCGGCGCCTTTGGGATCGCGATCGCCGCCAGTTTTGCGGGACTCGATGTCCTGCTGCTGACGGCACTGCTGCCGGCGACTTCTCCATTACTGCTTGATTCGCAGCTTGCGCCACGCGCGCTCGCTTACAATGAGACGCTGATCGGCTTCATCCCGCCGGAGGTGAAGCAGCTCTATTTCGAGAAACGCGGCCAGCTCTACCACCTCTGGGCCGAGAAGGCCGCTAAGCTCGAACCCAAGTCTGACTCGTCGAAGTAGGCGGATTGGTGCGACGTCGCGTGACGCGCGGCCTTACGCCAGTGCGTTGTCCACCGCACGCACCAGATGTTGCTTCGGAACCGCACCGACGATCTGATCTTTGACCTGGCCGCCCTTGACGATCAGCAGGTTCGGGATGCCGCGTACGCCGTAGCGCGACGGCGTCTCGGGATTATCGTCGACGTTAATCTTCACCACTTTCAGGCGGCCAGCGTAGGTGCCGGCGAGTTCGTCGATGATTGGCGCGATCGCACGGCAGGGTCCGCACCACGGTGCCCAGAAGTCGATCAACACGGGTGTGGGAGACTTCAGCACCTCCTGGTCGAAGGTGGCATCGGTCACGTGGGTAACTTTCTCGCTGGCCATGAAGATCGCTCCTCGCGGGTGCGTTAAGGCGCCTGCAGAAGTCAACATAAGTAGCGCTCTTCGTACAGTCAAGGTCGCTTGACAGCGGGAATTTCGTGGAACTTCAATCCGGTATGCTCCAGCCTATCGATCCCTCGACCCGCCGGATAGTGAAGGATTTCACCCTGCTCATCGTGGCAATAATCGTGGTACTCTTCTCGCGCGTTTATGCAGCGGAGATAGCTCCGCGCACGCCGGTCCCGGATTTTGCAACCAGCGTTTGGCTCAACTCGAAGCCGCTTACGCCGAAGGAACTGCGCGGCAGAGTCGTGCTGGTCGATTTCTGGGAGTACACCTGCATCAACTGTATCCGGACGTTTCCGTATCTGCGGCGGTGGAATCAGCTTTATGCGCCTGATGGGCTGGTGATTATCGGGGTGCATACGCCGGAGTTCGAATTCGCCAAGAATCCGAAAAACGTTGCCGACGCGGTCAAGCGGTTCGGCTTTACCTTCCCGATTGCCGTCGATAGCGACTACCGAATCTGGGACGCGTTCCACAATATGGCGTGGCCGGCCGACTACCTGGTCGATAAGGACGGCAAAGTCGCGTTTATCCATTTCGGGGAGGGCGATTACGGCGACTTCGAGGTGGAGATTCGGAAGCTGCTCAAGGAGGCGAATCCGAAGCTCGATTTCAGCGCGGCGAAGTACGCGATTCCGAAGGATGCCAATGCCGACATGTACGGCGCCGTATGCCGCCGGCCGACACCCGAGACCTACCTCGGCTTCGCGCGCGGACAGAATATCGCGAATCCCGGGGGCGAAGACCAGGCGAAGGAAGTGACCTACGTCGCGCCGGCACCGGTTCCGGTCGACAACTTCGCGCTCAACGGAGCATGGCAGGCCAGCGCGGAATCGGTGCGCCATATGCGCGCCGCCGACGGATTGAAGGATGCGGTCGAACTGCATTACCAGGCGAAGGCGGTTTACCTGGTGGCAGGCTCCGACGACGGGTCGCCCAGGCCGCTCTACGTCCTACAGGACGGCAAGCCGCTGGCAAAGGACGCCTGGGGCGTGGACGTCAAGGGCGACGCGCACGGGTGGCCCTATATCCAGCTTGCGGGCAAGCGGATGTACTACGTCGTGGAGAACCCGCAGTTCGGCGACCATACGCTGGGGCTGTACGCGACGACGCCGGGGGTTTCGCTCTACTCGTTCACGTTCGGCAACAACTGCGAGAACAAGTTCGCACACAAGTAGACGCGCTTCTGTTCGGCAAGCCGGTGAGGTGCGCTCATTCGGGCGGGATGTGATTCGCGAGGTATGCAAGGATTTCCTGCCAGGCGGCGGGGCCGACGCCCCAATCGTTGCCGGTGCGGACGATTACGACTTTGTTCTTCGGCGAGACGAAGATGTACTGGCCCCACAATCCCTGCGCTTCGAAGGTGTAGCCGCCGGAAGTGCGGTGACCCCACCAGTAATACTTGTAGTAGCCACCGTGGGTCTGAAAGGCGGGATAGGTTTCCCAAGGACGGCGATCGCCGGGATCGGCGGTGGTCGATTCGATGACCCAATCGCGGGGAACGATTTGCGCGCCGTTCCAGTTCCCGTTGTTCAAATAGAGGCGGCCGAACTTTGCGAAATCGATCGCGCGCGCGTTGAGCAGCACGAATCCCATCTCGAGACCGTCGCGATCGCTGTCGATGCTCCAGGTGGCGGGATATTCCATCCCGAGCGGCTCCCAGATTTTCTGCTGTAGATATTCGGCGAGCGTACGATGGGTCGCGCGCTTCAGGATGAGGGCCATCAGTTCGGTATCGCAGTCGGCGTAGTGGAAACTCTCGCCCGGCGGCTCGACGATAGTCAGGTCATTGAGCAACCAATGAGTGAGGTCGGGATAGAAGTAGTCAATCGTCTCCTCGGTCCATGGGAGCTGGCCGAAGCGGAAGCGAATCCCGGAGCCCATCGTGAGAAGGTGGCGGATCGTGATCGAATTGAAGCCGCGCCCGTTCAACTCCGGCAGGTAGTTCGTGATGGGTTCGGCAACGCTCTTGATGAATCCTTCGTTGATGGCGATGCCGACGAGCGCCGAAACGAATGACTTGGCGACGGAGCGCGACAGACAGATCGAACTGCGCTGGTAAGCATTGAAATAATTCTCGTAGAGAATCCTGTCATTGCGGATGACGATAAATGCGTGGGTGCCAGTGGATCGGAGAAGATCCTCGAGCGCATCGCGCTTGAGGGTGGCGCCGTGATGGTACTCGACGCTGGCCGGAAGCGCCTTGGGGTCGTCGGGGGCGAAATGAAAGGCGGTCTTTGGATTCTGGATATCGTGGTAAGGAAACAGCTTGTAATCGTCGGACTTGGAGACGAGGTGCTGCGGTCCCCATACGAAGTAGCGGTAGAGATACTCGCCGTTGAGCCACGGCGGCGCAGCGCTTGCGGTTGAAACCGGCAGGATCGAGAGGATTGAGGCAAAGGCGAGGAGCGCGGTCGCCGACAGGAAATGTTTCACGCGGTTCAAGGGCGGAGATTCTTCAGGACGGGGCAGAGTTGCTTTGCAAGTTCTGGTTACAGCCTGAATTGACCCGGAGCCACATCTAGAAGCGCCATTTCCTGGCCGGCTCGCCCAAGGCGGTCGCCAGCGACCCGAACTAGACCCCTCAATCCGCAGCTTCGCGGTCGGCAACTACAGCTATCTTTTATCGCGAATATGCCACAGGGATCGAGGTGGCTCGCGTGCTGCACGGCCGGTCGCGACCACCCGTCTCCTTTCCGTTCTTGAGCGCCTCCTTAGGACCGCGCCAACTTTCGTGAGTACGAAGCTGGACCGCGCCGCGATTACTCTTTGGACAGCTTGCAAAATGAAGTGGCCCCTTGCAAACCCGAACGTTTGGACAATTCAACCAGACAAAAACATCGAATCGGCGTTGGGTTTTCCACGGGCATGGTTCCTGCTGTACAGGAGAGTGGAGGCTACGAAACCAAAAGAAGCGCGTATGAAAAGAATAGAAGCAGTGATCGTGCCCTCGGCTTTGGACGACTTCCACCGATGCGCCAGAGAGCTTGGAATCTTTGGATTTGACTTATGTAAGGAGCGTACCGAGCCCCCGGACCGGCAACGCGTCGTTATGGCAAGCGAGTGCACTTCCGACATCACCTCGAGGCTTAAGGTAGATTTCGCGGTCTCCGATGAAGAGACCAAGCCCACCGTTCACGCCGTGCTCGAAACGGTCCATCCAGTCAGCATCGCAATCTTCAAATTCGATCGGGATACGCAGCTGGGAACAGCAACGTCGCGACCCGCAATTCTTCCTTAAAACCTGGCGCCGCCTTTGGCGAAATGGCCGGCCCGGCCGGCTGTCCACGACGAACAGGTGGTGGAGGTTAGGTTTGCGCATCCTGGCGCACCGAGGCAACGGACTCGATAGCGGGCGTTGGTGGGCTGGGAAATCAGGCCCCACCCTTGTCGGATTCGCGGCGCGCGACTGTCGTGCCCGCAAAGTAGGTGGAGTGAACCTGTGATGTTCGGTTCGGGCGAGATCGTTGTAGTCTCGCTGCTAGGGCTCCTGACGACGTCCTCGTCAATCTTCGGCGCTGCTCTCGGTCTATACTTTCCACTCTCCAAGCGGATGCTGGCTTGTGTTCTGGCCTTTGCCGCCGGCGCCCTGATCAGTGCGCTGGCGATAGAATTGGCGTTCGAGGGCGCACAGGAACTGCATGCGCAGGGTTTCAACGCCAATGCGGCATGGGGGTTCATTGGCAGCGGCTTCGCGCTCGGTTCCATCGTCTATTATTTCACCTCTTTGTTCCTCGACCAGAAGGGCGCAGCGATACGCTACCCGAGTCGATTTCGCGAATATGCTCTAGGACGCAAGCAGAAGGATGCGAAGGAGACGATCCAACTGTTGTCGAAATGCGACCTGCTGCGCCATCTGCCGGCGGAAGAAGTCGAGCGAATCCTTCCGTTCGTGCGGACCCGCCACCTCGACGATGGTGAGATTCTGTTCCGTGCCGGCGATGCGGGAGACGCGCTGTATATCGTGGCACGTGGCAAGGTCGACGTGTTGTCGGACGCGGCGGGAGAACAGCTCAATGGACATGTCAGCGGAGAAAAGCTTGCGGAGCTGGGCGAAGGACAAGCATTCGGGGAGATGGCGCTCCTCAGCGGAGAGTCGCGCACTGCCACGATTCAATCACCCGTCCAAACGGACCTGTTGGAAATCGGCAAGGGAGATTTTGATCGTCTCGTTGCGAACAACCATGAGTTGGGGACAGCGGTGCGGCGGCTTAGCCATGAGCGCGCGATCAGAAATCTCAGTTCCGGCGGCGCCAATCCTTCGCAGTGGGCCCGCGTGGCGGCGAGCAATCTGGAGCATTTGAGCAGGAGTGAGGCAGATAGGATCCTGACGGAAGCCAGTCATGGAGCGGGAATGGCAATCGTTCTGGGAAACATACTGGATACGATTCCCGGGTGCCTGGTGATCGGTGCGAAGTTCGCCGGGGTGGCGAGTTTGTCGCTCACTCTCATCGTCGGGATGTTCGTGGGCGGGATCCCCGAGGCAGCGGCGAGTGCTTCGATGCTTCGGAAAGCGGGGTACAGCAGCTTCGCGATTTTTGCCCTTTGGTCGGCGGTTCTGGTTAGTGGAGTTGTGGCCGCCGCGGCCGGGAGGATGTTCATCGGCTCCGGGTCGCACGTAGCGGTTTTCTTTCAAGCGGTAGCGGGGGGCGCAGTGCTCGCCCTGGTTGCCCACGCAATGATTCCGGAGTCGATCCACGACGGCGGAAACTTGATCGTGCTTCCGGCCGTGGCCGGCTTTCTCTTTGCGCTCTGGCTCGTTCTGGTGCAAGCGTTAGCGTGAAGTCGCAGATTCACGGCGTACGCAGTCAGCCGGCGATTTCTATTTCCCTTTGAATTTGGGGGCGCGCTTTTCCATGAATGCGCGAGGACCTTCTTTTGCGTCTTCGGTCGCCATAGTGAGAGCGGCATTTTCGCGCTCGATGCGATAGCCCTCGTCCACGGGGACGGTAAGCGTCCGCAGCACGGTCTCCTTGGTTTTGCGAATCGCGATCGGGCCATTCGCGGCAATCTTGCGCGCCAGCGCCTGCGCCCGCGGGATCAGCTGGTCTTTCGCTACCACTTCATTGATGAGGCCGATGCGGTACGCCTCCTGAGCGGTCATGCGATCCCCGACCAGAAGAATCTCCATGGCTTTGCACAGCGGAATCTGGCGGGCGAGACGAACGGCGGAACCGCCGCCGGGCATGAAGCCGCGCGTGACCTCGTTGACGGCGAAGGTCGCATGTTCGGCCGCGATTCGAATGTCGGTCGCCTGCAAGAGCTCGGTTCCCAAGCCGATACTGAATCCGTTGACGGCGGCAATGATGGGCTTATAGAGCGGGAAATCGCGCAACATGACGCGCTCCCTCATCATAGGGTCGCGTAAGACGCGGCGGTCCCAGTCGTCCTGCGGCTGGCGCGCGCCACTCAGCAAAGGAATGAAAGTTCCGAGGTCAGCACCCGCGGTGAACGCCTGATCTCCGGCGCCAGTGATAATCGCCACGCGCAAGGAGTCGTCGGCCGCGTAATCCTGCCAGGCATCGGCGAGCAGGCAAAGCGCCTCGGGATTAACCGCGTTTCTGACGTGCGGCCGGTTGAAAGTGAGGTAGGCGATACCGTCGCGTTTTTCGTACAGAAGGGCAGGCTCGGGCATAGGAGGCTCCTTTGCGTTGCGATCCGCTTAGCCGCAAAGTGTCGATCGCGCCATGGAAGGTATCTCTAGAACATCGGGTCACCGGCGTCTAACCCGAGCATCATGCGCCGGACGAGCGGCGGTCCGGCTTTTCCTTGACATCGCGAGGGGTGGCGTGGTCTACCGAGGGCAGCAAGGCCGAGGCATCGGTGCGCCCACGGGCGCCGACGCCCGGACTCTGCCGCGCCGCGCGCGACCGTTCGAGCCGCACGGGAAGAGAAAAATTCGCCGCAAAAAAGGAGCGATACGATGAAAGCAGCCGTTTTTCATGGGCCCAAACAGCCCCTGACGATAGAAGAGGTCGAGATCGACAAGCCGCAGGACCGCGAAGTCCTGGTGCGAACCGTCGCCAGCGGCGTGTGTCACAGCGACCTTCATTTCGTGGACGGCTTCTACCCGTATCCGACGCCGGCGGTGCTCGGCCATGAAGCAGCCGGGATCGTCGAGGAAGTGGGCAAGGCGGTCACCTATATCAAGCCGGGCGACCACGTGATCTGCTGCCTCTCGGTCTTTTGCGGCTATTGCGACGACTGCATGTCGGGCCATCCGAATCGATGCTCGAACCGGGCGGCGACGCAGCGTCCCAAGGACGGGAAGCAGCGCCTTTCGCAAAAGGGCCAGCCGATGAAGCAGTTCGCCGATCTCTCGACTTACGCCGAGAAGATGCTGGTGCACGAGAACGCGCTGGTGAAGATCGGCAATGAAATCCCGCTCGACCGTGCGGCGCTGATCGGATGCGGGGTTACGACCGGGATGGGCGCGGTGCTGAACACGGCGCGAATCGAACCCGGGTCGACGGTGGCGGTGTTCGGATGCGGCGGCGTGGGAATCGCGGCGATCCAGGGCGCGCGGATCGCGGGCGCGCGGATGATAATCGCGGTGGATCAGTTCGAGAACAAGCTGGCAATGGCCAAGCGCTTCGGCGCGACCCATACGGTCGACGCGTCGCATACCGACGCCGTCGCGGAAATTCAGAAGCTCACGAGTCCGGCGCAGGCCGACGAGCCGGTGGTAGCGGGCCTCGGAGGCGCGGGCGGCGTCGACTACGCCTTCGAGGCGGTCGGGCTCAAGAAGCTCGCCGAGCAGTGCTTCGACAGTATCAAGCCGGGCGGAACCGCGACGATTATCGGGATGATTCCGGTGGGGCAGAAGGTCGAGCTGGACGGGCCCAAGTTCCTGACGGAGCGGAAGATCCAGGGCACCAATATGGGTTCGAACCGCTTCCGCATCGACATGCCGCGCTACGTCGATTACTACCTGCAAGGGCGGCTCAACCTCGACGACATGATCAGCCGGAGGGGCAAGCTCGAGGACGTCAACGAAGCTTTCCGGGCCATGAAAGCGGGCGAGGTTGCGCGCACGGTGCTGATGTTCGAATAGGAATGCGATTCGGTACCAGTTCGGATTGATGCGCCAGAGAATCACGCGAGGAGCGTTCAGACGATGAAAGCGGCAATATTCCACGGTCCCAATCAGCCACTGACGATCGAACAGGTCGATATCGACGATCCGCAAGAGCATGAGGTGCTGGTCAAGACGGCGGCGACCGGCGTGTGCCATAGCGATCTGCATTTCGTGGACGGCCTGTATCCGCATCCGGCGCCCGCGATCCTGGGTCACGAGGCGGCGGGCGTGGTGGAGAAGGTGGGATCGGCGGTGACGTATTTGAAGCCCGGCGACCACGTGATCTCGTGCCCGTCGGTGTTCTGCGGTTATTGCGACGAGTGCATGTCGGGCCATCCGAACCGATGCTCGAACCGGCAGGCGACGCAGCGGGCGAAGACAGCCAAGCCGCGGCTATCGCAGGGGGGCAAGCCGGTGCGCCAGTTTGCGGACCTGTCGACCTATGCGGAGAAGATGCTGGTGCATGAGAACGCGCTGGTGAAGATCACCAATGCGATCCCGCTCGACCGCGCGGCGCTAATCGGGTGCGGGGTCACGACCGGAGTGGGTGCGGTGCTCAACACGGCGAAGATCGAGCCGGGATCGACGGTAGCGGTGTTCGGCTGCGGCGGCGTCGGGATCTCGGCGATCCAGGGCGCGGTGCTGGCGGGCGCGCGCAAGATAATCGCGGTCGACCAGTTCGAGAACAAGCTGGCAATGGCGAAGCGGTTCGGCGCGACCGATACGGTCGACGCGTCGCATACGGATGCGATCGAGGCGATCAAGGGAATGACGGGCGGCGCCGGCGTGGACTATTCGTTCGAGGCGGTGGGCGTCAAGAAGCTGGCGGAGCAGTGCTTCGAGTGTATCAAGCCGGGCGGAACGGCGACGATTATCGGGATGATCCCGGTCGGGCAGAAGGTCGAGCTGGACGGACCGAAGTTCCTGACGGAACGCAAAATCCAGGGCACGATGATGGGCGGGAACCGTTTCCGCATCGACATGCCACGGTATATCGATTTCTACCTGCAGAAGCGGCTCAACTTGGACGACATGATCAGCCGGCGCGGAAGGATCGAAGACGTCAACGAGGCGTTCCGCGCGATGAAGGCGGGTGAGGTCGCGCGCACGGTGTTGACGTTCGAGTGAATCGCGCCGAAACCGCACAAGAAAGAAAAAGGGCCGGTCCCGAGAGGGGCCGGCCCTTTTGTTGCGAGGGAAAATCCGCGGGTTCAGTTGATCGGAATGCTGCGGCGCGCGATCAGGCGGGCGGCGTCGAACTTGAACATCCGCACCGAGTTGAGGCCGAGGATCTTTGCGCGCTGGTCGTCGGTCAGATTTTGCATCTGGCGCTCGATCGACTGCGCCGAATGGGGCCACGAACCCTCGTGATGGGGATAGTCATTGGCCCACAGGAAATTGTCGACGAGGTCGTGCTTGACGGCGAGTTCGATTCCGATCGGATCGTCCTGGAATGACGCCGCGCCATGCTCGCGGAAATACTCGCTGGGCAGCTTCTTGAGCTTGGGAAACGCCCACATGTGATGCTTGCGGGCCGCCTCATCCATCGCTTCGAGCGCCCACGGCACCCAGCCGATGCCGCATTCGATGAGGGCGAAGCGAAGCTTAGGGAAGCGCTCGAAGAGGCCCGAGGCGCACATACAGGCCATCGGCTCGATGGTCGGGGAGAGCGCGTGGGCAGCGTAGTTAATGATCGCGCCGCCGTCCTTGCGCGCGGCGCGCGGGTCGCGGCCGGTCGAGATGTGGTAGGTGATGGTGATGTCGCAATCCTGAATCACGGCCCACATCGGGTCGAACATCGTCATGTTGTAGTTGGGATGGCGCGCGTCGTGGGCACCGAAGATCGGCTTGCACGGCAGGGCGAGGCCGCGGAAGCCCATTTTAGCGACGCGTTTGATTTCGGCGATCGCGAGGTCGATGTCGGCGGTCATGATCGCGGCCATCGGCGACATGAAATCGTTGTATGGCCCGTAGGTCTCCCAGGCCCAATCGTTCCACACGCGGCATTGCGCGGCGCCGAACTTCGCGTCCTGCGTCGCCCACATCGAGAGGCCCTTGTTGGGGAAGACGATCTCGGCGTCGACGCCGTCGCGGCGATGGTCCTTCTGGCGACCGACCATCTCGAAGCCGGACTTGTTGCGCAGGTTGTCTTCGCCCTGGAGGTGGCTATCGAGCAGGCGCGAGCGCTGCATCCCTTCGGCGATCACCCACTTGACGCCGTTTTCGTCGACTTCGATTCGGGGCAGGCGCTTGCGATACTCGTCGGGAAGATTCTGCCAGAGGCCGGTCGGCTCGTTGGCGTGGCAGTCGGCCGAGACCATTACGTACTTGTTGGGATCTTCCGGGCGCGCGGTGCGCTTCCACCCCGTGTGGCCTGGGGTTTCGAGCCGCCAGCGATTAGGCTCGTCAATCTGAACGTTGGTTTCCTCGATCATCGGGTCCCTCCGTCGTCAGCGGATCTTCAATCGTAGGATCCAGCTTGATGTGCTTGGTCAAGGGTATTGCGGCCCCACGCTTTTGTCCAGCGAGGATCAATTGGCGGCAGCGCGGGTCGTGGTCTGACGGCGCGCGAGAAGCTTTTCGATGTCAAATTTGAAGATCCGGGCGGCGTTCAGTCCGAGTATCTTCGCGCGCTGCGCGACGGTCCGACTGCCCATCTCGCGCTCAATCGCTTCGGCCGAATGCGGCCAGGTGCCCTCGGCATGAGGGAAGTCGTTGGCCCACATGAAGTTGTCGACCAGGTTCCACTTGACGGCGAGGTCGAGACCGG
>Ga0187771_10000521_pt1 | contig 23901 bp, 15 predicted proteins | sample 0116_SJ02_MP15_1_FD_133139 | JGI IMG/M metagenome (GOLD analysis project Ga0187771, IMG submission 133139) | Tropical peat soil microbial communities from peatlands in Department of Meta, Colombia - 0116_SJ02_MP15_10_MG | ecosystem: Environmental > Terrestrial > Soil > Wetlands > Peat | place... | reverse complement strand
TGTGAGTCATCAGTAAAATTTCCTTTGAATTTCTGACTTTTTTGATATATTCCTCAAGCATCAGCGCCTCCTCTGTATTCTTCCGCTTTTTTAATAATAAAATCCTTCCATTTCGGATCTCCGAATGCGTCTGCAACTGTAAATATATCCTTATCTCCCCTTCCGGACTGGTTTATGATAATGCAGTCGTCTTTAGACAGAGAAGGTGCTTCTTTAAATGCCTGGGCAAAGGCATGGGAACTTTCGAGAGCCGGAACTATTCCTTCCTTTTTTATAGCAAGTGCCATAGCCTCAATTGTCTCACGGTCGGTTGCTGCTTCAAACCTTACCCTTCCGTTTTCTTTTAAATCTGCAAGTATCGGTGAAACTCCTATATAGTCCAGTCCAGCCGCCACACTATGGGTTTCCAGCATCTGTCCGTCGCTGTTCTGCAAGAAATATGTTTTATAACCCTGAGCTACCCCGATTGATGAGTCGCTTGAGGCAAGCCTTGAGGCATGCCTTTTAGTATTCAGACCCTCTCCCCCGGCTTCAACTCCTACAAGACCGACTTTATCATTCAGAAAAGCTGAAAATATTCCAAGGGCATTAGAACCTCCTCCTACACAGGCGTATACCCTGGCAGGAAGCTTATTTTCCCTCTTAAGAATTTGCTTTCTGGCCTCTCTGCCGATTATCGACTGGAAATACATAACCATTTCAGGAAAAGGATGCGGTCCGCAAGCCGTTCCCAGCAGGTAATGAGTCGAATCCATATTTGTAACCCAGTCCCTGAGCGCTTCATTTATAGCGTCTTTTAAAATCCTTGAGCCAGCCGTAACTGGCACCACTTCTGCTCCCAGCCTTTCCATCCAGAATACATTCGGCCTGGCCCGCTCGACATCGATCTCACCCATATAGACAGTGCATGAAAATCCGAACTTCGCGGCCATTGTGGCGGCAGCTACTCCATGCTGACCGGCCCCTGTTTCTGCGATCACCCTGGTCTTGCCCATCCTTTTTACAAGCAGACCCTGTCCCATCACATTATTAGCCTTGTGTGCACCTGTATGATTCAGGTCTTCTCTTTTTATATATATCTTCGCTCCGCCCAGATAATCAGTGAGGTTCTCCGCGTAAGTCAGGGGTGTCGGTCTGCAGGAATACTCCGACATGATCTCCTCGTACTTTTTCCAGAAAGATCTGTCCGCTCTGGCTTTTTCAAAAACATTTATGAGATCATTGATTGTCGGTATCAGTATTTCAGGCAAAAAAGACCCTCCGAACTCTCCATAATAACCCTTTCTACTCATAAATTTCCCCCTGTACTCCAAGATCCTGATAAAAAACAAATTTGTCAGTTCTGCATAAAATTTCTGAATAAAATGCCTTTCTGCTCTGTCTAAAATAAAGTTCCCTTTTTACCGAAAGGACTGGCTTGTTCCTTCCAAGTCCAAGAAGAAGGGCCTCTCCCGATCTGCATAGTTTGACACCAAAACTCTGTCTTCCTCCCTCAGGTTTCATGTAAAATTCATTTTCTATCACGGCTGAAAGAGAATTTTTTCCGAGATCGAATTTTTCAATGCCCTTGAAAATATCAGAATTCATGAATATTTCCTCAAGAAGTACCGGTGCACCCTCAACAGTATTCAGCCTTGACAGATGATAAACTTTTAATCCTTTGAGCGGATTTGAAATATCTTCAGGAACAATCAATTCCAGTTCCCTTATCATGTTCCTGATTACCTTTATGCCTTCTTTCATGAAAGCGGCACTGGTACCAGCAAGTGAAAACAGACTCACTGCCTTGGGGACTTCCCTGACAAATGTTCCTGAACCCTTTCTTTTTAATATAAGTCCCTTTCTCTGCAGCAGATCGAGAGCCTGTCTGACAGTCGGACGCCCGATCCTGTAACTCCCGGAAAGGGATATCTCGGAAGGGACCCGCTCCCCCCTTTTCAATTCACCTGAATCTATCATTTCCTGGATGTCGCGGGCCAGCTGAAAATAAAGCGGAATCGGCGAATTATGGTCAACCATGTAAAACCTCCGGAATAGTATGAAAGATTATAAATGAAATTTGTAAAGTTGTCAAGACAACTTTACAAATTTATTCAACTCTGGCCCATATATTTCCATTTGACTTCCACTCTGCCTAAAATTATAATGTCGGGCAGACGGAGTTTTTATGCATCCATTGGAAAGGCGTCCTGTTCCTGAAGAAGTTAAAAACAAAAAAATGTCAGTCCTCATCCCTTTTCTTAACGAGGAAAAAATAATCGTCAAAAACACCTATCAGGTAATTAAGGATCTTGAGGATATGGGACTGGAATTTGAGATCATCCTGATCGATGACGGCTCTAAGGATAATTCTTACGGACTATTGGCAGGTGAATTTACCGGAAACATCAGGGTCCGTATAGTCCGGAATATGAGTAATTTCGGAAAAGGCTGGGCTCTTAAAACAGGTTATGAATATTCAACAGGGGATTATGTTCTTTTCCTTGACTCAGACCTCGAGCTTTCGCCATGGCATGTACCGAATTTTTTTAATGAAATGGTAAAGAAGAACGCCGATGCCGTAATAGGAAGTAAACTTCATCCCGACTCTGTGATTGACTATCCTCTATCAAGGAAAATCATCAGTTTAACCTACTATTTTATTATCAAATTTTTATTCGGTCTGCCCATTATGGACTCTCAAACTGGAATAAAGCTGTTTAAGAGAGAAGCGCTGGAATTGTCTTTGCCAAAAGTACTTGTAAAAAAATTCGCTTTCGATATTGAACTTCTGATAATTTTAATTAAAAGAAAGAAAAAGATAGTTCCGGCTCCAATAGAATTAAGGTACAGCCGTAAAAGCTTCGGCAATATAGGGCTTGAAACCGCGCTAAAAACTCTTGTTGATACACTTTCCATATTTTTCAGAAACTTTTTCCTTCACTTTTATGACAGGCCAATGGGTGAAAACAGGAAATATTCGTATACGATTGTTCTTTTCCCTGAAAAATACGATCAATATGAAAAAAAATGCCTGGAGCATTTTTTAAAGATAATGTACGAAGATTTCAGGATAGTGTTGATAGGGAAGAGCGATATGGGTGTAAAAAACCCCCGCCTCATCTTCTGCCGTTCAACGGAAGAAGATTTCAATTTGCGCCTGAAAACTGCATACGACAAGGATTTGATCAGGGATGATATCATAATATTTTCAACACTGGAATGTTTTCCCGATGAGAGATTTCTTTTTTCTGCCGGCAGGATACTGTCACTGCCTGATGTCGGAAGCACGGGCGGCTATGTAACTCCCAGACCTGATCATACTATGTTTGAAATATTTTCCTTTTCCGTACTGTCAAGCTTTTTTCTTAACCTTAACCTTACATATCGCTATAAACCATTGAATTATAAGGAAGTAGTCGAACTACAGCTTAATGGCCTTTTCATTAAAAAAGAGTGCCTGAGTGTTGAGAAATTGGGCGGCGATCCCGGAACAAAATTAGAATACAGCCTAGGAAGCCAGGTCAGGAGTTATGGCAGAAAGATCACATACAGCCCTGATATAATACTCTACAAAAAATTTCCCGAGAATCCTGGAGAACTGATAGATTATATAAGGGTAAGTTCCCGCAAAAGGGCCCATCAGTTCAGAAAAAACCGGACCCTGGGGCTTACTGGAATCAGAGACAATTTTTATATCCTATCCATTATATTACTTCTATTCATATCGGCTGAAATTGTCATCCCGGTTTATTTTCACAATATCCTTTTCGCTGTACCCTTGATCTTATACTATTTTTTTATGCTTTTCTCAAGGATATTATTTTTTGGTTTCATAGATGGACCTAAGGGTTTCATATACCTCGTCTATCTGCAGATCCTCTATGGAGTAAGTTTTCTCTCAAGCCTTTTCGATAAATTGTAAAATGCATAAAAAACCCCGTTCAATTAATGAACGGGGCGTATAAGGTTTTTCAAACTTCTTATTTTTCTGTTACCACTGCAAGTATGTCATCAGATGATATAATAAGAAAATCGGAACCATCGATCTTTATCTGGGTTCCTGCATACTTATCGAAAATAATTTCATCCTTGGGCTTAACCCCTACGGGTATCAATTCGCCCTTATCGTTTGTCTTTCCCGGTCCTACCGCTTCTACGATTCCGGCCTGTGTCTTTTCCTGAGCTGTTTGGGGGATATAAATTCCGCCTTTTGTTATTTCTTCGCTTTCTTTTACCCTGATCAATACTTTGTTACTCAAAGGTTTAACTTTCATTATTTCCTCCAATTTTTTTTATTTTAAAGAATAATTTAATAAAAAAAACAAAAAACGTCAAGTGTTACAGGGTACGGAAATTTTTCTTCAGATTTTATCCTCATCACAGAGGATGAGGAGGGTCTTGAGAAATTCCCTCCTGCATTCTGCTATACGGTAATCCTCATATTTATTTATTTTCATCTTTCTCTCCAGTACATCCTCATAAATGTTCAGAAGAGGACCCGACAATATTGAGTTTACCCATCCAGGCGGCATATTTTTCAGAGCAAAAACCGCTTTCGCAAAACCGATTTCATCTACAATGAGATCAACTTCACCCCCTCCGGATATTTTCCCCATTACTTCTTTCTCGAAATCCATCTCTCCGACAAGTGGTGTATATGTTATATCTTTAACTTTTCTGTAAAATTTCGCCAGTGAAAGGAACCTTTTTTCCTGAGGAACTGACCTTGAGAACTCAACGTCCTCTCTTAAAAGTTCCACCCCTTCCTTAGAAATATATTTTTTAAAGATGCCTGAAACATTCTCCCATTCTTCGAACGTCAGCGCCTCTGTGAGGACTTTTCTTCTTATTTCCGAAAGTATTGTTTGAATACGGGATTCCCTGTCAAAATCTGATAGCCATTCCGAGACGCTTTTTACCTGAAGCAGGTGTTTTGCAACATTTATCTCGAAGCTCCTTGATATAAAATCCAGAGCTTCCAGCCCTTTTATGCTGATTTCAAGCTCCTTTGCGGCGGTGTATAAATTTCTATGAATAATATACTTGACTTCTTCTGCCCAGCGGTATGTAGACTTTAAACGGGCTAATTTTATTTTTCCCATAACATAAGCTCTTACAGACTTAGAAAGATTGTCCAATAGTATCTGACCTCCGTCTCCCAGGCCATATATATATGAGGCGAGCATATCGGCTGAAGCAATGTTCTTATGCAGGATATTGTTCAGCAGCATCTGAAGGTCCCTGTCCGGCACAAGTAAGATCGAATCAGAGAAATTTGGAGGAGGCCCGGAGATTTTCCTGTAGATGATCTTTTCAAGAGCTTGGATATGGTTTTCATCAATAAAATCATCAAGATCATCTATGGGATGTCCAAGTATTTTGAACACATGCTTTAAATTCTTTTCAGACAGATAAAGTGAACCGGAAATTGATACCTGTCTTAAATATTCAAACTGAAGATCGAGGAACTTATTGCCTGCTTCGCCGGAAGATGACGGTTTCAACTGAAGGAAAACCTTTTTACCGCTGATAAGTGTCAGAATCTTATAGTTTTCAATTTCCCCCGTCAGGAGTACTTGCAGTGATTCAAGGTTTACAACAGAACTGCTTGTCAGTCTTAGCGTTGCGCCGCTGTCTATTGAATCCTGTTTACAGAAAATCCTAATCGCATGATCAATATTGCCGGGAGGTATGTTCGAAATAATTTTATGTCCCGCTGTGCTGAAGTTTTTGTTAAAAAAAAGATTCGCTATCATAGTTTTATATTATTTAAGATGGCTTTTAATATCAAACTTACATGTTTTTCAGGATCTCTTTCGCGAATTCGCTGGTTTTTAACCCCCTCGAACCTTCTATCTGCCTGGCCAGATCGAAAGTTACAGTTCCTGCCATAATTGTCTTTTCAATTGCATTTTTTATAAGCCCTCCTGCTTCATTCCATCCCATATATTCAAGCATCATAGCACCTGAAAGGATAACAGAACTGGGGTTGACCTTATCCAGGTTTGCGTACTTGGGTGCTGTACCATGCGTAGCCTCAAAAACTGCATGGTATTCACCGATATTCGATCCAGGGGCCATTCCCAGACCTCCGACCTGAGCTGCGATCGAGTCGGAAAGATAATCGCCGTTCAGATTCGTTGTTACAATCACATCATACTCCAAAGGTCTTAAAAGAACCTGCTGAAACATACTGTCGGCTATCCTGTCCTTCACAATAATTTTATCTTTGCCGTTCCGGCCTGATATTTCCGATTCGAGTATAACATTGTTCCTGAATTCCCCGATTGCAACTTCATAAACCCAATTTTTGAAAGCTCCCTCTGTATATTTCATAATATTTCCCTTGTGGACTATTGTTACGCTTTTTCTTCTGTTCCTGACCGCATACTCCAGCGCTTTTCTTGCAATACGCTTGCTGCAGAATTCGCTGATCGTTTTTACTCCTACTCCTGAATCTTCCCTGACCTCCTTTTTCATTGTATTTTTTAAAAAGTCAATTACGGCCGCGGCCTCAGCCGATCCCATCTGCCACTCGATGCCGCTGTAAACGTCTTCGGTATTTTCCCTGAAAATTATCATGTCTACCTCTCCGGGATTTTTAACCGGTGAGGGGGTGCCTCTATAAAATTTGACTGGCCTGATGCATGCATAAAGATCGAGGAGCTGCCTGAGAGTCACGTTAAGGCTCCTGAACCCTCCGCCTACAGGTGTAGTAAGCGGCCCCTTGATTGCTATAAAATATTCTTTTATGGCTTCCAGTGTCTCATCCGGAAGATGATTACCATAAAGTAATTCCGCCTTTTCTCCTGCGAAAATCTCCATCCAGAAAATCTCTCTCTTTCCCTTGTATGCCTTTCTGACAGCACCGTCAAAAACATCACGTGATGCTCTCCAGATATCCGGTCCGGTACCGTCACCCTCAATAAATGGAATTATTGGATTGTCCGGTATGTATAAAGATCCGTTCTGTATTGATATCTTTTGCCCGCCTGCGGGGAGCTTGATATGCTTATAATTCATAAATACCTCTGAAGAAAAAGGTTATTTCCTATTTTAATAATAAAGCGGGTAAAATGCAATTTTGACAGCTGGAAACGATGTTCAGAAAAAACTGAATGCGCCTATTTAATTTGTTTTTTTTTATCCTTAATTATCTTGCCATTAGTTATAGATTTATATACTTCTTTGAACTTTTCCAATATAATCCTGTCAAGTGTTAAAGGATCGGTATATTTGAGAACTTCATGCCTTAAAGCCAAGTACTCCTTTTCAAGCAAAGCCTCCTCGCATGATTTTGCAAAACCGGTAATCTTCCTAAACATAATTCCTCCTTATGTATCATATACCGGATTAACGAGCATAGGCTCTAATTTTAAAATGAAAAACGATGCTTGTCAATTTATTATTGTTATATAATTTGACAGGAATAATCTATTCGGATTCTATTCTCGTATTGATCGACGCCGCATGGGCATCAAGTTCCTCGAACTGGGCCATCGAGCTTATTTCCTTGCCGTTTGCCATGATATATTCCCTTGTGAGAGAAAGATAGCTCGTCCTCTTTACAAAATCATAAACCCCTAGAGGTGAAGAGAAAACCGCTGTACCGTTGGTCGGGATGACATGGTTGGGACCCGCATAGTAATCTCCTGAAGAAACAGGGGTCCAGTTACCTATAAATAAAGCACCGGCATTCCGGATATTTGAGATAATTTCTTTTGCATCCATCCTGATCATAACTTCAACATGTTCGGGGGCAATGCGATTTATAATTTCAAAACCTTCCTTATAATTCTGTACCGCTACTGCAAAAGCTCTGCTTTCAAGTGATTTCTCAATCATATCCCTCCTTTTAAGCGATGGCAGAATTTTATCAAGAGCCCTTTCAGCTTCATTGATAAACTTTTCGGAATCTGAAATGAGAATCACAGTATTATCCCCGGTATGTTCAGCCTGGGCGCACATATCGATTGCAGCCCACTTTGGATTGGCAGTTTCATCCGCAAAAATAACGACCTCAGTTGGTCCGGCGATCGAATCTATGCCGACATGGCCTGAAACGAGTAGCTTTGCGGCTGCCACATAAATATTCCCAGGCCCCACTATTTTCGACACAGATGGAATGGTCTGTGTTCCATATGCCAAGGCCGCAATGGCCTGCGCCCCCCCTGTTTTAAATATTCCTGTCACACCAAGTTCAGCTGCTAAAGCCACAGCCAGAGCATTTTTAATGCGTCCGTCTCTTCCCGGGGGTGTCGCAATGAAGATTTCAGGCACTCCAGCTATCTTCGCAGGGATTACATTCATCAGTACAGTCGAAGGATAGAAAGCTCTTCCTCCCGGCACATAAAGACCTGCTCTGTCTATAGGGCTGACTTTCTGACCGTAGAGAGAGCCATTTTTTATGTAAGAAAATCCGGCATCTCTCTCCTTTTTATGGAATTCCCGGATATTAGCCGCTGCATTCATAAAATATGAAAAGATTCCGGCATATTTTTCCCTTGTTTCTTTTACGGCCAGCTCAATTTCCTCGCCTGTAGCACTTATTGAATAGCTGCTAGCATCCGTTCCGTCGAATTTCGAAGCGTAATCAATAAGGGCTATATCCCCTTTTTCCCTGACATTTCGGATTATCTCAGAAACTGCATCAAAATATTTCTGAGGAATTTCATTCATGCTTCTCTTATAATCTTTTAATTCAATGTAAGACAGCCTTTTCATATTGTACCTCGCGTCCATCGTCAGGTCAGTATTTAGATTAAAGTATTTGTTTTTTATTCGCAATTTTCCATCATATATTGCTGGCTCAATCTAATTTTGAATCCAAAAAAACACTTAGATATTCTATTATTGACAACTAGTTTTGCACCCTATATAATTTGCTTCAATGAATCTGTTTTAAACATGATCAAAGAGGTTTTATGAAAAATATCATAAGAGTATTTTATGTGGGTTTGTTAATATCCCTTTTCTTCGCCTGCGCATCAGGTAAAACCAATACTTCAGGAAACGGCGGAGCCCCTGCAATCGAAGGAAAAAGTATAAACGGGACAGCTGATGTTTCACTCAAGCAGTTCCTTGGTAAAGTCGTCCTCATTAATTTCTGGGCAACATGGTGTCCTCCATGCAGGCTCGAGATTCCCGATCTGATTAAGCTGCATAATACTTATAAGGGAAAATTCACAGTAATTGGAATATCCGTCGACCAGAACGGCATCGACGGGGTCAGGGATTTTTCCAAAAAACATGGCATCACCTACCCCGTCATTATGGCCGACAAAACAATAATTCATAATTACGGCGGAATAGAGGCTATACCAACCTCTTTTCTTGTCGACACTAACGGCAATCTTGTTAAAAAATATGTCGGCATGATGAATTTTGATCAGTACGAGGCAGAAATCAAGCCATTCCTGCCGAAATAACACCGGACTCAAAATGCAGGATAATACCCAGCGTTTCTCTAAGCGGGCAATCGATTACGCCGCATCCAGGCCAGGCTATCCGGCCATTCTGCTTGATCTCCTGAAAAGCGAAACCTGCTTTTCAAAAGACTCTGTAATAGCAGATATCGGTTCCGGTACGGGAATTTCCGCTGAAATATTTTTAAAAAATGGAAATACTGTATTCTGCATTGAACCTAATAAAGAAATGAGAACCGTTGCCGAAACAGCATTCAAATCATACCCCAATTTCAGAAGTCTGGAAGGCAGGGCTGAGAGCACAGGTCTTGACAGAAGCTCAGTCGATATTGTATTGGCGGCACAGGCCTTTCACTGGTTCGACAGGGATAAGGCTAAGATTGAGTTTAAAAGGATATTAAAAAGTGGAGGTTATGCCGTGCTGGTCTGGAATGAAAGAAAAAGAACAGGGCGGCCTTTTTATATAGATTATGAAAATCTTATTTTGAAATATGCCCTTGATTATACCGGTATAAGGCACTGGGAAACCGGCGACAATATTTTTGATGAATTTTTCGGCGATGAAGGTTATCATTTCAACAGCTTAAAAAACAGCCAGTTCCTGGACCTGGAAGGCTTAAAAAAAAGGGTTATGTCGACATCTTATCTGCCGGCGGCCGGTGAACCCGGCAATGTGGAAATGATAATCGAGCTTGAATTATTGTTCAGTAAATACAAGGAAAACGGCCGGGTCTGCCTAGAATATGATACTAAAGTTTACATAGGGAAATTGTAGGGAGGACCGTATTAAATTAAGAGGTGCTATTTTTGATTTCAACGGTACTCTCGTCAACGATTCGGAATTTCATGACAGAGCCTGGAACTTAATTTCTATGGAACTTCGTGGAAAGCTCTTTACGGAAGAAGAATTTCAGACAAAAATCCACGGTATCAGCAACTCTTCTATTATAAATTATCTGGCTGATTGGCACATCACAAAGGAAAATTCAGCTGACATAGCTATAAAAAAGGAAAAGATATACAGGGAGCTTTGCATTGCAAACCCCGACAAGTTCAGGCTCATCGCGGGAGCCGAGGAATTTCTTGATTATCTGAAATCCAGGGAAATTCCATGCGCTATAGCAACTGCCTCAGACATTGTAAATGTTGAATTTTATGTCGACCAGCTTGACCTCCGGAGATGGTTTACTTCTGATAAAATTGTGTATGATGATTTTTCATTTCAAGGCAAACCCGCCCCGGACTTTTACCTGACCGCCTCTAAGAGACTGGGACTGTCTCCCGGTGAATGTGTAGTATTTGAGGATTCTCCGGCCGGGCTTAAGTCTGCCGACAACGCTGGAATTGGAATGATCATAGCTTTAAATGCCTCAAAGGTAACAGATCTTAAAAAATATTCTTTAAGAATTGATCTAGTCATCAGGGACTTTACAGAAATCAATGGAGCCTTGCTTTTCGAATAAACAGACTCCTTGACAGCTACCTTCTGCTGATATATTATAATCATCAAAATGATTACAGACTAAAAAATCGCGAAAGGCGGTAATCTGTTGTGGAAGTCACCTGTAAAATGAAATTAAGTGGCAGCCTGATTCTATGCATTGTCCTTTTTCTTTATTTTTGGGGGCATGCTTCTGACTGGCCGACTTATAAGGGCAACCTTTATTTCACGGGAAATAACGATGAAATAATCGTAAAAAATAACAGCCTGAAATGGCTTTACATGGCTTCAAATTATATTTTCTATCCTGCAATATCCGATGGGAGGATATATTTTTCAGACCTGGACAAAGTTTTATACTGCGTGACTGAAGATGAAGGTGAATTGGTCTGGAAATCCGATCTGAAATCCATCTCAAGCCATTTTGCCTCAGCTTCAGCAGTTGCAGGGAAAGTCAATTTTCCCGTCATAAGGAGAAATTTTATTTTTATTTCTGATGCGACGGCAATTTACTGCCTTGATAAAAGTAGTGGAAAAATAATATGGGCCAGGGCAGGTCTTCAGGAAAGTGATCTAAAAACAGCTGTCATAGACGGTATTTATGCAGATCCTATAATCTCCGGGGACACAATTTATTACGGCACGAGGAAAAATTTCATAGCCCGGGAATTATATAACGGCCATGTCGAATGGTCGAATAACAGTATAGAGAGCTACAGCGGCTTTCCGGCATATTACGATGATAAAATCTTCGCTGCATCGAGGGACTATCTTCATAATACCTTCAAGATCTTCTGTCTGGATCAATATACAGGAAAGACTTCATGGAGTGCATCAATCGATATTCCCCTGATAATTTTTCCTCCTGTAATATACCGGTCGCTTTTGTTCATCCCATCCGGAAAAAAGCTCATTTGCCTGTCCATATCAAACGGCTCAAAATTATGGGATAAAGAATATGATGATTATATAACCTCAAGCCCGAGTTTCACAGACAGGGAAATCCTCCTGTCTATCGGAAACAGGAAGATTGCAGTATTATCTCCCGATAGAGGCCAGGTGATTTACTCACTTGACTTCGGCGAGAAGTCCGACCCCGTTTTTGTGACAGTAAACGACCAGCTTTATGTTGCTTTTAACTATCTTAAAACCGTGGGGGGCAAGGACATAACCTTCACTTCCGTAAGAGCTTACAGCTTCGGTGAAAGCACTCCAATCTGGGAATTCCTTCCCCCATTTCCAGGTTCGGCTTCACAGCCTGCGGCAGATAGTGGCACCCTGTTTCTTCCCGCAGGCAATTATCTCTACGCGATAGGAACCTATTATGAGCGGCCCATAGTGTTTGGCAACGATGCTAACACCGGCAGTCCGGACAACATATCTAAGTCCTCCAGCAGTTCTTCATCGGAAAAACCTGTCGACCTTGAAAAAGAAAATGTCGGCGGTACTGTTACGGTTCATAATATATATTTTGAATTCGACAAGGCTTATCTGAGGCCCGAATCCAAAAAGATTCTTGACGATATAGCTGACCAGCTTAGAAAAAATCCGGGTATTAAACTCGAAATAAGGGGGCATACAGATAATATAGGCACACCAGCCTATAATCAGATACTATCTGAAAAACGCGCCGATGCTGTTATGGAATACCTGATAAAAAACGGCATCAGCCCTGAAAGACTTCGTTCAATAGGATTCGGAGCATCGCAGCCGGTTGAGGACAACAGTACTGAAGAGGGAAGGAGCAAAAACCGCCGGACTGAATTCCTTATACTGGAAAAATAAGTGATGAAAAAAGCATTGCTGTTATTAATTTTTGTTGTGCTTGCTATTACGGCATATTTCATAATTCCATACCCGGGGAATTTCCTCTCTACATCATCCCGTTCTGTGAGAATATTCGACCGTGAAGGCTCCCTTTTAATGGAACTGGGACCCAGAGATGGTTTTTCAGAAAATATTGAATACAGTGAAATCCCTGATAATTTTCTAAAATTACTGCTTTTTTCAGAAGACAAGAACTTTTATTCTCATGTTGGTATAGATCCCCATGCTATCTTGAGGGCAGCCGTCAGGGACCTCAGCAGGTTTACCGTTTCATCAGGTGGTTCTACGATTTCTCAACAGCTTGTCAAGATGAAATACGGTGTTAATAAAAATAACCTGTTCACGAAATTTCTGGAGATTTTCAGGGCAGTCAAGCTTGAACTTCATTTCGGGAAAAAGGAAATATTACTCGCTTACGTCAATAACATTTACCTTGGAAACAGAATATACGGACTGAAGAAAGCGTCTGAAGTTTATTTTCATAAAATGCCACGGGATATCTCTCTTATCGAAGCGGCATCATTGTGCGCCGTTTTACAGTCGCCATCAGCACTGAACATCCTGACGAAGACTTCTTATGTGGAATCGAAGGCTAAAATTCTCCTGAAAAAGGCGATGGATTCGGGTTACATCGACAAATTCGAATATTCTATGTCTGTAGATAAGAAGCTCATGGTCTACCCCTTTGAAATGGATTTCAGTGCTCCGCATTTCTGCTTCTGGGCCCTTGAAGAGGCGAAAAAGCTCGTTAAGAATCATGGTGAAATAAGTGAAATAAAGACCACTCTTGATCTGAACCTGTACAAAAGATGTCTTGAAATCCTTAAAAATAGAATCGGCTTCCTGAGAGATAACAATGTCCATGACGCAGGCCTTTTAATACTTGACAATTCCAGGAGGGAAATCCTGGTGATGCTCGGCGGAATATCATATTTTGGCGAGGCAGGACAGGTAAACGGGACACTTGTACCCAGACAGGCGGCGTCAACTATGAAGGCATTTACCTATGCACTGGCCTTTGATAAAAAGATCATAACCCCGGCTTCGATCCTCCCTGATGTCTACACTGAATTTGAATCGAGTGTTGGAAAGTTCATTCCAAGGAATTATAACAGCCTTTATCACGGTCCTGTCCGGGCAGCAGTGGGACTGGGGAGTTCTTACAATATCCCTGCTGTCTACCTGCTCTCTAGGATCGGCCTTTCCCCATATTATGAATTTTTAAAAAGCGCAGGCTTTACTTCAATTAACCGTCCCCCTTCATTTTACGGATTGGGTCTTACCCTTGGGAATGCAGACGTAACTCTCTTTGAGCTGACAAGAGCCTATGCTGTTTTTCCCGCGGACGGGACATTCAGACAGCTAAGTGGTATTTTATCAGTAAAAACAACGGACGGCATGGTGATCTATCCCCCTGAGCAAAAAGCAGTGAGGATCCTTTCAGCCGAGTCGTCATTTTTAATATGGAGAATATTATCTGATTTTGACTATAAAATCCCGGGTTTTGGAGCGAATTCCCCAATCCATTTCCCATTCCCTCTTGCAGTAAAAACAGGGACCTCGAAAGATTTCAGGGATAATTTTCTTGAGGCTTTTGATTCGGAAATCTCCATAGGGATATGGACCGGTAATATTACAGGCGAACCTATGCGTGATATGCCATCAGTCAACGGCTGCGGAATTCTCCTCCGCGATATAGTATCTTGCCTTTATAAGTCAGGCTGTCATTTTTCCCCAATTTCTCCTGAAGGACTTAATATAACAATGGCAAAGATTTGCCCCCTTTCAGGCATGCTTGCGAACAGTCAATGCGGAGGCATTTTAGAGTATTTTATCCGTGGAACAGAGCCTGATACATTCTGCAGCTGGCATCAAAACGGTGGACTTGTGTTGCCTGAACTTTACAAATCCTGGGCGCGTAACAACCTGCGTTCTTCATTAACAGCTGACCCGGAATCCATCAAGATAATAACCCCCTCGGACGGTGACATTTTTAAAATAGACAGCCTCATCATTCGCGGCAGGCAGAAGATACCTTTCAAGGCCCTGAGCCCTGACAACAGGGTTATATGGTTTGTTAACGGCGTAAATGCTGGTAGCGGAAGGGAACTGTTATGGGAACTAAAGCCCGGGGTTTACATTATAGAGGCCAAATCTATTACTTCGGCGGACAGTATAAAAATAACAGTGATCGAATAAATATTGTTATTTTATTTTTTGCTGTTTTTCAATCATTTAATTAAAATCTTTCAAACCTTTTTAGTATTTTTATTACTTCAGGCTTTTTTGCATCAATTCAGAGGAGGGCGGCAATGAAAAAGTCGTCATTTTTGATTTTTATTATCCTGCCATTGATTCCATTAATATCTTGTTCACAGGGAGGAAAGCACAGCATCACCGTAATTAACGCAGAAAGCGGGACAGCGGATGAAGCCAACTACGACAACCCAGGTGCTTATGAAAATAACAGTTACGGCGATTACGGCCAGCTTAACATGTCCTTTTCCGACAGCATCTTTGAAATGTCAGATTTCGATTCCATGACAAACGATATTATGAATAAAATATCCCTGACGATAGACCCTCCGGTCAGTGGACGTTGGCAGCCTGTAGGACCAAGTGAGGCAGCTTTTGTATTTTTAGAGAGGCTGAGGCATTCCACGGTTTATAAAGTAGCTATTGATGAAAAAAAACTTGCTGAAAAAATGAAAAAAAACGTTTCAATTTCGGTTAACGGAGAGAAAGCAATAAACGGAAAATACGTTTTCATGACCCGCAGGATAGAAATTTCAGATTGTGATTTCAGCAGCAAACTGCCCGATCTCATAATCGCACTTTCTTTTAATGCCCCTGTAATTATTGCAGAACTCACGAACAAGCTCAGAATAGAGGACAAACACAACGGCAAATTGCTTAATTACTCAACATTTTACTCTGTTTCAACCAACTCCTTCGAATCCAATGATGTCCAGATGAATATTGTCAGGACCAGCGACAGGTCTTTTATTATAAAGCCTCATGGACTTGTGAAAGCTTCCGACTACCGCCTTACAGTAAAAAGCGGCTTGAATGCTTCAGACGGTAATACAGGGCTTTCAATAGATTTTATCCATGATTTTGAGACCTATAAACCGCTGCAGTTTAAGTTTCTTAGCAGTACCTCGACGAATTTCTACCCGGATGACACGATTATCCTGGAATTCAACAACGTTCTGGACAGCCGTAAAGATACTAACAAATATGTAACTATCAATCCGCCTGTTGAGAACGAAATAATATCGATAGGAGACAATTTTATCTATTTGAGCGGAAATTTCATCGGCGGCAAAAAATACAGTTTTAACATAAATCCGGAAGTAACGGATATATATTCACAGAAATTGAATAAAAACATTGTAAAGACAGTGGAATTTTCCCATGGAATATCAATATTCGCTGCTCCTTCAGGGTACCTGATAATGGAGAATTACCTGCCTCCAATCCTTCCAATGAAGATAAGAAATGTAAGTTCATTTAAAACATCATTTCTTTTTCTGCCGGATAAAATATCTATATCTGATTATTTGAACCTGAAGAAAGATGAAAGGAAGATTTTTTTTGAAAAGAACAGGATATCGAAAAACCATAATATCAAGTGGGTATGGGACCGTTTTTTTAACTACCGCCTTGACCTTTCGGCAATGATGAAAAAAAAATCAGGGATCCTGTTATACAGCTTATACCCAAAAGCTGAAAAACCAAGAGAAGACAGCGAACTGGAACGTTCCGGCATCATCCTCTTCACAGACCTCGGCATAAGCATCAAGAGCGGGCCGGATTCCAACATGGTTTTCGTCAGGAACCTTAAAGACGACAGCCCGGTTGAAGGGGCTTCAATATACGAACAGGAAAGTGCCGGCGGCGGCAAATTAACCCTCAGAGGGAAAACCGATTCCAAAGGTATTCTGTCATTCAGGGGGAATTATCCTTACCCAATGGTCATTGCTGAAAAAGACGGCAACATTACTCTTAATTACGGAGAAGAAAATTACGGGGAAGAACAGGAATACAATGAAAGAATAAAGAGCTGGGCAAATATTGTTAACCGCGGCTCCCAGTACTATAATAATGAAACCAATGCCCTTTTATTTTCTGACAGGTTTTTATACAAACCGGGAGAAAATGTTGATGTAAAGGGAATTGTGCGTTTCAGGATAAATGATGACTGGAGCAATCTTCCGCTCAGCGGAAAGCCAGCCAGGCTGAAAATAACGGTCAATAACAGCAGGGACGAGGAACTGACGAATCTCTCGCAGGTACCTGATGATTGGGGATCGTTCCATTTCAATATTAAAATTCCTGACAATTCGCCAACAGGCTACTACAGGATTTACTGGGGGGAGTATTCCGGGATCGATATAAGCGTAGAGGATTTTAAACCGGCCAGGGCTGAAATGAGGATTATAACTCCGAAAGAAACATATAAGTGGGGTGATATTTTCAAGTCGGATATAATTGGCTGGTATCTTTTCGGGGCCCCTGTAATGAAACCCATACATTATTCAGTAAGCGCTACTCCTGTCACTTACTACAGCTTCAAATACCCCGATTACAGTTTTGGGGCTCTCTGGGATGAGAATAACGACAGGCGCGATAATCCCTTTTCACTTGTCTCAGGAGTAGGCTTTCCTGATAAAAGCGGAAAGATCCACATCGAAAAGAGCATTGTCAAGGATGATTTCAAGGGAGATGCAGAGCTGATGATCTCTGCCGATACAAAACTAGACGATAACAGCACTGTCTTTGGAACAAAAAGCGGAATTGACCTTTATAACCCCGTGCATGTCGGCATCCACCTCAGGGATTATTTAATCGAGGCAGGACATAGCTTTAACATCGGTCTGATAGCCCTTAATGAAAAAGAGGATATTGAACAGGGACAGCATGTGACAATACAGGTTGAGAAAAGGGATTGGTATTCATATCAGAAAGCCGGGGTTAACGGACGGCTCGAATGGGAATGGGAAATGATCAAAACCAACGTGTTCGAGCAAAAGCTAGTCCTGGGAAAAACTGAAGTAGCACTTAGTCTCAATGAACCGGGGTATTACGTGGCCAGGGCAAAAACCTTTGTAAGGGGTCATGAGGGAATAAGCGAAACAGATTTTTATGTCTTTGGAAAAGGAGAAGTCGGATGGAAAGTGCCGAACAACTATGAGATCGATCTGACATCTGATAAAAAAGAATATCATACTGGAGATACAGCATTAATCCTTGTCAAAAACCCTTTTAAAAAAGCATCAGCCCTGATAACAGTGGAAAGAGAAAAGATACATTCGGTTGAACAGGCCGTTATTACAGACAGTGCGGCAGTAATTCCCATAAAAATAACAAAAGATCTTGTTCCCAATGCATATGTTTCTGTTATGCTGTTCACTGGCAGAAGCGGAACAAACCAGGTAAAAAATGATGAAGACCTTGCGAGGCCTAATTACAGGATCGGCTATATCAATCTCAATGTCATTCCCGAGGGTAAGAAGCTTAAAGTGATGGTTATGACCGATTCAACCAATTACCGCCCTGGCGATACTGCCAGGGTAACTATAGAAGTGAAGGAGCCGGACGGTTCAATGGCTGATAAAGCGGAGATAACAGTTTCCATCGCCGACAAGGGTATTTTGAATCTTGAAAACTATGAGCTGCCTGACCCCATATTCAACTTTTACGGAGCCAGGGAACTGGCAGTATTCACCAGTGAAATGAGAGAGTATATATTCGGTCAGCGTTACCTTTTTGAAAAGGGGGAAATTGTCGGGGGTGACGGATCTAACCGGGCAAAGATCGCGGGTATGGGCATTAATCCCAGGCTTGAGTTTAAATCATCAGCATATTTTAATGACAAGCTCATGATCTCCAATGGTGCGCCTGCAGTATTTACCTTCAAGGTCCCTGACAACCTTACCAGCTGGAAAATAATGGCTGTAGTCCAGACAAAGGATTCGTCTTTCGGCAGCGGAAGCGCCGTAATAACAGCCAGCAAACCCCTTATGGTTCTCTCCACGCTTCCGAGATTCCTGCGATTTAACGATTCGCTTGAATCCGGAGCTATGATCTATAATTACACCGGAAAAGACGCTAACATGGCAGTTGCCATTAAGGCAGACGGACCGATAGATTTTGCCTCAGGGCAGAACACAAACATCTTTATTCCCATGAATTCATCAAAAGAAGTGCTGTTCCGTTTCTCGGTAAAGCAGGGAGAGATACGTGATGCCAAATTCACAATTTTGGTGAGTTCCGGGCCTTTTAGCGATGGTTTTGTCGAAACTATTCCTGTTAAAATCAATCAAAATTATGAAACCATGGCATTTTATGAAAAAACCCGGGAAGTTAAACGTCAGAAAATCCTCATAACGGATAATGTCCTCCCTGGATCAGGTAAGGTTGAATTTTCGCTATCCCCCTCTGCTTTTACGGAGCTGAAAGGAAGCGTGGATTATCTAGTGGATTATCCTTACGGCTGTCTTGAGCAGAAAGCATCATCAATCCTCCCCCTTATACTCGGGGAAGACATCATTATAAAAACAGGGCTGCTCAAATTCAAAACAAGGGATGACCTTAGAAATATAGTTACAAAAGTGATTTCCGAATTCCAGGATTATGTCGGAAAAAATGGATTTAAATACTGGACCGATTCAGATTATGAACCCAATGCCTACCTGACCGTATATGCGACTTTTGTACTGACAATGGCTAAGAAAAACGGTTACAATATCCCCGCCGAACTCTACAGAAAGGCTGTCGAATGGACAAAGGAATATTCTGCCGGTCGGGGATTAATAGAAAAATGGGTTTCCATTTACTATAAATCCCTTGTCCGTTGTTTCGCGATTTATGTCTCGGCTATGAACGGGTATATCGAACCGGCCGATATAAAAGAAGCTTACCTTGGGTATACGGAAAACCTGTTGGATGACCTGCCGTCTGCCGGTTTCCTGTTAAAAGCACTTGTTCTTGCCCCCTATTTCAAAGAAAGGGGTGATATGACATCAGCCATTACAAAAAGTCTGTTTGAGAGGGAAAGGATCACGGCATCGGTAGCTTACTTCAATTCATATAAAGATTGGGGCTGGTTTTATTATGATGATGTCATCTCCACGGCAGTGGTTCTCCAGGCTTTGATCGAGGCTAACGTTCCCTTTAAAGACTCCTATAAGGTCATAAACTGGCTTATCCAGGAAAGAAAGGGTGAAAACTGGCTATTTACCCATGAAAATGCGATGGTTTTCTGGGCTTTCAGCTCTTATCTTGAAAAGTATGAAAAGGAAAAGCCGGATTTCAGGGCAGTAGCAGCAGTTGAGAACAAAGAGATAATAAATACATTTTTCAGGAACAGAACTGACAACAGTGTCAGCGGTGAATATTACATTAACAGCAGTATAAAAAACAGCATCAATATTGAGCTGCATAAACAGGGTACAGGGACCCTCTATTATTTCCTTAAATACAAATACCTGCTTAAGAAATACCCACTGACCAGAAATTCAGGGTTTTCAATAAGCAAAAGTTATTATGATTATGAGACAGGGAAACCTGTGGAAAAAGGTTCTTTTATCCGCGGCAACCGTTATATCGTAAAAATAGAATTGATCACGCCTCTGGAGAGAAATTTCGTAGTTCTCGATGACCAGCTTCCGGCAGGATTCGAGCCGATTAATCTAAATTTTGCTACAGAGAAAAACGAGAAAAATTTCCAGGAGGGAGAAACTGACAACGGCCAAAACTGGTACTGGTGGTGGGGAACATTCGAACACAGGGAACAATACAGAGACAGGGTTATATTCAGCGCCATGCACCTGAGTCCGGGAAAGCATACAATCCAGTACCTCGTAAGGGCGGTTACACCTGGTCATTTCAAGGTTCCACAGATAAAATCGGAGGAGATGTATAACCCTGAGGTCTTCGGGTACACATACCAGACTGATATCGAGATAGAAAAATAAGCAAGTCAAGGAGATTTATATGAATTCAATTGTTATCCTGATAACAGCCATACTTGTTTTTGTTATAGCATACCGGTTCTATTCCGCTTTTATTGCTACCAAAGTGCTTCGGGTCAATCCGGCGAATATTACTCCGGCTTACAGGTTTAAAGACGGGCAGGATTATCATCCGACGAACAAATACGTCCTGTTCGGGCACCATTTTGCGGCTATTGCTGGAGCAGGCCCCCTCGTAGGACCTGTCCTTGCTGCTCAGTTCGGTTTTCTTCCCGGCCTGATCTGGATACTGATAGGCTCTGTTTTAGCAGGGGCTGTACATGATTACGTCATTCTTTTCGCCTCGGTCAGGCATAATGGTGAATCTCTCCATAAGATCGCCCGAACTTACGTCGGTAAATTGACAGGCGGGGCTACCGCTGCGGCAATTCTTTTCATCATTATTACCGCTCTTGCCGGATTATCGATAGTTGTGGTCAATGCTCTGAATAAGAGTGCATGGGGGACCTTCACGATTGCCATGACCATTCCTACCGCTCTTCTGGTAGGGCTTTACATGAATGTCATCAGAAAAGAAAGGATCTTTGAAGCCTCTCTGATAGGTGTTGTTCTTCTTATTGTCGGCGTATTTTTAGGATATTATGTACAGAAATCAGCCCTGGCTAATATTTTTATGTTCGATGCGAAGCAGCTTTCGGTCATTATCGCTGCATACGGTTTCTGCGCATCCGTGCTGCCGGTATGGCTGCTTCTAACCCCAAGGGATTATATCAGCTCTTACCTGAAAATCGGAACGGTTATACTCCTTGCAGTCGGAATTTTTCTGGTAATGCCTGTGATAAAGATGCCGGCGGTCACAAAATTCATCGACGGCAGCGGTCCGGTTTTCCCGGGAAAGGTCTGGCCGTACGTCTGCATCACGATAGCCTGCGGAGCGATTTCAGGTTTCCATTCTCTCATCTCCTCAGGCACTACACCCAAGATGCTTACTAACGAGAAAGATATGCCCATGATCGGTTACGGTGCTATGCTTATCGAAGGGTTCGTCTCTGTAATGGCGCTTATCGCCGCTACCTCATTATTCCCTCAGGATTACTTCGCAATTAACTGCTCGAAGAATTCTTTCGCTGCACTTATGATGAATCCAGTAAACCTCAACGAACTGTCTCAGATGGTCCAGGAAAATATAACAGCCAGGCCCGGAGGCGCGGTATCCCTTGCAGTCGGAATGGCTCAGATCTTTTCAAACATTCCCGGATTCAAGCAGCTTATGGGTTTTTTCTATCATTTCATAATTATGTTCGAAGCCCTGTTTATACTCACAACTGTTGATGCCGGAACAAGGGTAGCCAGGTATATTACCCAGGACATAGCAGGCAAGGTCTTCAAGCCCATAGGGAACAGAAAATGGTACCCGGGAGTGCTTATAACCAGCGGCTTTGTCGTTTTCGCCTGGGGATATCTCGTTTACAACGGCGACATCGCTACGATCTGGCCGATGTTCGGGGTAGCTAACCAGCTTCTTGCAACCGCTGCTCTAGCAATAGGCACTTCAATTATCCTGAGAAATAATAAAAAGTCTTCCTATGCGCTGATCACCTTCCTACCCATGCTTTTCATGTTCGTAACTACGGTAACAGCCTCAGTGATGAATATATTCATCAATTACCTGCCGAAAAGGACCTTTAACGGTTATCTCAATGCAGTTTTGTCTGGAATTATGCTTTTTCTAGTCGTGATCATCGTTTGCGACTGCTTTGTCAAATGGTACGGATATTACAAAAAAGGGATCCCGTCTCTGCCTTCGGCAATAACGCTAGGAGTATCTGATTAAAAGGAGAATTATCGGGTGAGAGAATTATTCATCATTGACTCTTCCAGCCCTTTTTTTACCATGCACCCCCGCAAGAGCATAAATTGGTCGAAAATTCCTTTTGAGAGGCTCGAAAAAAACGGTGAGTATAATAAAAAAAAACATAAGGATATACAGGAACTTTTTAATGATTATATCGGAAAAGTATCAGTTATGGGTTATAACGCCATTGCTCTCGATGATATGGCCCACATGGTGAGCCAGCCGTTTTACGGGGATTTTTTGAGGAAAAAAATAAAAAAATATGCCGTGGAATTTAAAACCCTTATCAGGGAATCCATACATTCAGGGCTCAAGGTATTTATCAATACCGATATAATGTTTTTCAACGAATTTATCAGAACTTATATGAAAATAAACAGAATTGGTCTTAAGAGGATCCTTAAATCCTATCTTGAGCTTTTATTTGACGAATACCCTGATGTTTCCGGGGTTATTTTCAGGTTCGGGGAATCCGACGGTGTGGATGTAGAGGGCGATTTTATGAGTTCCCCTGTAATCAGGACGCCAGAATATGCAAATTCTTTTTTGAAATTTCTTCTTCCCTCTTTCGAAAAAAGAAAAAAACTATTTATTTTCCGTACATGGACAACAGGAGGATATTCTATTGGAGACATTATGTGGAATGAAAAAACACTGGCAAAATTAACCTCCGGAATAAACAGTCCCTTTTTCATTTTATCTTTAAAATATGGAAGTGCCGATTTTTTCAGGTACTTGAGGCTGAACCCTCTTTTTTTTAAAGACGGCCAGAGAAAAATCATAGAACTCCAGGCCAGGAGGGAGTATGAGGGTTTCGGTGAGTTCCCATCTTATATTGGCGAGGATTATAGTGGATATTTTGATCAGCTGAAAGACCGTGAAGATATACTCGGAATATACGTATGGTGCCAGACAGGAGGCTGGTCCGCTTTCAGAAATTTTACCTTTATGAAAAAGAGTTCTATCTGGAACGAGATAAATACATTCGTGACCATTAAAATATTCTGCGAAGGTCTATCTTCCAGGGAAGCAGCCAGGCTCTATTTTAACTTCTACTTAAACGGAGAAAAAAGGAAAAATTCTTTTCTGGATTTTTATGAATTCCTCCTCCTTTCGGACAAAGTCGTTAAAAATCTTTACTATGACCCGGAATTCTGTAAAAAAGAGTATTATTTCAACAAGATCAGGATATCACCTCTTCTTCACATACTCTGGGATCAGGTTACTTTGACAAGCCTTGTGGTAATGGCTTACCGTTCATGCACTGCGAATTGGAAATTGTCTCTGGAAAAGGGAAAGCTGGCGCTTCTATCAATAAAAAGGATGGGAGCTCTGAATTCCAGGCTGAGGCTTCCTTATGACTATAAATTCCATTACAGGACTTTCAGACTT
>Ga0187771_10000520_pt1 | contig 23965 bp, 24 predicted proteins | sample 0116_SJ02_MP15_1_FD_133139 | JGI IMG/M metagenome (GOLD analysis project Ga0187771, IMG submission 133139) | Tropical peat soil microbial communities from peatlands in Department of Meta, Colombia - 0116_SJ02_MP15_10_MG | ecosystem: Environmental > Terrestrial > Soil > Wetlands > Peat | place... | reverse complement strand
TTCCGGCAGCCGGTGCACAGCAAGCGATGCCTTCTCCAGTCTTCCGAGGGTTTCAAGAAAGACCGTCTCCGTACTCCACGTCATAGCGTGGAAAATCCCCCGCAAAAACGCTCTCTTTTTGAAGCCGATCAAATAATAACCGCCGTCGTGGGCAGGACCGATGACCGCATCGCAGACCGAAAAGGATCGAAAGGCATCATCGAGAATGGACGTTGTTAAACAAGGGATGTCACTCCCGATGAGAAGGGCATCGTCCACTCCTTCCGAAAACACACGGATGAATGCCTGTTCCATGCGCTCTCCGAGGTCATCGCCGGTCTGCGGCATGTATGTATAAGCCTGACCGAGCCACTGTCGCACACGGTCCTGAGCGTCGGGCGGGGCAAAACAGATGCGAAACGGAGTCTCGGCCTGTTCAAGCATGTGGATCGCATCCAGGACCATACATTCATAGAGGCGCCGGGCCAGAACTCCGTCCATATCTTGAGCAAGACGGGATTTCACTTTTCCCCGTTCCGGAAGCTTCACAAAAAGGATAACACACCGATTAGCAGTCATATCTTCTGTCGAAAAAACGAGAAATACCCCGCACAAGCCACTGAACACTCTCCGGTACTGTCTGAGCCGTTCCGATACTCGATCTTCGCCCCACGAGGCGGCTTGGTACCACCTGTTTTTCGGGAATCAGGGACGATACCAATCTCTTCATGCTGGCAGGTGCCGAAAGCTCGATTTTAGGTCAGCACGAAAACCATCTTCGACCGTTTGAGGAGCGTAGCGCTCTCAGGGAAGAGAATCTTCTTCGCTTTCCTCGGGGCGACCCGGACGATCACCAGGCCGAAGAGAGAGCAACAAGTCCCAATATGATCTCGAGTGGCTTTCTTGTCATTCCAGCCGTTCGAGCCCGATTCCAGCCAGCCAACGATCGTGTTCACGGGTAGCGATCTCATCCGGGGAGATAGACTATCCTCACCGTGAATACTGGCAATGCACAGATAATCTCCATTTTCTGCGAAGCGCCCTTACCCGAAGCGCAGCGGGAGTGGTACATAACGATAGTGAGAAATCTCCTCGAAAGCGGGTCGCATGTCGAAAGGGCGAACTCACCCTTATCCGGCATCCTGGAAATGGCTCATCAATGATTCAATTTTTTCCCATACGGCCCTATGTATAACATACCAGTTAGAGTGTGTAACGGTTATTGTAAGGGTCCGATTATCCGCATTCCATGCACCTTTTAATCGTATGCCATGCTCTTTTGTATCGATGATCCAGGGGTTATTACCGGTCACGTAAGAACCATGCGCGGTCAGTTCATCCAGCATTGCGTCGATCCCTTTTCTGCTAATATTTTCGTAGCAATGAGTACTATCGTTCGACATTTTTTACTGCCTCGTATTGCGGGCCCGCTCATTAAATGTTCACGCTCGTGCCTCGTCCAGCTGCATACCTACCGCCGTAAAGATGGTATTGTGAAGATGCAACCGTCTCTTTAGTTTTCTTGAGAAATGAACTCAACCCTTTTCTTTCGGTGATTTTACATCGATAACCTCTTCCACGGGATAGCCCCTGTCGCGCCAGGCATCAAACCCGCCCGACAACGGCCGTATCCGCTTCATACCTCGTTCCCGCAAATTCAGCGCCGCCCGGGCGCTGGAGTACTCACTCGGTCAGGTGCAATAAGTGACTATTTCGTGGTCTTCCTGGAACGCCGGATGATTCTCAGCCGCGACAGAGGAGATGTGGATGGCGCCTGGAATGCTATAGGGGTCTACTTCAATGTCGGACGGGTGACGCACATCGATGATTACAATATGCTCACCGGCGTCTATTTTCTGTTTCAACTCTTCCGGTGTAATGTGCCCGATAGCGAGCTGTTTCAACAAGCGTCGCCGTGAAACGAATTTCCCAAGGATATAGACGGCCATCCCGCAGAACACGAACAGGAAAATTACTTTGCCAATGCCCGCGCCATAATCCAGGGCACGGTCAAGTTCTTCGCTGATAAAATAGCCGATGAGGGTATATCCACCAACCCAAAAGAGTGTTCCCAAGCTATCGAAAATAAAGAATCGCAGCAAAGACAGGCGTATAATGCCCGCCATCGATGTTGTGATAGCACTCAGCCCGGGAATAAATTTCGCAACAAGGAAGGATCGAGCACCATACCGCGCAAAGAGATTTTCAGTTCGACGAACGCAGGAATCTGGTTCGAACGAAATACGGCATATGAGTGATAACACCTTCCTTCCGCGGTAATGGCCGACGGTGTACCAAAAGATGTCACCCAGTACTGCAGCGCCGACCCCCAAACCGATGCAGAGAAACAAGTTCCGTTGTCCTGCACCGGCCAAGGCACCCATCGTTACCAGGAGAGGGACACTAGGTATCGGAAACCCCATTGATTCGGTCAGGACCCACAAAAAAAGAATGGAGTATCCGTAATGGATCAGAAAGGGTATAACTTTATCCATGGTGAAACCGCCCGTGAACTTCCCTGCAGTCCAGCGCAGAAATCCTGTACCGTTCGGGAGAGCTCGAGTTAGGGCATCGCATAAAGAATATCACAAATGGCGCGTGTCGGCATACAAGCATATACTGCACTGATCTTTCGCTGGTTCTGCATTCTAACTACAGTGGACAACCAAGTGGTCTTAAGCTGTTTCTCGAAGACTGGCAGCCGCATGATCTATTACAAGGTACACCTTTCCCCCCGGCAACAGCACATGCGACAACATCGCATAAGGGACCTCTCGTCCGGGAGAAGAAGCTGTCAGGCGGACCTATGATCTTGTGAGATGCTTGCCACATTGAGCCTGTGGTAGGTACCGCCCATATCGTGTTTTTAAAATGTCCTGATGAATTTTTAAACTGTCATTGCATCATGGAACAGGTCGATGTCGAATCCTCATCGCTTGCTTCGATAAAGTACGGGAAGTTTTGGGATCACCAATCGACGCTATTGTTTCCTGGTATGTTCATGCAGCCAGTTACGTGACCTCTTACAACACTTCCACGCTGATAAAATCCTGCTTGGTACTGTCCCAAAGGTAACCTTTCATCTCGCCAATTTTCCCTTCCCGTAGCGCGACAACGACGTGCACGGCATCCGGGAACTCCGGTTCGCCAAATACTGTCTGGGCCTCCTTGTCCATCTGGGAAAAATAAGCATCACAATCGATGTGGGAATGGTAAAAGGCAAGGATGGTCTCGTTGGCGCGAACAGCCTCGTGGAGAATTTGTTCTACCTCGTTTCTGTCCACTGCATAGGCGCTCCTGCTGTCACGGGGGTGAGTTTCGGGGTCATCAGCATGGAGGCGCTCCTGAATATTCACGAGCGGATGGACGTTCTGGACGTCTGCCCTCCCGGTCACGATACCGCAGCATTCTGACGGATATTCGTCCAGAGCCTGCTTGTAGATAGCAGCGACACTTTGCGGGAAGAAACGCATGGTCACATCTCCCTGCTCAAGTAGCGATCCCCGCTGTCGGGGAACATGGCCACAATGATGCCTTCCTCGATTTTCTCGGCTACCGCAAACGCCGCTGCAAGTGCGGCACCGCTGGAGTGGCCCACGAACATGCCTTCTTCACCGGCAAGCCTTGTGGCCAAATCATAGGCGGCTTCTGTACTCACGAATAGCCGTTCATCGGGAAAGCCCATGTCGAAAATCCCGGGTACAATAGCGCCTGCCCCGAGATACTTCATCCCCTCTATGCCGTGCATTTCATCGTCCGGATGTACGGAAATGACGCGGATAGCGGCGTCGTGCTCCTTGAGCGCTTTCCCTGTGCCCATGACGGTACCGCCAGTGCCGACGCAGGCAACGAAGTGTGTAACACCTCCCCGCGTCTGGGCGAGGATCTCAGGGCCGGTTGTTTTGTAGTGAGCTTTCCAGTTGGATGGGTTGTTGTACTGGTCCGGCTGGTAATACCGTTCCGGGTCTTCCTGCACTATCTCTTTGGCCAGGCGGATGGCACCGTCTGCGCCCTCGAAGGGGCTGGACAAGATAAGCTCGGCCCCGAATGCGGTCATGATCTTTTTCCGCTCAACGCTGGCGTTTTCGGGAAGCACGATCCTTACCCGATACCCTTTGACCGCCCCGATCATGGCATAAGCAATGCCAGTGTTGCCCGATGTAGCATCAATGATGATCTTGTCGTGGGATAGAAGTCGTGCTTTCTCGGCATCGTGGAGCATGCTGAAGGCAGCGCGGTCTTTCACCGAGCCGCCGGGGTTATGCCGCTCCAGCTTGGCAAAGACCCTGACCTGCGGTTTCAGGTTGACGGCTAATTTTGTCACAGGAAGTAGCGGTGTCCCTCCGATCAGGTCGAGCACGGTGTCTGTTGGTTTCTGGTTATCCGGATATAAGGACGCTATCATTGAAGCAGGTTAAAATCCTTTGCTGTCCATAGGCTTTCCTCGAGAGAGACCGCCGCGGACAATTTTCCGCGTACGATGCGAGCTCGCGGTACAGCGAGTCAGGCTGATTCAGCGCCGAACAAATATACCACACTGTCGCGATTACCTGAAGTACTTTTTAACGAACTTGCTAAAATGGAACACTGCGAACATCCCGGTAACGGAAAGAAGCAGGATTTGCCATGGGGATGCACAACCCACAGCTTACGAAGATCGTATGAACCTAACGATACCACTTCGTGAGCTTCTCAGGCGGTACTCCCCACGTATAGAGAACTTGCAGTGCTAGATTCCTGACCGTACAGTACAAGACCCCGTCCCGTTCGTACCGGCGCGGCGACGTTCGTACCTTGTGCGGTATGATCGTAATGGAATCACAGCGTTTCCGAATACGCTTCATCAGATCAACGTCTTCCATCAGCGGAATATCCCTGTATCCACCTATGTGCTCGAAATAATCGCGGATGATAAAAATAGCTTGGTCCCCGAAGGGAACTCGTGTCAGGCGGGTACGGAGGGCGACGTACAGCTCGGTGATCGCAAAAATCCTTCGTTTTGTGTCGAAACCGAGATCAAATGCACCGCCTACTGCCCCCTTCGTGGCCACGGCATCACGGATCAAAGCGAACGCGTCCCGAGGAAGCAGGGTATCGGCATGGAGAAAAAGGATAATATCACCCTTTGCTCGCATTGCGCCGGCGTTCATCTGGCGCGCGCGGCTTCGTGATGCCGAAATCTTCAGGACCTTTTCGTCAATCACCCCATTGATCGTGCTCCCCGCAGGATCTCCATCCACGACAATTATTTCTACCTCTTCGTTAGGCTGCTGGCGCAAATGTGCAATGATCTCATTGATTTTTTCAGCTTCCTTGAAAACAGGCAGGACGATCGACAGCGTCGGACTCCATTCCATCAGGTGACGCTCCCTCATAGCTCTTTTCCGCGTGCGTTCCATGCAAATCTAATGGCCTCGATCCGCTTCCGGTTTACTCCAAGATCATCCTTGCCCATGCGGGAAGCAGACCGGACATGAATTGTTTTCGCGGCATCGACAAATGAGAACTCTACATCGTCGACAAACCGAAAGACCGCGCTGGAACATTCAACAGAGAGATAATGGTCAGACTCAAAGACAACTTTCGTTCTTTGCATCCGGAGGATGATCTTTTTAAGGTCGGCCATGGCTTCGGAAGTGGACGAGGAGTACCGGAGCGGTGCAATGGCATGATCCTTATCCGTACTCTGACTGGATACACAATTCGGAGTCTCTGGACAAGGGGCCAGGTGTCCGTCTTTTACACCGAGATTCTCCGGCCTCACGCCTGAGCAGCCGATCAGAAAAACGCTACAAACAATGCTGGTAAGGGACATAAGAAATCCACAATTGATGATCGATGATGGCATTCGCAAGGCCCCCTAATAATGGTTGATAACTGTCAGCCCGCAGTAACCACGTCAAGAGCCGTATTATAATCTTCCAATCTGACAGTTTTCAACCCGAGCAACCGGAAGAGCAGAAACGCGTCCGTTACCGCAGTCCGGCAGGCACTCGTTTGTCATTGAAGGTCAGATATACATGCGAGAGCTCGACAAGAGACAGAACTTCTCACTCCTCCCCTTGAACGGATTCCTGGTCCTTCCCCGACAAATTTTGTGCCCTGAGCGGGATTTCTCGAATTTTGCCTTCATCCACCACGCTGATTATTCAGACTTTCGCAGTATTCCTTGACTTTCAGCGCATGACTTCTTCTTCCCCGTCCTGTAACACTTCCTGTTTTAGGTATGTTACCCGAATACGTAGCTTCGATTTGCTCCTTTTTCCCTTCCCGGGGGGCTTGGATACTGCACGTATTCTAGGGCATATTTATTGTTTCTGGGAACCCCGACTTACGCTTCCCTCACCCCAGCCAAGGGAACCGCCATGATAATTTTTATATATTTCTCCGGAAAGGCGCGCGGTAAAAGTTAATGCTTGTTCGGCTAGGGAGGAACCGCTCAAGCCGTTATTTTTACCCCGCGGCTTTCCGGTGTTTCAACAGGGTGCACGACGTTCTCGTTTCCACGTACACTATGCAGCCTTTGCTCCTGTCACTTTCGACTCCCTTTCCAACTTCACCAGGTACTCATGCCAAGGCTTCCAGTAATACTTTTCCCAGCCTTCTTTAACGCCCTCGTAATCGCTGTCTGCCACGTTGGCATGGACAAGTTCGATCCTCCCCTTCTTACCTTCAGGTAAAAAAGTGAGAATCAGGATTGAGTCGATCTCTTCTTTTTTCCAATGACTGCCGCGCCATGACTGTACGATCATATACTTTGGGATGACCAACAGCGTTTTCCCCAAAATCATTCCATCGAAAGCCCGGAACCGAGATCCTGCCTTAGAGCTAATGGAAACGGGGCCACCTGTGATCTCCGAATGTTTTTTCGGGCTGAGGTACATTTCAAATAGCTTCTCTGCGGGCGCGGGAAGCGTCACGGATTGTTCAATTGTCTTCGGCATTTTGCTGCTCCTTTCATTTTCCCTGTATACGAGAACATTAGTACTCTCTGCGTTCACCGCTCGTCAAGAAAAATAAGTGAACGATGCGCGCGAAATCCCTCTTTTACAACCAACCCATTCCCCTTTTTAACGACCTGTCGCTCTCTTCCGCTCGAGAGATAAGGGTTGGCTTTCGCGGACCGTTCATATCTTAATTCAACACTATCACCGGTCTCGTTCACTGTCAAGGCGCCTTGCCTCGGCTATGTCGCTGGTAACCTGTAACGAGCGAGCAGCGGTGATGGCCCCAATGGTGAGCAATCCCCATGGATAGGGGCGATTTTAAATCCGTTCTTTGGCAGGAATTTTGTCCCTGCGGCTGGAGATTGCGTTGCCACGATACTTGAACAAAACAAAAATGGGGGGTACGCGACAAAGATCATACGTGTTCCCTCGAAGGTGCATATCATCCCCCTGCGCACTTTGCCAAGCCAGATTACATGTGCCGAGAGGTGTTCTAATAAGATTATCGACGGGTCCGGGATGATCTCTTTTTGCAGATTCACATGCAACGTGAAACGCAACTGATCAATGCCTGACGACGCCACGATCCAGGCGATCCCTGCCATATGCACTGCCACCGAGTTGATGTGCATTATGAAATTCACTTCCCCTCTTTCTCCCTCGCGGTATTCGGTCCGTACGCATATAACCAAAACTCATAGCCGAACCATCAAACGGCCATGACAGCAGCGTGGTTTCCCCGGGTAACGCATCCGTGCTTGCCTGACGTTTATCCGAGTAGTACTCCGACGTCCATCGCCTTCCTGCAATTCTCTCTATTATTCAATTGACAAAACATACCGATGCACGGTATTATGCCCAGCTCTGCAGAACCAGGAGAGCCGCCGCGACAGCGAGAATCCATATACATACCTTTGCTTAGCGTCCTCGTGATAAAAAAGGGAGTTTCATGTTAAAAAGAACGGACTTACGCAACATCGCCATCATCGCCCATGTCGACCATGGCAAAACCACGCTCGTAGACACGCTCCTTCGCCAGAGCGGCACGTTCCGTGACAATGAGCGCATCCAGGAGCGGGTCATGGACAACATCGACCTTGAACGGGAACGCGGCATCACGATCATGGCTAAGAACACGGCCGTACAGTACAACGGCATCAAGATCAACATCGTCGACACGCCAGGCCATGCTGATTTCGGTGGAGAAGTGGAACGCACGCTCAAGATGGTGGACGGTGTGCTCCTGCTCGTGGATGCATCGGAAGGACCTCTTCCGCAGACACGATTCGTGCTCAAAAAAGCTCTTGAACTGGGGCTTCCGCCAATCCTGGTAATCAATAAGATAGACCGCCCTGACGCACGCATCAACGAGGTAGTTAACGAGGTCTATGACCTGTTTATCGACCTCGACGCAAATGACACGCAGCTTGATTTTCCCATTGTCTATACGAATGCACGGGACGGGATAGCCAAACTCAAGATGGAAGACGAAGGAATAGATCTTAAGCCGCTCTTTGACCTGATCGTAAACACGATCCCGCCCGCCGAAGGCGATGAAACAGCGCCGCTTCAACTGCTGGTTATGAACATCGATTACAATGATTACGTGGGACGGCTGGCCATCGGCAGGATCTTTGCCGGTACTGCTAGAGTTGCCGAGCCCATCGGCGTCATCACCCATACCGGCTCCCTCGTCAAAACAAAGATCACCTCAATGTTCGAGTTCCGCGGTCTCAAACGGGTTGATACGGAACAAGCCACCGTCGGCGACATCGTCGCCTTGTCCGGCATCGAGGGAGTGAATATCGGCGATACAATCACGGACCCCGAAGATCCGAAGCCCCTTCCGCGCATAGCCGTGGACGAGCCCACGATCTCGATGCTCTTCTCGATCAACAACTCGCCCTTCGCGGGCAAGGAAGGCAAATTCGTCACTTCCCGCCACTTGAAGGAGCGGCTTGAGAAGGAGCTCTTGTACAACGTGGCGATCAAGGTAGAAACGTCGGAGGCGACGGACAGCTTCAAGGTTCTGGGCCGCGGCGAGCTCCAACTCGCGATTCTGATCGAAATGATGAGGCGGGAAGGCTACGAACTCTCGGTTTCCCAGCCCGAGACAATCACAAAACAGAGAGACGGGAAGATCTTTGAGCCCATGGAAAACCTGGTCATCGACTGCCCCGAGGAGTTCATCGGTGTGGTCACGCAAAAACTGGGGACCCGCAGGGGCCGCATGACCAAGATGTCGAATAACGGCCACGGCCGTGTCCGTCTCGAATTCCGCATTCCGGCGCGCGGGCTGATCGGATTCCGCTCGGAGTTTTTGACCGATACGCGAGGGACCGGCCTCTTGAACCATCTCTTCGACGGGTACGAGCCATGGCAAGGCCCGATCGCGAAACGGGCCACTGGCGCCCTCGTGGCCGACCGGGGGGGAAAGACCACGACCTACGCTCTGTACCATATCCAGCCTCGCGGCGAGCTGTTTATCAAGGAAAGCACCGCTGTCTATGAAGGCATGATCGTGGGCGAAAACTCCCGTGAAGCCGATATCGACGTAAATGTCGTCAAAGAAAAGAAACTCACGAACATGCGTGCGTCCGGAGCTGATGAAGCCCTCCGGCTCGTACCGCATCGCCAGCTGTCCCTTGAACAGGCGCTTGAGTTCATCAAGGAAGATGAACTGGTAGAAGTAACGCCGCAGTCCATCAGGCTGCGAAAAAAAGTCCTCGAATCGAGCAAGAGACCGAAAAACCGGGAACGGATAGAATAACAAAAAAAGGGGGCATCTCTCGATGCCCTCCTCGAGGCAACGCCTACCTGGTGTTCCGTTACTTCATTCCCGCGGCAATAGCCCTATCGGCCGACCACTTGCCGCCGCCCCTTACCATCAGCGTAATACAGATCGCGATAACGAGAATATGAAATTCGAAGCCCTTCGCCTTTCCAAGTTTTCAGCACAAGTGCCCACTTGTCCCCGTTCCGCGTTGGCTGGCACATTCACTGTTACCACGATATTTCCAGCGTCGGAAAGAAAGGTTTTACTGATCAATGTTCCCTCTCCGGCGTCAGCTGGACTGCATCATAATGCCACCCACCCCGTTTCCGCATGCGTCAGAGAAGCCTCCCCGTTCGCCAGCGCATCAATGACCCCGTTAAATTGTCAGTGCACTACCGTATTTATGGTGCCGCACGACATTCTCCCACGGACCGATGTGGTAAATCGCTTCCCGAGAACCTCACTGAATGGCCATCCACCTGCGTTTCCCACGGGCCGGAGAGTACGCGTCGAAAGTGTTTCCGATATTACGCAGCTTTTCTGCCCGACGTTGTACCTGATCGTACGACTGCAACGTTCATGACATTTTTCATGATGCGAATAGCCGCCTCGTGATCTTCCCGGGAAATGCCGGCAATTCCGTCTTCAACCACCGAAACAGTATAGTCGCGAAGAACCGCGTCAGAGGCTGTGAACAGGATGCAGATATGCGTAACGTCTCCCGTAAGCCTGAGTGAATCGACGCCGAGCTGCTTCAGGGTCTTATCAAGATCGGTACCAAAGAAACCCGAATACGTCGTCTTGGGTATGACAAGATCGCCTCGCGCAGGTGTTAACTCTGCTATGATCTCTGCCCCTTTCGTGCCTTTTATGGCATGGGCAGGCCAGCCGAACTTCGAGAATTCCTTGTCATCGGGTGCATGGGCATCGCAGACAAAAATCACCGGTTTGCCCCCGGCGCGGGCCAGTTCGATCTCCCGTACAATGACCGGGATTATGCTCCGTGTCTCAGGCACTTCAAGCGGTGCCCCAGGAAGCACGAAGTCGTTCAGCATGTCGATAATGAGCAGGGCCTCTTTTTTCATGACCCATCACCTCCTCGTAGGACTTTCTTTACAATTATATCAATATACTGTATCGTTTGCAGATAAGGAAGTTTTATGGTAGCCCTCAGCCGTAAAAAGGCAGATATTGACAGCATGAACGAAATTGGAAAAATCCTGTTCGACGACGTGGCCATTGCAGAAAAGGTCCAGGAGCTGGGTGGACGGATTTCCCGGGATTATGCCGGGAAGGAGCCGATCGTCGTCAGCATTCTAAAAGGTGCCGTCATATTCACGACGGACCTGGTGCGCAGTATCTCTTGTCCGCTCACCGTCGAATTCATCCAGGCTTCAAGTTACGGTATGTCTACGAATGCATCTGGGAATGTTACCCTGAAAAAGGATCTGGAAGCAGACATCGAAGGCAGACATGTGCTTTTGGTCGACACGATCATTGATACCGGCACGACGTTCGCCTATCTCATGAAGATGCTCTCGGAAAGGAAACCTGCCAGCCTGAACGCAGTCGTTCTGCTCGACAAATCATGCCGCCGTCTTGTTGACGTTCCGGTCATGTATCGGGGATTCGAAATCCCGGATGCGTTCGTGGTGGGATACGGCTTGGACTTCAAGGAACGGTATAGGAATCTTCCCTATATTGCCGCGCTCGAGGCGGATAGGTGATCACATGCCCTTGAGCGTTCTCCTGTCCTGATGTGCCTGCAGGTCCTTTTTAGGATAGAGGTTCTGTCGTTGTTCCCGCACTCAGGGATGAAAAATCCTTGGCATCAACCGCGGTACGCTTTTCCTGTGCTCCTCGTACCGGTCCCCGAAAACCCCGATAAGCCTTTTCTCTTCAAGGAAAGAACCGAACACGAAATAGAGGCCCGCGAGCCCAGAAATCGTGAGGCTGTTGCGTGTAAAAGAAGGATTGAAAGTAAAGAGAACGATGCCTGCGGGATACAGGGGATGGCGGACCATGCCGTACACCCCAGCCGTAACCAGCTTGTTCCCGGTCAACCCCCCGGTATTCCCTGCCACCTCACCGTGTTTCCAGTACCGTGCTATCTGTCTAAGGCCCAGGAACTCTCCAGCATCCAGCTGTTTGAATGCGAGCAATCCAAAGGTGGCCCCCCCTAGCTGGATTGCGCGCATGATCCACTCTAGCCATAGGGGGGCGGTCCAGAGTAATCGATCCGGTACTCTGTGGATGAAATAAAACGCGGTACCGGCAGTTCCGCAACTCATGGCATTGTACCATGCGCGGAAGTACACACGCATGAAGGTCTCCCCGAAAAAATCCATACAGACATTTTTCATCTTTTTCGAGACTGGAATGCTGTGCATGAATGCGAAGACGAGGAAAATTGTGGTTACTCGTATCATCGCACTTCAGGTCGAGGTGGCAAGATCAGGTGTCTGATTGAGGGCAAGTAACGGTGATCGATAGCTGTCAAATATTCTATTTCTCAGCCAACAGCGCTGCAGCTGCATGCTGAATCTCGTCCATACGATCGTATGCGGCTATGCGCACGTCTGCATCCACGAACCGGTCCAGTAAATAGGGGCTGTCGAAGGAAATCAGAACGGACTTCCCGTTCGCTTTCTGCACATCGCGCAAAAGGTTGAGTACCACGTCTCGGAGCCTGTTCGTAAGGCCGGAGTGACCTTTCGACGCCGAAATTTTGGAGAAAACGGCCAGCACGGTGAACTCCGCTGCCAAGATACTGTCCAGCACGAGGGATTCGGGCATATCGGAGCCCGGCATCAGGACCAGCACCGACAAGTTACGATACCGCTCGCGCATTGCATGGATGAATGCGTTCCCGGACTCGGTGTTATTGTCGTCATCAAGGATAAAACATGCCACACCTGCTTTCCTGGAAATAGGGAAGAGCTTCTGGCTGCCTGAAACGACGCGGAGCGCTTTGCGGCCGAGTTCGCGTGCAATGTTTGCGTCTTTACGGTAATCGACGTTAATCGTGGACTCGGTCTTATCGAAAAGTCCCAATCTCGTCTTTGCCTCCATGATCCGCTCAACGGATTCGGTAATGTGCTGCCGGGTAAGGCGTCCCTCTTCCACGGCCAAGACCACTGCCTCGATCGTTTGGTGCACATCGCTGGGGTGCAGGAGGATGTCCATACCCGCCTCTACCGCCCTCACGGCGATTTCACCAGGTGAGTAGTCCTTGGCGAGCGCCCCCATGTCCAGGGCATCGGACACAATCAACCCACCGAATCCCATGCCCTCCCGCAGCAACGCCGTAACGGTTTTTTTCGAGAATGTGGTCGGTTTGTCCGGCTCCAAAGCTGGCACTAGCAGGTGCGCCACCATGACCATGCCGACGCCCTCCTTAACCGATTCCCGAAAGGGAGGGAGTTCCACACGGTTCAAGCGCTGCCGGTCTGCCCGGATAACCGGAAGGACGGAGTGAGAGTCCTGGTCCGTGTCACCGTGCCCTGGGAAATGCTTTGCACATGCCAGAAGATCGACCCGGCCTTTGGCCGACGGCTTCTGAAGTCGTCTAATGTAGCGCGAACCAAACCATTCGACCACACCAGGCTCATCGCCGAACGCCCGCGTGCAGATGATGGGATTATCCGGATTATTGTTCACATCGACGACTGGAGAAAACACCGCATGGATGCCTGCGGCGCGCGTTTCACTGCGCACCGCGTCCAGCATCCGATCCAGAAGTCCGATGTCGTTTTTCGACCGCCGATTAACGGCCGAAGCAACTGCGCGCTGGCTCGGGAACCGTGTCCCCCCTGCAAGCTGCTGACCGAGGCCGCGCTCGATATCGGACGAAATCAAGAGCGGAATCTCCGAGAATGACTGAAGCTCCTGAAGCCGCTTTGGCGTCAGCGCAATAGAACCTCCGAACAGGATGAACCCGCCGATCCCCTCCTGAATGAGCGCCTTCACCTGAAGAAAATACCGCGGATCTTCGAGCAGCCCGCCATCGAGCCTCGGCATCACCATCTGCGCTACATCAAGTTTGAGCGAACGATCATGCATGGCGCCTATTTTCGCTTTTTCGCCAGGCCTTTGCAAGCATTTTTTCGGATCTGCTAGCGGTTGACAATCCAAGCCCCTGCGATATACTTACTACTAGACTAACAGCCTGATTCCCCCGGTAACAGAAGACGGTTGCGAGTACTTCATCAGCAATTGTACTCACAAGTGACGGACACGCGTCAGGCAATCAAAGAGGAAGAGTACTCATGTCTTCAGCATCGTTTTCCCATCTCTGGTTCCGCGGCACCAAGTCATCCCGAGTTATGAAGCTCCAATCGCGACTGATCAAGGAAATTGGCAGAAACGCGATCTCTGCAAAACGCTGGAGAAATCAGGTCAAGAACATTCTCGTCGACGCGGCTGACATCGTGGACATTTATTTTCTGTATGCTTTTCTGATTGGCGAGGATGACAAGCGGGACATAGAGCTTTTTTGGCTCAAGACCCCCTCCCCGGAAACGGCAAAAGACGTCGAAGGGATGCTGCAACAAAAAGTGGCCGAAAGTGATGAGTTCATGAATATCCGGGATTTCAACATCATTCACTCGACGGCGCTTTCCGGATCATCGTTCGCACCCATCAGAACGGCAGATATCGAGCTTCTCGACAAGACGTTCCACATCAATATGCCGCTCGAAAGCGGGTTCGTCGGGCTCGGCATACCGGCCCGCGCACGGCTCCACCTTACGGACCTCGTCGTCATCGAGAGCGTCTTAGCGGCGTTTGTGAACGTAATCAGCTCTGTGAAGACGCTTGCCGCGTACACGAGGGATGTGGAACGGTTCGCCACACGCGACCCTCTTACGAACCTGTATAACCAGATATCCTTCTGGGACCTGCTCGAATACGAAACAAGCCGCTCCAAACGACAGGAGTACAAATTTTCGCTTCTCGTCACCGACATCGACAATTTCAAGGTCATTAACGACACGTACGGACATGAGATCGGAGACAACTTCCTGAAAGAGTTTTCAACCATTCTCAAAAGTACCATCAGGAGCGGTGACATTGCTGCGAGATACTACGGCGACCAGTTCGCTGCGATTCTGCCCGTGTGCGATGAAGGCCAGGCACGCATTGTTGCCAGGCGCATCATCGAGGGCGTCAGGAACCACTCCTTTCCACTAATGCAGGGAGTGGCGATCAAGGGCACCGTGTCGATCGGAATCGCCGTCTATCCCGACAATGCAACTGAAGCAAAAGACCTCTTTCTGCTCGCCGACAACATGCTTACACAGTCGAAATCGTTCGGAAAGGACCGGCTCAGCATGCCGAGCGAGCAGGACAATGTAGAAGTCATCAAAAGTATGGGGGAAAAGAACATCTTGATTCTCGAGGCGCTTGCTCAGCACCGGATCATCCCCTATTTCCAGCCAATCATGAACATCAGTGACCATAGTATTAACGCCTATGAGGTTCTCACGAGGATTGGTATGAATGACCGGATCATCCCTGCCGCCGAGTTCATTGAAACGGCTGAAGGAATGGGCGCCATCGGAAGGATTGATTACCAACTGTTCGAGCGTGCGCTCGCCAAAGTGCGTGAAAGCAGTTACCAGGGGAATTTGTTCATCAACCTGTCACCGAAAGCACTCGTCCTGAACGAATTCATGCCTACGATCCGGAAAATGCTGAGGGATTACGGCCTGGATCCGTCGAAGCTCATCTTCGAGATCACAGAGCGCGATACCGTTAAAAACCTCAAGCTCATCGCTTCGTTCATCACGGAACTGGAGCAGGAAGGATTTCGCTTCGCCATTGACGACTTCGGGTCAGGCTATTCATCGTTCCATTACATCAAGACCTTCCGTATTGACTACCTGAAGGTAGACGGAGAATTCGTGCGGAATATGGGCGGTAGCAATTCTATTGAAAAAGAAATAGTAACGAGTATTGCTACGCTGGCGTCCCGCCTTGGCATTCAAACCATTGCTGAATACGTCGAATCCGAGGAAATTCTTGCAAACGTCGAATCCGCCGGCATTAATTATGCCCAGGGTTACTATATAAAGCGACCGTCGCCGGACTTGCCCTGATCCTCCCGAGAAACTATCCGTGTTTGATCTGGTAGCAATGAGGATAGCCAAACCTGCTTTGAAAAATCCTGACAGACCCGAGTTACGGACATGCATCAGGAATCGTATCGGAAAGATTTTTAATTGCAACGCCATCATCTCATGCCCCGTCAGAGGTTCCCACGTCCCTACTTTCTCCCTTCACTCTTTCTGGCGGCCATGGTATACTGGGCCTTCGTAAAGAAAACAGTTCACGATAGCGGAGCACAGGCGTGAAGTCGATAGACTTGCAAAGCAGTTCGTATACGACGAAGCCAAGACAAGTATCAATCCTTTCGAGACTCTTTCCCTCGCTCTCATTTTACCTCCATATTATCGGGATCGTCAGGCATGCCAGTAAAAAAGCACGGCAAGGCTCTTACGATACGTCGGCGTGGTGCGCGAGCAGCCTGGACACGCTCCACGCGCTCGAGTACGTCGGGAGCAGTATAGAGGTTACCGGCCTTGATAATTTTCGATCGCTCGAAGGCCCCTGCATATTTATCAGCAACCACATGAGCACCCTTGAGACCTTCATCCTTCCGGTTCTCATTTCCTCATTCAAGGAAGCGACCTTTGTGGTCAAACAAAGTCTCGTTGAGTATCCTGTCTTTAAGTATGTCATGCGCTCGAGGAACCCCATTACCGTCGGCAGGTCAAACCCGCGGGACGACCTGAAAGCGGTGCTGGAAGGGGGAGTCGAACGCCTGAAAGCCGGCACGTCAATCATCATTTTTCCGCAGACCACACGCACGCCAATCTTCAATCCTGAACAATTCAACTCGATCGGGATCAAGCTCGCGAAAAAAGCGGGCGTGCCGGTCGTGCCCATTGCGCTCAAAACCGACGCCTGGAGCAATGGGAAATTCCTCAAGGACTTCGGCCGGATCGACCCTGCAAAAACAGTCCATATCGCCTTTGGAAGGGCGCTTCAGATCAGAGACCGCGGTAGCGAAGAACATCAGCAGATCATCGATTTCATTGCGGAAAAACTGCAGGAATGGGGTGGAGAAGTGGTGCTACCTACATGATCCCGGCATTGAGGCGAGAAGTCACTTCCTCAGGGTAAACTACATGAATCAAACCATGTCGGCGGCCCTGGCACAGGGAAAAAAGGGGGAAAGGAGCTATCGCGGCGCTCTCCATGTCCCCCTGTAATTTCCTGACGCCCTACCGTTGTTCTGTCAGCGAACTACTTCGCATTGGATTTGATCGAAAGCAACTCCACCTCGAAGACCAAGACCGCATTCGGGCCGATGGGACCACCGCCCCGTTCCCCGTAGGCGAGAGCCGCGGGAATAACAAGTTCCCACTTGGACCCCTCTTTCATCAGCTGCAACGCCTCCGTCCAGCCTTTGATCACGCCGTTCACAGGGAAGGTAGACGGTTCATTGCGTTTATACGAACTGTCGAACTCGGTCCCGTCAATAAGCATGCCTTTATAGTTAACGGTTACCGTGTCCGTGGCCTTGGGCATTTTACCCTTCCCCTCGGTAATGACTTTGTACTGCAGACCGCTGGGCAGGGTTATCACCCCTGGTTTCTTTTTGTTCTCAGCCAAGAACTCCTCTCCTTCTTTCTTGTTCTTCTCTGCAAGGGCTTTCATTTTCTCCTGTTGCTTCGCCATAAGATCTTTTTGCGCCGTCTGGATCGTGTCCTTGATTTCCTGGTCTGTCATGAGCAATTTGCCGCCTGAGAGGGCATCTTTAATTCCTTTGGACACGACATCGGGATCCACATCGATGGCGTTCTTTTTCAGACTGGTGCCCATATCAATGCCGATGGCATAGCTCAATTTTTCTTTTTGAGTCGTCAATGCCTGCCTTTCTTCGCCAAAAGCCGTTCCCGCAGCAAGCAATATACACATACTGATTACCAGACTTCTCTTCATAACAGTTCTTCTCCTTTTCTGAGTGAAATGACGTGACGCTTAGATGACAGTGGGGCCTGTTTTGATCATGAACATCTCAGGTGAAAAAACTTACTGGTATAACCTAGCAGTATTTCCATGCTTTGTCAATCGGCAGCTCTCAGATTTTTGTCGGTCCTCCTCACAGAAGAATATCGAGCAGCGTGAACAGGAATATCGTTACGCTGATATACCCATTCATGTTAAAAAACGCGAAATTAAGCTTTGAGAGATCATTTTTTCGTACGAGTGAATGTTCATACACGATCATGGCCAGTGAGAGGATCACGCCGGCACGGTAGTACCATCCCGTCGATAGCAGTGACGAGATCCAGAAAAGCGCTCCCATCGTGATTGCATGGGAAATCCGAGAGATCCAGAGCGATCGCCCGATGCCGAAGCGCTGGGGTATGGAGTGGAGCCCGGCCCTGCGGTCAAAGTCGATGTCCTGGAGCGCATACAGCACATCGAACCCCAGAAGCCAGAAAAGCACCGCGGTTCCGAGCACGAGCGCCGGAGCATCGAATCTTCCGGTGACCGCGATCCACGCACCCAGGGGAGCGCCGGAGATACCGAGCCCGAGAAAGGCATGGGCGAGGAACGTAAACCGCTTGGTATAGGAATAAAAGAATACGATGGCAAGCGCAAGTGGTGAAAGCGCAAACGCCAGAGGGTTCAGCATATATGCCGCGAAGACGAGCAGGGCTGACGAGACCGCGGTAAAGAGAACGACCTGCCGGGATGTCACAAGACCTTTCGGCAGGGCACGTTCTCTCGTGCGGGGGTTTTCAGCATCGAATCTCCTGTCTGCCCAGCGGTTGAATCCCATGGCCGCCGAACGCGCACCAACCATGGCGACGGTTATCCAGAGGATTGTCCTCCAAGAGGGAATACCATGCGCCGCAAGCAGTGCACCGGTAAAGGCGAACGGCAATGCAAAAATTGTGTGTTCGAACTTGATCATTTCGAGAATGATTTTTATTTTTTTCAGCATGAACGCAGTCCTACGGTTGCCCAGCGGTACACAGAGGCTAGCAAATGAGCCTTTTAGCTCTATTTTCAATGAATTCAGTATGCTACTTTATGATTACGCCAGCATTTATACGTGACAGCTTTCATGAAGGGGGGATTTGCGCCTCACGGACCCGCCATATTCATGGTGTCAGCATATTTATTCTTCGCAATCGCTTGGGCGTCAGCTACACAAATCGAATTTGATGCCCTCATGCTTCCGAGGCAGTGTTTTTAGATGACATCCTGCTCTCTCTCGTTCGTGATGACCATGCGCCTCGGAGGCCGATTCCTGCAGCGCAAGTCCACGATGCCAAAGACTTCGACAACAGCAGTGATAACCTGTTCCGTAAAAAAATTTACACGCGGCTGCATTTTTCCCTCTATCCCTGCTTGAGATATGAAACCTTATTGTTTCACCGTCTTTTTCTTCTCCCACTCCTCGATCTTCTTTTTGATCACCGGCATTGCCTTCTGTGCAGCGTCGATGCCAGCCTCCATGCACCTTTTTTTCTGCGTGAAGTCCAGCATGCCCACGTTTCCCACCGCAGGTGAAATGAGCACGTCAGCCTCTTTTCGTTTATACTTCACGTTCTCGAAAGCCATGATGGTGACGGCCTGGAGTATCACATCGATAAGGTTTGTAATATTATAGTTAATGACGTTTTCGCTGATGTCCACGGCAATGACCAGGTCCGCTCCCCGCTCCCGCGCGACGGAGACGGGGATATTGTCTACCAAGCCTCCGTCCACGAGGAGTTTACCCTCATAATCCACAGGATTAAAAACTCCCGGGATGGCGCTGCTCGCGCGGACTGCCTTTGACACGGACCCCCGATCAAGCACGACCCGAGTTCCCAGGTTCAGGTCCGTGGCGACCGCCGCAAAGGGTATCTTGAGGCTCTCGATATTTTGCGCCAGGACCTTGCTCTTTACGAACGTCTCAAGCTTGTCTCCCTTTGCAGCGCCCATCCCCGTAATTGCCGTCAGGATCCCATAATCGAACAGGTCGTCCTTTTCGAGTGAAAACGCTGTCCACTCTAGTTCAAAGCTGTTGGCGTCATAGGCATATATCGCGCCGATGAGGCTTCCGACACTGGTGCCCACGATCATGTCAATCGGTATCTTTTCCTGTTCAAGTGTTCGAATCACACCGACATGTGCGAAGCCCCGGGCTGCGCCGCCGCCTAGCACAAGCGCTATTTTCGGCCTTGTCGTCTCCGCAACTGGTGGTCCCTGCACGGAAGAACAGGACGTCATCAGCACCATCAACCAGAGTATGAGCGACAGCGTGACAGATTTCATCTATTTCAATCCTCAACCGTTTGTGACCGATAGGGGGAAATAGGAAACTGCGAACATTATTGATTTTGACTATCCCTCAGGAACATTCCTGCCCCAGCAACTCAACCACTCGCTCGTACACTGTCTTCACGATCTCGTCATAATTTTCCCCATCAGGGTAAACCGGCTTGCCAAACGTTACACAGACCCGGGCGGGACGAGGGAACCTCTTGCCGGACGGCAGCATAGCATAAGTCCCCTTGATCGCAACGGGGACAACCGGGATGTTCAGTTCTTTTGCGATAATGCCGACGCCCTTCTTGAATTCTTTGATGTTACCATCGCGCGAGCGCCCTCCCTCTGGGAAGATGCACAAGATCTTGTTATGCCGAAGCACGTAGGCCGACAACTGCATTGCGCCGTAAAGTCGCACTTCCATGTCCACCGGAATCACGTTGATTTCGCTGGCGATTCTGGAGGAGAGCGGACCGCCGAAATAATCGGTCGTCCCGAGGAAAAACGTTCGGGTTGCAACATGCCAGGAAACCGCGGAAACAACCACGGGGGCATCAGCCAAACTCAGGTGGTTCGGTGCAAGAATATAGGCGCCCTGCGAAGGCAGATTTTCCACGCCCCGAACTGAAAGCCGACCATATACGATAAATATGAGTTTGAGCGCCGCTTTAAGGATATACCGCACCGTATTGAGCACCGGCCCCGGATCAAATATCAGCGATGAGGTCAGGTCTGCTGATGGTTCCAGGGCCAAGATTTCCGACCAGGACATCTTCACATTCTTTCTAGCAGCAATCGGCCCTTCAATGAGCAGGTCCTTGATTTTCTGGATGACGTCCCTGACGGTGAATACCTCTGAACCGAAGGATTCGGGAACCGTGATGGCAAACGATTTCTCGATGCTCACGACCAACTCTACGCGCGCAAGCGAGTCAAGACCGAGGTCGAGTTCAAGATTGTCGTCTGGCACGATGTTCTTCTTCGAGGAAAAAGGTTCAAGACATGCCAACAGTTTCCGGCCCACTGAGTCTTGCAGAAGGCCTGCGTCCAATTCCTGCACCGACTTCTCTGCACGCTCGCCGCCCGTCCTATAGAGTTCCTGTATTTTGGTCCTTCTAAGCTTGCCAAGCCTCGTGACCGGAAGGGGATCTTTGAAGATTTTGAGTCCCGTGATCCGCTTGTAGGGCGGGAGATCCTTCGCAAGGTCCTCGATCTCAAAGGCTATGGTCTCTCGGGAGTTTGGCAGGTTCATCTTCCGGAGATACTCGAAGTCCGGTACGACCGCAGCCTCCAGCCCATGGTCACCTTGGAGCAGGCAGAGTTCCTTGATGGAAGGGATTTGTTTATAAAATTTCTCGAGTTCATCGGGGAAGATTTTTTTCCCTGTCGCAAGCACGATCATTTCTTTGGATCTGCCGGTAATGAACAAGTATCCGTCTTTGTCGCGGTAACCGAGGTCCCCGCTGTAGAACCATCCATCCTGAATTGCCTCCGTTGTGTCCTGCGGCCTCTTATAGTATCCGAGCATCACGTTACCACCGCGGATCGCGATCTCGCCCTGGCCGTTCTCATCGGGGTTCGCGATCCTGACTGCCACATCGGGTACCGGGATGCCGATGGAACCTGCTTTCTGTTTCGAGAGTGGATTAAAGGTTGCCACCGGCGAGGTCTCAGTCAGGCCATATCCCTCTATGACCGTGAACCCGAGGTTAGTCATATCGGTGAAGACATCCGGATCGAGTCGTGCCCCACCGCTCGCAAAAAGCCTGAATGCCGGACCGAACATCGCGTGCACCTTGCCGAACACGGTCTTGCCAAGGTTCACGCCCACAGTTCTCCTCAGCAGGCCGTTCAGGGCGAGGAGGAGCCCGACCAGCACCCTCACGGGCGCCGGCTTCTTCTGGATTGCATCGAAGATGGCGCGTCGAAGGCCGTTAAACAGCTGCGGTACGCCGAGCAGGATGCTGATCTTCGTTTCCTGCATGCAGGCAAGAATATCAGGGCCTTTGAGGCTGTTCAGGAGTGTTACCGTTGCGCCGGTCGAAAAGCACAGCAGCATGGCCGCCATCGCAGGGTACGTGTGGTGGAGGGGCAGCAGACAGAGCATGTTATCATCGTGATGGACAAGATCCAGTTTGATGCAACTCACGCAATTTGACGCCAAATTCCCGTGAGACAGCATCACGCCTTTCGGGTCTCCGGTAGTGCCGGATGTGTACAGGAGCGCAGCCAGGTCTCCCGAAACAGGCGCAGATGGGAGCGCGGCATCCGGATAGGCTTCCACCATCTCCGAAAACGGTATCCGGCTGCCCGCGTCAAAAGAGATGACCGTGATGGAACCGTTGGGAGGAAGTTTCTGAATTGTCGCTGATGATACGAAAACAGCCCTTGCCTCCGAGCTTGCCAGGAGAACAGCGACCTCTTTATCCGTAAGCTGCGCGTCCAGCGGCACGATGACCGCTCCCAGCGATACCGTGGCAAGGTAGGCGAACATCCATTCGGGCCGGTTTTCGGAAAGGAGCGCGACGCGGTCCCCTGCTCTGATACCGCGGCCTGACAGAGATTGGGCGACGGACGCTATGTGGGGCAATAACTGCCTGTAGGTGTATTGCTGGTACCGGTCGCCTGTTTTCATCTGGACGGCGATGGTGTCCGGATACCGTTCGGCGGCTTCCTGGATTTTCTTCAGGATCATGTCATGCCTCGTGGAGGAATGGTCGAATGAAAACGGATACGGGCGGCGACAGCATATAACGGTGACGCGTGAAAGTCAATCGGGATTTTCGAGGAGACCGTGGCGCGCAGCAATCCTTCGTTCCTTTTATTTATCAGGTCTCCCCCGCATTCTTGGGTATTCTCGCCTGGTTCTTTTTCTACCCACCTCGTGCGCTCTCGGACATCCTTACATCCCTCCTTGGCAGTCTTTTCATCGTCAGCCCGGATTGCTGCCGAAGGGAACGGGAACAGCACCGCGGCGCCATGTCAAGAATTCCAGTCGTGACCTCCTCATATCAGAATGATCTATAATACAATGATAACATATGGGGGCAGAAATTAAGTATCAATACAGGTCAAAATAATCTCGGCTCTTGACTAATGCCTTTCTCTTGCCTAAACTATACACTATAGGTACTGCTCATCACCAGTAAGTCTATATGCGCAGCAGGTACCCCGTGCAGAACCAATCGCTATAGGTGAGGAGAAAAGACATCGTATGTCAAAATTGCCTTCTCAGTACATTGGGATCCAGAAAAGATACAAAGGCGTGATAAAGGCCGTCGAGAACCTCGGCAAGGCTACCAAGGCCGCGGGTCCACTGAGCGAAAAAACGGCGAGACTTGTCCAGCTGGCGGCGGCTGCATCCGTGCGGTCGGAAGGCTCGGTCCATTCCCACGTGCGACGGGCGCTTGCAGCAGGTGCGAAACCGGATGAAATCAGGCACGCCATCATCTTGCTCACGAGCACGATCGGTTTCCCGAACGTCTCGGCCGCGCTCTCATGGGTCGAAGACGTGCTTGGAAAGGAATAACCGCGGAACCGCGGTCCCCTTGACCGCATCATCACGATAACTCAACGGAGGCACGGGACATCATGCCAAACACAAAAGTCACCATAGACCGGGAAGAGTGTATCAGCTGCGAATCCTGCTGGGCCACGTGCCCGGAATTCTTTCAGCAGAATGCCGTGGACAACTGGAGCGAGATCGTATCGAAATATCGTATGAGCGGCGACCCCGCTCAGGGGGAAGCGCCGGAAGAACTTCTGGACAAGGTAAGGGAAGCCGCCGATTCATGCCCCGTCCAGATCATCCATGTCGGGTAATCATCGATTCATGCCACGGGATTAGCGAGTGCAGTGAAGAGATGTGATAAGAAAATGCAGGTGAGAAATTGCGGGAGATTTCTTCTTCTCCCTCTTTTCCATCCGG
>Ga0187771_10000519_pt1 | contig 23979 bp, 14 predicted proteins | sample 0116_SJ02_MP15_1_FD_133139 | JGI IMG/M metagenome (GOLD analysis project Ga0187771, IMG submission 133139) | Tropical peat soil microbial communities from peatlands in Department of Meta, Colombia - 0116_SJ02_MP15_10_MG | ecosystem: Environmental > Terrestrial > Soil > Wetlands > Peat | place... | reverse complement strand
GCCGGGCTGAAGGCCTCCGCGAAGGGAGGCTCCCGATGATCATGACCATGGTCCAGGCCATTAACCAAGCCCTCGCCCAGGAGATGGAGAGGGACAGCCGGTACGTCCTTTTCGGTGAGGACGTCGGCCGCGACGGCGGAGTCTTCCGGGTCACCGACGGGCTCGTCGACCAGTTCGGGCCCGAACGCGTCATTGATACTCCCCTCGCCGAGTCGGCCGCCGTCGGGGCCGCCATCGGCATGGCGGCGCTCGGGCTGCGGCCGATCGCCGAGATCCAGTTCATGGGCTTCATCTACCCGGCCTTCAACCAGCTCATCTCCCACGCCGCCCGGATGCGCAACAGGACCCGTGGCCGCTTCACCGTTCCCCTCGTCATCCGCACCCCCTACGGGGCCGGCGTCAGGGCGCTCGAGCACCACTCGGAAAGCACCGAGGCCCTGTTCTGCCAGATCCCAGGCCTGACGGTCGTGGTCCCTTCGAGCCCCTACGAGGCCAAGGGGCTTCTTGTCGCCTCGCTCAGGAGCGACGACCCGGTCATCTTCCTCGAGCCGGCTCGCCTTTACCGGGCCGAGAAGCAGGAGGTTCCGGAAGCTCTTTACGAAGTGCCCCTCCGGAAAGCCCGGGTCGCCCGCGAAGGAAAGGACGTGACCGTCATCGCCTGGGGCGCCATGATCCCGGTCGCCGTGAAGGCTGCGGACAAGGCCCAGGCCGAAGGCCTCGGCGCCGAGATCGTCGACCTGAGGACCCTCTCGCCGATGGACGCGGAGACGGTCCTCGCATCCGTGACAAAGACCGGGCGGGCCATCGTCCTGCACGAGGCCCCCCGGACGGGCGGCCTCGGGGCGGAGATCGCCGCCCTGATCGGCGAGCGGGCCCTGCTCAGTCTCAGCGCGCCGGTCCTTCGCGTCACGGCCCCGGACATCACCGTCCCGCTCCCCAAGAGCGAGGATTATTACTATCCGAACCCGGACCGGCTGCTCCGGGCCATCCATCAAATCATGGAGTTCTGACCATGGCGAAGCAATTCCGGTTCCCCGACGTCGGAGAAGGCATCACCGAAGGCGAAGTCGTCCGCTGGCTGGTGAAGGAGGGCGAAACGGTCAAGGCCGACCAGACGCTGGCTGAGATCGAGACCGACAAGGCCATCGTCGAGATGCCCTCGCCGTACTCCGGGACCGTCCTCAAGCTTCACTTCAAGGAAAAGGACATCGTCAGGGTCGGAGACGTCCTGGTGACCATCGGGGAGAAGGGCGAGGCCGTGCCCAAGGGGGCGGCGGCGGAGACGGCTGCGGGAGGCGCGCCAGCCGCGGCGGAACCGGCCCCGGGCGTGAAGGGGCCGATCTCGCCGGCCGGGCCGCCGGGCCGGGCGCTCGCAACGCCCAAGGTCCGCAAGCTCGCGGAGGAAGCGGGGGTCGACCTGGCGTCCGTCGCCGGTACGGGACCCGGAGGCCGGATCACCGAGGAGGACATTCGCCGGGCTCAGGCGAAGCCGGCCGAAAAGAAGCTCGAGATCAAGGTCAAATCGAAATTCGATTTCTACGGGACCCTCGAGCGGATCCCGCTCCGGGGCATCCGCAGGTCCACGGCGCGGCATATGCGCGAGTCCCTCGACAAAGCCGCCCACGTCACGCACTTTGAAGAGGCCGACGCCGCGAGGCTCGTGGCGCTCCGGGAGAAGATGAAAGGCGAGGCGGAGGCCAAGGGCGCCAAACTCACCTATCTCCCGTTCATCGTCAAGGCACTCATTGAGGCCCTCAAACTCCATCCGACGCTCAACGCCTCGCTCGACGATGACGAAGGCGAGATCATCGTCAAGAAGTACTACAACATCGGGATCGCGGTGGACGTCCCCGAGGGGCTGATCGTGCCCGTGGTTAAGGCGGCCGACCAGAAGTCGGTTCTCGACATCGCCGAGGAGATCGGGAACCTGGCCAAGGCCGCCCGGGAGCGGACCCTCGACCTGGCCGACCTCAAGGGCGGGACGTTCTCCGTCACCAACGTCGGTGTCATCGGGGGGTATGCGGCCACACCCATCATCAACTACCCGGAAGTGGCCATCCTGGCCACGATGAAGATCGAAGACCGGGCCAGGGTCGAGGGGGGGCGCGTCGTCGTCCGCACGACCCTGCCGCTTTGCCTCTCGTTCGACCACCGGGTCAACGACGGGGCCGAGGCGGCCCGGTTCACCAGGGACCTCGTGCGCTTCCTGGAGGATCCGGAGAAGCTCCCGCTCCAGGGCGAGTGATCCGGGCGGCCGTTCGTCCTACCGCCGGACGCACTCGATCGCCACGACCGAGAGCGCGGGGATGGTGACGGCGTTTCCGGGCCCGACTTCGAGCGGCGCCCGGATCACTCTCTGGGGATCGGCGAACCCGTTGACGATATCGATCTCGCCGCGGTCCCGGGAGTCCTTCACGACCTCCCCTCCGCGGACGATGAAGGCGGTCCCGAAATCGGAAAGATCGAGGCTGACGCACGCCAGCTCCTCGCGCGCGTTGACCGCGAAGACCGTCACCGCCGACCCGTCCTCGGCGGCGCAGGCGGTCGCGTCGACCCGGGCCGGCACGTCTTCGGCGACCCGCAGGGGCACGGGCCGGGAATGCCGGCGGTACATCTCCATGACGAGAAAGCTCGGCGTGCGGTAGAGGCCGGCCGCGTCCGTCTGGATCGCCCCGCCGCAGAAGCTGTTGGTCATGTTCGAGCGGCAGGCCAGCACGACCGAATCGGCGTGGCGGTGGAGGACGTTGAGGAAGCGGGCCTCGAACAGAGCGCAGCCGAGGCTGTTGAGCTTGCCGCGGCCCAGGCCCCAGTTCCCGGCGTCGATGTTCCACTCGGTGACGCCGATCCGCAGGCGGCCGCGGGCCGCCGAGCTCCCGATCCACGACTCGATCTCCCCGAGGTCGGCGTCCACGCCGTCGAGGTCCGGCTGATAATAATGAGGGCAGACGATGTCGATGTCTGCCCCGTCGGTGTCGATGATCTCCTTGGTCGGGAAGGAGGAGAGGACCACGGCCCCCGGGTCGGCGGCGTGCACGGCCCGGGCGAATTCCGCCAGGCTCCGGACGTAGCCGGGGGAGTCTATCTCGTTCCCGATCTGCCAGTACTTGACGCCGTAGGATGCGGCATGGCCGTTCGCGGCCCTCTTTCCGCCCCACTCCGAGGACGCAGGGCCGTTAAGGTACTCGACCATGCGGCGGGCGCTCTCGGCGCCGTCGGCGAGGCTCACACAGATCAGGGGCTCCGCGCCGGCCGCCCGGCACAGCCGGACGAACTCCTCGACGCCGACGTCGTTCGTGTCGCGCCGGCCCCAGACCGGATTGACGAACGACGGCCGGAGGTCCCGGTCGCCGATCGCGTCGCTCCAGCGGTAGCCGCCGGGATCGACGGTCGACCCTCCCCAGCGGATGACGGGCGGGGCGAGTTCCTTCACGGCTTCGACTACGTCCCGCCGCCAGCCCTCGACATTGTCGTCAGGCATGAGCGAGAGCGCGTCGAGCCAGACGCGCCCCCGGCCCCGCGCCTCGACCTCGAAGACAGCCCGGTCCGTCGTTCCTCGGGAGACGAGCTTGGCCGCGACCCTCTTCCATTCGGCTCCCGGGGGAGAGAGCTCTGCTCCGGCGAGCATCACCCATGACCCGTCCGGCAGGAGAACCTTCAGGGAGACGCGGACTCTTGGAAACGTCGAGTCGGCGCGGATGTGGCCCGAGAAAGTATAGGACATTCCCTTGCTGACGGCGAGGTTACCCTGGGTCAGACGGGCCGGCCGGTCGCCGGGAACGTCGATACGGCAGGCTTGCCTGTCGTTGAAGGGCTTATCCGTATCGTAGGCCCAGTCCGCGCTCCTGTCCCAGTCCCGGTCGCAGAGGTCGGGCTGGCCCCGGAAGTAGTCCCAAGTGGAGGCCGGCAGGACGCCTTCGAAGCCGCGGTCCCCGAGCATCTCGGCCCACATCCCCGGGACGAGGTCGTCGAGGAGTTCGACGAAGCCGCCGTAGATCATCGGGTTGATGCGACCCTCGCCGGCCGGACGAGCGTAGACCTTGAGAACGGCCGCGCCGGCCGCGGCCGAATCGCCCCGTCCCGGGCCCGCGGCGAGCGCGACCAGCAGAAAAATAACGAGCGGGACGGCCCCTAGCCGTGATTCCCGAATGGTCATGAAGCCTCCTTCGTCGACGGCCGGAATCAGGTCCATGAAAGGCGCCACGATTATAGCCCCCGGGCCGCCGCGCCTCAAGCCTCAAGGGGTCGAATTGAGCCCGGAGGATTTTTGGGCTATAATGGTTTTTGGGTTAGATTTTCCGGCCCATCCCGCCAGTTCCGAGGCGGCTCCATCCCGACCCTGCGGACGGCGTGATATATCGCACAGGCCACGCATGATGAGCACAGAACTCGCGAAGATGCGCAACATCGGCATCAGCGCCCATATCGACTCGGGCAAGACGACGCTGACGGAGCGGATCCTTTTTTACTGCAAAAAAATCCACAAAATCCACGAGGTCAAGGGTAAGGACGGCGTGGGGGCGACGATGGACTCCATGGACCTCGAGCGCGAGCGCGGCATCACCATCGCCTCGGCCACGACCAACGTCCTGTGGGGCGACCACTCCATCAACATCATCGACACCCCGGGGCACGTCGATTTCACGATCGAGGTCGAGCGCTCGCTCCGGGTCCTCGACTCGGCGGTCCTGGTGCTGTGCTCCGTCGGCGGCGTACAGTCCCAGACGATTACCGTCGACCGCCAACTCCGCCGTTACAACGTACCCTTCATCGCCTTCATCAACAAGCTCGACCGCACCGGCGCCAACCTCTTCAAGGTCCGGGACCAGATCGCCGAGAAGCTCGGCCATAACGCCGTGCTCCTGCAGATCCCGATCGGGCTGGAAGAGGACTTCCGGGGGATCGTCGACCTCGTCTCAATGAAGGCCCTGTATTTCGACGGGCCCGACGGCGAGATTGTTCGCGCCGAGGCGATCCCGGCCGAGCTCGAGGCCGAGGCCCGCGCCGCGCGGGAAAGCCTCGTCGACGCCGCCTCCATGTTCTCAGACGAGCTCATGGAGGCCGCGCTCGAGGGCCGCGCCACCGAGGCCATGATCCACGCTGCCGTCCGCAGGGGCGCGATTGCCCGCCGGCTCGTGCCCGTCCTCGCCGGCTCGGCCTTCAGGAACAAGGGCATCCAGCCGCTCCTGGACGCCGTCGTCCGCTACCTACCGGACCCGTCGGAGGTCGAAAATAGGGCCGTCGACCTCAACGGCGATGGCGTCGAGCGCGTGCTCGTCTTCGACCCCTCGGCAAAGACGGTCGCGCTGGCCTTCAAACTCGAGGAGGGCTCCTACGGACAGCTGACCTACATCCGGATCTACCAGGGGAGCCTGCGCCGGGGGGACGAGCTCGTCAACACCCGCTCGGGCCAGAAGGTTAAGGTCGGCCGCCTCGTCCGCATGCACGCCGACACGATGGAGGACATTCCGGGCGCCGTCTGCGGCGACATCGTCGCCCTGTTCGGCATCGACTGCGCCTCGGGGGACACCTTCTGCAGCCCGGGGCTGAACCTCGCCATGACGGCTATCTACGTCCCGGACCCGGTGATCTCTCTGGCCATCACGCCCGTGGACAACGCCACCGCCGACCGCGTGGCCAAGGCGCTCAACCGGTTCAGCAAGGAGGACCCGACGTTCCGGACCTATGTCGACCCTGAGTCCAACCAGACGATTATCCAGGGGATGGGCGAACTGCATCTCGACATCTACATCGAGCGCATGAAGCGGGAGTACCGGGCCGAGGTCGAGACCGGTATGCCCCAGGTGGCGTACCGCGAAGCGATCGGCCAGCGCGTCGCGTTCGACTATACCCACAAGAAACAGACGGGCGGAGCCGGCCAATTCGCCCGGGTCATCGGACATTTCGAACCCCTGGCCAAGGGCGGCTACGAGTTCGCGAACGAAGTGCGTGGCGGACGCATCCCGCGCGAGTTCATCTCATCGTGCGACAAGGGCTTCCGGGCGGCCCTCCGCAAGGGCCTCCTCATCGGCTTTCCGGTGACGGGCGTTCGGGCCGTCCTCACCGACGGCCAGTTCCACCCAGTCGATTCCTCGGACATCGCCTTCCAGGCCGCCGCCCAGGGCGCCTTCCGGCAGGCCTACGCGAAGTCCCGGCCGCAGATCCTGGAGCCCCTGATGAAGGTCTCCATCGAGGGGCCGAGCGAGTTCGCGGGCAATGTCTTCGCCACGATCAGCCAAAGACGCGGCGTCATCGTCAGCTCGGTCGAGGACGGGATGTTCGCCCGGGTGGACGCTGAGGTCCCTCTGAGCGAGATGTTCGGCTACTCGTCGGTCCTGCGGTCGCTCACCCAGGGCAAGGCCGAGTTCACCATGGAATTCCTGAAGTACGGCCGTGTGCCGGGCCAGATCGGCGAGCTCCTGATAGAGCAATACGCGGAGAAACAGCGGGCGTCGGCGCCGAAATAGCGGGAGGAGAGGTCATGAGCCCCAGCGTCAAAGAAGAGCTCGTCAAACGGAGCCCCCTGAGGATCCTCGAGAAGTCGATTTCGGGCGGACTCGGCCGGGGGAACATCGCCGTGCTCGCCTCGCGGAAGGGCGTGGGCAAGACCGCCTGTCTCGTCCACATCGCCGTGGACAAGCTCCTCCAGGGGAAGTCCGTCATCCATGTCTCCTACTCGAGCCGCGTCGACCACATCATCAACTGGTACGAGGACATCTTCAAGGAGATCGCCAAGGCGCCCCGGATGGCCTCCGCCCTCGAGATGTACGACGAACTCATCCGCAACCGGGTCATCATGAACTTCAAGCAGGAGGGCGCCCGGACCGAGCAGGTCCTGCGGAGCCTGGAAGCCATGATCGTCCACGGCCAGTTCGCGGCCGAGACCATCATCGTTGACGGACTCGACTTCGGCCAGGCCGGGCCGGAGGAGCTGCGGAAATTCAAGGACTTCGCCGCGCGCCTCGGCCTCGAGGTCTGGTTCAGCGCTTCGCTCCGGGGCGAGGAGCCGCTGTTCGACGCGCGGGGCATCCCGCTCCTGCTCGAGAGCCACGTCGGCGTCATCGACGTCCTGATCTCCCTCCTGCACCACGGCGACCACGTGCACTTCACCCTCGTCAAGGACCACGACCGCCTGGCGCCCCACAACCTGAGGCTGAAGCTCGACCCGACGACCCTCCTGATCGCCAAGGACGCAGCCAAGGCGGCTTGAAGGCGCGTCCCTCTCTCCGCGGCCACCGTCGGGGCCATGGAAACGCGGGCCCCGCCGACTCCTTCTTTTGACGCCCGGTTTTTAATGTGCTATACCTTGAGCTTTCCGAAAGATCACGGAGAGAAGACTTCGGGAGAATGACCCTTAAGCGCCTGGCCATCATCGACCTCGACGGCACCCTCCTCAGGAGGACGAGCTCGGAGCATTCGTTCTTCCGCTTTCTCTTGGTCCGCGGAAAGATCGGGCCCGTTCGCCTGGCCTCGTTCCTGTTGACCTTCTTCAGGGACTCCCTGAGCCTCGGTCTCCGGCAGGCCATCGGCTGGAACGCCACCTACCTTCGGGGCGAAACGCCGGAGGCGGTCAAGTCCTGGGCCAAGAGGTATGGCGCGGCCTTCCTCAGAGAGGCTGTTCCCGAAGGCCTGCAGGAAAGGATCCGGGAGTTCAAGGACGCCGGCTGCCTGATCATCCTCCTCTCCGGCTCCCTCCAAGTGCTGGCGGCCGAGCTTAAGGAAAAGCTCGGGGTCGACATCGTCATCGGCCGGGAGCTCGAGACGGCCGAGGGCAGGCTCACCGGCCACCGCCGCGGCATCTATCCCTACGCTCGGCAGAAAGTTGAGGCCTTGTTCGAGAGGATTCGGCCGGACGAAGTCGACTGGAAGGAATCCTGGGCCCTGGCCGACCGGCTGTCGGACCTTCCGGTCCTCGAGCTCGTCGGCCATCCCGTGGCCGTACACCCCACGGCGGGCCTCCGCCGCCACGCCCGGAGCCGAGGCTGGGAGATCATCGCCTGAAGGCTGGCTAGAAGGAAAACTGCAGGCCGGCGTAGGTTTTCTTCTCGAGGTCCTGGTAACAGACCTCCTGAATCCTCCCCCACCTCCGGACGCCCTCGAAATTCAGGAAGACCTCGAGCGGCGCGCGCGGGATCTTCCAGCCGACGCCGAGAAGATAACGCGCCCGCGTGTCGCTCAGGTGGGCATTGTTGGTGACATCGGCCTGGAACCTGTCCAGGCCGTCGAACGAACCCCAGGCGTTGAAGCCGGCCATGGCCCGGGCCCGGAAGCTCCCCCATTGCAGTTCCGTGTTCCCCGACAAGGTCCCGCCGTAGGCGTAGTAGTACCCATAATAGAAGACGGTCGTCTTCATGCCGACGATATCGTGAGAGACGGAGTATGCGTTGAGCGCATAGGCGTTGACCAGGGAAAAATTGACATAGGCCTCAAGGACCGTCCTGATCTTCAGTCCCCGGCGGAAGATCGTCCAATCCAGGACCGGGCCGACGACGTTGAGGATGGCCAGCTTGTCCGTGAAGTCCCGCGGCTCGTCGAGCAGAAGCGGGTCCCATCCGGTCTTGACCGAAACGGGGTTGGAGTCGTAGGGCGCGAGAGGCCTTTTTTTGAAGTATTCGAACGACGAGCCGATCCCCAGGGTCAGGCTGTAGCCCTCCAGGCTCTCGTTAATGTTCTGGCGGACGATCCCGAGCGTCACGGCCTTCGTCAGGAAGCGCGTCTCGTCTGCGTGGCCGTCGCGGACGGCGTAGTCCAGGGCGATCTCGCTGAAATACGTGTCCTTGACGGATTCCTCAACCTCGCCGGGCTTCCCGTATTCCGGCAAGGCGCCGAGCTGGGTCCGGAAGCCGAAGTAGGCGGCGGTCTGAGTGTCCTCGCCGGACCGGCCGAGCTGCCTCGCCCCCGCGAACAGGGTGAAGTCGTGCCATCCTTGAGGCGCGTCGGTCTTGTCGGCCGGGTCGTGGCGGTCCAGCCAGCGGTTGATCTTGACGAGCGGGTTGAGAAAGCTCAGCGCCTGGTAGACGACCCCGGGCTGATAGCTGAGGTAGCGGCCGAGCTGGTACCAGGGCTCTCCGGTAGCGTAGGAGCCGATGCCGGTCATAATCTGGTCGTTGATCGAGATGACCTCTTTCCACTCGACGACGGCCTCCCAGTACGTCGAGGAGATGATGCCCATCATCCAGGAAGAAAGCCACGAAAGATGGTTCGCTCGGGCGAACTCGTAATAGATCCCGCCGGCCAGCGCGTGCGTCCAGTTGAGCTTGAAGACGTTCGAATCGAAGCGCCAGCCCTGGAGGCCGAGGATGCGCTGGAGCTGCACGCCGAAATTGAGTTGAAACTGCCAATCCTCGGGGAACGCGGCCCGCACCCAGTAGCTCGTCGTCGTATAGGTCAGGAAGGCGCCCAGCTCGAGCCAGGCCCTGAGTGTCCTCTTTTTCGGCTTCAGGCCGTGCGATGGGGGGCCGTTCGACCGCCCGGCACTGTCGACATCCGCCGGAACGAGCAGCGGGAAGGGCTTCGTCGCAGAAAAAAGGCCGGGAGTCCCGGCGCGCCCGGAGAGAGAGAAAGAAAGGGCGGCCGGCTCCTGCAGCCCCTCGCCGGAAGAGGCCGGCATCGCGAAGGCCCGGGAAGGCAGGGAGACGGCCAGCCACAGGGCCGCCAGGGAGGCGGCGAGAATCGTATGGCCGAAACGCCTTTGGGGCTTTCTCAGTGTAAACCTCGCCATAAACCTCGCACCAATAGATAAATTCCCCGGGAACAGTTAAAATAAGTCTTTCATCGGGATTCGTCAAGCATGGAAGAACAGGTCGCGTTGGGAGACAGGGAGAGCGTCGCCCCGCCGCCGAGGTCCCGCGTCGGGGCCCTGGTCATGAGGCTCATCGGCCTCGCGGGCCTCGGACTCTTCATCTACCTCATCTTCAAGGCCGGCTTGCGGCAGATTTGGACCGCGGTCCGGCACCTCACGGTCGTCGAGATCCTAGTGCTCATGGGCCTGCGGGCCCTTTACTGGGGCGTCCGGGCGTTCAATTGGCAGGTCATCCTCCATTCCTCCGGCGAGCACGTCTCCTACGCCGAGGTCTTCGGCGCCCGGATCGCGGGGGCCGCCGTGAGCTACCTGACCCCGGCCGGCAACATCGGCGGCGAGACGATGCGGATTTTCATGTTCGACCGGATCGACCGCAAGAAGGTCCTGGCTTCCGTCATCGTGGACAAGACCGTCGAGTTCCTGGCCGGGATCTTCACCGTCGCCGTCGCCGTCATCCTGCTGATCACTTCCTTCGCCTTGTCCTTCCGTCATCAGCTCGTCCTCTTCGCCCTAACAGGGGCCGTCTTCGCCCTGTTACTCCTCCTTCTGGCCAAGCAGCGGCAGGGCCTCTTCACCTGGATGCTGGACGGCCTGGCGGGGCTGCGCATCAGGATCCCGGCCGTCGAGAAGCACCGGGAGCAGATCCGGGAAACGGACGCCCACATCTCCGATCTTTATAATTCCCGCCGCGGCCTGTTCTATTTTCTCTTCGGCTCGTACCTCTTCCAGGCCCTCCTCTGGACCGTCGAGATCTACCTCACCTTCCGCTTCCTCGGAGGAGGCCGCGCGACGTTCCTAAAATGTTTCATCATCGTGACGCTGGGGTCCTTTTACACCTTCATCCCGGTTCCCGGGTCCATGGGCGTTTACGAGATGACCTACGTTTCGCTGTTCGCCCTGCTCCGGATCCGGATGTCCACCGGCATGGCCGTCATCCTTATGAGGAGAATCCTCGGTCTGGCTTGGGCGGGCATCGGTTTGATCCCAGTGTTGAGGAAAAGGGCCGCCAAGGAGCCCGGCCCCCCGGCTTGATGCGGCCGGCCGCGGGGGTCAGTCTTTTCTTATTGCGCAAAGCGCGCCTCCTTTTTATAATGGCCGGTTATGAGCCCCGCTCAAGCCGTCCGCGCAAGGCGTGTTCCCGTTCTCCTCCTCGCCCTCGCCGCCGCGCTCTTCGCGGCGGACGGCTCACGGGCCGTTTTCGCCGGAGGCCGTCTCATCGCCACGGTGAGCGCCGGCCCGCCACTCGTCTTCGGTCCCGGCAAAGGAGACAGGCTCTGCCTGCGCGCGGAGCTTCCCCCGGACCGGTCGGCGGCGGCCGTCCTGTGCCTTCCCTACCGGGCCTCGGACCATCCCGCCGAAGGCGTCAGCCTCGATCTCGCGGGCCGGGATTTCACCCAATGGAAGGACCGGACGGCCGGCTTCTGGGAGGACTTCCTGGCCCGGGGGGCGAAGCTCGAAGTGCCGGAGCCGGAGGTCCTGCAATCCTATTCAGCCTCGCTCGTCTGCCTCCTCATCGGCCGCGGCAGAGGCGAGCCCGCGCCCGAGGAGCGGCGCGGCGAATTCTCCCTGCGCGACGCCGCCTACAGGGCCGCTTCCCTGACCCTGGCCGGATACATGGACGAGGCCCGCAGGAGTCTGGAGCTTTTCCCGCGCTGGCAAAAGCGAAGCGGACAGTTCGCGGCCACGGACGGCCGTCCCGACGGAACCGGCTGCGCCGTCTGGGCCCTGGTCGAATACGGACTGCTCAGCGGCGACGACGTCTGGCTCGATCGGATCTACCCTCTCATCGCGAAATCCGCCGCCTTTATCCTGACCTCCCGGCGGTCCGGCAGGGCCGGCGCGCCCCTGCCAGACATGCCGTCCGGCCCCGCCGGCGGCAGCGAGGATGATCGGGTCGAAAGCAGCCCCGGCCCGGGCTGCGACTGGTGGAGCCTCCGGACCCTTCAATCCGCGGCCCTGGCCGCACGGCGGCTGGGACGGCTCGGCGACGCGGCGGCCTGGGAATCCGAGTTCGAGGACCTCCGGACGGCCGTCCTCCGGGCCGAAGACCGGACGGGCCGCGCCGGGCTTCCCCCGAGCTGCGAAAAGTACGGGGCCCATTGGGAGAACCTGGAGGCCCTGTTCCCGACGCCCCTGATCGACCCCTGGAACAGGCGCGTGACGGCCACCCTCAACGACACCATCCCCTTTCCGTCCCTTTTCGTGACGAATGCCCGCATCCTCCGGGGCGAGCAGGACCGAGCCGTGGGCGGTTTTTACGCCTTCCTCCTCCGCCCGTCCGCGCCCCTCGAAGATCCGCGAGGCATCGACGACGCGGCGCCAGGCGGGGCCGCCCTCTTTCCCCTCTGGGCCGCCGCCCTCGGCGTGATAACGCTCCGGAACATGATCATCCGCGAGGAGGACGAAACCCTCCACCTCTTCTCGGCCGTGCCTCCCGCGTGGCTCGAGCCGGGAAAGGCGGTCGTCTTCGAGAACGCGCCGACGCGGTTCGGCAAGATCTCCGTATCGGTCGAGGCCGGCCAGGACTCCGTCTTCGTCCGTTTCACGCGGCCCGAGCGGTCCGACCCGGCGCGCGTCCTCGTTCACCTTCCGCCGGACCTCGAGATCACCGGCATCGGGCGGTGCGGGCGGGAGATCCGGGTCAGCGGGGTCCGGGAGGTCCTCATCCCCGGCAACGAGCTGACGGACGAGAACGACCTGGAGCTCGCCGTCCGACGGACGCCCGGCGGGCCGCACCGCGATTCCGCCTCGCGCGCGGCCCGGCCGGACGCCGTCTATTAGGACGGGCCATTTGAGATTCCGTGAAGACAGGCGTAGAATCAATGCGTGCTGAAATTCCCGCCGACAAGGAGACGCAGCCGATGAAAAGACGGCTTGTGCTCGTGGGGGCCCTGTGCCTCCTCATCTCGTCGTCTCTCTCCCCCGCCCAGGAGGAGAAGGTCGCGCTCCAGTTCGGGCCGTCCGTGGGCACGGCCCTGACCTACAACGTCACCGGGCAGGTCAACGTTTCGGGCAAGAATCTGCTCGGACAGGATATCGGCCTCAACGCCGATTCCCAGGGGGATATCAGGTTCGCGGTCACGGCCCTGACCCTGGACGCGGTCCGGGCGTCTCTGACCAGCCCAGGGATAGATGTCCGGGTCCAGCTGCCCGACAAAACACAGTCCCAGACCCTCAGGACGCTGGAGGGTCAGGCCCTCGATGTCGTGTTCAACCGGACGGGCAAGGTCATGGACATCCGCAACCCGGAGGCCCTCGCCCAGCAAGACATCCTGAATTTCTCGATCCCGCAGATCCTGCGCGATTACTTTCCGACCTTCCCGACGCAGCCGGTAGGACCGGGCGACCAGTGGCGGGAGAGCCGCCGCTTGAGCATCCCCTTCCAGGGCCTCGACCTGCAGGTCATCCTTACGGTCGACTACACGCTGAACGATATCGTCCCGACCAATGACGGCCGTGAGGCGGTCGTCGCAGCAGCCTACACGGTCAGCGTCTCGGGCACGAAGGACCTCGGCGACTCGACGGGCGTCTTCGAGGGCAAAGGTTCGGGCACGGGATTCGTCAACTTCCTCGCCGACCGCGGATATTTCACGGAATACCGGCTGGATTTCAGGACCGACGCCTCCTTCGTGGTGAAAAAAGGAGATAAACGTCTCCTCGAGTGGCCGTTCTCGTTCTCCGTCATGGCCGACGTCAACCTTGCCGGCATTCAGGCGCCCTGACGGGCCGGGGCGCCCCGGGAAAATTTTCCTCCGCGATGCCGGCGCCGCTTGAAATTTCCGGCCGTTCGGCGTATCATCTCTTTCGACATCAGGAGAGGCCAGATCTTATCCGATCGAGCCCGGCAACCTGGGGCGGACACCCGAGGTGCTCACTCGCCTCCGGCGAGGATGTGGTCGCGCAAGCGCAAGCGGCAACCAAGTGTCCAACGGCAAAAGACCCGCTCTCCTGATGACGGAGAAGCGGGTTTTTTGTTGCCGGTCTGAAGCCAGCCGCGGCCCGTTCCCCTCCGAAGCGATCCCGGGCGCTCCGGTGTTCCGGAAAGGAGGCTGTTATGGCCAGAGACTTCATCTTCACTTCGGAATCCGTTTCCGAAGGCCATCCCGACAAGATGGCCGACCAGATCTCCGACGCCGTCCTGGACGCCGTTCTGGCCCAGGACCCGTGGGGGAGGGTCGCCTGCGAGACATTGGTCACGAAAAACCTCGCGGTCGTCGCCGGCGAGTGGCGGACCCGGGCGGCGGTCGAGATCGACCCCATTGTCCGCGACGTCGCCGCAGAGATCGGCTACACGGACGCGGCCACGGGATTCGACGCCGCGACCTGCCAGGTTCACATATATTTCGGCCAGCAGTCGGCCGACATCGCCCTCGGCGTCGACCACGACGACGGGGAGATCGGCGCCGGCGACCAAGGACTGATGTTCGGGTTCGCCACGACGGAAACGCCCGAGCTCATGCCCCTGCCCATCCTCCTGGCACACCGGCTCGTGCAGAGGCAGGCCGAGGTCCGCAAGGCCGGCATTCTCCCCTGGCTGAGGCCCGACGCCAAGTCCCAGGTCTCCGTCCGCTACAAGGACAAGAAGCCCGTCGCCGTCGAGAAAGTCGTCCTCTCCACGCAGCACTCGAGGGACGTAGAAAGCAGGACGATCCGCGACGGCGTCATCGCGGAGATCATCGAAAAAGTCATCCCTTCCGGGCTGCGGTCGGCCGGGATCGAGTATCTCATCAATCCGACGGGGCGGTTCGAGATCGGCGGCCCGCTCGGCGACACCGGCCTGACGGGCCGGAAGATCATCGTCGACACCTACGGCGGGAGCTGCCCCCACGGCGGCGGGGCCTTTTCCGGGAAGGACCCGACGAAGGTCGACCGCACGGCCGCGTACGCGGCCCGCTACATCGCCAAGAACATCGTCGCCGCCGGCCTCGCCGATCACTGCACGATCCAGATCTCCTATGCGATCGGCATGGTCGAGCCGTTCTCGCTCATGGTCAACACGCACAGCGTCGGCCGGGCCAGCCAGCGCCGGATCGAGCAGGCCGTCCGGACCATCTTCCAGCTGACGCCGAAGGGCATGATCGAGATGCTCGACCTGCGGCGGCCCGTCTACCGGAAGACGGCCGCCTACGGCCATTTCGGCCGGGAGCTGCCGGAATTCAGCTGGGAGCGTGCCGACAGGGTCCGCGAGCTCCAGGCCTATTTCGGCTACGACAGCCTGGACGCACCCCGGGAGTCTCAGCCGACAGAACAGCTTTAGACGGGACAGCCGGGGGGCCGGCCGGGATCTTTTCTCCCGCTCCTCGGCGCGACGGGCCGACGCTCAGCCGATCCTGACCCAGGCCGGAAGCGACGTGAAATAGAGCCCCGACTCCTTGACGCGCCGACCGGTCATCTTTTCCCAAAAGCGCGAGTAGAGCTCCACCTGAGGCCGGTAATGCTCGACGAGAAGGTCGAGCGCGCGCCGCGCCTCTTCCGCCCCTTCCGCCAGGGCGCCCTCCGGGATGCGGTCGGTCTTGTAGTCGGCGATGACCCAGCCGTCCCGCTCCAGAAAGGCCAGGTCGATCGCTCCCGAGACGAGAAGAGGAGCCGCCGCGACGGCCGCGAGCGGCTTTCCGCCGGCCGCGGAAACGAATCCCGGCCGTGCCACGAGCCTCCCGTAGTCGGCGTCGCCCGGCCGCACCTCGATCGAAAACGGCGTCTCGAAAAGCCGCCTCTCCGCCGCCATGGCCCTGGCCCAGAATTCCGAGCCGAGGATGCCCCGGACGAGAGCGAGGAGCTTCTCTTCCTGGCCGGCTTCGAGCCCGGCAGACTCGAGAGCGTTTCCGGCAAGAATGCTGAGCGCGCGTTCGGGAAACCCCGAGCTCCCGTCCCCATTCCCGGGAGGCCGGGCTTTTGCGAGCGAGCTCAGTAAAACATGGACGGCGGTCCCCCACTTCAAGCCGAAGCCGCCCGCCCCCCAGGACGGAGATTCGCGGTCCCGCCTGGCGAGGGACGTCACACTCTCAAGGAGGTAGGAGGAGATGGACGCCGCCCCCCTCGCGGCCATGATGCCCAGCCTGACCTTGCGAAGCTCGCCGGGTTTGAGAGCCAGCTTGCCCCGGGCCCGCCGGGTGGCCGCCGGGGCGAGCGGCTCGCCGAGCTCCGGGGCTCCGCCCAGGCGGCTCCCGAGGATCCCCCAGGCCTCCCGGCCCCCGAGATCCCCCTCGTAGGCGCTGACGACGAGCATGTCCCGAGCCCTGGTCGCCGCCACGTACATGAGCCTGGCCTCCTCCGCCTCTTCGTACTTTTTCTCCTCCCCGGCTTTCTCCTCCCAGCCTCCCGGCTGAGAAACGACCGTTCCCTGCCAGCCGGACTTCTTGCTGAAGAGGAAGTATCCCCGGGGATCCCCGCCGACACGGATGATGTGCTTTTCGGGTTCGTGTCCGGCGACGCCGACGGGATTGGCCAGGATGACGACGGACGCCTCGAGGCCTTTGGCCTTGTGAAGGTTCATGAGGCGGACGGCGTTGCGGCGTCCCGGCGTCAGGCTCATCTCCTCGACGGCCTGGACCTCGACCCATTCGCTGATATAATCCACGACCGCGCCGAACGATGTCCGGCCTTCCATCTCCAAGCCCCGGACGACCTCGACGAGCTTGAGGACGTTGCCGGCCCGGCTGCTGCCCATCTCGACCGAAACCAGGTGGTTGAGGAGGCCCGACGCTTCGAGGACCATTTCGAGGACCGCCGTCGGCGGGAACTTCATGGTCCATTCTCTCCAGTCTTCGAGCGTCCGGAGGGCACGTCCGACCTTGCCGGTCTCCGAGCCGACCACGGGCGGCCCGGGGTGGGCGAACTCCCCGCCCGCGGTCCGGAAGCCGAGAAGGTCCTGGTCGCTCAGGCCGAAGAAAAGCCCTCTTAGGGCGGCGACGACCGCCACCGGATTGCCCGGGTCCCTGATGGCCCTGAGGAGGTTGACGATCTCGCCGATCTCGGGGCTCGCGGTGAAGGCGTCGCTCCCGGAGATCTCGAAGGGAACGCCGCGCTCCTCGAGCTCCCGGGCGTAGATGTTCATGTTTTTCTTGTAGCGGAAGAGGACGAGGAAATCTCCCGGGCCGGCCGGCCGGACTCCGCTCGGCCGGCCGGCGACCTTGAGCCCGCCGGAAACGGCCCAGGAAACAAACCTGGCGAGGCGCGCCGCGTCGAGCTGGGCGATGGTTTTTTCACGGTGGAACTTGACCGCCGGCACGGAGGCCTTGAAGACGCCGGCGGCGGCCCCGGCGACGGCGCGGCGCGACGTCTCGAGCGGCGCGAATCCGGCTTGGCAGTTGTCGCCCACGGCGGGGAAGGTTTCCCGGAAAGCGGGGTTGACCCAATCGGCGATGCAACCGAGGGAGCGGAAGTTGGCCGCGAGCTCGAGGACCTCTCCCCCGCCGTCCCGGATGAGCCCCTTGACGAGGTTGTACACGTCGATGTCCGCCCGGCGGAACCTGTAGATCGACTGTTTCGGGTCGCCGACAATAAAGAGGGACCCGGGCGCGGGACAAATCCGCGTCCATTCGCGCTCATCCGCGTCCGTCCCGGTGAGGGCGAAAAGGATCTCGGCCTGAATGGGGTCCGTATCCTGGAATTCGTCCACCAGGACGCGGCCGAACTTGGCCCGGAAATAGCGCCTGACCTCGGGATTGTCGCGAAGAAGGCTCGCCGCGAGCATCAGCTGGTCCTGAAAGTTGAGCCGCGATTCTGCCCGCCGCCGCCCGTCATAAAAAGCCGCGGCGGACGCCAAAAAGGCCAGGACGGTCGGATGCCGCCACTCCCTCCAGGCGCGCAGCGCGGGGAGGGCGTGGCCGTTCCGGAAGGCTTCGAACGCGGACTCGAACGCCTCGGCCTCCTCCTTGGACCTCCACCGGTTCTTGGTGGCGCGGGGCGCCCGGTCGAGGATCTCAAGCGTCGCCATGAGGTCCCGGTCGTCCGAGAAGCCCAGGTTCCGGCGGCGAAGCAGGGCCCGCCGGACGAGCCGTTGGAGATCGTCATAGCCTTTCTCCGGCCTCTCAGAGGGCAGGGCTTCCCCGGCGGCGTCGAGGAATTCTTCGAGTTTCGATCGAATCGTCCGGAAGTCGGGCGGCCCGACAATCGCGGTAACGGGCCTCACGTCGGGGTAGAGGGCCAGGGCTTCGAAAGCGTCTTTCAGGTCGCCGGGTTCGAGCCCGACAGCGTCCAGCGCGCCCAGGATGGCGTCATTGCCGAGCCGGACCTGGCCGAGATAGTCCTCCCAGCACTTCTTGCGGAACACGCCGTCTTCGAGCTCCTCCACTTCCCTGAACTCGGGATCGACCCCGGCTTCGACGGGGCGCTCGCGCAGGAGCCGGGCGCAGAACGAATGGATCGTGCCGACGAAGCCCTGCTCAAGGTTCCGGAGAGCCGTCGCGAGCCTGGCTTTTTCCTCGACGGTCCAGACCCCCTCCCCATCTCCCAGGGCCGATTCGAGGGCGAGCTGAAAGCGGCCGCGGAGCTCCGCGGCGGCCTTGCGGGTGAAGGTCAGGGCGGCCAGACCCTGGATCGTCGTCCGGCCTGAAGCGATGAGGGCGATCATCCTTTCGACGAGGCTTTGCGTCTTTCCCGATCCCGCGCCGGCCTCGACCAGGAATGTCGTGTCGAGGTCGTGCCGGATCCTCTCGCGGGCCCGCCGGTCGACGGCGGCGGCCGCTCCGGGCGGCCGGCCCGCCGAGGGACTCTTCGTCTTAATCATAGCTCTTCAGCCTTTCATAGGCCTCGAAGATCTCGCGGTTGGCTTCAGCCTTGCGTTTCACGTCCGCGGGGGCGCCCCCGCAGACTGCGGCGAAGTCGCAGAAGTCGCAGTCCGCGTCGGGGCCGGCGATGAAATACCCTTTGGCCACCAGGTCGAGGAGATCCACGAGAAGCTCCCCGAACTTCCCCCGATCGAACTCTCCGATCATGATCTCCCGGCCCTCGCCACGCCGCGTCGGGAAGTAGTAGCCGCTCTCGGTAACCCGGGGACGGCGGCTCGGCTCCTCCGCTTCCAGGAACGTCTCGGCGGCGACGGCGTATAAGGCGTGCTGGATGATTCTCCCCCGTCCAAACGCGACGAGTTTCTCGAAGGGCGCATAGCTTCCGGTCTTATAATCCACGATCCTGTAGGTGCCGCGGCCCGTCCGGTCGACGCGGTCGATGATCCCCCTGAGCATGAAGAACCGGGGCTGTCCCCCGGCGGCCGTCAGGGGCATCTCGACGCTGCAGAAGCGCCTCTCGAACTCGAGCGGCTCGATGGTCCGGGGGCGCCGGCCTTCGATGTCGAGAAAGATCGCCAGGGCGGCCGCGATGTCGCGGCGCTCCTTTTCGAAAATACCTTCAGAAGGCGACGGGATCTCCGCCTTTTTGGCGAGAATCAGGCGGGTGGCCGTGTCATCCATCAACCCGCCGTGCCGCGCGGGATCGACCCTATCCCCCCGCGCGGTGACCCGCCGCATGAAATCGCAAAGGATCTCGTGGATGAGGCTGCCGCGCTCGGGCGGGTCCAGCCATCGGGCTGGATCACGCTCGAGCTCGTCGGGCGGTTCGACGCGCAGGACATGTTTCAGGAAGTAGCCGTACGGACATTTGGCCAGAAACTCCAGTTTCGTAGCCGACATGCTGAGATCGTGGTTGACGGTCGGGTCGAGGCGGCCGCGGTCGAGTGTCACAAGTCCCTCGTAAGCCGTCAGCGTCTCTCCCGAGCGGGCCTCGAGCGCCCGGACTCCGTCTCTGAGCTGGGGAAACGCTCCAGCGACGGCGGCGGACCCGTCGAGGAAGGGCACTCCCCGGCAGAGCCGGCCGAGCCACCAGTCGGTCTCGTCGATTGCCTTTTCCGGAGCGTCGGGAACGAAGCCGGCGGCCTCGGGCAGGCTCTCTTCGAGGCTCGAGTAGTCGAGAGCCGCGTTTCCCCGGACAAGCCGGTGGACCTGGAGAAGGAGCGAGGAGGGAAAAGAGGCGCGCTCTTCGATGACGTCGTAGGACGAATAGCTGAAAGTCACCCGGCCCCGGAGCGAGGCGAGGAGGACGGCCGCGGAATAGAGACCGGCCCGCAGCGCGTCCGCGCTCGTGGGGAGCGAAGGCGAGAGCCTCTCCCGTTCGGCGTCGAGAAGAACGGGATCCTGAAGCCCGCGGCCCGGGAAGGCCGCTTCATCGAGGCCGACGACGAAAGTCACCGGACGCCCTGAGAACCCGCCCCACGGAATGCTCGACACGTGGATGTGCCCAGGGGCGGGAGAGGAAGACCCGGTCATTATGGACGAGCCGAGCGTGCGCAGCCGTTCCAGGGCCTCTCCGAGGAAGATCCCGCCGCGCCGATCCGGGCGGCCCCCGCCGGCCTGGAGGAGATCGGCGCGGAGGGCATCCGCAGCCGCCTCGTCGAGACCGGCACCGGCGGCGCCTCCGGGCCGGATTCGGGCGAGCGCCCGCACGGCCTCCGAAAGCCCCGCGCACAAGCCCGCGAAATTCACGGCCGAGGACGGCTCCGACTCCGGAATGAGGGACAGGAGGTCCCCGACCGCTCGCTCAAGCCATCGGATCTCGAGGAGACTCCGGCGGAGGGATTCGGACCGACCGCGCTCTTCATCGCCCTCATCCCCGTCGAGCGGCCGGTCTAGCCTGGATTTGAGATCGACCTCGAGAGCCCTCAGGCGGTCAAGATACCGCTCCCTCCCCCAGCCGATCCCGGAAGTCCTCAAATAGCGGCCGATCGTCAGAGGCGGGGGTGCCTCTCCGCCGGGGGCCCCGGGAAAGACAAGGTCCCCGGCCTCGACAAGGCGGCAGAGGTCGGAAACGGCGAACGAGTTCTCGATCCAGTCGAGGAGGCCGAAGAAAACGCGGCCGGGGGACGTGAAGGCCAGCCGGATTCCATCGGCGAACGTCACCGGCAGCCCCGTCCGGGCCGCGAGGATATGGAAGATCGCGGCGTGAGCCGCGCCCGGCGGATGGATGACTTCGACGGCGTTATACGGCGTTTTTGACGCCGCGAGCCGGCGCACGACCTCGCGGCATTCGTTGGCCGGGCCGACCGCCCGGAACATCCCGACCGAGCCGTCTCCCGCCGGCGCCGGAGCTTCTCGAGGATCGAACAGCCAGGGCAGGCGTTCGACGTCGGAGCCCGGAGGCGCCGGAGGGGCGGCGCCTTCGGGCGCGTCTCCCCAGCGGAGGCGGGGCGGCTCGAGGCCAAAGACGCGGTCGCGCGGGACCAGCACGAGCCGAGCGCCGCCCGCGGCTTCGGGGAACTCCCTTTCGAGCCGGCTCGGGCTCTGATCCTCGAGGCAGAGGAGCCATACGGCTTCCTCTTCCGCAGCGCCAGCCCTCCTGACGATATTTGCCGCCTTCGCTATGGCGAGGCGATAGAGCCCGGGAAGATCGACGCTGTTCTGAGCTTCCAGGAATTCCTCGTAGCTCCCGAGCAGGCGGGCTATGTCCCGTCGTTTCCGGGAGGAACAGAACGGCGACGCCTCGAGTCCTCCGCTCTCCAACCCGGCCAGACGCAGAGCCTGGATGGCCACATAAAGCGCCCGGGCCACGCCGGGCTTGGGAACCAGACGGCCGAAGTACTCGAGCCGGTCCTCCGTAACGAGCTCCCGGAAGAGGCTGTCGACTTCGATGACGAGCTCGGTCGCCGGGAGTTCGACCGTTCCGGCCCGAGCCATTTCCGCAGCGACCATCCTGTGGGCCAGCGAGGCGGGCGTGAGGAAGCGGAGGTTGACCCAGGAGCCGGCCTCCCGCGCCAGGGCCTGGCCGATTTGGCGCCCGACGATGAAAGACGGGACGACGAAGATCTTCTCGTCGAGCGGGTGCGCGCGGCAGAAATCGGCGAGGAACCGGACCGTGGCGCTGGCGCCTCTGCCCGTCCCGGCGCGGCCCTCCGCCGCAACCTTCCGGGCCGCGGCTCGTTTCGGCGGCCGGCCGGCCGTTCGCCCGGCCATCATCGGCCCTCCAGCATCTTATAGAGGAAGATCTTGTGCGGCCGGCCGTCCTCATCGGCCAGGACGTCCGCGGCGGCGAGCCGGCCGTCCCACCCCGGGACCCGGTAGTTGTGGGAGACGACCCTTGATCCCGGCCTGAGCTCCCGTTCGAACAGCGGCCTGAGCGTCTCCAGAGATTCCGGAAGCAGATAGAGCGCCAGGACCGTCGCCTCCGTGATGTGGGCCTTGGTCGCGTCCATGCAGAGGAAGCGCGTGATCCCGTCCACGCCTTCCCTCTTCGCCGCAGCCCGGCATTCCCGGATGAGCTTGGGGTCGATATCGATTCCCACGCCGCGGGCCAGGAACGTCTTCGCGGCCGTGATGACCATGCGGCCGTCGCCGCACCCGAGGTCATAGACGACGTCGTCCCGGCCGACCCCGGCCATCTCGAGCATTCTCCTGACGACCCGCATGGGCGTCGGCACGAACGGGGCCAAGTCGGCGGCGTCCGCGCGGCCGTGCGAGCCGGGATAGACCTTGATCAAGCCGTATTCGTCGTAGCGGAAAGAGTAGGGCCTGCCGGGGAAAACAGTGTAGCTGTCTTTTCGCGCCCCGTTGTTATAGGTGATCTCGACCGGCATCGCGGTCGCGATGCGGTCCACGCCGCCGACCGCGAGCGTCCGCGCCCGCGGCTGACGGACGTACGGGCTGGGCTCAATGGTGTAGAGGACGGGTTTCTTCGTCACGTTCCGGAGCGTCGCCTCCTCCGCGGCGGCGACCGCTCCCGCGCGCCCGTCCAGCACGACCGTGTTCGGGGCCCGCCCCGGGGCCCGGAAGAGGAGGAAGGCCAGGGCGAAGAGTGCCGCCAGCCCGGCGGCCCACGGGAGGATTCTCTTGATCGTCATGTCGTTGGCGAGTTACCCGGATCTGACACGCAGGGCCTCTCTCGGTTCCGCCCCCAGGTCTCTCGCGAACGCCGCCGCGCGCCTCTCCGCGGCCCGCTCGCCACGCTGCGACGGATCGGCCTCACTTCGGCGCCAGCGCCTCCCGGACCGGCCAGAGCCGCAGCAGCACGGCGCCGTGCGAATTGACCCTCTGCGTGAACCAGTTTTCGAAGACGCCCCAATCGTACTGCCGCCAGGCGTCCCGGACTTTCCATTTCCCCTTGATTCCGAGGTCTTCCCAGCGGGCAGTGACCGTCGTGTCGGACGGGCCGCGGTTGAAGAGGCCGACGGCCTTGGACCCGTCCTCCATGTCCTTGGCCCAGACTTCGCAATCCCCGCTCTTCGAAACGGGCGCGGCCTGCCGCCCCAGGGCGTCCTGGTCGATGTCGATGACCTCGTCGTTTCCGAGGAGCCCGAGCGTGAAGTCGTCAAGCCGCGTCAGGTCCCCGCCGAAGACGAGCGGGGCATCGAGCAGGGCCCAGAGGGTCATGTACGTGTATTGCTCATCTGGGCTGAGGGGCGTCGGGACGAGCTTGTCGTCCCAGAGGATATAGCCGACCAGGATGTTGTCCGGGTCGTTCCAGCCGCCCGGGCCCGAGAACTTCTCTTTGCCGGCCTGACCGAATCCCGTCCGCGAGACGGAAGTCCACAGGCTCTTGTCCTCGGGCGGGGCGCCGACGTCGTCCGTGGTGCGCCAAAAGTTGCCGCCGACCTCCCGCCCCCACTCCCAGACGTTCCCCATCCCGTATTGGCAGAGGTTGTAGACGATGTCGCGGCGGACCTTGTCCAGCGCGGCGCGCATGAGAAGATAGGGCTTCTTCAGGGAGGCGAGGCTCTTGTCCGGGGCAATCTGCCCGTAGGAGCACCAATCGTACTTCAGGAAGTCGAATCCCCACGCGGCGAACTGGCGGGCATCCTGTTCCTCGTGGCCGTAGCTGCCGGCGTATCCGCCGCACGTCGCCGGCCCGGGCGAGCTATAGACGCCGATCTTCAGCCCGAGAGCGTGGACCGCGGTGCAGAGGGCCTTCATGTCCGGAAAATTCCTGTTCGGCCGGAGGTTGCCGGCGGCGTCGCGCGGCGCGCCGCCGACGACGGGGTCGTCCGATTTGAGCTTGACGTTCCAGCCGTCGTCGATGTCGATATAGGCATAGCCGTGGTTGATAAGACCGGAGGATGCCATGGCCGCGGCCTGGGCCCGGATCTGCCTGTCGCTGATGCCGGTGTACGCCATGTACCAGCTCGACCAGCCCATCGGCGGGGTCAGGGCGATCTCGTCCCCGCAGACGATTCGGAAGAGCCGCTCGGCCCGGCCGAG
>Ga0187771_10000518_pt1 | contig 23985 bp, 14 predicted proteins | sample 0116_SJ02_MP15_1_FD_133139 | JGI IMG/M metagenome (GOLD analysis project Ga0187771, IMG submission 133139) | Tropical peat soil microbial communities from peatlands in Department of Meta, Colombia - 0116_SJ02_MP15_10_MG | ecosystem: Environmental > Terrestrial > Soil > Wetlands > Peat | place... | reverse complement strand
CGAACTGATCGTGGGCGAACGCGTAATTGGGATTGAGCGCGAAGGCGCGCCGGTATTCCCGCTCCGAGCCTTCCCAATCATATTCACAGAAGAGCTTGTAGGTCGCGAGCGAGGTGTGGGCTTCCGCGGAATTATCGTCCAGTTGGATGGCCTTCTCAGCCGTCGCTTTGGCCTTGGGCTTGGCTTCGCTGGCGGTTATGACTCCCTCATTGAACCCGGCCCAGAGGTAGGCGTCGGACAACCCCGAATACGCGAGCGCGAAGTTCGGATCCAACCGGACTGCTTCCTTGAACTGGTCAATTGCCTTGGTCAGGTTCTCATCGCTGGGACGGTTGAAGAAATACCGGCCCTTCAGGTAGGCGTCGTGCGCCTCGGGACTCACGCTGGGCGCGCTGGCCAGCCGCGATTGCTCAGCGGGAGTCAATTGCACGTGGATCTCACGCGCGATGGCCGACGCCAACTCATCCTGAAGCGCCAGCACATCGCGCGAGCTGCGCTCGAAGCTCTTGGCCCAGAGATGCTTGTCTGCCCGCGCGTCGATCAATTGGGCGGTGATCCGCACCTTGTCGCCAGATCGAAGCACCGAACCCTCCACCACCGCGTCCACATCAAGCGCCTTGGCGATCTCTGGAGTCGGGGGGCGATGCGCTCCTTTGAACTGCATTGCGGAACCGCGCGATATCACGCGAAGCTGGCTGATGTTCGCCAGGTCGGCCGTCAATTCATCGGTCATGCCTTCGGCGAAATAATCCTGTTTGGGATCTCCGGAGTAATTGTCGAGGGGAAGCACAGCAATGGATCGAATGGCCCCTTGGCCTTTGTCTCCCTGGGATGCGTTCTTCTCCGCAGAGACTGGTTGCGCGGAGTTTCGAGGCAGGAGGAAGCGCGCGCCCACGACTCCGAGCACGACCAGCAGGGCCAGCACTGCCAGAGCCGGGAGCCAATAGCGGCGGGGAAACGCTGCGGGCGCGGCTCCGGGCAAGGCCGACCGCGCCATAACCGCCGCCAAGTCTTGCCGCAACTCGCTTGCGGTCTGGTAGCGAAGGTTGCGGTCTTTCGCCATCGCCTTGGTAATGACCCGCTCCAGCTCTCGCGGCACTTCCGGATTCACTTGCGACGGGCGCGGCGGCTCGTCGCGCAGAATTGCCGTAAAGATGGTGGCAGTGCTGGGGCCGCTGAACGCCTGCCGGCTTGTCGCCATCTCGTAGAGTACCGCCCCGAGGCTGAACAGGTCCGTGCGCGCGTCCGTCTCCTCGCCCCGCGCTTGCTCGGGCGACATGTAGGCCACGGTGCCCATCGCTGTGCCGGGACTGGTGAGATGAGCCGGCTCGATGGTGGCCGTCGCAGCGATGTCCTCATTGCTGCGACCCGGTTGTAAGGGCACGCCATGGCGTGTCCCTACATCCGTTAACTTTGCCAAGCCAAAGTCGAGAATCTTTGCCTGGGCTGTCCCACCTCTCGGAACAAGGAAAACATTTGCCGGCTTGATGTCCCGATGAACGATGCCCTTCGAGTGCGCGGCTTCAAGCCCGTCGGCAATCTGAATAGCCAGGTCGAGCACCTCATCAAGTCGTAGGGGAGGGCTTGGCCCTCCCGCGGTCCGACTTCGCTCACCGCCCTGAGCCTGTTGAAGGGCGGGAGCGCCGCCGATCCCGAAGGTTCGGGACGGGGCTCCCCTACCGATCACGTGCTTGAGCGTCTGCCCCTCGAGCAATTCCATGGCGATGAAGGGCTGGCCTTCGTGCTCGTCCACATCGTAGATGGTACAAATGTTGGGGTGATTGAGGGCAGAGGCCGCCTGGGCTTCACGATGGAAACGCTCCAGAGCCGTGTGATCCTTGGCAAGTCCCTCCGGCAGGAACTTGAGCGCAACGAAACGTCGTAGCCTGGTGTCCTCGGCTTTATAGACAACACCCATCCCGCCGCCGCCAAGCTTTTCCAGGATGCGGTAATGGGTAACCGTCTTCCCTATCATAATTTTGGGGTAGCGCTGAGTGCCTATCAATCTTAGGACACGCCGGACATTAGGTCAATGGAGAGGCTCCCCCGAGTGCCCCTGGAGGGCCGAATACCCGACTCAGGAGTGTTTGGTTGCCGGACCAAGAGATTAGCGGGTCGTTCGCCAGTGAGCGAATCGCTATTGGCGGCGGTCTCCGCGTATCAGACCTGCCTTGTCGGGTAGCGTTACTGATCGACTCACTCCGGCACGGTTCTAACGGCTTGGCTGGAAGCGCCACGGGGGCGGAGCGGACGCGGAATCTCAATCAAGTCAATCCCTTGCGCCTTGACTTCGCTGCCCCATCGTGGTATTGCTGTGCGCAGCATAATCTCTGCGGCACTCCTGGAGGGACAGTGGCACACGTAGTTCTGATTGCTGACGACAGCCCCACCATTCAGAAAAGGGCCCAGGGAATTCTGAAGGGCGAAGGCTACGAAGTCGAAACGGTGTCCAACGGGGTCGCGGCCATCAAGAAGCTGGCGAAGCTCCAACCGGTTGTCGTGCTGGCGGACGTTTCCATGCCGGGGAAGGATGGCTATGAGGTTTGCGAGTTCATAAGGAGCTCCGAGGCGCTTCACCACGTGCCGGTGCTGTTGATTGCCAGCGAGTTGGAGCCTTATGACGAGGGGCGGGGCGCGCGAGTCGGCGCCAATGGAAGGGTCAAGAAACCCTTTGAACCCCATGATCTGATTGCCGCAGTTGGGAAATTTGCCGCCCAGTCCGAAGCGGCGGCCCTGGCGCCGAAGCCGGTCGCTCCCGTCGCTCCCCCGCCTCCCCCCGCCTTTGAAGTTGCGCCCGTGGATGAAGAGGCCGAAGTGCAGGCGAAGCAGGCCCCGACATTCGCTGGGGTCTCCGAGGGAATTGCTTTCGCCGAGCCGGTGGCCGAGGCCATTCCCGCCTCTCCGGTTGAGGTCGCTCCCGAAGTGCCTTCGGAGCCAGTGCCTGAGGCCCCCGCCGAGGTCGTTCCTGCGGAAGCCCCGCGGGTCCACGCTGAGGCCGCAACTGAGCCAAGCGCGGCGGAAACAGAGCCGGTCTTGGTAGAGGAGCCCCTGGCGGTTGCCCCCGAAGTGCCTTCCGTGCCGGCCACGGAGCAGACGGTGGTGTTCCACACCCCGGCGGAGATTGCTGAGCCAGTGGTAACCGAAGAGGCGGCCTCGCCGCTGGGCGGGGAAGCTCTGCCCTCTGTCGCGGAGGCGGTCGAAGCCGCTCCCGTGCCGGCGACGGGCCTGGAGAGCTACGCAGTAAGCGAGGCGGCGGGCCAAGTCCAGGTCGCGCCCGAACCGGCCGAGCCCCAGCCCGAAGTAGCCGTGGCGGCACCCGAGGTCGCTGAGGCCCCGCCCGCCGTGGCCGAAGCTCCCCCTGCGATGGAGCATGAAGCTGCCCCGCCTGCACCTGAGCCAGCCCCCATCGACCATCAACTCATCTATTCGATTGTCCACAAAGTGGTGGTGAGGATGTCACCCCCGGCCTTGCCCGCTGCCATGATCGACCAGGTGGCACGGCAATTGACTGACGAAATCACCGCCGAGCTTCACGCCGAGTCCACTAAGGCCTAGTAGTTAGCAAAACCAAGAACCTAGCGACTAATCCCAAGCCTCAAGTCTCACGCCCCTCGTTTTTCACACGGTTTGGGTGGGTTAGGGGCTGTCGTTTTGACAATTGGTTTGCCGTTGCTGTACCGTGAATGCATCCGCCGGGAGGTGTCGGTGCGGAGCTTGCTGATCAGTTCGCTTGGTTTGGCGCTTCTGGTAAGTGGCTGCGCCAAGCGGGAGGGCCTGCAATCGAAAGAAGCCCTCCAGGCCGGCATCGAGCGGTACCTCCAGAAACAGTCCAAAATCGCGCTGAGCAACATGACGATGGAGATTCAGGACGTCAAGTTTCAGGGAGACCGTGCGGAAGCTCAAGTGAAGTTCCGCAGCAAACAGGCGCCAGACCTGGCAGTTGGAGTCCACTACGTTTTGCGGCGCGCCGGGGACGAGTGGGAAGTGCAGTCCAGCTCGGCGGCGGGCGGCATGGGTGGGAACCCCCACGCCGGCGCGGTCGGCCAGGCATCGGCTCCTCCTCCCTCTGGCTCAGCGCCTCAATCCAGCCATTGAAATGCAGTAAGCAGTCAGCAGTAGGCAGAAAGCAGAAGGCAGTGAGCTACTCATTGTCCCTACCCGCTCATTTCCCCCGCTTGCCTCGGCGTTCCTCTTGTGCTCTATTATGGAGCCGTCCGTTCTGGATATGAGCACGGACGCGCTCCGAGCCGTGCGCACACCCCTTTTTCAGGAGGTTTCCGGTGCTCCGACTTACCCGCCGCAAGTTTATTTGTTCCAGCCTGGCTTTGGGTTTCAGCTCGCGTCTTGGATTCGCTAAGGAACAGAAGCTCCAAATTGGTGTCACGGACTGGAACCTGAAGTTGGGCGCGAAGCCCGACGCTGTAATCCTGGCTGCCCAGCTTGGGTTCGACGGGGTGCAAGTGTCGTTTGGGCGAAATCTGGTGGATGACAAGATGCCGGTGGACAATCCGGAAATTATTGCTCGCTACCTCAGCCTTTCGAAGCAACATGGGATTCCGATCGATGGAACCTGCGTTGACCGGCTGCATACGAATGGATTGAAAAGCGACAAGCTGGCCCCCAAGTGGGTGCTCGATTCCATCCGGCTGACGAAGGCCCTGAACACCAAGGTACTCCTGCTACCGTTCTTCGGCCGCTGGGCCTTGCAGAACGAGAACGAGATGATTGACGTCGGCGATATCCTGCGCGACTTGGCGCCGGAAGCGGAGAAGACGGGAGTCATTTTGGGTTTGGAGGACACGATCTCGGCCGAGGACAACGTTCGAATTATGGACCGGTCGCGCTCCGCGAACGTGATGGTGTATTACGACGTCGGGAATTCCACCAAGGCGGGATTTGACGTGGTGAAAGAGATTCGCTGGCTGGGGAAAGGCCGCATTTGCCAGTTCCATTTCAAGGACAATCCGCATTACATGGGCGAAGGCGATATTCAGTTTCCAGCGATTGTCCGCGCCATTCAGGACATCGGATTTTCCGGTTACGCCAACTTGGAGACCGATTCTCACCCCAACCAGTTGGAAGCGGACATGCGCAAGAATTTGGCATATATCCGGCACGTTATCGAGCAGGCCGGATGAGACAAATGATTAACGGGCTCAAGAAGCTCCTATCGATCTGTCATCCTGATCCCGCAGTTGCGGGAGAAGGATCTAAGTCTTTGCCTGGGAAAACAGAGCGAGATGCTTCACTTCGCTCAGCATGACATGCAAGGTGATTCTTCATCAGCCTTCTGGGAGGTGACCTATGGCGCAAAACGAACTCACTCGGTGCACGCGCCGAGCATTCCTCGGGAAATCGTTAGCGGCCGGGGCGGCCGCGTCGGCTTGGACCATCATCGAGCCCGAACTCGTGCGGGGGGCGGGAAAGGAGGGCCTGCGGGCCGGTCTGGTTGGCTGCGGCGGACGCGGCACGGGGGCCGCGATCGACCTGCTGACGGCTGATCCGAGCGTCCAAATCGTCAGCATGGGCGACATCTTCGAGGACAAGCTCCAGAAGTCACTGGCCAACCTGCGCGATCCACAGTTCTTGACGAACGCAAGCCCCAAGCGCGCGACCGACTTCACCGGCCAGCCCTTGGCGGAACTAGTGGAGTCGGTGCGCGGGCGCGTCAAAGTCGATCCCGAGCGCTGCTTCGTCGGCTTCGACGCCTACAAGAAGGTGCTCGCCTCCGACATCGATGTTGTGCTCCTGTGCACTCCTCCCGGCCACCGCCCCGAGCAATTCGAGGCGGCGGTGGACGCCCGCAAGCATATCTTCACCGAAAAGCCCATCGCCACCGATCCGGTGGGTACGCGGCGGTTCATCGCGGCGGTGAAGAAAGCCGAGGAATCGAAGCTGACCGTTGTGGCGGGTACGCAGCGCCGATCACAGAAGGAGTCCATCGAAACGGTACAGAAGATCCATGACGGGGCGATTGGAGACTTGGTGGAGCTCAGCGCCAATTACCTGAGTGGACCGGTTATGCACGTGGACCATCGCGATCCGGCCTGGGGTGATATGGAGTGGCAGCACCGGAACTGGTACTCCTTCGTGTGGATTTGCGGTGACCAGATGGTGGAGCAACACATTCACATGATTGATTTTTGCGACTGGGTGATGGGGACTCATCCGGTCAGCGTGGTGGCGTCGGGAGGCGTGGCGTGGCGACCGCGGGAGGAACTCTACGGGAATATCTACGACCACCTGACGGCCGATTTCGTTTACCCCAACGGCGTGCACCTGTACAGCACTTGCCGGCAGTATCCCAAGGGCTGTTATCGAAAAGTGTGGAACACGGTGGTAGGCTCCAAGGGAAGGAGCGACGGCACGGACCTGGGCACCAAGGGGCTGGATGGGCAGGTGCAGGAGCACATCCGGCTGGTCAACAGCATTCGCGGCGACAGCGCATACGTCAACGACGGGTTGCAGGTCGCCGAAAGCACCATGACCTGCATTATGGGCCGCGAGGCAGCTTATTCGGGCATGGAAATCACCTGGGACATGATCATGGCCTCGAAGCAGGACCTGCAGCCAAAGACCTTGGACTATAAGCTCGCCATGACCGTGCCTCCCGTGGCTGTGCCGGCCCAATACGCATTCGTTTAAGGATGGAGGAAGGCAGAAAGCAGCGGGCAGTTGCGGACCCCTAGCATCGCGGCTTTCCCACGATTAGCGGTTTGTGCGGGAACTTCGTGGGACGAACAAGCGACAACCCCCACTCACAGGGCACGTGCCCCCGCGAACCTTGAAATGCCCACAGCCGTAACCAGAACCTCAGGCTACCTCTTCTTCTTGCCTTTGGCTTTTCCCTTCGGTTTCTTTTTGCTCGGCTTGCCGTGGTGTCCCTTATGTATACTCATTGCAGTTTCCCTCCTCAGCTACGACTCGGCGCGCAACTCAACCTTCATCGTTCAGAATCAAAAATGACTTGGCTCCGTATATACCCACCATATGGAATTGTCAATCAAGATGACGGTGATTCCGCCTGCCAATTCTTATCGCTTTCCAGTAAATGCCTGAATTGTCTTCTCGTGTTTAATCCAATTGTTCACCCGTCGTTTCACGGCCCGGTGGTAATGCAGGTCGAGCAGGACAGGTACCCGCGACAGCTCCAACGCCGCAATCGCGCTGTTTCCAGAACCCGAAAAAACATGAGCAACAATATGACCCGGCTTCGAGTATCGGCGGATCAGAAGCCGATACAGCCACACGGGCAAGGCCAGCCAGGGGATTCCCTTTACATGCGTAAAGCAAGCCGCAATTCGCTCCTTTCGAACCCATTCGATGGCGTATCGGCCGCGTCGGAAGGGCCGTCGAAAAACGTGGAACTCAATCGGCTGCAGACCGGCAATTCTTTTGATCGCCGGCCAACGAGTGTGCAGCAGTATGTAAGCTCCGGGTTTGATGATTCGAGCCGCCTCTTCGAGGAAACGACATAGAAGGGCATCATATTGTCCCGCATCCTTTGTGCAGCACTCTTTCTGGGGAACGCGCGTGGCACCCCGATAAGGGGGCGTTGCAATAACCAAACCGACTGCTTGACCCAGCAAAGGTATGTTCTCCGCTCTGCCACGGATAAGTAGATAGGGCGGAAATACGGGCACCTTCTTTCTGTTCCACATCTTCCCGCACTCAGGCGACGCGGTCATGCCCCTCTCATAATCGCTTGCCCTGCTCTTCGTTTCGCATCAGGTGCAGCAGGATTTCTGGTTCGGCCACGGCCAGGGGCACGAACCAGTCGTCTGCAATCACTGCCAGCTTCTCGCCCAAGGCCCAGGCCTCAAGTCCGCTCCCGGAATAGGGCCGGGCAGTCACCAAACCCGAGGCTTCCGTCTCGTCGAGCGAGTGCGATTTCCTGCTCCTCCACAGATCACGAGTATCAACCAATAGATAAGAGCCGCGCTTTCGAAAGAGCCGCAGGTCCTGGGTTGGTGCGCCCCCCGTTTGTTTCCACGCGGCTTGCCACCGGGCCATCTCTTTCCACAATTTGCGAATGACCTCGACGTGGTCGTGCACGCCGCATGCGTAGTCCGCCGTAAAGTTGTAGGCAATTCGTTTCACGTCAGCCCCTTCAGGTAGAAAATCATAGAATCCCCTGAGTGGCTTCACCCTTCGCACGCCGAATTGGGCCGGCTCACAAAAATAAGGACTGAAACGGTCGATGCTCAAATGCATCATCGAGGTGGGGGGCTTGAGGTGGCGCAGCAATGGAAGAATCTTCAGCATCTCCTTGTAGGCGCCCGCATCGTCCCCAGGGAATCCCCAAAGAAGATACCAGTCGAGGTCGATACCCGCCGCCCGGGCGTCCCGCAAAAGCACGAGATTCTGTCGCGCCTTCACACCCTTTCTCATCAGGGCCAGGAGGCGGGTGGACAGCGACTCGATCCCAGGCCCAATCGCTCTGACGCCAGCCTTGCGAAGAGCAAGAAGCTGGGCCAGTGAAAGGTCGGCTCTCTGCTCGTAAAAGATGGATACTCCACGGAACTCACGGGCAAGGCGAGGAAGAAGATTCCGGAAATACGAGCGCGGCATGGCCTTGTCAGTCATGGTTACGTTACGAGTTGGGTGCGTGCGGAGGAGAACGCGCAGATTCTCGATAACCCGGCCGGGGGACTTCTGGCGAAATACCGCACTCTCTCCACTGAGACCGCAGAAGGCACAGGGGCGCTTCTGTCCCCACCAGCAACCCCGGCTCGTCTCGAAAAGAATCTCGGTCTGCCCAGACGGCACCCGGCTCTTGGATAGGAACAGCGCCCGTTGTGCGTAGAACTCCTGGAAAGCAGGCGGGGGCAGAGAATCCAGATCTCTGCACGGCTCCGAGTAAATGATGGGGCCGCGGGGCCGGCCACCGGCCAGGATGGCGCGAATAAACCTGGGGAAGGAAACGTCACTCTCCCCGGAAAAGATATAGTCAACTCTCGGCCGCAGCGTGGCAATCCCGCGCGCCATCTCCCCCTCGCAGTTGGCCCCTCCGAGAATGGTGATGGTTTCCTTGCTATAGGCCTTTATTCGGTTCAGCAAGGCGATACTGGCGGCCGTCTGTTTGAAACTCGTACTACAGCCGACGATCCTGTAGCGCCGTTCACACACCGCTCTTGCGACGCCGTCCACGTAGCCTTCCGCGTGCTCCTCCAAACGTCGCAACTCATGCAGGGTGATGGGTTCCTTGCACTCGTAACAACTAAAGTCAGGCCGGATCTCCCAATCCTGGTTGGGACCGATGACCCAATCTGCCTCGAACATCTGGCGGGTACGGCGGCCCAGGGGTGGAAGGCCAAAGGCGCACCGGGCAAAAAAACGCTCCCCAGCAAAGGAGCCGTCGGGCGCATCGCAAATCTTCGCGTACGCCCCTTCGCCAATCAGCGAAGCCAGCAGCATGTTCGCATAGAGAATGTGCACTCGAACATCAGCCTTGCGGGCGCAAGCCTGGAGAAGATGGACGGACAGGCAGGAATACTCCAACATGTGGAAGGGCGGGACGATGAGGAGTACATCGGCGTCGTGAAGCATCCCCGGAAGGGCCTTGATTCGGGAGAGCGAGGCCACTCGGTGGTGGTTCTCCCGTTTGCCCTCTGCGTGCATTCTTCTGCTGGCCCGCGAGTCCGGGGAGCTCATTCACGTCCCATTCGGCGGCCACTGCAGCGGCGTGGAAGCAGCAGGCTCAAGTCCTCGGCAAATCGAGCTGGCGGATCAAATCTTTGAAACGGGGTTCCGAGCGCAGGGGGTCAAGGATGGGCTCCACCCTGATCCAAGGGAGCTGACTGTCACGCTGCCGGTAAGCTTCTTTCAGCCACCCTAAGGCCTCTCCCTTCTTCCCTAAACCGACACAGATCAACGCAATTTGGTACGCTGACACATATCTGCGTTTTGATTGTTCCTTAAGCTCAGCCAGGATAGCCTGGGCGTCACCTTCCCTGCCGGATACCGCATACGCATAACCAAGAGTCGCCCTCGTCTGGTCGTCGGCAGGAAAAAGCGCGACCGCCGCTTGAAGATCTGTGATGCTTTCTTTCAACTTATGTTCCTGCAAGTCGATCAATCCTCGAAAATACCGTGCCAAGAAAAAGTCCGGTGAGGTTTCGAGAGTCTTCTCGATGGCGCGTCTTGCCTCTTTATACTGACGGGCGTTATAGAAAACTTGCCCCATGTTCGTGCCGATAATGGGCGATAGAGGGTCAAGTTCCTCAGCCTTCCTGGCCTCCGCTATGGCAGCTTCGTCTTGCCCACGGAACGACAGAAAAACGGAGTGCCATAGACGAGCGATCGCATATCCCGGATTGAGGGCGAGGGCGCTCTGGTATTCCATCTCCTCGCCCTTCCAATCCCAATCCTGCTCCATAACCTCAGCAAGCGAAGTGTGGGCTTCGGCCAGATTCGGATCGATTTCTAATGCCTTGAGCGCGGCGGCTTTTGCCTTCGGGAAGGCTTCTTGGGGAGAAAGCCAATTAAACATGCCGAGGACGAGGTATGAGTCGGCTACGCCCGTGTGGGCAAGGGCATAAGTCGGATCGAGATCGACCGCTTTCCGGAAATACTCCAAGCCTTTGGTCACGCCATTGCGGTCGCGCTTGTTCCAAAAGTACCGGCCCTTCAAGTAAGCTTCGTAAGCATCCGGACTCACGGCGCGAGCTTTGTGCAGGCGGGTCTCCTCTTGCGGGCTCAGTTCGACCCGGATTTCCCCCACGATGCTTCGCGCTACCTCGCTTTGCAAGGCCAGCACGTCGCGGATATCGCGCTCGTAGCTCTCGGCCCAAAGATTTTGGTCCGTTGCCGCCCGGATCAGTTTCGCCGTGATGCGGACCCGGTCGCCGACGCGCAGGACCGTGCCCTCCACAAAAGCGTCCACGTTCAACTCCCGCGCGATTTCCTGCAGCGACTTGGTGGTTTCCTTGTACCGCATCGCGGAAGTGCGTGAGATAACTCGGAGCGCCTTGATTTGGGCCAGATCAGTGATGAGCTCGTCGGTCATTCCATCCGCGAAGTAATCCTGTTCGGGGTTACCCGAAATATTCTGAAGCGGCAACACGGCCAGGGATTCAATTCGTCCCGCATTGCCTCCGCCTCGCAGGCGCCCCCACCAACCACCAAACTTCAACCCGCCCACCACCGCTGCCAGCACCAGAGCTAGGAGGGCCGCCGTGCCCACGCGCCGACGCCAAGCGCTGGGCCGCATCGCGACGGGGGTCGGCACCCCTGACTCAGGAGTTGCCAATTGACGGAGATCGACTTCCAGCTCCCGCGCCGATTGGTAGCGGTTTTCCGGCTCCTTCTGCAAGCACTTCAGAATGATCCGTTCCAGCCCTGGAGAGACTCTGCCGTTCAGCGCGCGCGGGGAGACGGGTGGTTGGTGCAGGATGGCGTCAATCAAGGCGGGCGCTGTCTCTTCCGTGAACACCCGCCGGCCGGTGGCCGCTTCGAAGAGCACCGCGCCAGCCGCGTAAATATCGGTGCGGCCGTCGGTGTGTTCAGACCGCAACTGTTCAGGCGCCATGTAGGGCAGAGTTCCGATCGGCGCCTGTCCCTCGGTTGTGCTGAGGGTCGTGGTATCGGGCCCGGGAGGCTTTCCGGCGGGTCTCAAGAGCCGGGCGATACCGAAGTCGATGATCTTCAGCCGGCCTTCGGGGGTGATGCGCAGATTGGCGGGCTTCAGGTCGCAATGCGCCACCCCGCGACCGTGCGCGGCGGCAAGCCCGTCGGCTAGTTGCGCGCCCAGGCGAATGATCTCCTTTTCCGGCACCGGTCCTTGGGTCAGTTTCTCACTGAGCGTGATGCCGGCAACATACTCCACCGCCAGGAACTCCACGGGGCCTTCGCTGCCGAATTCGAAGAGGATTTCGATATTGGGATGACTGAGTTTGGATAATGCGAGGGCCTCTTTGCGGAGCCGCTTGCGGGCTGATCGGTCAACCAGCGCCCCTTGGGGCAGAACCTTCAAGGCCACGTCGCGGTCCAGGCGCTCGTCGCGCGCTCGGTAAACTTCACCCATTCCTCCAGCGCCGATTTTCTCGACGATGCGATAGTGACCAAGCGTTTTGCCAATCACGGGAGGGCACCCTGCTCTGTGGCGCATTCTAGGCCGCGGTCGCCAAATAAGTCAATGACATGCGGTCCTCGAGACCCCGCTGGCCGCTTTCTGCATCCTGCTTACCGCCTTCGGTTTTCTATGGCAAGATAATCTTCCTAGCAGCGCCGCGCCGCGGGTTCGGTCTTAAAGGGTGAGCGATGACATTGAACGACTTGCTTTTCGGGAGGCCACTGCGCTCTTCTGAGGAAGCGGGAGAAAAGCTGGGCGCGGTGGGAGGGCTCTCCGTCTTTGGGTTGGACGCACTCAGCTCCGCGGCGTACGGGCCGGAGGCTGCACTCACCTTGCTGATCCCGCTGGGTGCGGTTGGAATCGCCTACATCGCGCCGATTACGGCCAGCATTATCATCCTTCTGGCCATCGTCTATATTTCCTACCGCCAAACCATCGAAGCCTACCCGAGCGGCGGCGGGTCCTATACGGTGGCTCGGCACAACCTAGGAGAGTTTCCCGGCCTGCTAGCGGCCGCCGCTCTCATGATCGACTACGTTCTGACGGCCGCGGTCGGGATCTCGGCGGGAGTGGGGGCACTCGTATCCGCCGCACCCTCGCTGCAACGGCATACCCTGCTGATCTGTCTCGTGATCCTGTTACTCATCACCCTCGTCAACCTGCGCGGCGTGCGGGAGACAGGGGCGGTGTTTATCATTCCTACTTATCTTTTCGTCGCCAGCATGCTCATCACCCTGGCGCTCGGGTCGTTCAAAGTGCTCGCCAGCGGCGGCCGGCCTATCCCTGTCCTTGCCCCGCCATCTTTGCATCCAGAAACGGCGGCGATGGGCACGTGGATACTGTTGAGAGCTTTTTCCAGCGGCTGCACGGCGATGACCGGCGTGGAAGCGGTCAGCAACGGCGTGATGGCATTCCGGGAGCCTGTAGTGAAATCCGCGCAGCGGGCGCTCACGGCGATCATTGCGATTCTGATTGTGCTGTTGGCAGGAATCGCCTTCCTGGTCCGCGCTTACCACATCGGCGCCACCGACCCCGGAAGCGCGGGCTACCGAAGCGTGCTCTCGCAGCTCACGGCCGCGGTGGCCGGGCAGGGCATGTTCTACTACGTCACCATGGGTTCGATCCTGCTGGTGCTGGCCCTCTCCGCCAACACCGCCTTTGCGGACTTCCCGCGACTCTGCCGCGCCGTCGCCGAAGACGGATACCTTCCGCATGGCTTCGCATCGCGGGGTAGGCGGCTGGTGTACTCGCAAGGCATTGGGGTGCTCGCCGTTTTGTGTGGCGCGTTGCTGATCTTGTTCGGCGGGATCACCGACCGGTTGATCCCGTTGTTCGCGGTGGGCGCTTTCCTGGCGTTTACACTCTCTCAAGCAGGCATGGTGGCTCACTGGAAAAAAACCGGGGGCAAGCGGTCGCGGCGCAGCATGCTGGTGAACGGCGTGGGCGCCGTAGCCACGGCAATGACCGTAGTGGTCGTGACCGTCTCGAAGTTCGCGGAGGGCGCTTGGGTAACCGCGCTGCTCATCCCTGGCATGATGGTGGTGATGGTCTCCATCCGGCGGCACTATCGTCAGGTTGAGGCGGAGATCGCGAATCCTCTGCCTTTGGATTTGTCGGGCTTGCGCAATCCCCTGGTCGTCGTGCCGATTCTCTCCTGGAATAAGGTCTCGCAGAAAGGACTGCGCTTCGCTCTGAATTTATCCTCCGAGGTGTTAGCTCTTCATGTCAAAAGTGAAAAGGACACGAGTGACATTGCCCCATCCTGGCACCGCTTCGTAGAGAACCCCGCGAGCAAAGCGGGCCTGAAAGCGCCACGGCTGGTGATGCTCCCGTCGCCCTATCGCTTTGTGATCACCCCGATTCTTGATTTCATTCTGAAACTTGAGAGCGACAATCCGGACCGGCAGATCGCCGTGCTCATTCCCGAGCTGGTGGAGCGCCACTGGTATCACTATTTCTTGCACAATCAGCGCGCGGAATGGCTGCGGGCGCTCTTGATGGCGAAAGGCGGCCAGCGAATCATCCTTGTCAGTGTGCCGTGGCACATCAGGGCCTGATGCGTCCGCACTCTTGTCTCAGCCGGATTTGGCGCGTTTCGACAATCTTCGACCCCCTCTCGCCTACCTTCCGTATCTCTTCATCACTTCTCGCAGCTTTTCGATGGGAATCGCCGGCACCACGTGGCCGTCGCGGCCGTGCACCGTCGTCGCCCGCAAGATGGAATTGTCGATAGCTTCCTCGGTGGCTTCGATCACGGCCTCAAAAAGCGGCGAGAGTTCTTCTTCGCCGAGACGAGGCAGCGAGGGCGCGGCTGCGCCAGATCGCTGGGCCGAGAGACGATTCGAAGTGGAAAAAGCGATGACGTAATCGCCGCTGCCGTTTGAGCCCGAACTTCCCGTGCGCGCCATGCCCAGTACGGCGCGCTTGGCAAGCCGCGCAAGCTGTCGCGACTCGAGCGGCGCGTCGGTGGCCACCACCATCATGCAGGAGCCGTGAAGGCCCATGCCGGGAGGCGGCTCGGACGGCAACCCGCTCAACTGGCGCCACACCGGCACGCCGTCGAGCGTGAAATGGCCGCCGAAATTCGATTGGACAAGCACGCCCACGCTGAAACCACCACGTGCGGACGGAAGCTGGCGCGAACTGGTGCCAATGCCGCCCTTCCAGCCCAGCGCGATCGTGCCAGTCCCCGCGCCCACGGAGCCTTCCTCCACCGGCCCGCCGCGCGCGCCCTCCAGAGCGTGAATCACGTCGGCAGCCTTCACATGCCGGCCGCGAATGTCGTTGAGCCAGAAGTCGTTGGTCTCGCCCGCCACGGGGTTGATAGAGCGCACGTCCTGATTGCCGGGCAGCCCGAGCATCCAATCCACCATTGCGGCCGCCGCGTCCCACACGCTCAGGGTATTGGTGAGCACAATCGGCGTTTCGAGCTCGCCGAGTTCGTTGACCTGCGTCGAGCCGATGAGTTTTCCGAAGGCGTTAAAGACATAAACAGCCGCCGCGACTTTGTCCTGAAACATGTTCCCCTCGTGCGGGAGGATCGCGGTGACGCCCGTACGGACGTTCTCGCCTTCGACAATCGTCGTCTGCCCAACGCGCACGCCGGCGACGTCGGTGATGGCGTTGAGCGGGCCCGGCTCGTAGACACCGATCTTGAGGCCCAGGTCGCGCACCCGTGGACGGCTTGGCGCAGTACTCGCGCTTTCCTGCGCCGCGACCTGACAAGCCAGCGCCAATAGGACAGCGCAAGTGACCATCAGCGTATGCTTCATTCCTGACCTCATCGTTGAAAAACGTTGTCGCGCGGGTCCTGCATACGCAGGACCGGCATCACCCCCGGTGCGTTGCCTCGCTACGCGCCCAGGAGTGATCCGAGACCATGGGAGCGGGCGTGAGCATGGCGACCAAGCTGCCCCTCGTCGACCAGCGCAGCAAGCCTATTGCCGGTCAGCTCCTCGTAAACCTTTTGAACCTGCGACGGAAAGGGATCCCAACCGGCCCCGCGCTCGCCGACGAAGCGAGCGATTTGCGCATTGCCTTTCAGCGCAGCGCGGATGGGCTCGATCTGTGCTTTGGCCTCTTCGGGCGCCAGCTTGGCCATACGGGCGCCGACTTGCTCCCACAACTCTTTGAAGAATTCCTGCTGGTCTTGCAAGACCGTCCCAACGGAGCGCGGGCCATGGCCGGTGCATACAATCTTCGCGCCGAGTTCTCTAGCCGCATCCAGAGTCCCCAACCACTTGCCCACTTCCCCGTCCCCCACGTAGTTGTACGGTCCGTTGACGCAAATGTCGCCCGAGAAGAGGATCTTCTCCTTGGGCAGCCAAGCTACGGCATCGCCATGCGTGTGCGCCACGCCCAGGTGCATCAGCTCGACCCGGTGCTTGCCGTCGTCAAAAAACAAGTCTTTCGAGAAGAGAACCGAGGGCGGCTTGAGTTTCGTGGTTCTCAGATCGGGGCGGCCCTTTGCGGCCTCTTCCCACGCCCCTGGCTGGTGGCCGTAGTAGCCGGTTTCGTATCGCTTCATCTCCTCGATGACGCCCGTATGCGCGAGCGGCACCGCGCCGTTTTCCACGTAGATTTGATTCCCGTAGGCATGGTCGCCGTGGTGATGAGTGTCAAAGGCGAACCTTATCGGCTTGTCTGTCAGGGAGCGAATTTTGCCGATGATCAGCCTTGCCCCGGCGGGGAAGTTCGCATCGATCACCAGCACGTAGTCTTCAAAAATGATCCAGCCGTTGTTGCAGACGGCGTCCGCCGTGTCGGACACTTGCCCCTCGTGAAAGTAGACGTCCGGGGCTACCAGGTCCGCTTTGGCAGCCTCGGACATCCCGGAGGGAACCGGTCCAGCCAAGAGCTCCGCTTCCGCCGCGAGACTCAAGAACGCCGCCCCACCCGTTAAGAACTCACGCCTGCTGACGTCGCACATGTTCCCTCCTCATGGATTGTTTGCATTGGTCACGACCAGTTTACGCAAAAGGCGCTCGCTACCGACTGCCGATCTGCTGGCGGCAGAAGAGTCGCGACACCGATAAGCGGGTATCGAGCTACCTACTCCGCCCATCCAAATCGCTGCACGACGCCACGCCGCCCAGTCCTTTCGCGGTTCGCACGGCCCTCACGATGGCCCCCGCTGTAACCTGGGCGGCTGCCGTGCCCAGAGCGTTGAGGTCCGTGGGCTTCTGCCCGATGGACAGCGCAAATACGAGGTCACCATCGAATTGGGTATGCACGGGCGAAATCGCCCGCGCCAGGCCGTCCTGAGCCATCTGCGCGACCTTGGTGGCCTGGACTTTGTCGACCGCCGCGTTCGTCATGACCACCACCAAAGTGGTGTTCGTGGCGCCGAAGGCCCGTCGGACTTTGCCACGGAGCATCTGGTCGGCAGTCCGCACGAATTGTGCCGAGTCAGGCGACGCCCGCGCCCCGGCCAATACCGTTCCGGTTGCCGGATCCACAACGTCACCAAAGGCATTGACCACGGCCAGAGCTTGCACCAGCACCCCGCCCGCCAGCGCAAGACTTTCGAACCCCACTCCACCTTTGGTGGAGCGCTCGATTCCGAAGAGCTTCCCGACCGTGGCGCCGGTCCCGGCCCCGACCGACCCCTCCACAACCTGCGAGCTCGCCTTCCGGCAGGCCCAGAGCGCCATGCCTGCGTTCGGCCGGGCCTTGGATGAGCCCAGGTTGAGGTCGAAGATGACGGCGCTGGGGACCAGCGGGACTCGAACTCGGCCGGCGGGAAAGCCCACGCCGCGCGATTCCAGATACTGCATCACCCCAGCCGCCGCGTCCAGGCCAAAAGCGCTGCCTCCGGTCAGGAAGATGGCGTGAATGCGCTCCGCCACATGCCCGGGAAGGCACGGTGCGAGGTCGCGAGTTCCCGCGGCTGAACCCCGAATGTCAACTCCGCAGACCGCTCCCCCTTCCGCCAGTATGACTGTGCATCCGGTCATCCCACGAAAGTCACTGGCAAGGCCAACGCGAATGCCCAGGAGGGTTCTTGGCTGCCCTTTCCGGCTTGGTTCGCGCATCCCGGTTTCCTTTTCGCGGCGCTCCTTTTAGCGAGGCGAAGCAAAGAAAAAGGCCGCCCCGCCAAGCGAGACGGCCCCATGCCTCTGTCGTTCAAACTCTCACAGGTTCTTCACGATGGTTTTGCACCGGTCCTGGAGTTTCTTCACGTCTTTTTCTTTGTCTTTGTTCGGGTTCTCTTTCAACAAGGCCGCTGCCGCTTTGGTGACCTCATCGGCTTCGCTGCACAGGGTTTTGAGCTTCTGCGAGTCGCGGTTGTGTTTGCGATCAAACAAGGTTGCCCCGTCCGCCAATTCGTTGCCGAGGAAAAGCGCGAAGTCGACGCCGTCGATTTGAGTGGAGCCGGTGGCTAGAGCCGCGCGGGCCTTGGAACGATCGCCGGCAACCGCCGCTGCCAGCGCATCATCGATCCCTTTGTTCAACGATTCGACGGCCACGCTGTCTTGCTGGTCAGGCTCAATCCACCCGCCTTCCTTGATCCGCTCGAGGTCTTTTATTTCCAGCGGGCCTTCCGTCGTGGGGAGGGGAGTTTCCAGAGTCAACTGTTTAGGAAGCGTGCCCCCCATCGCCAATTGGTGCGCGGTTTCCGCGAGGCCCAGGGCAGCCCCAGCGCCGTACTGGAGCTGGTCGTGGCGCACCCGTGAGTATTCGGCTTTGAAGCGCGTGTTCTTGGTTTGGTCGGCGCCTTTCTCATAAGCGTCCGCCAATTCTTTGGCGCTCTTGAGCTCCCCTGTAAAGACGACCACACGCAGCACCTGCGCGCGTTCGGTGAACTTAGTGGGAGGGGAAGACCTGGCCAGCCCGTCGGTGAATTCCAGGGTTCGGGTAAACCGGCCCCGCTTGAACATGTCCTTCGCATCCTGGTAGTCGGCAGCTGGGCCGACGGGCCGCTCTACCGGGGCTGAACAGCCCAGGGCCAGGGAAATCATGCAAAACGCCGCAGCCCAAACAAAGAAGTGCTTCGACTTCTCAACTCTCCGACTCTTTCGTCTGTTGAAAGAGTCGAGGCGTCGAATAAGTCGAACAGCCCAATCCTGACTGCCCGCCGGGAGCCAATGACACGAACGCAAAGAATGAGTATCGCATTTCGATGATGGTTGCATTTTGATCCTCCTGAGGAGGGCCGAGCCCTGCTCGGCATCGTGCAGAGCCGAGGGAACGGGCCAAAGCGCTTCGGGCGGAACTCCCACGCCTTGCCCGCCCCGACCTGTCGGGTCAACCTGGCGACCTCGACTCTCTGCCCCCAATGCCTTCGCGGGCAGCGTCGCAATAGAGAGGTCGCGAAGCGGCGCCACTATATGTCAAGCCCCGAGGGAATTCAATAGCGGAAAGAGGTCTGCTGAGCGTGGTCAATCGTCGGTTGCAACGTCAATCGAATCCGACACCCCAGAGTGCTGGTTCCGACCCAGGCTGTCGCAACAGACGGACCACGATGGGCCACAGACAAGAGACCTGCCAAAGGCGGCCCTATCGCAGGCAAGCCGCAACCTAGGCAGATGAGCCTTTACGACCCTTCCCCGAGCAGAAGAATCGAGCGACGCTCACCACCAAAGCGGAGCTCCTGGATCTCCTGTCTCTGCCCTTTTGTCCCGACGAAGCGGACTTGGTTGCAGTCGTTCTTCACCGGCACTTCCACAACTTTGCAGCCGTGCTCGGCGACAACCTTGCTCCCTTTCATGAACTTTACTTGTTTGGCGCTCTCGTCTACCACCACTTGGTACTTTCCCGCTTTCAATTCCTTTCCGTTGGGGAGAACCGCATCGGTGTAGATATCGATGGTTTTCGCCTTCTGCGCCAAAGCGACCGACGCCGTAAACAAGATTGTCACCAGCAAATACAGGAGAGTCTTTAGTGCGTGCCTTGACATTTATCACTCCTCCGCAGTTCAAAGTGCGCCTGACGCTTTGCTGTCGAACGCGCTGGGAACATTGACCGTCCAATTTGGAGGCGAGAACGTGCCCAGCGTACGACAACGAGCATCACTGGCACATTCGCGATTAGCACCTGGGTTACCAAGCTGTGGAAGCGCGCGGAGTGGGCTCCGTTGGTGTAACCTTATTCAAACTACGAAGATAGAGGTTCCTTAATCGTCGCCACGACATAGTGGCGCGTTTCTAAAATACACAGTGCGACTTTCACACTGCGAAATATGACTCGACGGCGAAATGGGGAAGGAAATCGTGTCAGATGGTCAAGGACATATCTTCGCATCAATGCGGAGGCGCGTTGCTGTGCAACCGCTGATGCAATCTCTCCTGTGCGTCGCTGAGGATCTTCCTCACCCGGTCGTACTCGTCCTTGCCAGGGCGTGTGGCCAGATTCTCTACCCAGGCCGTGGCTCCCTCGACCAGCGCCAGAAGATAGCCCGAGCCAGCAGCGGAGAATAGTTCTTGACCCGGGACGACGACATATACGGCGGAGGTGTGCGCCGCAATGGCAAAGTTCCACGCCGTGGTGGGCCCCAGACGCGAGGCGCAGCGCGCCGCCAACCACCCCGGGCCTGGCACCTGCACCTTTTCCTGCAAAACCATTTGACGGGTGCCGGCCTCTTCTTCGCGGGCCGCCACGACTTGACCGTTGAACACCACTTCCAGGCGATGGAAGGGCACGAAGCTGCGGCCTTCCGCGCGCACCTCCAAGCTCCCCCCTCCCGCACCTAGCGTGATTTCATCGCCGGGCGCATGGCCCTCCACTTGGAAGAGGAGCAGAGGCCCCGTCGTCGCAAAGGTGTTCCCTTTCCGCACCGCTTTAACCCAGTTTTTGAAATTGAATTCCTCACCGCCCAGAGAAGCATAAGTCCGGTTGGCGCCTGCCGGCATGTATGCGCCCATCTTATCTGTCCCACCAACCGCGGGCAGGCGATAGCCGCAGTTCAAGTAGCGGTACCAATCGAGGTAGCGCAATGTGTTGAAATGCTCGGTGTAGGGGTAGAGCTCGACAGCGTCGATCTTGCCCAGCACGATATCGGCGGCGAGTTCGGCGGTCGGGTAGGGGAAGTGCACGCCCACCACCAAGCCTTCACGCCGGTGCTGTTCGTCAGCCCAATCGGCCAAACTGGTCGTAAGCGGGCCACCCAAATAATCTTCCGACGGCCCGCTTGAGGACATGGGAAAGACCGCCTCGCCCTGCCCGCCCACCAATCCCAAGTGCCCAAGTAGATGCTGGCGGTTCTCCGTGCTTACCTGAACCATCGTCTCGCCGTCTTGTGACGTAAGCGGCCCGTAAGGAAGGTCGCCCACATTCGTGAAGAGATCGCCCCACTGCGCGGCGAGCAAGCTGATCAAGTTCAAACCCTCGGCTTGGCCCTCCAGGACCGCCGTAGATGGCGAGAGGAAGTGCACGTGCGTGTCCGCCGTGACCCACCCTTTGGAGCGCCAATCGGCGAGCCGCGAGATTTCCAGCTTCAATTCGCGCTGTCCACGTTCGATCGCCAGTTTCTTCCGGACGGGGGCGTATTCAAACCCCTTGGTCATTTCCACAAACACTTCACCGACGGGCAGCTCCACTTGAAAGGCGCCGTCCACGTAAGCGAAGGAGGTGTCGTGCAGCTTGACGTCCGCGCCATAATCCTGGAACCACCCATCGTTGATTTCTGTGCGATGACCATAAGGAGGAATGTAACGACCCTGCTTGGAGCGGAAGGCAAGCCGCACCGGGGTGGGCCGGCCCGTGCCGGAATCCACCACCTGTCCGTGTAACCAAACCTTCTCTTGCTCGAGGATTTCGATCCGAGCATTCGCGGATTGCGTCTCCGCCTCCCGGCCAGGTGCGACCTGCCCAAGTTCCCACTCATACCACTTCCCAGTTTTGGCGTCCTCAAGGACAAGCGTTGCGTCCGGACTCGCGGTGATTTCCGCGTACAGGTACCGGCCGCCGCGCACAGGCCGGGCACGTTCCCCCAGGCCGGCCGAGGGAGCACCAAGCCAAGCATCCGCGTCAAATTCCTTCGGCGCGTAGGTCCGCGCGATAATCCCTAGATCAATTTCCAGTTTCCAGCGGTCCTTCTCTTCAGCCGCAGGTTCGGGAAGGGTGAGGCGGTAGAGGCTCAAGCGCTCGAAGCGCAAGGGATTCTCGCGGCCATTGAACAAGGTGAGGCCGCACACCAACAACGGGTCTTCGGCGCGGGCCTTGAGTCGCAAGCTCTTGAGTGCCCGGTCCCGAGCTGGATTCTCTATCGTGCAGACCCAGAGCATGCCCTCAGGGCCGCCGCTGTAAGAGCCGTCGACGACGACGGTCTGGAGCTCTCCCCAATCGATGCCGTCCCTTAACGCGTCAGTCAGCTTCCGGGGAGCATCCTGACGGTGCGGCAGCGACGTGTAACTCAAGTGGCCCCACGATATCGAGGGGGAATTCACCTCGAAGCGCCGGCGGATAGGGGCCGCTTTCTCCGAACCATCTTCGTAAACCAGGATGACGTCTGCCAGCGGCTGGCCCACTTTTTCGGCGACGTATTTCCCTGGGGGAGGAGTTTCGTTTTCATCCCAATCGCAGAAGGTGGCGAAACAGAGGAAACTGGCGCGCTGCTCGAGTGGAATGGCCAGGCCACCGGTTGTCCATGAGCTGGCTCGCGTGCTCAAGGCAAGCCAGCGCTTTTGCTCCAAGCCCTCCGGCCCAAGTTGAAAAGGGATGCCCCGGAAGTTTTGCTCGCCCGCCGGTGTGCGCAGGAGCCCGTCTCGCGCCGAATCGCCACCCAATTCTCTGGCTTGGGCGCGCACGCCGAAGTCCCGCGAGGAGGCGTTGAAGTGAGGCGTCAGGTCAATCGGCACAAACTTGCGCGCGCCCATGCCCGCGACCGATGCCCCGCCGCTGCCGCCTCCTGCTTGTGTGCCGTCGAGAATCAACTTTAGCGTGGGAACACCGGCCCCCACGGTTTGCAGGAAATTCCGGCGCGAATAATCGGGTCCTTTGGAGTCGTTGTCTGGCATGGGGAGCCTCCTTGCTTTGGTTGACGGCGTGTCCGCGAGCTTCGTGCCTGCCCATTCCGGGGCACCCACAAGGGGCGCCCGTACGGCTTACCGAGCTTTGATTTCCGTCCAATAGCGGTCATAGAGGGCCACGATGGGTCCCACATCGCGCATGAATTCGCAATGCGTCAGCCAGGCTGGGTCTGGAAAAACTGCGGGGTTGGAAAGCAGCCACGGTTCGATCTCTTGCCGGTCATAACGGTTGGGGGTATTGAACCCGCAATCGTTCACGAATATGGCGGCCACTTCTGGACGGTGAAAGTAATTGATGAATTCCATGGCCAAGTCCGGGTGCGGCGCGTGGCGGGGGATGCAGGCGCAGTCCACGGAGATCGTGCAGCCTTCCTTGGGAATGACGTAACGGATGCGGGGGTCGTCGCGCATCACGAAGGGCATGTTGCCGTTATAGGCCTGAGCGATCCAGGCGTCGCCGGCCGCCAGATCTTGCTCGAAGTTCGAGCTGTTATAGCCTTTCACGAGCCGCTTTTCGTCGAGGAGCAGGTCGCGCGCCTTCCGAATTTCTTCCGGGTCGGTCGAATTGAGCGAGTAGCCCAGCTTCTTGAGCGCCATGCCAAAAACTTCCCGTGTGTCGTCCAACAGCAGGATGTGGCCGGCGTAGCGCGGGTCAAAGAAGACCGACCAGCTATCCAGGGGCTCCTTCACCAGGTCGGCCCGGTAGGCAAAGCCCGTCGTCCCCCAGACGTAAGGAACGGAGTAGTCGTTTTGGGGATCAAAGGGAAGCCCCAGAAAACGCCGGTCCGTGTTCGCCCAGGCGGTCGGCAAGCGAGACTTCTCGAGCCGCGCCAGCAATCCCTGACGAATCAAAATCTCCACCATGTAATCGCTGGGCACCACGAGGTCGTAGTCCACGTTCCCGGCCTGGAGCTTGGCGAGCAGGGCTTCGTTCGAGTCATAAAGGTCGTAGTTGACCTTGCAATGGAACTCGCGCTCGAAGCCGTTCACGAGGCGCGGCGAGATATATGTGGACCAGGTGTAGAGATTGAGCTGGCGCACCATCCGGCCTGCGGGCCACGCCCGCGCGAGGACCGGGACCACCAGCAGCAGAAAAACCGCCGTGACGCCCAGCAGCGCCGCGCGCACCTTCATGGCCCCCCTCTCCAGGCGCTGCGCGATGTAAACCAGGGGAATCGTCGCGGCCAGGATGACCGTGGAAATGGCGTTGATTTCCGGCGTGATGCCGCGTTTCAGGCGGGAATAGATCTCCAGGGGCAAAGTGGTGGAGCGCACGCCCGCGACGAAGGAAGTAATCAGGTAGTCGTCGAAGGAGGTGGTAAAGACGAGCAAGGCCGCGGCGAGGATGGCGGGGGCGGCCAGGGGCAAGGTAATCCGGAAGAAGGTCGTCCATTCATTCGCTCCCAGGTCCAGCGCGGCCTCCTCGACGGAGCGGTCCATGCT
>Ga0187771_10000517_pt1 | contig 24006 bp, 24 predicted proteins | sample 0116_SJ02_MP15_1_FD_133139 | JGI IMG/M metagenome (GOLD analysis project Ga0187771, IMG submission 133139) | Tropical peat soil microbial communities from peatlands in Department of Meta, Colombia - 0116_SJ02_MP15_10_MG | ecosystem: Environmental > Terrestrial > Soil > Wetlands > Peat | place... | reverse complement strand
GTCGACGGCCATGCAGGCGATCCGCCCACCCACGTAGTCGACGTGGTCACCGATCAGGGTGACCCGCCCCGGGGCGCAACCCACCGCCGCCGCGGGGCCGCCGAAGGCTGCCTGGAGGACCCGGGCGGCGCGCCCGGTGCGCTCCGCCTGCCGCTCCGGCCCGGGCCCAGCCGCGCGTCTCATGCGGGGAAACCGCGCCACCAGCCGGGCGGGCCCGGGCGGCACGGCCTGCTCGCCGGCGCGCTGCCCGCCGAGCCGCTCATCGGGGGCGCGCCCGGGAGCGGGCCCGGGTCGCGGCCGCCGAGCCGGCGTCCCGTATCCTCGCCGCCACCGGGAGCCCCTCGACCGCGAGCCGGCGGTGCCGGGCGCGTTCGATGTTGACCGCAGCGCCGATCAGCGCCAGATGGGTGAAGGCCTGCGGGTAGTTGCCGAGCTGCTCCCCGGTCCCGGGGTCGACCTCCTCAGCCATCAGCCCCACCGGAGCCGAGAAGGCGAGGAGCCGCTCGAACCGGCGCTGCGCCTCCTCGACCTTGCCGACGTGGGCCAGGGCGTCCACCAGCCAGAAGGAGCACATCAGGAAGGCGCCCTCAGTGCCGTGGTCCACGCCGTCATCGACCTCTTCCGGGCGGTATCGGGTCACCAGCACCCCCTTCCCGAGGTGCCGCTCGATGGCGCGGACGGTGGACACGATGCGCGGGTCACGATCCTCGAGAAGGCGAACCTGGCTGGCCCGAAGCATCGCCGCATCGAGGCTCCGTCCCCCGAGCGTCTGGGTGAAGCTGCGTCGAGCCCGGCTGTATCCCTCCATGGTGACCCGGCGGTGGATGGCGCGCCGAGCCGCATCCCACCGCTCCCGATCATGGGGAAGCCCGAAGCGCTCGGCCAGCCGGAGGCCGCGGTCCACCGCCACCCAGCACATCATCTTGCTGTACGTGTAGTGGAGCTGGCGGCCACGGCTCTCCCAGATCGAGGCGTCAGGGCTCTCCCACCTCTCGATGGCGAGGTCGACGACCGCGTGCAGCTCCGTCCACAGGACATGGCTGATCTCGCCGCCGAAGCGCGCGTATAGATACGCGCTGTCGAGCAGCTCCCCGTAGACGTCCAGCTGCAGCTGGTCGGCGGCGGCGTTGCCGATCCGAACCGGCGCCGAGTCCCTGTAGCCGGACCAATGGCCGAGGGTCTCCTCGCCGACCCGGGCTTCGCCGTCGACCCGGTAGAGGTTCTGCACCGAGTGCGCCTCGCCGATCCCGGTCCGGCGCAGCCACTCGAAGAAGTCGTGGGCCTCGTCGTGCAGACCGAGCTGGAACAAGCCGAAGAGGGTGAGAGACGCGTCGCGCAGCCAGGTGAACCGGTAATCCCAGTTGCGCTGACCGCCGAGCGCCTCGGGAAGCGAGGCGGTGGGCGCGGCCACGATCGCCCCGGTGGGGGCGTAGGTCATCAGCTTGAGGGCCAGCGCGGATCGCCAGACCGGTTCGGGATAGGCACCGTCGTAGCGGACCCTGGCGATCCACCGCCACCAGAATCCGAGGGTGTCGCGGAGCAGGCGGCGGGCCCGCTCGACGGTCCAGCCGGTTTCCGAGGTCGGGCAGGCGTCGCGGCTGTGCTGGCAGCGCAGGCAGAGGGCGACCGCGTCCCCGGCGGAGAGCGAGAAGCTGGACGACGCGCCGGCGATCTTGCGAGTGGAGACCACGCACAGATGCAGCCCCTGGGCGTCACCGTGGAAGCGGCGGCCCTCCGCCTCGAAGGCGACCTCGGCACGCCCGTAGTCCGGGCGCACCTCGATGTGCTGCTCCATGGTGACGCTGCCCGAGAGGCAGTCCACGATCCGCACCAGCCGGGCGCCGCCGTGGGGACGCGCCTGATGGGCCAGGGTCGCCTCGTCGACGGGCATGAAGTCGCTGACCAGAACCAGCCCGGTGGGGGTGTGGAAGATGGTGCGCAGAACGTTGCTGCGGTCGCCGTAGCGCTGCTCCGATCGGTGGTGGCCATGTGGCCGCAGCTGCCAGTAGCCGCCTCGCTGGGCGTCGAGGATGCGCCCGAAGACGGACGGCGAGTCGAAGCGAGGCAGGCAGCACCAGTCGATGCTGCCGTCGACGCCGACCAGGGCGGCACTCCGGCAGTCGCCGATCAGCGAGTAGCCGCCGATCGGCAGATAGCCGCCGATTCGCTGATCGCTCAGGGTCACCGCAACGCCTATGGTGCCAGGCGCCGGAGCAGGGCATCGCTGACCGGGGGGTCGTGGGCGCTCGGGAAGAGCTGGGCCAGGCAGCGGTACTCGGTGAGCGGCCGGTCGTCGGTGATGATCGGCCTGCAGAGGAGCGCCGCGCCTGCCGAGTTGCGCTCTCGCTGCACGCCAGCCTCCTCCTGAGCACGGTTGGTCGGCAGGCACGAGCAGCGGAGGGCCTGCGGGCGGTTCCCGGCTAGGACTCGGGAGCCTCGCCCGGCAGCGGGCCCGTCGCCTCCGGGACCGGCTCGAAGCACGAACGCGATCCAGTGTGGCAGGCGGGACCCGACGGCGCCACCCGGAGCAGGACCGCGTCGCCGTCGCAGTCGATGCGGATCTCGAGCACGGCCATGACGTTGCCGCTGGTCTCGCCCTTGACCCAGAGGCGGTCCCGTGAACGGCTGTGAAAGGTGGCAAGCCCGGTGGCCAGGGTGGTCTCGTAGGCCTCGCGGTCCATGTGGCCGACCATCAGCACCTCGGCGCTGGCCTGGTCCTGGACGACCGCGGTGATCAGCCCCCGGCTGAAATCGGGAACGCGATCGGGGGGACGGATCACAGCCTCACCTCGATGCGGTGCTCGCGCAGGTAGGCCTTGGTCTGGCGGATCGGATGCACCCCATCATGGAAGATCGAGGCGGCCAGGGCGGCGTCGGCGCCGCCCTCGGCGAGCGCGGCCCGAAGATGCTCCGGCTCCCCCGCGCCGCCGCTGGCGATGACCGGGACGGGGACACCGGTGGAAACCGCCCGGGTCAGCTCCAGGTCGTAGCCGTCGAGGGTCCCGTCCCGGTCCATGCTGGTGAGCAGGATCTCGCCGGCGCCGCGCTCCACCGCCTCGGCGGTCCAGGCGATGGCGTCACGGCCGGTGTCCCGCCGTCCTCCGTGGGAGAACACATGCCATCCGCCGCCGTGGCGGCGCGCGTCCACCGCGACCACGATGCACTGGACGCCGAAGCGCTCCGAGGCCCGGCCAATGAGCTCGGGACCCTCCAGGGCGGCGGTGTTGAGCGAGACCTTGTCAGCACCGCTGCGCAGCATCCGGTCGATGTCGTCGAGACCGCGCAGGCCGCCGCCGACGGTCAGCGGTATGAAGACGGACTCCGCGGTCCTGCGGACCGCGTCGAGGAGGATGGCGCGCTCCTCGCTGCTCGCCGTGATGTCGAGGAAGACCAGCTCGTCCGCCCCGTCGCGGTCGTAGAGGGCCGCCAGCTCGGCCGGATCACCCGCCTCGCGCAGGTTCACGAACCGCACCCCCTTGACCACTCTTCCGCGGTCCACATCCAGGCAGGGGATGACTCGTTTCGCCAGGGTCATCGCCGCTCCTGGCGAACGCGCGGGGCGAGCCCGGCGCGGAGCCGCGCCGAGCTGGGAGGCGAGCCCCGCCTGGCTCTGCGATCCGGACTGGCGAACCTCGAGAGCGCGGCGCGCAGGTCGAAGGCGCCCTCGTGGAGGGCCCGGCCGATGATCGCTCCGGCGGCGCCCACCACCTCGAGACGGGCAACGTCGTCCACCGTGGTCACCCCTCCGGCGGCGATGACCGGCCCGGGGAATGCCCGCACCGTCTCAGCGATGCCATCCAGGTCCGGGCCACCCAGCATGCCATCGCGGCTGACCTCGGTCCTCACCAGCCCGGCGAGCGGCCAGCCGCCCCAGCGCCGCAGGTGAGCCTCGGCACTCCCGGCCGCGGCGGTCCAGCCCTCGGCCTGGGCGACGCGGTCGCGGACGTCCAGGGACACCAGGCAGCGCCCCGGCAGCGCCCCGCAGATCGCGGCGGCGACCTCGGGATCGCGAACCGCGACGCTGCCCAGGATCACCAGGCTGGCGCCGCCAGCCAGCCAGCGCTCGGCATCGGCGAGGGTCCGGACCCCGCCTCCCACCTGGACCTCGACCCCGGCATCGCCGGCCACGGCCAGGATCCGATCCACCGCCCGCCGCGACTCCGGCTCCGCCCGGCCCCGAGCGGCGTCCAGGTCGACGACGTGCAGCCGCCGGGCCCCCGCCTCGACCAGCGACCGCGCCGCCTCGGCCGGCTCGTCCGGGTATTCCCGCTCGCGTCCGTAATCCCCCTGGAGCAGGCGGACACAACGACCTCCGCGGACGTCGATGGCGGGGATGACGAGCATGCCGCTCAGGCGGGCGGCGGCCCGGCTGGAATCTGCCCGCCGGGGAGCGGCGCCCCTGCCGGGTTCTGCCCGTCGCCGAGCGGCGGCCCTGCTGAGACCCGCCCCTGGTTGCAGGCCGCGACCCAATTCGCGTACATGCGCAGGCCGGCGGCGCCGCTCTTCTCAGGGTGGAACTGGGTCCCGGCGACCGTCCCCCGGCGGCAGACGGCGGCGATCTCGCCGCCGTAGTCGGTGGTGGCGACGACGTCGGCGGAAGCCGCCTGGGCGGCGTAGGAATGGACGAAGTAGCACCACGCACCGTCGTCGACGCCCTCGAGCAGCGGGTCGGGCTGGCGCAGGCGCAGCCGGTTCCAGCCCATGTGGGGGATCTTCAGGCCGGAGGCGGAGATCCGGGTCACCCGGCCGGGGATGAGGCCCAGGCCGGCTCCACCCTCGCCCTCGTCGCTCTCCACGAAGAGGAGCTGGAAGCCGAGGCAGATACCCAGCACCGGGCGGCCGCGGTGGGCCGCCTCCACGACCGCAGCACCGAGGTCGGTGGAGCGCAGCATCGCGGCCGCTGGAGCGAAGGCGCCGACCCCGGGGAGCAGGACGCCGTCGGCACCGGTCACGGCGTCGGGGTCGGGGGTGATCAGCGCCGCCGCGCCCGCCCGGGACAGGGCCCTCTCCACGCTGCGCAGGTTGCCGACCCCATAGTCGACGATGGCGATCGTGGGCATCACCGGGCGGGACCGGGGGAGCACCCTGGATTCGATGAGTTGTGGACAGAATATTCCATAACCGGGTGGGCACCGAGGGGGCGGGTGCTCGCGGCCGCGCTCACAGCACACCCTTGGTGGAGGGGACCCCGCCGCCCACCAGCCCGACCCCGTCGCGGATGGCCAGCCCGATCGCCTTGAAGGCCGCCTCGGCCATGTGATGGAGGTTGACACCCCTGAGCAGGTCGAGGTGGAGGGAGATCCCCGCTGATTGAACCAGGCCGCGGACGAACTCGTGGAGGACGGAGACCTCGAAATCGTTGATGCGGCCGGCGAGTGCGGGCATCTGCCACTCGAGGTGGGGGCGGTTCGAGAAGTCCAGGGCGCAGCGCACCAGGGCCTCGTCGAGCGGCGCGTAGGCATGGCCGAAGCGCCGGATGCCCGACCGGTCTCCGAGAGCTCGGCTGATCGCCGCCCCCAGAGCCAGGCCGCAGTCCTCGACGAGGTGATGGGAGTCGACCTCGACGTCGCCCTCGCCGTGCAGGCTGACATCCATGCCGCTGTGGCGGATCAGGGACTCGAGCATGTGGCGGAAGAACGCGAGGGGAACGTCGACGTCGGCACCGCCATGGCCGTCGAGCTCGACCTCGACCCGGATCCTGGTCTCCTTGGTGATGCGCTCCTCGGCGGCATGCCGGCTCATCCGGGTTCCTCCATCCTGAGACGGATCGCCCTCTCGTGGCCGCGCAGGCCCTCGGCCTCTGCGAGTATGCAGGCGACCGGAGCCAGGGCGTCGAACTCCGCGGCCGACAGCTCGACCACCGATGGCCAGCGCTGGAAATCCATGACCGAGAGCGGTCCGCCGAAGCGGGCGGCTCCGCCGGTGGGCAGCGTGTGATTCGGACCCGCGACGTAGTCGCCGATCGACACCGGCGAGCGCCGCCCCACGTACACCGCCCCGGCGGTGTGGGGCCGATGCCGGAGCGCTTCCGCGGCGTCCCCCTGGAGCGAGAGATGCTCGGCGGCGAACTCGTCGGCGAGCCGCAGCGCGGCGTTCAGAGACTCCACCACCACCACCGCCCCGTGGCGTCCGGCGGCGGCGGCGATGATGCCGGACCGGGCGGCGCTGGACGCCTCCTCCGCGAAAGCCGCGCGGACCGCCTCGGCCAGGGGCGGATCGTCGGTCAGGCAGACCGCCCAGGCCAGCGGATCGTGCTCCAGCTGGGAGACCAGGTCGGCGGCGACCAGTCTCGGGTCGGCTCCGGTCGAGGCGATCACCAGGATCTCGCTGGGCCCGGCCAGGGAGTCGATGCCCACCAGGCCGAAGACGGCCCGCTTGGCCAGGGTCACGAAGAGGTTGCCGGGGCCGGTGATCTTGTCCACCGCCACGACGCTCTCGGTGCCGTGGGCCAGCGCTCCAATGGCCTGCGCGCCACCGATGGCGTGGACCTCGTCGACGCCGAGGTGGCGGGCGGCGGCGAGGACGTGCGGGTGCACCCGTCCGTCCGGGCCGGGAGGGGAGGTGATGGCGATCTCGGCGACGGCGGCCACCTGGGCCGGGATGACGTTCATCAGCACGGTGCTGGGGTAGGCGGCCCTCCCCCCGGGGACGTAGCAGCCCACCCGGCGCAGCGGAAGCGGACGGAGCTGAGCCGTGGGCGTCCCCTTGAAAGCGGTGTCCAGCTGGTGAACGTGGATCTCGCGGATCCGCGCCGCGGCGGCGACCAGGGCGTTGCGCAGCGGCTGCTCGACACCCTCCCAGGCGCGGTCGAACTCGGCCCGGCCGACCCTGGGCACGGCCACCTCGATCCCGTCGAGGCGGTGCGTCCAGCGCCGGACGGCGGCATCGCCGTTCTCGGCAACGTCATCGAGGATGGTCCGCACCACCTGATCGGCCGCGATCGGAAGGTCGAACCATCGGGCCAGCGGGCCGGCGTTCTCCCCGTCCAGCAGGGGCGCGGTCCGGCGGCGCTCGCCGCGCACCAGCTTCCGCCACTCCTCGGCCGCGAGGGCGCGCAACTCGACCTCGCCGGTCACCGGCGACCCCTGACTCATGCGGAGAGCGGCTCCGGACCCGGGCCCGGGGTGGGCACCGCCCGTCTCAGGCTCGCGGCCAGAAGGTTCACCGCATCGCCCCGGGTCTTGAGCGACGCCTGGTTGACGATCAGCCGGGCGGTGGAGCGGCCGGCTTCGGCCACCTCGACCAGGTGATTGGCCCTGAGGGTCTGGCCGGTGGCGGTGATGTCGACGACGGCGTCGGCGAGCCCCATCGCCGGGGCCAGCTCCACCGAGCCGTGGAGCCGGATCAGCTCCGCCGCCACGCCGAGGCGGTCGAAGAAGCGCCGAGCCGACACCGGGTACTTGGTGGCGGCGCGCAGCGGCTGGGGCCAGCTGCCGGCGGCGAGCGGTGAGCCCTCGAGCGCGGCGAGGACCATGCGGCAGGCTCCGAAACCGAGGTCCACCAGCTCGTAGCAGTCCCTCGACGACTCCCAGAGGACGTCCTTGCCCACGATGCCGGCGTCGCAGGCGCCCATCTCGACGTAGACGGGCACGTCGGTGGGCCGGACCCTGACCACCACGGTGTCGCCCTGGACGATGCGCAGCTGCCGGTCGAGACGGGCCGGCTCCACCTCGGCCACCCCGGCGGTGGCGAGCAACCGGCACGCATCCTCGAAGAGGGCCCCCGCGGGAAGGGCGAGGCGGAGGCCGCTCACGGCTGGCCTCCCCGGAGAAGCGGGATGGCCGCGACCAGCCCGTCGAGACCGGACCCCGAGTGCCCGGGCCAGTGCCAGCTCAGCACTCCGGCAGCGTCGACCCAGGCGGCACGCACCCCCGGCTCGAAGGCGGACTCCTCCGCCGGGGTCAGATCGAGGGCGACTCTCAATCCCCGGCGGCGCAGCTCCACAGCCACGGCCATCGCCTCTGCGGCCCGGCCCCGGGCGTAGAGGATGCGCAGCACGGGAGCCGGAGCCACCGGTCCGCTGCTCCGCTGCAGCGCGTCGCAGCAGCGGTCGACATGGAGGACGAAGCCGGTGGCCGGGGCGTCCAGCCCGAAGCTGGCGAGCAGCCGGTCGTAGCGGCCTCCGCTGCCCAGCGGAAAGCCCAGCTCGGCGCTGAAGAGCTCGAAGGTCGGCCCTGTGTAATAGTCCCAGTCGCGGACCGCACCGAGATCGAGGTGGACCCGGTCGGTGATCCCGTGGGTGTCGAGCAGGTCCCAGAGCCGGGCCAGCTCGTCGAGGGACCTCCGGCATCCCTCGGACAGCCGGGCGCCAGCGGAGTCGAGGAGCTCGCGACCGCCGCGGAGAGTGGGAAAGGCAAGCAGCAGCGCCCGCTCCGCGGCGCCGGCCTCGGTGCCCTCGAGGGCGGTCTCGACCGCGACCAGGTCGCGGTGGCGGAGGGCTCGGGCGACCCGGGACCGGGAATCGGCGTCGAGGTGGGCCGCTGCCAGCAGCGAGGGCACGAAATCGGCATGGCCGACGTCGATCTGCACTCCGGTGATCCCGGCCGCCTCGAGGGCGGCGGCGGCGACGGCGAGGCACTCGGCGTCCGCCTCCAGGCCACCATGGCCGACGAGCTCGCAGCCGGCCTGCATCGTCTCGCGACGGCGGCCGCCGAGGGGCGGGCGGTTGAAGAGCACCGGGCCCGAGTAGCAGAGGCGGAGGGGGAAGGACCGAGTGCGAAGCTGCGTGGCCACCACCCTGGCCACGCTGACCGTCCGCTCGCCGACCAGGGCGAGCAGGCGGCCGTCGGCATCCATGAAGCGGAAGAGGTCCGCCTGGCGGCCGCCCCCGACGCCGGCCGCGACCGTCTCCAGAGGCTCCACCAGAGGTGTCGCCAGGTACTCGTACCCCCAGGCGGAGAAGGTGTCCAGGAAGGCGTCGGCGACCCGGCGGCGGCAGGCCGCGGCCGGGCCCACCCAGTCCGTGAACCCTCCGGCGCGGCCGCGCGCCGGGGTCTGCAGAGCGCACATGTGGGGGGAAAGTCTAGCCGCGGCTGAAGTCGAACCCGGCAGCGCCCCGGGCGGGCCGGGCGGCCGTCCACCGACAATGCGAAAAGATGGCGACGCTGATCGTCCACGGCGGTGCGGGACGCCGCAATCCCGGGATTCGTCGCGAGACGTTCGACGCCGGGCTGGATCGAGCCCTCGTTGCCGGGCTCAGCGCCCTGGACGATGGTGCCCTGGCCGCGGCGGTCGCCGCCGTCGAGGCGCTGGAGGAGGACCCGGTGTTCAACGCCGGCATCGGGGCGGTGCTCACCAGCGCGGGCACGGTGGAGCTGGACGCCGGGGTCATGGAGGCCGAGGGCCTCCGGGTGGGAGCCGTCGCCATGGTCACGGACTGCGCCCACCCGGTGCGGATCGCCCGGGCGCTGCTGGACGACGGCCGTCACGTGCTCCTGGCGGGCGCCGGAGCTTCGCGGTTCGCGGCGGAGCGAGGGCTGCCGCTCATCGACCCGGAGGAGCTGCGCCGGGCGGCACGGCCAGGCACGGCGAGCCCGGCGGGGACCGTGGGGGCGGTGTGCCGCGATCGCCAGGGCCGCCTGGCGGTGGCGGTCTCCACCGGCGGAACCGCGGGGAAGCTTCCCGGCCGGGTGGGTGACAGCGCCGTCTGCGGCGCCGGCTTCTACGCAGACTCACCGGGGGCGGCCTGCGCCACCGGTCACGGCGAGGCCTTTGTGCGGCTGGCGGGATGCCGCCGCGCCGTGGAGCTGATGGCCGCCGGGATCGAGGCCCAGCCGGCGGCCGAGCGGGTCATCGCCGAGCTGGGTTCGCGGGCCGGCGGCCAGGGCGGGCTGATCGTGGTCGACGCCGCTGGCCGCCCGGGGGTCGCCCACAACAGCCCGCACATGACCTGGGCCTGGCGCAGCGGGACGGCGTCGGCACGCTGGTAGGGCCGGTGACACGGCGAGGGCCGCGTCCCCCATGGCCGCGGCCCTCGGATCAGAGGTGAACGAGGCGGCTAGGCCCCCGACGGTGGCGGTGGCGGCGGGTACTGCGGCGGCGGGCCCTGGTATGGCGCCGACCCGCTGTACTGCTGCTGTTGCTGCGGCGGCGCGTACTGCTGGGGAGCGCCGTACTGCTGCGGCGGCCCGTAGGCCGCACCCATGAGGCTGGCCTGGGGCACGGCGTCGGGGAAGCGGCTGATCACCACCAGGTAGTAGAGGACGCCATAGATGATCAGGTCGATGATCAGGCCGACGATCGGCCCGGCGGAGGAATAGAGGATCAGGCCGGAGTAGGCGATGATCTGGCCCACCGCCGCCAGCACGGCCCCGCCAGCGGCGATGGCCAGCGAGTAGATGACCAGGTTGCGGCCGCGTCGGTTGCCGTTGAACATCTGGAATCCGCCTACCGCCGCCATCACCTCCGCCACCAGGGCCACCAGGACCCCGAGCAGCCAGATGGGGGCGAAGCCACCGGCGAAGCCGATCAACGAGAGCAGCCCGCCCGCGAACAGGGTCAGGAGAGCCGCGACCAAGGCCAGGATGGCGATCACCAGGCCCAGGATCTTGGCGTCGACGTTGAGCTTCACCGGCGGGTTGGCCGCGAACGGCGGCCTCACCAGGACGTTGTCGGAGCGATCAGCCATGCGCGTACCTCCATGTGGATTCCGGCGACGAGACGCCGAACCCGGAAGGCGTCGCGAGGCCTCCGGTGGCGAGCCGGCGTTGTGGTTCGACCCTCACCCTCCGTCTCCGTCGGGGAGGGCGAGCAACGTCTCGAGCTTGGCTCGGGCGAGCTGGAGAAGGTTGGTGATGGCGTCGATGGGCAACCCCAGCCGGGCGGCGATGTCGCGATCGTCAGCCCCCTGCTCGCGGAGCCTGAGCGCCTCGGCATAGGCCGGTGTCAGGGTCTCGAGCGCCGTCTCCCGATCCATAGGGGCACGGTAAGCGGCGTGTCGCGCCGCGTCTTGAGTACCCGGGTACCCAGGAACCGCCCCGAAGCTGCGCCGGTACTCAGATCACGCCCGGAGCTCGAGGACGTGTCAGAGCGGACGAGGGGGGCCGAAGCCCCCCTGTCGTTTCAGCCCCGGTACGCGGGAGGAGGCGGGGGCGGCGCCTGGGGCGGACCGTAGGAGGGTGGTCCACCCATCATGGACGAGGCGACCAGGGGCGGCTCGTCAGGGTACCGGCTGATCACGATGATGTAGTAGATGATCCCGTAGACGATCAGCCAGATGATCAGGCTGACGATGGCCCCGGCGGCGAAGCCGCCCGCGTAGCCGATCCAGCCCGAATAGAAGATGAAGGTGCCGATCAGGGTGACCAGTTCGCCGACCAGGCCGGCGACCAGTCCCCAGACCATGAGGGCGCGGCCCTGGTGGTCGAGCTGCCACATCCGGTATGCGCCGTAGGTGGCGAGGGCCAGCGCCAGCAGGCTGACGATGTAACCCAGCATCCAGAGAAGGTTGCTGCCGCCGCACACCGAGGCGGCGAGGCCGCCGCAGATGCCGAAGATGCCGATCAGCCCGATGAGCTGGAGGACCAGCCCGATGATCCCCAGGATCATCAGCACCAATCCCAGGGTCTTGGCCGGGATGTTGACCTTGACCGGCGGGTTGCTGAGGAATGGCGGCTTGACCAGCGCGTTGTTGTAAAGGTCGGGCATTCGGTTCCTCCTCTACCAGTTCCAACGATGAAGGTGGTGCGCCTGGCCGGGCGGCACCAGAGGTCGGGTGTGGGGGTTCAGATAATCGTCCTCTGAGCTCGTCCTCCCCGCTCCCGCGGGAGCCCTGTCCTGATGGTTGACAGTGGCTCCGTTCGCATCGGGTGCCCCAGTATGCATCGCCGACGGCGTCTCTGGGAACCATCCCGCCCGCCGGCAGGCTGGAGTCCCGGCGCGTCGCCGCTGAGGGCAGCGCCGGCGAGCCCCGGCCGTGGCGCCGCGCTGCAGACCGAGCTCCCGGGGCAGCGGCATGCCGGGCGCCGGATGGGTTGCGCTGGAGCTGCTAGCCCAGGACGCCGGAGAGCTCGGCCCGGGAGCGGATGCCGAGCTTGGAGTAGGCCTGGTGGAGATGGTTCTCGACGGTCCGCACCGACAGGCCGAGCTGGACCGCGATCTCCGGGCTGCTGGTGCCCCGCGCCGCCACCCTGGCCACCTGGAGCTCGCGGTCGGTGAGCGCGCCACCGGTGGCGAAGTGGACCAGAACCGGAGACCGGCTGCCTTCGCACTGGGCGACCAGGGCGGCGCTGCGGAGCAGCGGAGCGCGCGCCCTGCCCGCCCGGCCAGCCCGCCGATGCGCCTCGGCGGCCTCGGCGGCGGCCTCGGCCGCGAACAGGACCATTCCGAGGCGCTCCAGGCCGGCGGACGCGGCCTCCAGGCCGGCGGCGTCGCCCTCCGCCAGGGCCTGCAGATGGGCGGCCAGGGCAGGGACCAGGTCGCCCTCGCAGGTGGTGGCGAGCTGCTCCAGGCGAGCGGCGCCGGAGAGGTCACCGAGCCGTCCCGCCTCGTGCAAGGCCCACGCTTCGGTGGAAAGGAAGCCCGCCTCCCGCCAGCCCTGGGCGGCGGTCATGGCCGGCGCCGCCGGGTTGCGATCGCCCCGAGCCCAGCGCAGCCACGCCTCGCCGAGGTGCACCCAGGGGAGCTCGGTGGCGGGGGTGGTCACGGCGGCCCGTGCCGAGGCCAGCGCAGCCTCCGCCCGCCGGAGATCGCCCCGGATGCTGGCCGCCTGGGCCACCTGCCCCTCCAGGGCCACCAGGTGGCCGCCCGCCGCCATGTAGCGGTGGCAGATCGCGGCCCCCTCCTCCAGCCAGGCGAGCGCCGTCTGGCTGCGGCCGGCGAGGAAGGCGCTCCAGCCGACCAGCCCGGTCCAATAGCCCCGCAGCGGGTCCAGGCTCTCCTCGAGGAACTGGGCGTGCACCTCCTCGGCGAGCCGCCTGGCCTCGGCGATCGAGCCGGCGAACCAGAGCGCATTCCACCGGCTGGTGAGCAGGTTGGAGCGGGATCCGAGCAGCTCGGGCCGTTCCTGGAGCCGCTCCACCGCGGTGTCGAGGGCGGCGATGGCGTGGAGAGGGCGGCCTGAGAAGGCGAGCACCAGGCCCTGGACGCCCAGGGCGCTGACTCTCGCCAGCGGTGGAGCACCGGCGTCCGCGGCGATGGCGCCGCTCAGGGCCTCGGCAACGTCCAGCCTCCCGCCCGAGAACTCGATCAGCGCCCAGGTGGCAGCGAGATCCGGTGGAGCGACGCCGCCCGGGAAGCGGGCAGCCGCCTCGCGGACCACGTCGAGGGCGCTGCCGGGCCGGCCCAACCCGTAGTGCAGGTTCTCGGCGCTGGCCACGGCGCGCTCGACCGCCTGCCCCGGTCCGGAGGGATGGGCCGCATCGAGGATCGCCTGGGCCTCCTCGGGCCGGCGGAGGCCGGCAAGGGCCCTGGCCAGGGCGATCTCGGCCTCGAACCCGCCATCGGAGTCGACGGCGCCTCGGGCCAGCCGCTCCGCGGTCTCGAAGCGGCCGACCCCCAGCATGCGCCGGGCCGCCGCCATGGCGGTGGCCGAGGCGATGGGCCGGTCGGCCTCCAGGCGCAGCAGGGCGAGACGGCTCAGATCATCGCCGCGGCGGAGCGGCGTGGCCTCCAGGGCATCGCCGAGCCAGCCGAGGAGCTCCCGCCGGTGGAGGGGGGTGAGCCGTGCCCGAAGCGCCTCGGCGAACAGCGGGTGGGCCAGCCGCACCTGCCAGCGCCGCTGGTCGCGCTCGGTGGTGACCACCAGGGCTTGCTCCAGCTGGCTGATGACCGCCCCAGAGCCAAGCGTATCGAGGATGCCGAGAGACAGCGGCTCGGCGAGGGCCAGCGGCTCAGCCACCTCCCTCTCGGCGCTGCCGAGCCGGCGCACCCGCTCCTCGATGACATCCAGCGGACCGCTGGCCACGACCGGTTCCCCGTCCCATCGCCAGGTGCCGTCCCGCTGGGCGAGGGCTCCAGAGCTGAGGCCGACCTCGACGAGCTCTCGGAGAAAGAGGACATTGCCGTGGCTGAGCCTGCCCAGCTGGTGCAGCGTGCCGGTGTGGATGTGGCCGTCCAGGACCTGGGCGAGAAGCGCCTCGACCTCGGGGCGGGATAGCGGCTGGAGCTCGATCCAGCCCACCAGCCCCTCCCGGCGCAGTCCCATGATCGGGTCGGGGAGCAGCTCGCCGGAGCGCGCCGTCAGCAGTAGGGAAGCGGTCTGGGTGGTGGCCAGCTGGTGGAGCAACGCCGCCGAGGCGGCGTCGAGCAACTGGGCATCGTCGACGGAGACCGCCAGCCGGCGCGCGCCCCGCTGCTCCCTGAGCTCCCGGACACCCTGGCGGAGCACGTCGAGCGGATGGAGCGAGGCGGCCTCGGGGAGAAGTGGCGCCAGCGGCCCGAACGGGATGGTCGCGGCCGCCCGGGTGGCCGTCACCTCGCGGGTCAGCCACCCCTGCTGGCGAAGCCGCGCCAGCGTCTCGGAGCGCAGCCGGGTCTTGCCCACACCCGGAGCGCCGGCGATGACCACGCCGCAGGAGAGCGGCCGCTCGAGCTCGCGGGCGACGAGGGCGAGCTCCTCAAGGCGCCCGACCAGGGGCCATGGCATCCGGCTGGCGATGAGCGGCATGGTGTGGGCACTGGGATTGTCCCAGGCCACGGCCTCCCGTCAATAGGACGAATTCGCCCGATCCAGCCGCCAATCCTGGTCAGTACTGGTCTTCCGGGCGGAGGTCCTCGTCGACCTCGTCGCGCTCGATCTCCTCCAGAGGCGCGGTCTCCTCGTAGTCCTCGTCCGCGTCGAGCGACTCCAGCTCATCGGAGGGCTCGGCGGAAGCCGGCTCCTCCTCGGCCTCCTCATCCTCCTCCTCGCCGGCGCCGCGCTGGGCGAGCAGCGAGTCCTTGGCGTAGGGGCGGAACTCGTCTCGCTTCTGGCGGCTCACCGGGAACGAGGACCGACGCGCGTTCTCGGCGGACTGGAAGGCCTCCCGGATGATGATCTCGATCTGGCTCTCCTCCACCCGAGCCACCGCGGCGGTGTACCGGTTACCGGTGGTGATCAGGGGCACCAGGCGGCGGGCAATCTTGGGATCGACGTCGCCGAGCACCACGCCGCGGGCGGTCTGCGCCTGCAGGCCGCCATCCTGGATGTGGAGCTCCACGGCATCGCCGGGGACGACCGCGGCGACCACCCCGGACTTCGGCGGGTTGAGCGTGGTCAGGGCGCTCTTGCCCGGCTCCTCAGCGAACAGATCCACGTCGATGGCTCCCTTGGCGCCGGCCAGCTTCTGGCGCGTCTCCAGGAGGAGCTCGAGCTTGCGCACGTTCTTCTGGGCGATGAGGTTCATGGGATTGAGCTGCAGGGCGCGCGAGTAGGCGTCCAGAGCCTGCTGGTGCTCGCCCAGCTCGGTCAGCGCCTTGCCAATCCGGTTGCAGGTGTCGTCGTCGTCGCCATGACGCTCGACCAGCGCCCGATTGATGGCCAGGGCGTCCGGCCAGCGGCTCTCCAGGGCTGCCTGGATCGCCTCCTCGACGTAGAGGCTGCGCGGCTTGACACGTTCGGCTTCAGCCACACGGAAACTCCCGATCGACGCGGACAAAGCCCCCGCACACCTCCAAAACCGGGTCTTGGCAGCATGTGGGGTCCGCTATGATAGCGGCTCAATGGGGTGCATCTGTTCGACAAGGTCGTCCGAGTGACACGGGTCATCGCCATCGCCAACCAGAAGGGTGGCGTCGGCAAGACCACCACCGCGGTCAACCTGGCGGCAGGCCTCGCCGAAGCCGGCGCCCGGGTGCTGGCAGTCGATCTGGATCCCCAGGGGCACCTCACCATCAACATGGGGGTCAGGCGGCCGGACGAGCTCGAGGTCACCGTCTACAACATCCTGACGGAACCGGCCACCGCCGCCGCGGAGGCCCGGCTCCACTCCCAGCCGATCGGGCTCGACTTCCTTCCGTCCAACATCGAGCTCTCCGGCGCGGAGCTGCAGCTGGTCACCGAGTTCGGCCGTGAGTCGGTGCTCCAGGAGAAGCTGACTCCGCTCCTCCCCGAGTACGACTTCGTGGTCATCGACTGCCCGCCCTCCCTGGGGCTGCTCTGCGTCAACGCCCTGGTGGTGGCCACCGAGGTGATCATCCCGCTCCAGTGCGAGTACTTCGGGATGAAGGGGATGCAGCAGCTCCAGCGGACCATCGACCGGGTCCGCGCCAAGCTCAACCCCGGGTTGCGCATCGCCGGCATCCTACCCACCATCTACAAGCCCCGCACCCTGCACAGCCAGGAGGTCCTCGAGCTGGTCCGGGAGCGGTACGGCGGGCAGGTCTTCGACACCAGGATCGACGCCTCCATCCGCTTCGCGGAGACCCCGCTGGCCGGGCTCTCCATCCTCCAGTACGCCCCGGAGTCCCCGGGGGCCCGCGCCTATCGTGCCCTCACCCGAGCGGTCATGGCGGCGGGCGACGACGAGACCGCCGGCGTCGAGGCGCGCCAGACGGTGCCCGCCGTTCCCGTCCCGGCGGGGAAGCCGTGATGCCCGGCTTCCGCCGCGTCCAACTGCGCGGCTCCGACGAGCTCTTCCGCACCACCGAGGAACCGCTTCGCGAAGCCACCCTTCCCGAGCCGACGGTGCACCCCGTCCCGGCGGCCCCGGGTGCCGAGCTGCGCTCGGTCCGCCTCAGCAGCGATGAGGTCACCATCCTGGCCGACGCGGTGCAGCACCTCAAGTTCCCCAACAAGACCCCGGCGCGACCGTCCATCGGCGACTTCGAGCGCCTCGAGGCGCTGCGCCAGAAGCTGCTCCAGACCTTGTAAGACCAACGATCCCGCGCCTGGCGGCGCGTCCTCCGAGCTGCCGGGCTCCCCGGGGCGGAGGGCCCGGACCTCCTCCCTACCGCTGGCCCCTGGCGGTCCCGCCTGGTAGCGTCGTCGCGGGCCATTAGTCGTGGCTAAGACGCGGACTGGAGGAAGGAGAGTTGAGAGTCTCGCGTGCGATGACGAGTGCCCGGACGATGGCGATCGGCCTGATCGCCACGCTCGGAGCGGCCGCGGCGGCGGTCAGCGCCTCACCCCTGGCTTCGGCCGCAGCGGCGGCCGGGCGTTTCATCCCGCTATCGGCGGGCCACATCGTCTTCACCAACACCGGCCTGAGCGGTCCGCCCACCACCGCCGAGTGCGAGAGCGGCAAGGTCATCACGGGGGTTGACCTCGCCTGCTACCGACCGTTCCAGATCCGCGATGCCTTCGACCTCTACCCGCTCTACAGCAAGGGCAACGAGGGGCAGGGTGAGACCATCGTCATCGTCGACTCCTTCGGATCCCCCACCGTAAGGTCGGACCTGGCCACCTTCGACGCCGCCTTCGGGTTGCCGGCGCCGCCGTCGTTCAAGGTCATCCAGCCGGTGGGGACGGTGCCGCCCTGCAGCCAGGATCCCTACGGGGTCGGCGACTGCGAGGGCTGGGGCGGTGAGACCACCCTGGACGTGGAGTGGTCCCACGTGATCGCCCCGCTGGCCAACATCCTCCTGGTGGAGACACCGAGCTCCGAGACCGAGGGCGTCCAGGGCCTGCCCGACATGATGACCGCGGAGAACTACGTCATCAGCCATCACCTGGGTGACGTCATCTCCCAGAGCTTCGGGGCCACCGAGCAGACCTTCCTCCACGATCCCCAGGCGTACGGCCTGCGCAGCGCCTACATCAACGCGGCCCAGAACGGCGTCACGGTGCTGGCCTCGTCGGGCGACGACGGTGCCACCGACGCGCTCTGCGTGCCGTCCAACCGGGATTGCGCCAACTTCACCTGCTGCTACTCGATGCCGGTCACCGACTGGCCAGCCTCTGACCCGCTGGTCACCGGGATGGGTGGGGTCGAGCTGCACCTCGACGCGTCGGGAGCGACGACCTCGCCGCCCACGGTCTGGAACGACCCGAACTCGCTGTTCTCGCCGGATGCGCCCGGGACCTCGGGGGCGAGCGGTGGAGGAGAGTCGATCTTCTTCTCCCAGCCGGGCTTCCAGAGCGGGGTGGCCAGCGTGGTCAACGGCCGGCGCGGCGTTCCCGACATCAGCATGAGCGCCGCCGAGGACGGCTCGGTGGTCGTCTACCAGTCCGGGCCGGGGGGCGGCTGGGGCATCGCGGCGGGGACCAGCGAGGCATCTCCGGAGTTCGCCGGGATCATCGCCCTCACCGACCAGATGGCCGGCCACAGCATCGGCTACCTCAACCCCAAGCTGTACCAGCTGGCTGAAGCCGGCGGCGACAACGGCATCGTGCCGATCTCCGGCGGAGACAACACCTTCAGCTTCTGCGACCCGGCGGTGACCACCAGCTGCAAGCTGGTGACCGTCAACGGCTTCTCGGCCAGCGGCGGCTACAACCTGGCCACCGGCTGGGGAACCATCGACGCCGCCAAGTTCGTGCCGGCCCTGGCGGCAATGGGGTGACCCGCCAGACCGCCGAATCCGCATAGACCGACGGCCCATCGGCCCGGTGGCTCGGCGCTCCGAGCCGCCGGGCCCGGGGGCGTGACGGGATCGGCCGGCGGCGCCAGCGGGGCCTCCTCGCCGAGGCCCGCCGGCCCGTGGTAGGTTCCCGGCGATGGTGATCGGTGCCCTGATCCTCCAGCTCCAGGTCCCGGAGAGCGGGTCACTCAAGAACAAGCGGCAGGTGGTGCGATCCCTGGTGGCCCGCATCCGCCGTACCTTCGACGTCGCGGTCGCGGAGGTCGGCGACCAGGATCTGTGGCAGGCCGCCGAGCTGGGCGTGGTCTGCGTCTCGGCGGATAGCCGCCACGCCGACGAGGTCTGCCAGAAGGTGCTCAGCTTCGTGGCCAACGACGGCGAAGCGGTCCTGACCCGCTCGCGGTTCGAGATCGTGCACCTGTGAACGCGGAGCAGGCGCCCGCCCGGAGGCTCGCCGTGGCCAGCCCGGGTGGGCGTTGGGTGCTGGCCGCCACCATCCTGGGATCGGGGATGGCTTTCCTCGACACCACGGTGGTGACGGTCGCTCTGCCCTCCATCGCCCGTGAGCTGGGCGGCGGGCTGTCCCTGCTCCAGTGGGTGCTGGATGCATACCTCCTGACCCTGGGTGCGCTGGTGCTCACCGGCGGGGCGCTGGGAGATCTCTTCGGCCGCGATCGGGTCTTCCTGGTGGGGAGCGCGGCCTTCGGGGTGACCTCGGTCCTCTGCGGGGTCGCCCCCACCGGGACTGTCCTGATCATCGCCCGGCTGGTCCAGGGGGTGGCCGCCAGCCTTCTCGTTCCCGGCTCGCTGGCCATCGTGTCCACCAGCTTCTCGGCCGAGGAGCGGGGGCGCGCCATCGGCCTGTGGTCCGGCCTCTCGGGCCTGGCCACCGTCGCCGGCCCCTTCGTGGGAGGCCTGCTGGTCGACCATGCCAGCTGGCGCTGGGTCTTCCTGATCAACCTGCCCCTGGCGCTGGTCACCCTCCTGATCGGGCTCCGCCAACTCCCAGCTCAGGAGCCCGGCACGCGGTCGCTCGGCGAGCGGCTCGACCTGGGCGGCACCGCCACCTCGGTGCTGGGGCTGGGGTTCATCGTCTACGCCCTCATCGAAGGGCCGAGATTGGGATTCGGGCACGTCCTGGAGGTCGGAGCGCTGGGCCTGGGGGCGGTCCTGCTGATCGCCTTCGGGGTGGTCGAGGCCCGCCGTGACCGCCCGATGCTGCCCCTCTCGCTGTTCCGGATCCGCGACTTCGCGGTCGCCAACCTGACCACGCTGCTGGTCTACGCGGCCCTCAGCGTCTCGACCTTCCTGGTCGTGCTGGAGCTGCAGGAGAACAGCGGCTACACGGCGCTCGGTTCGGGCGCGGCCCTGTTTCCGATCACCCTCCTGCTGCTCCTCCTCTCCCCCCGGATGGGAGCGCTGGTGGGCCGGGTCGGACCGCGGCGGCTGATGACCCTGGGGCCGATCATCGCCGCCGTGGGCCTCCTGCTCTTTGCCCGCATCTCGGGAAGCGCGTCCTACGCCTCCGTCGTGCTGCCGGCGGCGGCCGTCTTCGGGCTGGGCCTGTCGATCACCGTGGCTCCCCTCACCACGACGGTGCTCGGGGCGGTGCCGTCGACCCGCGCCGGGGTCGCTTCCGGGGTCAACAACGCGGTGGCGCGACTGGCCGGGCTGCTCGCCGTGGCGGCTATACCGCTGGCGGCGGGGGTGCCGGGGACGGGGACCGGGGCGCCTCTCACCAGCGGCTTCCACCACGCCATGATCATCGCGGCGGTGCTCTGCTTCCTCGGCGGGGTGGCCTCGCTGGCCGGCCTCCGTTCCGAGCGCCGGTCGCCGGCGACGGCGTGACCACCGAGCCGGCTGTCGACACCGGGCGTCTGGTCACCGCCTTCGGTGAGCACGTCGGCCTCACCCTTGACCGTTTCCAGGTCGAGGCCATCGAGAAGCTGGAGAGCTCCCGCGGGGTGCTGGTCAGCGCGCCGACCTCGAGCGGCAAGACGCTGATCGCGGAGTACGCGATCTGGCGCTGCCTGGCCGCGCCCGAGCCGCTGCGGAGGGGACCAGAGCATCCCTCCGGGGTCATCTACACCACCCCGCTGAAGGCGCTCTCCAACCAGAAGTTCCGCGACCTGGGCGGCCGGTACGGGGCCGGCAACATCGGCCTGGTGACCGGCGAGCACACCATCAACGACAGCGCGCCGGTGGTGGTCATGACCACGGAGATCCTGCGGAACATCCTCTACGACGAGCCGCAGCGGATCGACCGGGTCGGCGATGTCATCCTCGACGAGATCCACTACATCGACGACTACCCGCGGGGCACGGTGTGGGAGGAGGTCATCATCGAGAGTCCGCGCCATGTCCGGATCACCGGGCTTTCGGCGACGATCAGCAACGCCACCGAGGTCGCGGGGTGGATGAGCGGGCTCCGCGGTGAGATCCCGGTGGTGATCCGCACCGAGCGCCCGGTGGCCCTCGAGCTCTGGCTCTGTTTCGAGCAGCAGCTCTGGCCCCTCTTCGACGACCGCGGGCAGGTCAGCCGGACCACCCTCGAACAGGCCCAGAACCTGAGCGTCGGAGACCTCCGGCTGCGCTATGCGCGGCGGGCCCCGGAGAACGATCTGCTCCAGGTCGTCGACCTCCTCCGCAGCGGCGAGATGCTGCCGGCGATCTACTTCATCTTCTCCAGGCGCGGCTGCCGCGAGGCGCTCTCCCGCTGCGCGGTCCACGGTCTCGACCTCACCAGCGCCCGGGAGAAGCAGGAGATCGATGCCGAGCTGGAGCGCCGCGTGCGGGGCATTGCGGATGACGACGAGCGCCGGGTCTTCGCCGATGCGCTGGACGCGCGCCTGCTCCGGCGTGGCATCGCCATGCACCACGCCGGGATGCTGCCCTACGCCAAGGAGACTGTGGAGGAGCTCTTCCAGAGAGGTCTGGTCAAGGTCGTCTTCGCCACCGAGACGCTGTCCCTGGGGTTGAACATGCCGGCCCGCGCCTGCGTGGTCTCGTCGTTCACCAAGTTCGACGGGACCGGCTTCCACGCTCTGACGTCCGCGGAGCTGACCCAGCTGATGGGCCGGGCGGGACGCCGCGGCATCGACACCGTGGGGCACGGCATCATCCTCAAGGAGTCGGACGTAGACGTCCGCGACATCTACGACGCCGCCATCGGCGGCGAGATGAGCGTGGACTCGAAGTTCGAGCCCACCTACGGGATGGTCCTGGCCCTGCTCAAGAGCCGCAGCCTCGAGCTCGCCGAGGACCTCCTCGACCACTCGTTCGGCCAGCACCAGGCAATCAGCCGCAGCCAGCACTGGGTGCAGCGACGAGCCAACCTCCAGGAGCTGCTCTCCGACCTGCGCCGGCGGGTCTTCCGCCATCCCCGCCATGCCTGCACCGAGACGACCCTCACCCGCCATCTCAAGCTCACCGCCCAGGTGGAGGCGCTCGACACCGAGACCAGGCGAGCCCGGCGCCAGCACTGGCGGGACAGCCGCGCCGGCCGCTACGGCAGCCGCGCCGCCGACCCGGGGGGCCGGTACGAGGCCATGCGCCGTTCCCTGAAGGCCTCGCGCGCCCGGCTGGAGGAGAGCCTCTGCGACGGCTGCCCGCTGCTGGGTGAGCATCGCGCCCACCGCCGGGAGACCGAGGAGATCGAGGAGACGCTGCGCAGCGGTGACGAGGAGCTCGGTTCGGCCAGGGGACGTTACCGGCGCGAGTTCCGCGCCCTGCGAGCCGTGCTCCGGGAGGCGGGCTTCCTGGAGCATGACCGGCCCACCGAGCTGGGCCTCGTCGCCGAGGGCCTCTTCGGGGAGAGCGCGCTGCTGGTGGCGGACGCGGTCCAGGCAGGATGGCTGGAGGAGCTGAGCCCCGCCGACCTGGTGGCCGTCCTCACCATGCTGGTGGCCGAGGACCGTGGCCGCGACCGGACCAATCCGGCGCGGCGGCACTGGCCGAGCCGGGGAGTGGAGCGAGGCCACCGGCTGCTCCGCACCGATCTGCAGCGCCTCGCCGCCATCGAAGAACGCCATGGCGTGTCCACGCTGCGTCCGCTCTCCCTCGATTTCGTGAGCGCGGCGCACGCCTGGGCTGGCGGCGTCGCTCTTGCCGACATCGAGACACCGGGGAGCGCCGACGTCGGCGACCTGGTGAAGGCGATCAAGAACCTCTACTCGCTGCTCCGCCAGATGGAGCAGGTCCTGCGCGATCATCGCCTCGCCCCTCTGCTGCGCCGGGCCCGAGAGGCGATTGAGCGTGAGATGATCCTGCGGATCTGACGTGACCGAGATCGAGGTGCTATCGGGACCGGAGGGCGGGTTCCAGGTGCGGGCGCAGGGCCGCAGCTTCGCGGTGACGGCGCCCGCGGGCCTGGCCGCGGAGCTCGGCGCTCCGGATCCGGAATCGCTGGTACGGGCCTCCTTCGAATTCCTGCTGGCACGAGAGCCCGCCGGCTCGATCCTCAGCCAATTCGACCTGACCGTGATCCAGCGCTACTTCCCGGAATGGCGCCACGCGATGCGGGAGCGATTCGCCTGAGCCGGCGTCGAGCCGCCCGCGGCTCATCGGTCACGGCACGGCGCTGAGCGCCTCACCCATCCAGTTCGCGATCACCCTGCGCCGCACCGGCTCGGTCTGGCGGAGCCACTCCCCAGCCGCCGCGCCCAGGCCGAGGGGGGTCGCCCAGGCCGCGAGCAGGCGGGAGTCGACCTCGAGGTGGAACTGGAAGCCATAGGCCCGGCCGAGTCGAAAGGCCTGGTTGGGGTAGAGATCGCCTCGCGCCAGATGGCACGCGCCCCGGGGAACCTCGAAGGCGTCCTGGTGCCAGTGCACGACCGGCAGGCGATCTCCGCAGCCCGCGAAGACGAGGTCGTCTCGGCCCGGGGGTGTCAGGGTGACGGTGCCCAGACCTCGCTCCTCGCCACGCTCACCGCGGCGCACCGGCGCGCCGCAGGCCGCGGCGAGCAGCTGAGCGCCCAGGCAGATGCCCAGGATGGGCAGGCCGCGGGTGAGGCCGTCATGGACCAGGGCCACCTCCTCGGCCAGCCGCGGCTCCGCCTCGGTGAGCGAACCGGGTCCTCCCATCACCACCAGGGCGGCCAGGCCTTCGAGCCCGGGCAGCGGGTCCCCGGCGCCCACGCGCCGCAGGTTGGCGCCATACCTGGCCGCAACAGAAGCGACCAGCCCAGGCCCCTCGTCGTCGGCGTGCTCGATGACAACCAGGAGAGGCAGGGATGCCTCCTCCCCGTCCGCCTCCATCATTCCTCGCGGGCCATCGCCTCGGGGACGCAGACGACCCGGTAGGGAAGGTCGGTGATGTCGTAGTACCTGACCAGCTTGTGGAGCCGCTTGGCGATGCCGACCTGGACCTTCACGCCCAGCGAGATGGTGCCGAACACCCACATCTCGTCGGACTTTACGATCAGGTTGTTGAACGCCTCGCGGACTGTCTCCTTGGGCACGGTGTGGAGGAGGTAGTAGTCGAAGAGCATGAAGGGAACGATGGGGACCGCGCCCTCGTCGAGCACGAACTTGCTGATGTGCTGACGCCAGTAGAAGTTGCGGTTGCTG
>Ga0187771_10000516_pt1 | contig 24034 bp, 25 predicted proteins | sample 0116_SJ02_MP15_1_FD_133139 | JGI IMG/M metagenome (GOLD analysis project Ga0187771, IMG submission 133139) | Tropical peat soil microbial communities from peatlands in Department of Meta, Colombia - 0116_SJ02_MP15_10_MG | ecosystem: Environmental > Terrestrial > Soil > Wetlands > Peat | place... | reverse complement strand
TCCTTAACCTCGGGAGTGAGTTCGCCAGTGGCTGCGAGGAGGGCCTCCCTGTCGATGAGCCTTCGCTTCTCCCCCTGCCACTTGCCCTCTATCATGAACCTGGCTCCTTCCCTGGTCTGCTCAATGGGCACCCTCGATAGGACAGGCTCGAAGAACCCAAGGACGACCATTTTCCTTGCCTCGTCGTGGGAGAGTCCCCTCGCCATCAGGTAGAACAGCTGCTCCTCGTCTATCTGAGCGACGGACGCAGAGTGTGTCGCCCTTACCTCGTTGTTGTCGATCTCGAGACTCGGCACACCGTCGGATTTCGCCGTTCTCTCCAAGATCATGGCGTGGTGAGCGAGGTATGACTTTGAGTTCTTCGCTGCGTTCACGATCTTGATCATACCCTTGAAGATTGACTGGGACTCCCCCTTGAGCACACCCCTGGCCTGGGCCGAGCCCGTCGAGTCAGGCGAGTTGTGGATCAGGTTCGTCTCGTAGTCGTACCTCTGCTTGGCGTCCGTGAAGAATATCTCGAACCCCTCGGCGAAGGAACCTCTCCCGTTGAGAAGGAAGTTGGTCCTGGAACGAGATATGGAAGCCCCGAGAGAAAGAGCACTCGCGGTGGCGCGCGAGTCGTCTGCCACCTCGACCGCCTTGTTTGAGATGTGGGCCGTCTGCTCGTCGAGGAGCTGGATGGATGAGAAGTCGATGTGCGAGTTGGGCCTGGCGAGGATCTCCGTTGTGGAGGCGACGAAGGCAGGGACGGACGGCCCCTTCGAATAAAGTTCTTCGAGGAAGACCAGCTTCGCCTCCCGCTCGGCGATTATGAAGTTCTGTTCGACGATGGAAGTCTTGGGGGACTCCAGCAACAGCATCCTGCGGAGGGGCGTGTCCAGGGCGACCCCTTCCGGGACCCTGACGAAGGTTCCGCCATTGAAGAAAGCATTGACGAAGGCTGCGAACTTGTCACTCTCTGACTTGACAAGCCTACCTTCGACGAGAGCCCGGACCTTTGCCTCTTCTGCTGACAGCGCCTCATGGAAGGACATGAAGTTGACCCCCTTGGAAGCGGTGTCGCCGCTGAGCTCTGCGTGAACTTGGGTCTCGTTACCCTGGAGGAGTATGTCCGTCTCCTTCCCCGTCAAGTACTCCCCGAAGAAGCTCCTGAAGTCTATCGCTGACCGCCCCGGGACAATCGCGAAGCTCTCAAGGGGGAACCGGAATGTGCTGACGTACTTCGTGTACAACGGATTCTTCTCCGGAGGGAGCGAAGTGAACTGCCTGAACGCCTCTAGCCTCGACTTGGTGAGCCACGAGGGCTCCCCCAAGGAAGCAGAGATTGCCCTGACCAGGTCCTCGTCGAATGATGACATCTCCGTCTGAGACAAGCTGACCGAATTCTCCGGGGTCGGCCTCTAGCCGACCGCGTTAGTCATTTCGAGGGACATTAGGCGGTTGAACTCCACCGCATATGTCATCGGGAGTTCTTTCGCGAAAGGCTCCATGAATCCGTTAACCACCATGCTCAGCGCGTCCCCTTCCGATATCCCCCTTGACATCAGGTAGAAGAGCTGCTCCTCTCCGACCTTCCCGACGCTGGCCTCGTGGGTCACCGTGGCGTCGTCCTCCTGAATCTCCATGTACGGGTAGGTCGCGGTGGTGCTGATTGGATCCACTAGAAGGGCGTCGCAGCGTACTGTGGACTTCACGTTCTTAGCACCTTTGGCTATGTGGAGGAGCCCGCGGTATGCCGTGTGTCCTCCCCCCTTCGAGACCGAACGGGAGATTATCTTCGAAGTCGTGTCCTTCGCAAGGTGGATCGCCTTGGCGCCTGTATCCTGCACCTGACCAGGCCCTGCGTAGGCCACCGAAATGATATCCGCCTTCGACCGCGGGCCAACGAGATAGACCGACGGGTACTTCCTGGTCAGCCTTGACCCTCCGTTGAAGTCGACCCATGACACTGTCGCGTCCTCGTAGGCGTGGGCCCTTTTCGTCACCAGGTTGAGCACGTCCCTCGACCAGTTCTGGAGGGTCGTGTACTTGACCAAGGAGCCTTTTCTTGCTACTATCTCCACTATCGCGGAGTGCAGGGACTGAGCCGAATACACGGGGGCAGAGCACCCTTCATTGTAGCTGACCTCGCTGTAGGGCTCGGCAACTATCAGGGTGCGCTCAAACTGCCCCATCCTCTTCTCGTTGATTCTGAAGTACGCCTGGAGTATCATGGGGACCTTCACCCCCTCTGGGACATAGACGAAAGACCCCGCGCTCCACACAGCGGTCTGCAGAGCCGCGATGTAGTTGTCCTGATAGGGCACGACCGTGCCGAAATACTTCCTCATGATGTCGGGGTACTCCTTCAGGGCGGTGACTGTGTCCGTGAAGACGACCCCTTGCTTCTGGAGCTCCCCCTGAATGCTGTGGTAGACCGCTTCGGACTCGTAGACAGCGCCCACGCCGGCCAGGAACTTCTTCTCAGCCTCCGTGATGCCGAGCTTGTCGTATGTCCGTTTAATGTACTCTGGAAGCTGGTCCCAGGAGTCGGCTGCCCTTGCAGTAGGGCGCGCGTAGTAGTAGAAGCTCTGGAAGTCGATGTCTGCCAGGTCAGGGGCCCAAGCTGGGGGCTTCATGTTGAGGAAATGCTTCAGGGCCTTCATCCTGGTCTGCTCCATCCAGGCCGGCTCGTCGTGGAGGCGTACTATCTCCTGAACCACGCGCTCGCTTAGGCCCTTGATCCCCTGGATGGCGTAGGTTTCGACAGGGTCGCTAAAGCCGTACTTCTCCTTGTAGTCGTCAGTTACGACGTCTGTTTTTGAGCTCAATCGCTTTTCACGCTCGAATATAACATAGGTTATTTTCATTGATAAAAGGGTTATGGGGCCGAAGGAGCCACCTGCTCCTCCTCCTTGTAGCCCTTGATCCAAGTGTAGCCTTTCTCTTCAAGCAGCCTCGAAAGCTCCTCTCCACCAGACTCTATTATCCGCCCTTGGTACATCACATGCACGAACTGGGGTTTCACGTATTTCAGAATCCTCTGGTAGTGGGTGATGAGCAGGGATCCTGTCTGGGGACCTGACACCTTGTTGATCCCTTCAGCCACGATTCTGAGTGCGTCAATGTCGAGTCCGGAGTCTGTCTCGTCGAGGATTGCGAACTTCGGTTGCATGAGAGCCATCTGGAGGATCTCCGCCCTCTTCTTCTCGCCGCCTGAGAACCCCTCGTTGAGGTAGCGGTTCAGAAAAGACTCGTCCATGCTTAGCATCTTCAGCTTCTCCGCGACCGTCTCCTTGAATTCGAATATGGTGGGTGGCTCGGAGCCTGCTGGCCGAGAGTTGTTGTAGGCAGCGCGCAGGAAGGAGAACATGCTTACGCCCTGGACGCTGACGGGGTACTGGAACGCGAGGAAGAGGCCTTTCTTCACTCTCTTGTCTGGGGTGAGGCCGAGTATGCTATCTCCGTCTATTGTTGCCTGACCGGATGTGACTTGGTACTTCGGGTGGCCCATCAGTGTATAGGCCAGGGTACTCTTACCGGATCCATTCGGGCCCATGAGGGCGTGAGTCTCGCCCTGCGCAATGGTAAGCTTCACTCCCTTCAGAATCTCCTTCCCTTCAACTGAGGCATGAAGGTCCTTTATCTCGAGCTTCATTAGTTGAAAGGGCGCGAAATCCTCGTGCTTTTTAAGTATTATAACGTATGTTATTGAAATTGCTTAGGTCCAGACGTTGCTCGCCTTCTTGGCGACCGCCTCTAGGAACTCCCTGTCAAGCGAGGAGAACGCGTCCAGCTGGTCGCCATCGATGTCTATTTCACCGACGACGACACCCTGGCCAGTAATCGGGACAACAATCTCAGACTTTGTTGACAGGAAGCACTGCAGGTACCTAGGATCCTTGCTTACATCGGATACGATTTCGGTCCTGCCCGCTTTTGCCGCGAAACCACAGACTCCCTTCCCTATGGGTATTCGTGTATGCTCAGTCGCAGCTGGCCCCGCCCACGCATCAAGAACTAGGTCCCTGCCTTCGACAGCGTAGATTCCGACCCAGGAATAACTGGGAACCATTGTATTCAGGAACTTCACTATTGCCTCCCTGCAGGCCCTGCCCCTGGACCCAGCCGTAGCCGAGTCAAGTCTGATTAGTAGCTCTCTGGCCTGCTCCCTTGTAAGCCGATTCCCGGATGCTCTCAAAGACGCGTTTCGCCCTCGACTGGAGTTATTTATCCGCGTTCCTCGCTCGTTTGGGCTCTCCATGAAGTGATGACACTCAAGGGTCGCGACAACGGCCCGACGACCCGGCCAAGAGGGTGGTGCCGGAGTTCGGGGCAGCGAGACTAGCGGTTCCAAGAGCCGAACCGGCTCTGACAGGAACGAAGACGAAAGCGCTATAGAACTCAGCGCTGAGCTTCTTATACAAAACAGGAGCGGAAGACAACGGATGCTGCGGGCCACGTCCTATTGCCCACTTAAGAATTTCCAGTGGGTGAAGCGCGGACTCAGGCACGGGGAATTCATATATACCCCCATCGGTTGTATACCGTCCAGATTCAAATGTCAGCGGCAGGACAACCCGTGATAATTCTGAAGGAGGGTTCCGGCGAGTCCAGAGGCAGAGAGGCTCAAAGGAACAACATTTCCGCTGCGAAGCTCATCGCCGAAGTCGTGAGGACTTCGCTTGGCCCACGCGGGATGGATAAGATGCTCGTCGACTCCATGGGGGATGTCACGATCACGAACGACGGTGCCACCATGCTGAAGGAGCTGGACGTGCAGCACCCGGCAGCCAAGATGATGGTTGAGATCAGCAAGGCCACGGACAACGAGGTGGGGGACGGCACCACTTCGGCGGTTGTGGTCGCAGGAGCGCTTCTCGAGAAGGCCGAGGACCTGATAAACAAGGATGTCCACCCGGTGGTCGTCGTAGACGGTTACTCGAGAGCTGCTGAGAAGGCCCAGAAGATACTCGAAGAGATTGCGGAAAAAATCGACCCAGAGAACAGGGCGGATCTACTGAAGGTCGCCAACACGAGCATGCTGACGAAGCTCGTCAATGAGGACGCTCCCCACCTCGCAGGGATTGTGGTAGATGCTATCCTGGAGGTAGCAGAGAAGCGTGAAGGCGGTCACAAGGTCGACATAGACAATGTGAAGGTCGAGAAGAAGGCCGGAGGGGCTCTTACCGACACGAAGCTGGTCCAGGGTATCGTGCTCGACAAGGAGGTGGTCCACTCCGGAATGCCGAGGAGAATCGACGAGGCGAAGATAGCTCTCGTGAACTCTGCGCTGGAGATAGAAAAGACGGAGTTCTCGGCGGAGATACGTATCAATGACCCCGACCAGATGCAGAAGTTCATGGACGAAGAGACCAGCATCCTGAAGGGGATGGTGGAGAAAGTCCAGGCGGCGGGGGCGAATGTCCTCATCTGCCAGAAAGGCATTGACGACCTCGCCCAGCACTTCCTCGCAAAGGGCGGAATCCTAGGCGTCAGGAGGGTCAAGGAGAGTGATATGACGAAGCTCGGGAAGGCAACGGGAGCACGTATAGTCACCAACCTCGACGACCTCACAAGCAAAGACCTGGGCTATGCCAAACTCGTGGAAGAGAGGAAGCTCGAGGAGGACAAGTGGGTGTTCGTCGAAGGGTGCAAGAATCCAAAGGCCGTGACAATACTTGTCAGAGGAGGGACCCAGAGGATAGTCGACGAGGCCGAAAGGGCATTGCACGACGCCCTGATGGTGACCAAGGACGTGGTCGAGCTCCCGGCAGTGGTTGCGGGCGGAGGGGCTCCGGAGGAGGAGGTCTCGTTGCAGCTTAGGACCTGGGCCCAAAAACTATCGGGGAGGGAACAACTGGCCGCCCTGAAGTTCGCAGACGCCATGGAGAGCATCCCGCTGACGTTGGCTGAGAACGCAGGGATGGACCCCATCGACACTCAGGTAGACCTCAGAGCGAGGCACGGCAAGGAGGGGAAGTGGTACGGCGTTGACGCGCTGAACGGCAAAGTGGCTGACATGTACGTCAAGTCCGTCTGGGAGCCACTCGCTGTAAAGCTGCAGATACTCCGGGCAGCCACCGAAGCGGCGTCGATGATCTTGAGGATCGACGACGTCATTGCCGCCAGCAAGATGAAGGCCCCACCCATGCCCCCAGGAGGAGGCGGAGGAATGGGCGGAATGGGCGGCATGCCGCCGATGTAGTGGCTCAGACCAATTCGACGCTGGGGTAGGACCTGGATGACTTCTTCGCCCTATCGTAGATCATGCTTGCGACCGCCACATCTTCGAGAGCCGCACCCCCCGACTTGAACAGGGTCCTGCCTTCGGGCTTTCTCTTGCCAACAACGACTGTTCCTAGCTCGACTGCGGACTCCCAAGAGAAAACCCCCTCCTTGGCGGCTTGAATCAGGTCGCCGTACTCCATCTTCGCCTGAGCGATGTCATCGACCGCTATGGTGCCGAAGGAGCCGACCCCACCCGCGGTGACTTCGGCGTGGTTGGAGACGTTCCCCCCTGCTATGTTGAGGTGCATTAGGTCCTTCAGCATCCCGTCGGTCAGGAAAGGTCGCCTTGAAGAGGTGATGGCGGTTGCTACCTCGGCGCCCTTGAGGGCCATGGCGGGAGAATCGAAGGCGTAGGAGTTGAACCCGTAGGACTTCAGCTTCTGGGCGAAGGCCACCCTGTGCTCGGGTGTTGGACTCCACACCCTTACCTCTTCCAGAGACATGATCTCCTTCATGGCCAGAACCTGAGTCAACGCCTGTTTGCCGGAGCCGAAAACTGCCAGGGTACCGGCGCGTTTCCCATACAGGAACTTGGAGGCAACCCCCGAGGCGGCACCTGTTCGGAACCTTCCTAGGATATCTGCGCCTATTACTGCCAAGAGCTTCGAGTCTTTCGTGTCGAAGAGCAGGAGCACGAACTTCGTTCCTGCCCTGGAGGACAAGTAAGCCTTCAGCCCTCCTCTCCCGAGATAGGGGAGGTTGGCGTGCATCACGTTGAGGACAGAGGCTCCCCCCCGCGACCTTGTACGCATGAAGTTGGAAACCTCTCCCATCCCCTGGCGCCGGAAGGCCTCCTCCACGGAGGAGACGACCTCACTCATATCGATGAGACTCTCGACGTCTCTTTCCGAGAGAACTAGCGTCAAGGCGCCTATGCTTCTTCTTCCTTCTTCTCTTCAGTCTCGGGTTTGCCCCAGCGGCCCACCTTAGGGAGGTTCTTGCTCCTGAAGAGGGCCATGCCCTGCTGGTAACGTTGGAGCTCTACCTCAAGGAACCGTATGTCTGACAATAGAGCTGCGGACTCCTTCTCCCTCCCCTTCTTACCTGTGACTTCTGCCAGCTTCGCCTTCCGGTCGCTCACCATCTTTGAAAGGAGCTGCTCGTACTCGGTCGTCATTGAGAATTGCGACTCGAGGCCTTTCGAAACTATAAAGGCCTTACCCGGAAGCGGGGGGGCATGCGTCCTCAGCTCCTAATCGGGGGTATTTTGGTAGCGGTCATGGGGGCGGGGTTCTATTTCCTAGAGCTCCCATTCGTCTATTTCTGGAGCCTCCCCTTCGGCATTGCAGGCATCATTATGGTAATTGTCGGCTTCTTCGTGCCGGAGAGCCTGGGGCCGGTCCAGCCCCCGGAAGGGCACAGGTTCTGCCCATTCTGTTCGACCCCTGTGCAGATCGGGGTCGAAAGGTGCCCGCACTGCAACGGTCTTCAGAGAGGGGTGTAGAGGCCCTCGGAGATCGAGAGGGTCGTCTCGGCAAGAAAAGCGAAGGCCGTAGTCACTTTCCGAGGGCATCCGATGGTAAGGTCCGCCCATCCCACCACCATAGAGGTGACCACAGAAGACCACCTCACTCCTCAGGGGGACTGCATAGTAGGCGTGAGCGCATCGACGGGATGCGCCCAGCTGGACCCCCAACTCAAGGAGGGGCTGAGGAGGAAGGGGTCAAGGGTGAGAATCCGCATGCTCGTCGGCCCATACATTTTCGAGGTTAGAGCAGAAGGGGACCCGAGGCTGGAGCTCTCTCATCTCCACGACATCGTGATCCGAAAGAGCGATTACGTCAGCGACAGGACGCTCGCGGTGCACGCGGATGCGGCCGCAAGGGACATCCCGAGGGAGATAGTCCGGCGGCTCAGGGAACCGGGCACTGTGGGCAGGCTGGAGATAGAGGTGGCATAGAATGAAGAAGTACAGAGCGGTCGCATACACCATGCAGGCACTGGTCAAGTATCACGGGCTGAAAGATTGGAAGCTCAGGCTCCCCTACCACGATAGCATTTCCGTGAACACCACTTCCATGAAGACCGAGGCGGCAATCACCGACGGCAGGAAGGGAGGGGTCTTCACGGAGGGGAGGCCAAACGAATCTGCGAACGAAAGGCTCCAGGCCGTTGTATCGAGGTTCAACTCGGTACAAGACGTGACCGATTTCAGAATCGACAGCCGCAACCTTCCCCAGTCGAAGGCGAAGGGGATAGGATACTCATCATCGGCGGGGGCAGCGCTCACTCTTCTCTGCCACAGGCTCCTTGTTGGCGGTGAACCTGACCTGGGGAGGTTGTCGAGGACGGCCCGGCTCTTCGCTGCATCGGCGTCTAGGTCTATCGTGGGAGGCTTCTCGCGACTGTACGCAGGGGAGGATGACGAGAGCACCTACTCGGAGAGGTTCGCGGACGCGAGAGATTTCGACCTTCGGATGGTGATCGTCCCCTTGCCCTCCCCCCTCAGGACAGAGGACGCCCACAGGGAGGTGCTCAGTTCGCCCTTCTTCAAGGCGAGGATTCGGACAGCCCAGAAGAGGTGCGATCAGATGGAGAGAGCGATACTTGCAGGCGACCTAGACATGGTCGGGAGGCTCGCGGAGAAGGATACCCTCGAGCTGCACAGCCTCACAATGACTGGAGATAGCGGCCTGATAATAATGACAGAAGATTCCCTCCGGATAATCCGCAAGGTGAAAGAGCTGCGCGAGGAGGGAGTCAAGGCCTACTACTCCATGCAGACTGGTCCGTCTGTGTTCATCAACACATCCGAGGAAGATGAGCACAAGGTGCAAAGGGTGATGACGAAGTTGGGATACAGGGCGTACCTTTCATCAGTTGGAGGAGAGGCAAGGATTCTCTGACCGCCAGAATGAAGGACGTTCGGACCTACATAGACGAGCTGGAGAGGACAAAAGAAGACAGGCCCGAGCAGGTGAAGGAAGGACTGGAGATCTACATCAGCCTCTGGGAGAGGGCCATAGAGCGCGGCGTGGTGCAGGAGACTGACGGGGTCGACGAAGCTCTGGCAAAAATAGAGAAGGAAGGCGGATTGTACGCTGCCGCTGGCGAACTAAGCGGTACGGGCTAGCGGAGGGCTTCGCCGCCATCAATGACGACTACTTGACCGGTGATGAAGCTAGCCTCATCGCTCGCCAGGAATAGCGCTAGATTGGCTGCCTCTCGAGGCCTCCCGAAACGTCCCAAGGGAATTGCTTTCCTGTAGGAGTCCCTTAGGTCCTTGCCGAGCCAGTCCACCCAGGTCGTTTCAAAGGAGCCAAAAGCCATGCAGTTGACTCGAATCTTTGGAGCCAACATCTTGGCAAGCATCCGAGTCATTGATACGACCGCGCCTTTCGCGGACGCATAGACGAGCCCCTCGGTATCGCCGACGAGGGCCGGAGTCGAAGCCACGTTCACGATGGACGAACCAGATTTCATGAGCTTGACTGCACCCTGGGTACAGAGGAAAGTACCGTAGGTGTCCACTGCGAATACGCGCTTCCACATTTCAAGGGTGATCTTGTCGAGTTTCATGTTCCAGAGGGTGCTGTCGGACAGGCCTGCGGAGTTGACCAGCACGTCGAGCCCCCCGAGCTTCTCCTTGATTTCCCGACACATCTCTGCGACGCTGGCGGGGTCGGAAACATCAGCATGGACTGCGATCGCCTTGCCTCCGGCCTGTCTGATGGAGTCGAGAACCGTTTCTGAGTGTCTCGTGCCAGCTCTGTGGTTGACGACCACAGTCGCCCCCTCTTCTGAGAAGAGCCTTGCGATCTCTGCACCTATCCCCTGGGACGAGCCAGTGACGAGCGCTCTCTTGCCCTCCAGCCTCAAACGAGGCGGCGGCCACCGTTCCTGGTCTTAAGGGTTCGAAACTATGGCCTGGGGGCCCTCTCCTTTGCAGTGGATCCGGAGGAGTACTGCTTCAGGAATTTGATGTTGAATAGGGATGCCTTGGCTGAGTTCCTTACCATCTCGTCCTTGTCTGCGAGGGCTTTGGTAAGGACTTCTTCCGATTCTGAGCTCCCTACTGATCCGAGCGCCGCGGCAGACTCGTGCCTTACGATGGGATCCTTGTCATTAATGACTGCGTCTGCGAGGGCTATGTTCCCTTCGGCGAGCCCGATCTGGCCGAGGGAGAACGCTGCCTCGTGTCGCACGAGTGGGTCGGGGTCGTGGAGGAGAACGTCCGACAGAGGTGAGACAGACTTCTCACCCCCCACTTCGGCGAGGATACAGACAGCATGGACCCGAAGGACGAGGCTGGGCTCGGTCCGGAGGACATTGACAAAATAGGACTCGTCTTTCCGCTGAAAGGCGTCCTCCATCCCCTTCATTACTTTCATGGCATGCGCCTCGTCTTCGACCACGGTGCTGGTGTACATGGCTGCCCCAGCCCAGTGGGGTCGGGCTATAAACGAAAGGTAACAATTAGGAAGCGAAGAAAGTTTCGCCACTACGGGGGAGGGTAACGCTCTTCCTTGCCGTCCAGCATCTCGCGGTAGTACCTACCCGAAGTCCTTCTGGTGAAGTAATAGTCGTACAGCGACCTGTGCTCGGTGTCGAGCATCATGAGGTACTCGTGAGCGTGCTGGGCCGCGTCTCTCCCTGATGACATCGCCTTCACGACTAGGCTCTCGCCCGTCACAACGTCTCCAGCGGCGAAGACTCCTGGAAGGGAGCTCATGGAGTGATTGTCGATGGCAATGGAGTTCTTCCATCCCAGCTTTAGGCCCGCAAGCTTCTGCAGGTACGAGTTGGGGCCCCTACCTATGGCGATGATGACCGAATCGCACTCCATGCCAACTGTCTCGCCGGTGGGTACTGGGATCCTTCTCCCGCTAGAGTCCACCTCTCCTAGCTTCATCACGGTCATGATGGTCTTCGTCACATGGTCATTGGTCCCCACGTACTCCTTGGGTGCCATGAGGAACTTCAGCCTCAGCCCCTCCTCCTTTCCCTCCTCGATGAGTATCTCATCGACGGGCATCTCGACCTCCGTCCTGCGGTATACTATGGTGACATCTCCTCCTGTAAGCCTAAGGGCAGTCCTGGCGCAATCGAGCGCGCTGTCCCCTCCGCCGATGATGAGCACCTTCTTTCCGAGCTCGTAGGTGGGGTGACTTAGGTAGCTATCGACGCCGTTGACGAAGACATCTTCGAGGAACTTGTAGCCGTCAATCACCCCCTTCAGGTCGGATCCAGGGGTGTCGAACTTGGACACATCCTTCGCCCCGGTTGCTATTATTATTGCGTCGTAATCTGACCTGAGGCCGTCAAAGGTGACGTCATTCCCTACTTTCACGCCTGTGTTTACGTTAACGCCCATGTCAACGATCCGCGACGCCTCGTACTGCAGAACGTCCTTGGGGAGGTGATAGTCCGGGATTCCGTACCATGCCGTCCCCCCGAGTACTTTGAGTTCATCGTAGATGGTAACTTCATGGCCGTAGCGCCGGAGAAGCTCGGCCGCCGCTAGCCCGGCGGGCCCCCCTCCCACAACGGCCACCTTCTTTCCCGTCGACTTCATCATAAGCGGGTCTGGTTGGCGGGAAACGGTCCGCTCCCAGTCGGCAATGAACCTCTGAATCATACCCGAAGCGACAGGCTGGCCCTGGGACCCAATCACGCATGCAGCCTCGCAGAGGCTGTCCAGCTGAGGGCAGCACCTTGCGGTAGTGCCGAGGAGGGCGTTCGTCTCCCTGATTCTGTGGTATGCTGCAGCGAAGTCTCCTCGTGCGACGGCTTCGCACATCCCCCTGATGTCTGTCTGAAGCGGACACACGTCGATGCAGAGCGGATTGCCGCAGGTGACGCATCTGCTTGCCTCTGCCATCGCCTCCTCCGTGGTGTAGGGGAGCTGGACCTCTTCGAAGTTCCGCTCCCTCTGTGCGGCGTCACGCTTCGGGAAAGGGAACTTCGACGTCCTCTCGGTCTTTAGGGACATATTCGGCGAATTCCGCGCCAACTTTCAGCGCTATTAAGCGGATGAGACGATTCTCAGTTTTGGAAAGTGGGGTTGGACAATTAGGCCGACCAGATGAAGTTCGAACCTCAAGGCTCCTAGGTGTCTTGGAGCGCCCAACCAGCTCCAATCCGTCTTGGCCCCCTAACCGGTCGACCTGTTCGGGTGATACTCGCGGATGTGTTCCCTTTTGGCGAACTCGAGATCCGAGTCGTTGTCCGAATGAATCTCTGTGTCGCAGTCAGGGCATCTCCAATGTGAACCTGATGAGTGAGAAGGGGTTGTGGCGTCGGACGTGGAAACTCCTGAGAGGGTGTTCGGTCCCTTCGACTCGCTAGTGAGTCCCGCCCCGAGCCTTCCAACTCTGTCTGTATCCAGGGCTCCTTTCAATCTGTCCTTGAGCGCATACACTATTCCACAGCTTTCGCAATAGCCAAAGGCACTTTGGTCGTCCAAAGGCCTCACGTGTCCACCGCAGACCTCGCACCCCTTGACGGACAAACCAGGAGACGCCTTAGAACACTGATTTAAGGGAAGCCAGCTCTATTGAGACAGCGGGCTTCCGAGGGAGATAGGTGCCCATATGCGCTCCGGCCCTGCACGATAGACATCGCTCGTCAAGGGTCGGGAGATCCGACTCGGTTTCGACGATCTATACTGCGGGTTGCTTAGGAGCGGCCGTGGCGGGACCCGCACAGTTTAGTGTGAGGACTCGGAGAGCTATCTGGTTCGTGATCGGTTCACCCGCATTAGTAATGAGTTGCCGACTGACGTGTAGCAATATGCATGAATGGCAACCTTAACGGGCGTCTAACACCGTGCCCAATTGAAAGTGGTCCCGGGAGTGGAATATGCGCATCGCACGTAGTGCGGGGAACCCCCTAAGCATATGGCGCCTCCGAAGCGCTGACACGCAAACGACCTAAGATTCCTGGCTTCGGTAGGATCAACCAATCTCCGAAATAGATCCGACATATCCTATGAATTGACTGGTTCCCGGGAATTGGGAGAGAAGCAATGACTCACCAATCTGCGTGGCGGGTTTCTGCGTCCAACTGAAAGATCGTTGTCTTCGCGCCACACTCGGTGGAGACCAGTCCGGCCAGATCGCTAACGGCCTTATTGACAGCGTCTTTCGTAAGCGGCGGCAATGCGTCAATCACCAAGAAGGCATCTTTGGTTGCCTCGGTCAGTTTTGTGATTTCCGACTCTCTCCAGTTCCACCTCCTGCAGAGGACCTCGTTTCCAGCGGCGTATACCACTTCCCCCTCCTCCACTGGCTCGGAGTTTGTCTCCCCTAAGGCGACGAAGTGTTCTTGACCATCGGCAATCTTCAGTTCGATGCTCTCGTTGCTTATCGAGACCAAGTCCTCGCCCCCAACTGGGGTTCTGTACTTCAGTGACAGGTAGTTGTAGGCGTCGACTAGCTTGTTTATGTGCCGTATCTGATTTCCCTTCAAGACCCGTCTCACCAATGCTTCACTGGAACACTTGGACTTCGTCGGGTCCGTTCCAAACGCAGCATACGCCCTCCGCCACGACGCAAAGAAGGGATCACTAGGCACGCGTTCGAGGGCGAATTGTCTTCTGACGTCAGACTCACCCTCTCTCAGAAGATGGGTCAAACGGTTGCTCTCACCCGAATTGTCTACACCCTGGCAAACGACTACTCCACAGACGAAATCCGGGAACCTTCGGGATATTTCACTTGATATTACGAATTCCAACTGCTACCTCGACCCTGCAGCACACGGAGACAGTTATGGTACCTTTCCTCCTTGCGGCTGACACAACCACACTCTCAGCAAATGGCGCGTGCTCCCTGAACGCAGCACTCCGTGCCGTTCTCCATTAGACTAGGTCGAAACGGTCAAGGTTCATCACCTTGTTCCACGCCGCGACAAAGTCGCGCAGGAACTTCTTTTGGGATCCCTCGCATCCGTAAACCTCAGCCAAGGCACGGAGTTGGGAGTTCGAACCGAAGATGAGGTCGACACGGGTGCCCGTCCATTTGACTTTGCCTGTGGCGCGGTCGCGCCCTTCAAACACGTCAGCGTCGCTTGAGATTGCCCTCCACTGCGTGCCCATGTCGAGCAGGTTCACAAAGAAGTCGTTTGTAAGCGCCTCCGGCCGCATCGTGAAGACGCCGTGTTTGGTCTGACCGAAGTTAGTATTCAGGACACGCAAACCCCCAATGAGAACCGTCATCTCGGGTGTAGTCAGCGTGAGCAGTTGCGCCCGATCAACAAGCATTTCCTCCGCCGATACAGCGTATTTGGATCTGAGGTAGTTACGAAAGCCGTCTGCGACCGGTTCGAGTACGGCGAACGACTCCACGTCCGTTTGCTCCTGCGACGCATCCATGCGTCCTGGTGTAAAAGGAACGGTAACGTCGTGGCTGGCATTCTTCGCAGCCCGCTCGATGCCAGCACATCCGCCCAAGACAATCAGGTCGGCGAGGGAAACCTTCTTCCCGCCTGACTGTGTTCTGTTGAACTCCTTCTGAATTCGCGTGAGGATCCGCAGCACGGCCCTTAGTTGCGCCGGTTGGTTGACCTCCCAGTCCTTTTGCGGCGCAAGGCGAATGCGCGCACCGTTCGCCCCACCGCGCTTGTCGGAGCCACGGAAGGTGGACGCCGACGCCCAGGCCGTCGAGACAAGTTGTGATACGGACAGCCCCGAGGCCAGGATCGTGCCCTTGAGGGAGGCAATGTCCCGTGCACTAATCAACTTGTGATTGACCTTGGGGATGGGATCCTGCCAGATGAGCTCTTCAGCAGGAACCTCCGGGCCAAGATAGCGTGTGCGCGGACCCATGTCACGGTGAGTGAGCTTGAACCATGCACGAGCGAATGCGTCTGCGAACAGGTCCGGGTTCTCGTAGAAACGCCTAGCGATCTTTTCGTACGCAGGGTCGAGCCTCAAGGCGAGATCCGTGGTCAGCATGCCTGGCGCGAGACGCTTGGCCGGGTCATGGGCATCCGGCACCGTACCGGCACCTGTGCCATGCGTCGGTCTCCACTGATTCGCACCAGCGGGGCTCTTCGTCAGTTCCCATTCATAGCCGAACAGGTTCTTGAAGAATTCGTTGCCCCACTTCGTTGGCGTACTGGACCAGGTGACCTCCAGGCCGCTGGTGATCGCGTCGTCGCCTTTGCCACTGCCGAAGCTGCTCCTCCAGCCGAGACCCTGTTCCTCGATACCGGCCGCTTCAGGCTCAGGGCCGACATTGGACGCAGGGCCTGCGCCGTGGGTTTTGCCGAAGGTATGGCCGCCAGCGATGAGCGCAACCGTCTCTTCATCGTTCATGGACATGCGGGCGAAAGTCTCTCGGATATCCTTGGCCGCTGCGATTGGATCCGGGTTGCCGTTAGGGCCTTCCGGATTGACGTAGATCAGCCCCATCTGCACGGCAGCGAGTGGATTCTCGAGGTTTCGGTCGCCGGAGTAGCGTTTGTCATCCAGCCACTTGTTTTCGGGACCCCAGTAGACATCTTCATCGGGCTCCCAGACGTCCTCACGACCGCCACCGAAGCCGAAAGTCTTGAATCCCATTGACTCCAGGGCGACATTACCCGCCAGAATCATGAGGTCTGCCCATGAGATCTTCTTGCCATACTTCTGCTTGATTGGCCAAAGCAAACGACGAGCCTTGTCGAGGTTCGCGTTATCGGGCCAACTGTTGATCGGTGCGAAGCGCTGCTGGCCGCCACCGGCGCCGCCGCGCCCGTCGCCCTTGCGGTATGTGCCAGCGCTGTGCCATGCCATGCGAATAAACAAGGGCCCGTAGTTGCCGAAGTCCGCCGGCCACCAGGCTTGTGAATCGGTCATCAGTCTCTGAAGGTCCCTCTTCACTGCAGCCAGGTCGAGACTCTTGAACTCCTTGGCATAGTCGAAGTCCTTACCCATAGGGTTGGATAGCGGCGAGTGCTGGCGCAACACCCTGAGGTTCAGCTGATTGGGCCACCAATCTCTGTTCGACATGCCCCGCGCACCTGCAGCAATCATCGGTCTCTTCTCAGTCATTTCAGGGTCACCTTAATTCGGATTTCCGAATTATAGGCGTTACCATTTAAGGAATCGGGTCGCCCCCTGCATGCTTCATTTGGATTGTCCTAGCGTTCACAGAAGGCTAATGGTCCCAGTTCACGCCCCGAAAAGTACAGGACAGCGACGCCCAATCTCTTCCGATGGTGCTTGCAGCCGCGTGTTCTCTCAACCGAATGCTAAGGCGGGCCTGGTGGGATTCGAATTCGTGGGCGCGCTCGCGCCTCCCACGGCATGCTGGTGACTCCCACTTTGCTAGCTAAGAGCCAACAAAGAAGAGATTGCGGAGAATACTTTCACAAACCTCCCTGGTCGCCCACGGATGCCAGGAGTGACTCCTCAAGAACCGGAACTCCCTATCCGTCGGAAAACTTGGTTGTCACTGAGGACTTCGCCGAGGTGTTAGGCGTGTTGCTTGGAGATGGTTGCATCTGCAAGTACACTTCGAGGGGCAGGTACTATTACGTCGTTGCCTTCACATCGAGTGCTTCGGAGTACTGGTACTATGAAGAAATCGTTCAGCAAACCTTCGAAACAGAATTCGGCGTAACGGGAAGCCTCTACCTAAGAAAGGATGGCACAACGAGATTTCATGTTCAAGGAGAGAGAATTGCAAGGGCTCTTCTTGCATTGGGCATTCCTCTTGGGAGAAAACACGATGCTTCCATTCCTCCCGCAGTCATCGAGAGCGGTCAGATCATCGCTTTCATCAGAGGCCTGTATCAAGCAGAAGGGTCAATCTACCGGCGTTACTCGAAGATTTATAATCGGATGAAGAAAGTGTACGACAACCTTCTCGTGGTTCAAATCAGGATGAAGCTGCCTACGCTTATGCGCCAGATCAACGAAGAGCTCCTCAACCTTGGGATTGAGACGAACAGGATGAGCGTAAGGAACGGCGTGTACACTCTACGGATTACCAATCAAACCATGATCCGCAAGTTCTTGGATATAATCAGACCTCGTTACAAGACTTCGCCGAAGTAAGTCTTTAATCCACCATGACAACGCGGCCGTCCCGTGGGCCTGTGGCTCAGAGCTATTGCAGCGAGAAGCCAGGTTAGAGAGTAGCGTCCTAGAACGGCTGGCTCTTAGGTAGCTCCCGGAGAGACCAGCATGCCGTGGGTTCGAATCCCACCAGGCCCGCGCCTCTTCTCTACCTTCAATTGAAATAACAGCACAGGAGGCACCAAAACTGATGGGACGCCTCAGTTTCGTCGGACTCGGCCTGGGTGCAAAAGGAATTACACTCGAAGGCGTCGAAGAGATGATCGCAGCGGACGTCATCTATCTCGAATACTATACTACTCCTCATGAGCCCCAGCTCCTCAGGCAGGTTCAGGTCGCGACTGGGAAGAGCTTCACGATAGTCGACAGGCAGTTCGTCGAGGACGGAAGCAAGATACTCTCCGATGCTGAGGGAGGGAAGGTGGTGCTCGCGGTGCTCGGAGACCCTATGATAGCCACGACGCACAACGAACTCAGGGTCAGGGCGATAAGACGTGGAATCGAGACAAGGGTTGTCCACTCCGCCACAATAGCCTCGGCCGCAGCGAGCGCATCGGGACTCCATTCCTACAAGTTCTCGCGGACCGTGACCGTAACCCGGGAAGCGGTTGGGAAGTTGACCCAGGCGTACCACGTCCTGCATCAGAACCTGCTTGAGGGCGCTCACACCCTCCTCCTTCTAGAGTACGACGTTCAGAGCGGACAGGGGGTGACCCCTGCAGACGCCATTGCCGGGCTCCTTCTAGCTGAAGCAAACTTCAAACGCGGGGTGGTGAGCGAGGACACTTTCGCAATCATGCTGTCGAGGCTGGGGAGGGAGGATTCTGCCCTCACCGCCGGGAGCTTCTCCGAACTCTCAGGGAGAGATGCCGGGATGCCTCCTAATTGTATCATCATTCCTGGGAAGCTTCACTTCACTGAAGCCGAGGCAATCTCTGCAATCTTCTCCGTCGACCCGGCCGGAGTCAAGAGCAACTCCGACAAGGTCCTGAGGACCGCCCAGACACTAGTGCCGAAGTACGTTACAAAGACCCGCCGCGCGCTCGATTCGGTCAGGACAAGGCTCGGCCCTCAGTATGAACACGTCATCGAGAACGCCGAACTCTACATGAAAGACGCGGAGAATTTCCTCGCAAATGGGGAGGACGAGATGGCGATGCTGAGCATAGGCTACGCCGAAGGGCTTTTGGACTCCCTTTCTTTCGCGGGGGTTATCAAAATCGACTGGTAGCCCATGGACAACAAGCACACCCTAGCCGCGATTTTCTCGATGGGGATCAAAGGGGAAACCGCGGACGCCAGAAGCCTGGCCAGGAGGCTTGGTCTGAAAGTCGAGGAAGCGACCAAAGAGATCGACGACTTGGAAAGGACAGGGATGGTGGAATTCGATGGGGAGTCGGCCAAGCTAACTCCGAAGGGGAGGAGGTCGATCAGGGTGGTGTTCATAGGAGGCGGGTTCGAGCTCATTCACTACGGGCATGTCTACACGGTCTCGAAGGCGAAAAGCCTAGGAGACGTCCTAGTAGTTTCCGTGGCCAGAGACAGCACGATTCGGAAGAGGAAGAAGAGAGAGCCGCTCATCAACGAGGGGGACAGGGTGAGGTTGCTATCATCGTTGAGGGACGTGGACGCTGCCATACTTGGCGTAGAAGGTGACATCTACGTTACTCTGCAGAAGGTGAACCCTGACATCGTGGCGCTGGGTTATGACCAGTATCACATGGAAAGCGAGATCAAGAGAGAAGCCGGGAAACGAGGGATGAAGCTCGAGGTCGTGAGGCTCGACTCGCCCTACCCGCACATAAAGACGACGAAGATACTGAGGGAACTCTAGGCGCCCGTTCTGCTCCTTAGTTTCTTTTCCAGGCGGGCCATGGAGGTGCTCACAGACTCCCGCCCCATCTCTTCGGCGAGCAGACCACGTGTGTCCTCCACGAGCATTCTTGCGACGTCTATCTTTCGTCTTGCACCGTTGGCAACGTGGTCATAGACAGCCAATGGAGAGCAGAGTGAATAGAGTTCCTCCATCACTCCGAAGTATCTTTTGGCTTGGCTGAGCTTCCTCTGGAGAATCGAATCGAGGACGAGCCTCTTCAGCTCCCCTACCGTGTCTAGAAGGCCCAGCAGGTATGCCTCGGGCGAAGCGCTGAGGCTCTCCATGGACGGGACCTCCCCGCCCTTCGCGAGTGCGATGACAGCGGAGGCTTCCACGTACTCGGCTTCGGGTGACACGAGGTAACGTGCTGATGACCCGCCCGAGGTTTTCTTGAGTGAGGCGAGGAGCGACTTGGCAATTGCGTGCTCCCTCTCCGCGTCCTTCATCTTCCCGATGTGGACGTTGATTATAGACCTTGAGCAAGCTGAGATGACGTCCCGGCTCTCCTTTAGGACCCTGTCGCGGCGTTCGAGCTGGCTGGAGAACAGAGGCTCCATTGATTTCAGGGACTTCTTGACCTCTTCCAAGGCCACGGCTCGCTGCCTTTCAGGACGTGATAAGTCTACCCATCTGATTGGCGTTCAGTAGCCCCTCTCCCTCGGAACAGAACGGCGGATAGAGTATGTTTACATCCTTCTGAAACAGAGCTGCCAACGCGTGCCGAACAAGAACTATGTCCGCGGAAGGTCTCGTGAATATCGGACACTCGCGGCACTCAGAAAGAATGGATGGATGGCTTCCAGAAGCGCGGCTTCTCATGGCGCCGTGGACGTCTTTGCCGCGAAGGACGGGAAAGTGCTGTTGGTCCAGGTGAAGAGCGGTAGGGCGCGAGCAACCAAAGAGGAGCTTGAAGAGCTCGTTAAGTGGGGGAAGAACTCGAATGGAGACGCAGAGGTCTGGTACTACAAGGATCGTGGGAGAGTTGTGAAGAGGAGGGTCCACGCCGCAAAGCGAGGAAGCCCTTGAAGCCCAAGTGCTACTTTTGCGACACGGAACTGGATGTCGTGGTGCACTCCTTCAGGGTCGGGCCGAGGGAAGAGCCTGTCTGTGAGGAGTGCCACCTCAAGACAACAAACAGACAGAAGGCGAAGGCAGAAGAAGATAGGAGAAAGAGCTCAGGCTGATGCGCAGGCCCGTTTCAGTTCCTTGATCAGGGTTGACAATTCGGTGAACTTCTCCTCGTCATCCTCCTTTCGATAGCAGTCAAGCGCCTTCTCGTAGTCCCCAAGAGCGCTAAGCGCCTTGAGGGCGGGGGTCACGCTAGGCTCCGAGAGGATGAGCCTTCCTGCGGTCTCGTACCAGCCGGCTGCATCGTCGAACTGTTCGAGCTGGTAGAAGCAGGACGCGATGGATTCGCAGGCGTCCACCTTTTGTGGCGAGGAGGAGAACTTCTCGAACTGTTCTTTCAGCATGTAGACTGCAGCGTTTCCGCTTCGCATCCTGTCCACGCTGAAGCCCTCCGCGAAGTCCCGCATCATACTGAACAGGGTCGCATCCGACCTAAGAGAGGCGTGCTCTAGTTTTGTTGAGCCGGGAATCAACCAGCAGCCAGTGGATCAGTCCTCTTGGAGAACAGCGTTCTCGGCTTCTCTGAGTTTTCTGCGCGTGGCGGCTTCCTTGAACCGTCTCTTCTCTGTGGCGGTGGTGACAATGAGGGGAGGTATGGGGGTCGGTTTCCCCTTCTCGTCCAGGGCAACGTAGGTCAGGTAGCAGGAGCCGGCGTGGACTCCCGTGCGTGTTGACGGGTCCTGAGCCTCGATCCTCACACCTATCTCCATGGAAGTAGTTCCGACGTAGTTCACCGAGGCCTTGAGGATCAGCAGGTTCCCGACATAGACAGGAGCGAAGAAGTTCATCCTGTCGATGGAGGCGGTGACAACGTTCGTTCCTGCGTGGCGCCAGGCCACAATCGCGGCTGCTTCGTCCATGTACCTCATGATGGCGCCACCGAAAACGTTGCCCAGTACGTTGGCGTCGGTTGGCATCATCAGCCTGGCCGTCATCATCGCAGATTCCGAGGGCTTCTTCGCCTTGAGGTTCGCCAACTTATACTCGGGCACCATCTGAACTTGATAAGTGTGAACTCCAGCGCCTGGGTGCAGGCGGCGAGGCCTGATGATAGTGAAGCAGATACCCGTCGGGACAATGGCGAACTTCGTCTACCTGGTGCTCGATGAAGGCAGCAGAGAGGCCATGGTAGTCGACTCGGGTTGGGAGATTGGCCCCATCGAGGCCGCAGTCAGGAACACGGGAGCGAAGGTAAAGTTCGTGGTGGCGACCCACGGACATTTCGACCACGTCTCCACGATTCCCGAACTGGCCTCGAAGCTGAGAGCGAAGGTTTTGGCCCATGAGAATTCCCCCATAGAGTGCGACCTGCGGGTAAGGAACGGCGAAGTGTTGAGGCTGGGCAGGAAGGGGGTCAGGGTGCTCTTCACGCCAGGGCACACGGAAGACAGCATCTGTCTCTACGACGGCAACGAAGTGTTCACTGGGGACACGCTCTTCGTGGGGACCATAGGGAGGTTCGAGGTGGAAAGGGCCGAAGCGATGCACACCAGCCTTCATGACGTCATACTGAAACTTCCGCCTTCGACCGTAATGTACCCGGGACACGACTATGGGGAGGTACCTTGGAGGACGCTGGGGGATGAGAGAGCGTCTAACCCCTTCCTCATGACTCGGGACCTTAGGAGCTTCCTTTCGCTCTTTTCGTGAGGATTGTGCGCAGCAGATCAACCGATATGTTGCCTCCGCTGATGACGAGCACAAGCTTCGGCCCGAACTCTCCCTTCAGCGATCCTTTCATTACGGCGAGGGGGGATGCGCCGGCAGGTTCTGCCAAGACCCTGGCAAGGGTCAGCAGCTCGTAGATTGCGTCTTCGAGCTCGGCGTCGTTGACAAGCCCGACCTTGTCCACGTTCTTCTTCACGGACTGGAAAGTCAACTCCCCCGGAATGGCGGCCTGCATGCCATCGGCGATGGTGGGTTTCGGACTGACCCTGAAGAGCGAACCTCTTTCGAGAGACTCGTACATGGAGGGGATGGCTACCGTCTCCGCCCCATAGACCCGAACATGAGGGAGGGCCTCCTTCAGGGCGATGGCGACCCCTGATATCAGCCCGCCGCCCCCGATGGCGACGGTGGCTGCGTCGAGGTCTGGCAGCTGCCTGGTAATTTCGAGGCCGCAGGTCCCCTGGCCAGCGATTATCTCGGGGTCGTTGAACGCATGGATGAAGGTAAGCCCCCGCTTCCGGGCCGTGGCCATTGCGTGCTCGTAGGCCTCGTCGTACCCCTTTCCGTACCTAATGATCTCGGCCTCCTGCTCCCTTATTGCCTTCAGCTTCTGGGGGTTGACGTTCTCAGGGACGCAGATGGTGGCACCAACCCCGAGCATCTTAGAGACGTAGGCAATTGCGAATCCATGGTTTCCAGACGAAGCTGTAATCACGCCCCTTTTCAGGGCTGACTCTGGGAGCGTCTGGAGCCTGTTCAAAGCGCCCCTCAACTTGAACACACGGATGGGGAGGGCAGTTTCTAGTTTGAGGTACACTTCGCGTCCGAGAAGTTCCGAGATTCCCCTCGAGTATTCGAGGGGAGTCGGAGGGAAGTATTCCCTTATGCGTCCCTCCGCCGATTCGATGTCACGGAGGGAAGGGAGCCGGGACTGGCTCAGCCGAACCACTTCTCAAGCGTCTCCGACTGGGCGGGCCTACTCGACTGCACCCTGGCAATGGCAGCTTCAACCCTCTCGCGGGAGAAGGAGTGCTCGCCGACGAGGAATGAGATGATTTTCTCCCTGTCCATGGGCATCCACTCAGGCTGGACCCCATTCTCTACGGGCGGGGTCAGATACAGGTTCCTGATCTCCTGGTAATTCACAAGCCGGAGAGACTCCCTGATCTCCTTGATTTCCTCCAGCCTGCCGTACTTCTTCAGGTACTTGAGGGCGGTCGCAGGACCGACGCCTTCAAAGCCGTCAGGGTTGAAATCCGTCCCAAGGAGTATTGCAAAATCGACAAGCTGCTCACGGGTAAGTCCGGTCGCAGCGAGGACAGAGGACAGCTGTATTCGTTCAGGGACAACGTTAATCACTATCCCTTTGCCAGGGAGCCTGCGCTTTCCGGATATGGTGACGTTCCGTATCAGGACTGGCGCTCCGAAGACCAGGGAGTCGTGGTCCTGGGATGCCACGGCGTTAACAGTCCCTTCGATTGCCATCGTCGAGGCCTGAGCCTCCCCCTCGGATGGCGCATCCACCCAGGGAATCCCCATTCCATCTAGGAGCTGCTTGGCGTCAGCCACCATGTCCCTCCTGAGGACGGTCGATGCTTCCGCGTACTTCCTCGCTTGGACCATGTCCCCGCTCTGGAGGGCGCGGAGGTACTGGTCTTTCGCCTCCCGTCGCTGCTCCGATCGTCTTCTGATCTCCTCCATTTTCAGCTCGGGGGGCTTCCCGTCGAAAACGTAGACCAGTTTCATCCCGAGCTCGAGGAGGTTGATATTCCTATAGAAGAGGCCGGAGATGTGAGACGTGACCCTCCCCTGGGAATCTTTCAGGTGGCCGCCGTCCATCCCTCTGATAATGGCGAGGAACTGGTAGAGGGTGTTGTAGCCGTCAACCGCAAGCTTCCAGCCTGAAATATCCTCGAGCTGAATCTTCTCTCTCGGGATGGAATCGCCGAAGTCTACGCCCATCGTTGGGTCACCCAGAGCCCGTGCGATTTATCGCTTCGGTTTATTCGCTGATGCGAGGCATCCGCGGCTCCTCGGTGGGCTTCTCTTGGAACTCTATCCTTCGTTTGTCCCTGGCCACCCATCTT